>Ga0208879_1003913_pt1 | contig 11898 bp, 11 predicted proteins | sample Knorr_S15_td_Bot_FD_185605 | JGI IMG/M metagenome (GOLD analysis project Ga0208879, IMG submission 185605) | Marine microbial communities from Southern Atlantic Ocean transect - Knorr_S15_td_Bottom_ad_5009_LV_A (SPAdes) (version 2) | ecosystem: Environmental > Aquatic > Marine > Oceanic | place...
CGGCTTCATAACATCCCATTTCTGCCGCAGGACGTGTCCCTCTCCGAGAAGATAGCCGACATCGAGGCTGAAATCGCCGGTACCAAGTACAACAAGGCGACACAGCACCACATCGGCAAGCTGAAGGCGAAAGTGGCGCAGCTGCGCGAGCAGGTCGTCGCGGCATCCTCCGGCCCCAAGGGCAGTGGCTACAGCGTGCGCAAGGCGGGCGACGCGACGGTGCCCATAGTGGGGCTGCCAAGCGTCGGCAAGTCGACGCTGCTCAACTCGCTGACCGCCGCCGAGAGCGAGACTGCGGCGTACGCCTTCACGACACTCGACGTGATTCCCGGCATGCTCAAGCATCGCGACGCGACCATCCAACTGCTCGACCTGCCGGGACTGATTGAGGGCGCTGCGCGAGGCGCTGGCCGGGGGCGCGAGGTGCTCTCGGTCATCCGCGCCGCCGACCTGGTGCTGCACATCGTCGACAGCTGCGATTCGGCGCCGCACGTCATCCTGAAGGAGCTGGAGAACGCCGGGCTGCGGCTCGACGGGCGGCCGCCGAATGGCTCAATCGCACGGATGGGGCAGGGCGGCATTGAGGTCATTTCGACCGTCGAGCAGGACCTTGAGGATGAGGTTATCAAGGTGGTCGCGCGAGAATATGGCGTGGTCAACGCGCAGATTGTGCTGCGCGAGTATATCGACCTGGACGACCTCATCGACCTGCTCGCCGGCTCGCGCGTCTACGTCCCCTCACTGACGGTACTGACCAAGATCGACCTCGCCAGTAAAAAGCAGCTGGCACGGGCGCGCGACCTCTGCCCCGGCGCCATCGAGATTGCGCCGCCGACCGGGGAGGGGCTCGACGACTTACGTGACGCGATTTACGCGCGACTCGACTTTATCTCGGTCTTCATGAAACCGCAAGGACAGGCGGCCGACATGGAGGAGCCGCTGGTGGTGCGGCGCGGGACGAACATCGCCGAAATCTGCCAGGCACTGCACCGCGATTTCCGCCGCAAGTTCCGCTACGCGCTGGTAACCGGACCGTCAGCCAAGTTTCCCGGGCAAACTGTCGGGCTGGGACACCGTGTCGCCGATGGCGACGTGGTGAGCATAATCACTCACCGCTAGGCTTTCTGCAGCCGCTTGACGAGCTCGGCCTTCCTGCCCGAGACCGGAAGTCCCTGCTTCTTCAGCTCCGCCTTGAGCTGGGCGCTGGTCATCGCACCATAGTCGGGCTTCGCCTTCTTCTTCGCGGCAGCCCTCTTCTTCGGCGCCGCCTTCTTCGCAGCCGGCTTCTTCACCGCCGGCTTCTTCGCCGCCGGCTTTGCGTCGCTGGAATCGCCGCGCCGGAAGAGGCTGGCGAACTTCGACGCACCGCTGCCGATGGCGCTGCCGGTTGCGCGTGCGCCGCTGCCGATTGCGGAGCCAGTTGCGCGTACGCCGCTGCCGATGGCTGCGCCTGTTGCGCGAGCTCCGCGCCCGACGGCGGACGCACCGCTGCCGATGGCGCCCTTGGTACGCGAGCCGGCGCTGCGGGCGCCTCCCGCGAGGCGCGAGCCGATGCCGGGCGACGCGTCGCCTGGCGGGATATCTTCAGCGGCCGGCGCTTCCGCGGCAGCCGGTTCTTCCTCCGCTTTCACGGCCTCTGCGGGGGCCGCTGCGCGCGGCTTGAAACTGATGCCGGAACGCGACTTAAAGGTGATTTTTTTCCCCTCCGCGGCCGGCTCCTCCTGCTTCGCCGGCGCGGTGCCCGCGACCGACTTGGGGAGCTTGTCGCCAAACCGCTCGCGGTAGCGCTCCTCGAGCGAGGCCGAATCCTCCTCGAGCATGCTGTCGAGGCGGCGGTGGATATCCATCAGAGGCTTCTCACTGCGCTTGTGCCAGTCGGCCGGTTGCCCGGCTGGCGCGAGTTCGACCGCCGGTAGGGCGGCCACGACTGCCGGCTGGATGTCCATGTCCATCTCGATGACCATGTCGGGCTGGATGTTGGTCGGCAGTGACGCCAACTCCACGATGGGCTGCAGCTGCGCGACCGGAGCCACCGCCGCGACTGGCGCTACAGATGCTGCGAGCGGCTCGAGCACCGGCTTCTTCGCCCTCTTTTTCTTTTTACGTCCAAACAGGCCCATATTACCAGTACCGCTTGAGTATCGTCAGTATCCGCATCCCGAGGTTGGAGAGCGTAGGCGAGCGCTGGGCTCCACCGTTGGTACGGGAACGGCCCACGACCAACTCTTCCTCGACTGGAGTCTCTGACGGCACCCGGCCGCAGAACCCCGCCAATTAAAGGCTTTCACCATTCTGGTCCCAACTCAGCTTGCGCCGCACCAGCCGCCGCCGGTTGTACGCCTTGATGATATCGCCCTTGGTAATCAGCCCCACCAGCCGCGTGGAATCGTGCGGGTCGACCACCGGCAGGTGGCTGATTTCCTTCTGCCCCAGCAGATCCAGCGCGTGCGTCAGCGGGTCGTCGGGCGTGACAGTCAGCAATTCGCGGACGCAGTAATCGCCGACAGTCATATGGCGGTCGCGGTTCACGACCGCGTTGTGCAGGTCGGCCCAGGTGATGATACCGACAAGCTTCCCCTCCTCCAGCACCGGGAACGACATGTGACCCGTATCTTCGAGCCGGCTGATGGCCACCTCGAGCGGCGTGTCGGGCGCGAGCGTCATCACATCGCGCGACATCGCCTCCTTGATGGTGAGCATGCGCATCAGGTCCTGCTCGGCACCGAGGTCGATGTGGACGCCGCGCTGCGCCAGCTTAGTGGTGTAAATCGAGTGCTCCGATATTACGTAGCAGACCGCGTCCGCAACGACGCACGCCAGCATCAGCGGCAGGATAATCTGGTAGTCGCCAGTCATCTCGAACAACAGCACGATGGCGGTGAGGGTCCCGCGCGTCGCCGCCGCAGTGAAGGCGGCCATCCCCACCAGCGCGTACGCGCCCGCCGGGGCGGTGAAGCCGAGCGGTGCAACTGCCAGCCCGAAGGTGGCGCCAAGTGCGGCGCCGAGGAACAGCGACGGCGTGAAGACGCCGCCGGAACCGCCGCTGCCAATCGATATCGAAGTGGCGATAAGCTTCAGGAAGAAGAGCACCGCCAGCAGCAACGCCATGTTGTCGATGGTGAGCAGGCCGCCGGGGCCGCGCAGCCGGGCGGTGTCGGCAGTCCCCTGCAGCATCCCGTGGGTAATGTCGAAGCCGTTGCCGAGGATTTCGGGGAAGGCCAGCGCGATGGCACCCACCGTCAGGCCACCCAGTGCTGTCTGCGCCGGTAGCGGCAGTTGGTGCATAGCCGTCATCAAGCGATCGAAGCCGAATAGCAACTTGATGAAGCCGGTCGCCGCCAGCCCCGCCAGCAGCCCCAGCACGAGGTAGAGCGGGTATTCGAGCGGCGAGTTCAGGCTGTAGGGCGGAAGGCTGTCGAACGCCGAAATGTCGCCCTTGATGGCGCGCGCGACCGCCGTGGCGATTACCGTCGCCACCACCAGCGGGATGAACGAGCGGGTGCGGAACTCGGTCACAATCAGCTCGATGGCGAAGATGACTCCACCCAGCGGGGCGTTGAACGCCGTCGTGAGCGCCGCCGCCGCCCCACAGCCGACCATGGTACGCGTATCCTCGACGCTCAGCCCCATGCGCTGCCCCACCTCGGAGCCGAAGGTCGAGGCCATCAAAATTAGCGGACCGATGCGCCCCAGCGAGAAGCCGGTGCCGATGCAGATGGCTGCCGCAGCACCCTTGGCAAGCGCGACGTGGGTGCCGAGCCGGGCGCGGTTCACCGCCACCGCCTCCATCACCACCGGCACCCCGTGCCCGCGCGCCTCGGCCGCGTAATACTTGATAATCAACCCCGTCGCCAGCCCGCCGGCCGCCGGGACCAGCAGGATCCAAACGCCATAGTTGTGCTCGAGGAAGCCGCCGTCGCGGTAGAAAAGCCACTGGACGCCGTCAATCGCCTGCAGGAAAAGCCACGCCAGGCACGCCACCGCGGCGCCCGTGAGCGCAGCCAGGATGTTGAGCCGCAGCATCGGCGAAGTGGCCATCCGTTGCAGCCTCACGGGGGGCAGCGAGAGGTTCACGCCGTTAGCACCTCCACGCCGCCGCTGGTCAGCAGCAGCGTGTGCTCCGCCTGCGCCACCATCCCGTGGCCCAGCTCGTCGAGCACCGGGTAGAAGCCCACCGCGCCGCTGCGCAGTAGCCTCTGTAGTGGCTTGCACGGCTCGTCGCTGAACGCGTGCAGCCAGCGCTCGGCGAAGGGGAGCCCGTGAAACTCGCTGCGAATCCGCTCGAGCAATCCTGCCGCCGCACTGTCACGCACGCGACGGAGGCTGCCCAGATGGTATATATTGGAATTGCGCTTTCCGCCGACTCGGCCGGCACCGTTGGTCGCGAAGGGTTCAACTGCAATCACGTCGTCCTTGCGCAGCGCGGTCCCGCGATGGCCGCCGACGCTCGGTATCGAGAGTCCGCTGTGCAGGTCGTAGCGCTTGATTCCGTGGCCGGTCAGGTTGGCGACCGGCCGCAGGCCGCACGCCTCGATGGTCGCCTGCACCGCGCTGCCGAGCACCCCGGTGGTGACACCGGGCGCCGCCAGCTCAATCACCTGTTCCAGCCCTTTCAGCGCTGCCGCGCGCAGCTTGTCGTGCCGTGAGCCGTCGATTTCGACGGTGAGAGCATTGTCGCCGATGTAGCCGTCGATTTCCACCCCGACGTCGAGCTTCACCAACTCGCCCACGGCAAAGCGGCGGTCGGTCCGCGACGACGGCGTCCAGTGCGCCGCCTCCTCATCGGTGGCTATGTTGACCGGGAACGCCAGCCCGCCGTCGTTGCGGCGCACGTAATCCTCAATCCGGGTGACCGCCGACAGCACGGCGCCCTCCGCGACAATGAGCTTGCGCCCGTATTGCAGCGCGTCGCGCGCCAGCTCGCCGGCGTGGCGCCATTTCGCCAGCTCGTCAGCCTCCAAGTGACGCCTCCAGCTCCGCCTCGGAAATCGCGCCAGCGCGCAGCACCTCGCAGCCGTCGGCAGTTACGCGCACGACCGTCGACGGCTCGCCTTGCGGGGCAGCCCCGTCGAGATAGCGGGCGTCGCGGCCAAGCGCCGCGCGCGCTTCCGCCAGCGTTGCCGCGGGCAGCGTGCCGTGGCGGTTGGCACTAGTCGTCACGATCGGCAGCCCGCGCGCCAGCGCCAGCGCGACCGGGTGGTCAGGAACGCGCAGGCCGATGGTCCCGTCGCGGCCGACGCCGGTAGGCAGCGCGCACGCCGCGGGCAGCACCAGCGTCAGCGGCCCCGGCAGCCAGCGCGCCGCGAGCGCCTCCGCGACGGGCGACCGCTCACCGAGCGCCCAGAGCTCGTCAGGGGAACCGATCATCACGCTGAGCCCATTCGAAGAGCGCTTCTTAAGGCGCAGCAATCGCGCGACGGCGGCGCCATCGAGAGCACTACAGCCGAGCCCCCACAGCGTGTCGGTCGGGTAGACCAGCAGCCCCCCTCTCCGCAAATGCGCCCGCGCCGCGTCGATTTCCACGCGGGGGCAGCAGCGGCCGCCAAAACTGTTTGCGGTTCAGCGCTGCTTGAGCGGAACGTAAGTGCGGTCGGCCTTGCCGACGTAGCGCGCGCGGGGGCGAATCAGCCGATTGTCACCATACTGCTCGAGCACGTGCGCAGTCCAGCCGGCGACCCTCGACATCGCAAAGAGCGGGGTGAACAGGTCGGTCGGGATGTCAAGCCCGTAGAGCAGTGTCGCCGAGTAGAAGTCGACATTGGTGATGAGCGGCTTCGCCGCCTTGACCGCCTGCTCGATGGCGACACTGGTTTCGAAGAGAGTTGTGTCGCCCCGCTCTTCCCACAGCGCGCGCGATGACGCCTTCAGGTGCGGCGCGCGCGGGTCATCGACCTTGTAGACCCGGTGGCCGAAGCCCATGATACGCTTCTTCGCGGCAATCCGCTCCGCAACCCATTCGGCGGCATTGTCGGGCGAGCCGACCTTGATAATCATCTCCATTGCCTTCTCGTTGGCGCCGCCATGTAGCGGGCCGCTGAGCGTCCCGACTGAGGAGGTAATCGCCGAATGGAGGTTCGCCAGCGTCCCGGCGGTGACGCGCCCGGAGAAAGTGGAGGCGTTGAAGCCGTGGTCGGCTAGCAGGATCAGGTAGAGGTCGAGCGCCTGCGCCTGCGTTTCGGTCACCTCGCGGCCAAGCAACATGTGCAGGAAGTCGGCGGCGTGCCCCCGTTCGGGGTTCGCCTCGATTGGCGCCTGCCCTTCGCGCAGCCGGTGAATCATCGCCACCGCGGCCGCAATCTGTCCTACCAGCCGCAGCGCCTTGGGCGGTAGCTCCTTGAGGGGCACGTTCGACTCGTAATGGCCGAGCGCCGAGACGACGGTGCGCAGCGTGCTCATGGGCGAGGTGCTGCCGGCGAGCTGCTCGATAACCTCCTTCACCTCGGGCGGCAGCACGCGGGCGGCGCCAATACGGGCGCGCATGCCGGCCAGCCGCTCCCTCGAGGGCAGGCTGCGGTCATAGAGCAGGCAGACCACCTCCTCGAAACTGGAGCTGGCGGCGAGGTCGTCGATGTCATAACCGCAATATTTCAGGATGCCCTTTTCGCCGTCGATGAAACTGAGCGTCGTGTCGGCGGCGACGATGCCCGAGAGCCCTTTGCTCGGCTCGGGAAGGGCGGTACTAGCTTCGCTGCGGGAGGCCACGGTCGGTGCACGGCAGCGCAATATTTAGTGTTTGCCGAATCAGGCGGGCGGCTCGTAGCGCGTCACTCGCACGCCGAGGTCGCCCCGGATAGCGGGGCGCTGCATCACCTCTGCGAGCTTGGCGTCGAACGCCGCCTCCAAATCCACGTCCATCGCGATGGCGTGGCCGAGGGTCAGGATCAGTAGGTCGGCCAGCTCCTCCGCGCGCTCCGTCTGCGGCTTGCCTTTCGTAATGCACTCGGCCAGCTCGCCCAGTTCCTCCATCGTCAGCAGCAACCGGTACGCCATGTCATGGCCATTGTTCCCGGCAAAATCGTGCTTCTCGTGGAAGGCGCGTACGCCAGCGAGCATCTGTGCGAAGCTTTGCGACATGGCGCCCCAGCGTCGTCGCCGCCTAATCCTTTTCGGCGACGCGAGCGGCGAGCGCCGCGCACGCCAGAAAGTCCTCGGTCGCTTCGCGCAGGCTCCCGACGCTAGCGGCAACGATGCGCACCTCGAGCGTCGCGCCTTCGCGTTCGAGTGTCACCCAACCAGCGTTGTCTGGGGTGGTGGCGACGGCAACTGACGCAGCGACTGTGGCGGAGGGGAAGCGCAGCGTCAGCGCCAGCCGCTGCTGCTGCGCGCCGCGAATCGCCTTCTGCGCACCGCTGCCGTACTGCGCCGCCTTCTTCGGCCGCTGCGCAATCACGGCCGGTAGCCCCAGCTCAACGGCGGCCGCCCGCAGCGGCCCCTTGCCGGGTGCAAGGATACGCTCCGCCTGCGGGAACGTTTCAGCAGCGGCGACGACGCGCGCGTCGAGAAACGGGCACGCCACTTCGGCTGCAAAGTGGCGCGCAATCACCTCTTCGCGCTGCGGCAGCCGCGCCTGCAATTCAGCCACTTCCGCGGCAAGGTCGGGGGCCGCGCCGGGGCGCCGGAAGCGCTCGTAGCCACCGAAAAGTTCGTCGGCGCCCTGCCCGCAGAGCAGCAGCGGATGGGTCGCCTCGCGGGCGACCAGCCAGAATGGGAGCAGGAACTCGACTTCCTGCTGCGAAAGCCTCAGCGTCGCGGCCAGTTCCTGGCTGGCGGCGACCATTTGCATGGGGGAAATCTCAAGGCGACGAATATTTAAATCAAGCAGCGCTGCAGATTCCTCTGCGGCGGCGAGGTCGTGCGCACCCGGCGTGCCGACCACCAGCAGCTCGATTTCGGCGTGGCGCGACGCCAGCATCGCGACCAGCGACGAGTCAACACCGCCCGAAAACGCGACCGTGGCGAGACCGCTCGTGGCGGCGGCGACCACCGTCTCGATAACACTGGCCAGCTGCGCGACTCGCGCGTCGCCCACTTTACCCAATCAATGACGCCGCGTGCAGGAACTTGCTGAGCGCCTTCAGCGCACTGCGGGCGCGGGTTTCGCTGCTGACGTCTGTCACGACCACGATGCCGGAGCGGAAGAGGATGAAGCTGGCGGAAGGTTCGTCGAGCCGCATCACCACCCCTGCAAAACGGGCCGGGTTGTAGTCGGCGCCGGGGACCGCCGCCGCGATTGCGGTCAGGTCTAGCGTCGTGCCGAGGTCGGCGCGCGTTACCATGTTCTCCAGCTTGACACCTTTGCGCAGGCTCACCTTCGGGTCGAGCACCTTGATGGCCTTGCGGAGCTGGGTGACCGCCTCGCGGCCGGCCGTAAGGTCATCGACGCCGGTGACGTAGAGCTTGCCGCTGCCAAAGACCAAACCGGTCCGCCCGCCAGCACCGTCACCGTCGAGGTCAACAATCACGGAAGGGGTCAGCCCGCGAGTATACTGGGCGTGCTCGAGCTCGGTTCCGAGCCGCACCAGCTCGACCTCCTTGCCGAGGCTCGAGGAGGCGATAACATTCTCCACCTGCAGCGCAACCATCGGCCAGCGAGTCCTGCTCCCGGTTTAAGAGATTGGCGTTACGGGAATTCGTCGAAAGGATACGGCTCAGAATCCCGCCGGCCAAGCAAGATTTGCAGCTCCGGCACCGTCAGCAGCGGGATGCTCCACGTCGGGCCATCCTCGATGGCGACCCGCGGGCAGGCGGTAATCACCGCCGCGCCGATGCCGAGCCCCGCGAGCTGGCCTTCGGACTGGTGGATGCCGCCGATGAGCAGCGCTTCGTGGCCCGCGTCGCGCAGCTCCCCCGCCAGGCGCTCCGCCAGCGACAGCCGCTCCTGGCCGATTTGCGTCGAGAACATCACCGCCCAGCGGCGCGCACGCCCGCCCACGGCAATCGCCGCGTAGCGTTGCCGCAGGAAGAGGTCAGCGTCCACCGCCGTCACCGCACCGCTGTGCGGGTCAAGGCACGCCACCGGCTTGCCGGTCGAGAGCGCGACGGTCAGCGGGTGAAAGATGCCGGTGCCGAGATAGAGAAAGCCGGGAACGTCGAGCGTGCGCGCCGCCGCCGAGTTGCAGCCGAGCAGCTGCCCCGGCGCCGCTAGCCGCGGGCCGCCTTCGCCCACCTCGGGCGCGAAGCCCGCCGTGGCGAGCCGCTCCTGCAGCTCCCCGAGCAAGTGCAAGTGCTGCGCGGTCGTGACGACGCCAATGGCCTCTGGCAGCAGCTCGTGCAGTCGGGCAATGGCCTTGCGGGGGAGCACGAGCGCACCGGTGTGCTGCACCGGGACGAAGTGCACCGGCACCGCATAGCAATCGGCGTGATACGGCATCGGCAGGTGGCCGAGATGCACCAGCGCGTCGACGCCCACTTCCGAGAGCGGGCGGTCGGCCAGGTCGCAGGCGCCGAAGGTGGGGTCGCCCCACAACAGTACCTCGGCGCCCGAGAGCTGTGCCAGCCGCGCGATGATGTCGGGCGCGCGCGGGCGCAACCCCTCGGGCACTTGCAGGCCGATACGCTTCGCGCCGGCCAGATGCGGCGCCAGCGCGTCGATGCCACTCTCCCAGTCAAAGCGCGGTTCAGCCATCCGGGATTTCCTCCTCGATTACCAGCGCTCCCATGTAACCGCATTTCTGGCAGCGGTATTTACTGCCGGTGACCATCCCCGCCTCGTAGTCAATATCGGTCGAGCCGCAGTCGGGGCAGCGCAGCACCCTCATTTTCCAGACTCCAGCCGCAGCAGCCCCAGCTCGAGCATCCGCTGCAGCCACTTCTGCACCCGTTCCGCGGAGGGGGCCGCCTCCTCGCCAAACTCCGCCTCGAGCGCCGCAACCAGCCCGGCGACCGTGTGCACGCCGTCGCACTTCAGCCACAGGAAGGTGGTGAAGCGATCGAGCGGCCGCCGCAACTCCCCCGGCCCGCCGATGCGGTCGCGCACCCACCCCTCGAGCCGCGAGAACTCCTTGGCGTGGGTGATGACTGCCAGGCCATCCTCAAGCTCCCAGCTCGCGCTCTCCTCGTTGCGCAGCGGCCGCGCGTTCAGCACCGCCGCCGAAGGGGCGGTGTCGCCGGCTACCGTGTCGACGTTCACACTTTCTCCAGCGCCACCAGTAGCATCATTGCCAGCGCGCAGCCGCCCGACGCAACCGACCAGCGCAGCGTCCGCTCGCGATCCCGCCAGACGTACCGCGCAACCCACGCAATCCAGCCGGTTGCCAACGTCGCCAGCAGCAGCACGCCAAACAGCAGGCGCCAAGGGTCCACGGCGCGCCACTAGAGCACAGTGGAAAATGGTAACGCCAGTTTCGTAAGCCGAATCTTTCCTATTTTGTTAAGCACAAGGTTACGGGCAAAAGTGGTAGCCCCGCCTGGATATCTAATACGAATTGCGGGCAGGCTTTTTTTGGCGTTTTGTCGACGATAAAAACATGTTTATAAGTTCTGATTTTCAGACTCTGCACGTAATATGCCAGTACTTCTGTTGGGAGGTCGCGAGGGGGTGCCAGAGGGGTCGGAAAGGGGATATTTGAACGAATAAAGGAACCCGCTCCTTATCTCAATCTCTTATCCGCTTGCCCCACACACATCTCGTGCTCTAAATTCCCGGATAGGATCTGCCCCTAAGCGAGTCAACCTATACTAGTGCGCGAGATGACTGAATCCTGAATGTTGATTACATTCGTAACCTGCGACGGCTGTGCAGCCTGAAGCTTGGAGACCAGCATCGCCGCCAACGGTAGATGAGAGTGTGCAGACGCTACCTCTCGCATCAGGTCAATGTCTACCTCCAACTCCTGTAGGTCACCGAGAGTGAAGTTGCGCAGCAGGGTATCGGCCAGTGCGAGAAATGAGTCGCGGTTCCGGGCCTGATTCCGGCGGTAGCGTGCAGCCAGAGTGGTCCATGTCTCCACGACAGTTTCTCTCATTATTTCCTTGAAGATACCTGTATCTTCGAAAGCACTGTGGATGGTCTGAATTTCGGCTCGGAACGGATTCAGGCTGCCTGCGCCTCTCAGTACATCAACCCAAGTGTCGTGCGGGAAACGAACCACGGCCCCTTCGCCCGAAAGATAGGCCATGACATGGTTGAACGTGACCATGTGGAGGGAATCGTTGAATTCTTTCTTGGTGTGTTCAGCAAGTACTTCTGCAGCGGTCCTGAAATACAGGTCGTGGCACTGCCGCTCATCCAGATATTCCGTCAGGAATACCATACAGGTAAGTGAATGCAGGCCACCTGGACGGAACTCCTTTCCGTCCTTCAGCAGGCGCTGAAGTAGCATTGAGACGTAGTTGGCCATGCCCTTAGTGGCATGCTCCCGAATGTATGTCTTCGATAGCGTCCGGATACCGGAGTGCATCAGCTCCCGGATGAGCGACCAGACGTAGATTGGAGAGCCCTCGGCAAAATCGACCAGCAGTTTCACGGCCGTCTTGTCATGGCCCAGTCCGGAGAAGCCGAGCATGCTGCGACAGAGGGGGGCCATCTCCTCATTCGTGAAAAGAGGCACTGTGAGGCGGTCGAATAACGCCTGGAAAGATTCTGGCAGCGCCTGCCAGTCAACTTCCCGTGCCGTGACGATAATACCCTGACTTCGGCGAGTAGTGATTGCCTCGACCAGACCCATGTTCTCCGGGATATCATCATACAGGAGCCGCATGCCGAAGGCCAGATGCGCATCACCGAGAGCCGGAGTGGTAATGACTCCTACCGGACTGGAAGTAATCAGGCGGTCAAGCATCTCGAAAAGCAGGACCGTCTTACCAACACCAGGCTCACCAATAATGACGAAATTCTGTTCCGGTGGTGCCGAGACAACGCGGTCCACTATGTCTCCGCGTACTGTGTCAAGGTGGACG
>Ga0208879_1003915_pt1 | contig 11893 bp, 5 predicted proteins | sample Knorr_S15_td_Bot_FD_185605 | JGI IMG/M metagenome (GOLD analysis project Ga0208879, IMG submission 185605) | Marine microbial communities from Southern Atlantic Ocean transect - Knorr_S15_td_Bottom_ad_5009_LV_A (SPAdes) (version 2) | ecosystem: Environmental > Aquatic > Marine > Oceanic | place...
TGAGTCCGATGGTGTTCAGGATGGCGCTGACGCTTGGCTGGTTCAACCGCTCGCCGCTGAGAACAGGCCCAATCATTCGGCCGCGCCCGTACAGGATGACCACCTGCGGTGCTGGCAAAATTTCTTGAACGCCGAGGCTCCAGAGAAACGCTCGCTCGGCCCCGAAGTCTTCCGCCGATATCACTTCAACCACCGGCGGTTGCTGGATTTCTTTCTCCAAGCCGGGCAGTTTGGCCGTGATTTCCGAGACGACCGCATCGGCCATCGTGCGGATGCGCCTGTTCTGCGAGGCGTCGCTCCCCTCGACAACGAGCACGACGCCGTAGCGCTCGAACACTCGCTCAAGGATGGCGTTTCGCCGGGGGGAATCCAGCACCGACTCGAGGGCGTCCCAAGCCGTTTGCAGGATCGGCACGTCGTCCTTGGCCAACGGCACCGGGAGGGTTGATTTCTGATCGGGCGAAACGAGTACCGCCGTCGGCGTCTCGCCGGTGAATCCATCGGGGAGAAATGCCTTGGCCTCGCCTTGGAGCGCTTGGCCAAGCGGCAGCAGTTGTGCCTTCACGTTCGAGTCGTAAAACGTGGCGGTGGCGATGGACTGCAGCGACTCGCGCCCGGCGGCCGGCATGGCATCGCCAACGAAGAGGTAAAGCCGGTACGGCTCGGAGCCGAGATCGACGAAGCCGACGTCGCGCACATTGAACCGGCACGCCTGCGCCTCGAGCGACAGCAAGCACGCCAGCAGGATGGCGAGTCGTTTTAATAATCTGGCGATCGGAAAGTGGCTTTTACAAAAAAACATCCGGAGGTTCACCCTCATCCGGCCTCCGGCCACCTTCTCCCTGAGGGAGAAGGAATCAGGCGAAAGGTAGGGCGTGCTGTCTCCAGCGCGACGGGGCTGTTGCGGACGGCTGGGGACAGCCGTCCCTACCCTTGGCTTGGCCAAGCGTTGCAGAGAACCGTACTCCACGACGCTGGCGCGCTTGGCCAAGCTCCCTCTCCCAGCGGGAGAGGGTTGGGGAGAGGGAGAACGCAATAATCTGTAAATGAGTCTCCAGCTACTTTGGCAATCAATCACAAATTCTATTTCGCTGCGCGAAGCTGCTCGCGGTTGATCTCGAGCGTGTGGATGACGGTCGGGGCCAGTTTGGCTTTCTTGTCGGCTGGAACCAACTCGATCGTGAGGTCGCCGGTTACGCTGATGCCCTCGAATTCACGCGTGACCGCTTGGCCAAGCGCACCGGCTGCAGCGGCGATGTCGAACGACTCGAGCACGGTCTTGCCCTGCAGCTTGACGTCGAACACCTGCCCCGCAGCCTCCGCCAAAACGGCGAACCCCAGGCGGACGGTGTATCGTGCGGTTTGGTCTTTCCCGAGCAGCGGCACCTTGAGCTTGGTCACCCCTTTAAGTGCGGAAGTGAAGAGCCAAGGCTTGTCGGTACCGGCGATGGTTTTGCCGCGCCAATCACGCTGCACGACCTCCGGTTTTCCGGCTTCGCTGAGCTTGAATTTGACGCCGTAGTTGGCGAACGCGCCCTGTCCCACGGTCGTCTTCGGGCGCGGGTACGCAAACCAAACGGTGCCGTCCTTTGCGCGCATGTCGCCGGGCGCGCCGAAATTAATCGCCAAGTGTTTCACCGGCTTGGTCGCCGCTTGGCTGATGAACACCGCCCACTCCGCGTGCCCTTTTTGCGGCTTGGTCTTCATGACAATCGTGGTGCGGAGCGAGTAACTGCACGAGCAGCCGGCGCTTGCCTCCTGCATGCTCAGCAGGCCGTTCGCCGGGATCATGCTGTTCCAGCAACCGGGACGCACGCCGCCGAAGAGTTGCAGGCCGGTGTCCCGCTCGGTGTTCACGATCGCCCCGCTGAACGAGCGGAAAAACAGGTTGTGTGGCGTGGCGGTGACGATGCCGCAGCTATGGCCGGGCCGCAGGAATTCCCAGTCCACGGACTCGCCGGTGATGGGGTGCGTGCGTTTCTGGATTTCGCCGGTCGCGAGGTCGCACCGTCGTGGCTCGATGTAAATCGTGTCGCCGACAATCGTCGGGCGGCGGCGATAGTTGAGCGGCTTGCTCCAAATCATGCTGCCGCTCTCGGCCTGCAGCACGGTGATGCGCCGCCAGTTCAAGTCGCCCTTGTTGAACGGCCCTTCGTCGTGGTTGCTGTAATGCCCGAAGAACAGCAGCCGCCCATCCTGATACGCGATGCCCAGCTTGGTGGCACCGCAACCGGTGAGGTCGTACGGGCGGTTCCACAACTCGCGGCCGGTCGCGGCCTCAAGGCAAACCACCCGCCGCACGTCGCGGTCTTTCTCGGCGAGTTTCTGCTCGCGCTCGGGGACGTAGCTGCCGCCATCGATCTCGGTCTGGACGGCGGCCCTCGCCTGTTTGCGCTCTTCCTCTTTTACATCGTCCTTCAGAAAGAATACACGATCGTCGGCGATCACCAGTGAGATGTTCGGTATGCCGGCGCCTTCGTGTTGCCATAGCAATTCGCCGGTGCGGATGTTGTACGCGAACACCTTTTCGCTGAGCATGATCTTGCTATTCACGGCATTGGGCGAGTGGTCGGGCATCCAGCCCGGGAAAGTGTTGATGGCATGCCAATGCAGTCCGCGTCGCTTGAAATGGGCGAAGGCCCGGGCATCGGGGCGCGGGTAAATTCCCTTCACGGTTTTCAGTGTGCCAAGCGCATCCTTCGGCGCGTCGGCCTCGGCCACCCACTCACCGTTTTTCACGAGCACGTTCCACAAATAACCGTACTCGCGGGCCAACGGCACAGCGCCGGTCCCGAAAAGAATGTCGCCATCCACGCCTATATTCCCCCAGCGCAGCGCCTTGGCCCCGGCCTGTCTTGGGACGGAAAACTCGCGCAGCGTGCGCCCGGTTTGCGCGTCGAGATGCAGCACGCGATCGTGCGCCGCGACGAACACCGAGTCGTCATTGGCAACAATGTTCGAGCCGTCCACATCCACCCGCACACGAACCGCGCCGGGGATTTTTCGCTTCCAAAGAAACGTGCCGTTGTAGGCGTCGTAAGCCATCACGACCTCCATTCCCTGCACGATCAACCGGCCGTTCACGGCGAGCGGGCTCACCGAGCGCGAGTGCCGCTCGACCATGTGCTCGGAGCCGGGCTCGCCAAACCACAGCACGCCGAGCGGCCCCTTCACGAGTCGGTCTTGAGTGGACGAGGTGTTGGCGGTGTTGCCGTAAAGGCCGCTCCAGCTTCCCGCGCCGTCGAGTTTGCCACGGGTGAATTTCAGCCAGCCGTGTTCCAGCGAAACATCGTGCGCGGACTTGACGTTGGCCTTGAGGCCGTCGATGACGTTCGCCACATTTTCCTTCGGCCAATTCGCCACGGACCCCAGCAGCAACACGCCGCCCGCCGGACGAAGTACGCGCGCCAATTGGCCCACCGGCAACTGGACATCGTCGCCGTGCTGCACACGCCCGGAGATGATCAAGTTGGCAAAATAATCCGGCAACTCGGCGGCGTCCCAGTCGGCGGCGATCACCCGCGAGCCGTACAAGCCGGCCAAGAGCAAGTCGCGCCGGATCGCCTCGAGGCGTGCGGCGTCCTGCTCGATGATGACGATGTTGAGCTTGGTTTGCGCCGCGAGCGCTTGGGCTAATTTCCCGTCACGCGAACCATAAACCAGGCACCAACCGACGTTGATGCCGCTGCGCAGCCTGATTTCCGTGGCGGCTGCCGTGTCCGCTTGGCCAAGCGCGAGCGGCTTGGCCGCCTCGGTGACTTTGCGGGGCTTGCCCTCTACGGGCTGCTCGGCAAGACAATGAATGGCGCCCGAGTCGGTGCTAACGAACAACCGCCCGTCGGCCACGGCAAGGCCAAGCGCGTTGTCCGGCAAACCGTACATGGAGACGAGTTGGCCGCTCGCTGCGCTGACGGAAAGCACATAGCCGTTGCCACCGGCAAAAAGTGTTTTGCCGGCGAGCGCCAGCGTGCCGATCTCGCCAGACACTGCCAGCGGGCCAAGCTGTTCGCGGGAAACAAACCAAGTCACGCGACCGGCGTTGAGAGCCTCCTTCTCCTTGGCGATGGCGGCCAAGCGGGCGGTTGCCTTGTTCAACTCCGCCGTGACCTTGGCCAAGTCGGCCGCCTTGTTGGCCTTGACGGCGGCCTTGTGGCGTTCACGGATCGTGTTGATCGACTTCACCAAGTCGCCCTCCTCCTTGGCCAACTTCGGCACGCCCGCCGTGGCCTTGGCATTGCCGGCACGGTCGATGGCGTAGATGCCTTTTTGCGTGGCGATGTAGGCGGTGTCTCTTGTGAGCACCATGTCGATCGACGGGAAACCCGCAAACTGGTCGCCCCGATTCGCGCCGGATTTGCCATCGAACGCCACCTTGGTGTCGGTGCCTTGATTGTTGTTGCCGGCAAACAACTCGCCTTCATCGACGATGGCCCACGAGCCGCCGACCTTGTTTCCGGCGTTTAGGAATTTCTTGAACTTGCCGGTGCTCTTGTCGAACAACGCCGGCATCCCGCGGCCGGTCGGCACGAACAGGCCCGACTCGGACGCAACGATGTAGCCCTGCGGCGCCATCCCTCCGAATTCAAGCCCCCACGCCTGGTCGCCGGAGGTGTCGTTGAGCCAAATTTCCTTGCCGCTGTCGGCGTCCACCGCCCCGATGTAAAGCCCCTCATACGGGAAAATACCGGAAGCAAAATAGACGATGTCATTCTCGATCAACAACCCGGTGCGAACCGGCCACGCCGAGATAAGCCGGCTGTTGCCGATAACCCGCTCGCCGCTCGGGCTGGGGCGGTATTTCCAAACAAGGGAACCGTCCGCCGCGTTGAGGCAGTAGACCAAGCCGTCGTCCGAGCCGAAATACAGTTTGCCCCCATGCACCACCGGCGCGAACCGCACCGCCCCTCCGGCGGCAAAACGCCACCGCTCCTCCGCCGTCCGGGTGTCCAGCGCGTACACGTGATTGTCCACGTTGTTGCCGAAAAACAGCGTGCGGCCCGCGACCACGACATTGTAAGCGCGATCCGAGTGCATGCGCGGCGTCTCCTCGCCCGGCATCGGCCAAGCGGTGCGTGGACGATGGCGCGACTCGAACACCCACTGCGGATTCAGCTTCCCGGAAACGGCCTCCGCACTGACCGCCGAGCGGTTCCCGTCATGCCGGTACGTCGGCCAATCGGCTGCAAACACAGTTTGGGTGATAGTAAGGAAGCCAACGGTGACTAAGCTAAAAATGAGTTTCACGCGACGCAGGCTGAAGTTTATCATCCAAAAGTCAAGCACCGCAGCCTCAAAAAGACTAACGTTTTTGGGTTGCCGGCTCGGTTATCCATGCTTAGCATGGAGCCATGCAAAAGCTGCAAGTGCTGTTTCCGGAGCCTACTCTGAAGCAATTACGCTCCTTGGCGAATGAAGAAGATCGGCCCGTGAGTGAGATCATCCGTCGTGCTGTCGATCGCGAATTGAGCCAGTGGCCAACTGATGAAGTGACCCATCGCGGTGCGCTTCCGGATTGGTGGGCGAACGATCGTGGTGGGCCGATCAACACTCCCGCCGATGAGTTGAAGTCCACCATTTACGACAAGGAAATCTAATCAAATAGCGTGAACAGTCTGGACTCCAACATTCTTTTCTATTCAGTCCATTCTGGCGCTCCGGAGTTTGAAAAAGCGTCTGCGGTTGTTCGCCAACTTCTGCAGAAGCCAAAGGAGTGGATTATCGCTGACCAAGTGCTTTGGGAATTTTACGTATTGATGCGCCGCCCCGGTCTTTTGGAAAAACCGTTCAACTCCGGAGAGGCAACCCAGCGCATTCGATTCCTTCGCCATGAATCCGGGGCCGCCAACTGCACATATCCTTCCAAGGCGTTTGACACTGTGCTGGCCAAGCTGGAGTCCCGTGACCATCCCTATCGCCGCACCTTCGACACCATCCTCGGCGAAACGCTGCAACATCACGGCGTCACAAAGTTCTTCACCCGAAACAAAAAAGATTTCCAACAATTCAATTTCGAGTCACTCAATCCAATCGACAACTAAATCGGACAACTTGGCTTGTTTCGCCGCGCTGGCCGGTTACGCTTGCCCAAGCGCAAACTTTCTCACAATGAAACGACTACTCCCCTTTTTACTTTACGGCTTGGCTTTGACGCTTGGCCAAGCGGCGGAATTGAAGACACCCGGCGACCGGATGTTCGCCGACTATTTCAAAATCGAAACCAAGCGGCTGGCCGACAACTGCCTCGCCGAAATCGAGACGCTCGACGATTGGAACGTCAAAAAGGATCTCTACCGCAAGCAACTCCACGAGATGCTCGGGCTCGATCCGCTGCCGGAACGCACCCCGTTGCAAGCCACCGTCACCGGCACGGTGCAACACGACGAGTTCGAGGTGCGAAACCTGCACTTCCAGTCCAGCCCCGGCCTGTACGTCGCCGGAAACCTGTACGTGCCGAAAAACCTCACCGCCCCCGCGCCGACGATCCTTTACGTTTGCGGCCACGGGCGCGTGAAAATTGACGGCGTCGATTACGGCAACAAAACCTATTACCAGCATCACGGCGCTTGGTTCGCCCGAAACGGCTACGTCTGCCTCGTGATCGATACGATCCAGCTTGGCGAGTTGTCCGGCGTTCACCACGGCACGTATCGCCACGGCATGTGGTGGTGGAACTCGCGCGGCTACACGCCGGCCGGTGTCGAGGCGTGGAACTGCATCCGCGCGCTTGACTACCTTACGTCGCTCGACTTCGTGGACAATAAACGCCTCGGCGTCACCGGCCGCAGCGGCGGCGGCGCGTACAGTTGGTGGATCGCCTCCATCGACGAGCGCATCAAGGTCGCCGCGCCGGTCGCCGGCATCACCGACCTGCAAAACCACGTCGTCGATGGAGTCGTCGAGGGGCATTGCGACTGCATGTATCACGTGAACACTTACGGCTGGGACTTTGCCCAAGTCGCCGCACTCGTCGCGCCGCGCCCGCTGCTCATCCTGAACACTGACGACGATGGCATCTTCCCGCTCGACGGCGTCAACCGACTCTTCACAAAAGTCCGTCGCATCTACGAGTTGCACGGCAAAAAAAGCAGCCTCGGCCTCGTCATCACCCCCGGCGGCCACGGCGACTCGCAGGAATTGCGCGTGCCGGCGTTCAACTGGTTCAACAAACATCTGAAGGGCAAAAGCGTTTTGATCGACAAACCGGCGACCAAGCTGTTCCAGCCGCAACAACTCAAAGTGTTCGCCAACGCTCCCGAAGACGAGCGAACCACGACCATTCACGACACGTTCTCACGGATCGCCGATGACAACACGAAAAACACAGAAATTTTGGCGAACTTGCGTGACAAAACATTTGGCGGCTGGCCCAAGCGCGACGTCGAATTACGGCTCGAGAAAGTGTCGGACACCGAGCGCGACGGCGTGCGTGTTGCCGTGTACGAGTTCGACAGCCAACCGGGGATTCGGCTGCGAATGCACGTTGCCCACAAGGTCGGCTTGGCCAAGGGCGCACCCGTGCACCTCCAAGTGCTCAACGCCGACCAAGCGGAAGCCATCGCGGAGCGTCCCGGTGTGCGCGTTACTTTTTCCCCTCGCGGCATCGGCCCCACGCAGCTGACGCAAAACCAAAAACACCTCACGCACACCCGCCGCCGATTCATGCTGCTTGGCCAGACGCTCGCCGGTCAACAGGTGTGGGATGTGCGCCGCTGCATCCGCGCCCTCCGCACGCTCGACCGCTGCGCCGGTGCGCCGCTGGAATTGTGGGGCGCCGGCGACTCGGCGAGCCTCGTCACACTCGCGTCCCTCTTCGAGAAAGACATCCGGCAACTCAACCTCCGCGACTATCCGGCGACGGACAAGGAGCAACCGGACTTTTTGAACATCTCCCGCTTCGCCACGCCCGCGCAGTTGCTCGACCTGGCCAAGCGCAAAACTGAAGTCAAAACGCTCGACCAGACCACAAACTTCCCCGGCGAAAAAACCGCTTGGCACAACTTCGACCGTTACGACTTCAAGCTGGGGGATGCCGACTGCCGTGTTGTCACTCCGAACACAGCAGCGCCCGGGAGGCCCTGGGTTTGGCGCGCCCGCTTTTGGGGGCACGAACCGCAAGCTGATCTCGCCCTGCTGGCCAAGGGGTGGCACGTCGTTTACTGCGAGGTGGGCGCGTTGTTCGGGAGTCCGGCAGCGGTCGAGCGGTGGGATCGTTTTTACGATTTCCTGACCACGCAACACGGCTTCGCAACGAAAGCCGCGCTGGAAGGCATGAGTCGTGGCGGCCTGATTATTTACAACTGGGCAGCGAACAATCCCGGCAAAGTTGCTGCCATTTACGGCGACGCGCCGGTGTGCGATTTCAAAAGCTGGCCCGCCGGCAGGGGCGTCGGCAAGGGCAGCCCCGGCACGTGGAAACAATGTCTCGCGGCATACGGTTTCACCGAGGCCGAAGCAGTGGCTTACAAGGGCAACCCCATCGACCGACTAGCCCCCTTGGCCAAAGCCGGCATCCCGATTCTCCACGTCGTTGGCGACGCCGACAAAGTTGTGCCAATAACGGAGAATAGCGACATCATCGAACAACGCTACAAGGCTCTCGGCGGCAAGATTCACGTGATCCACAAACCGGGGGTTGGCCATCACCCGCACAGCCTGAAAGACCCCAAGCCCATCGTGGAATTTTTCCTCACACACGCCCCCAGGTAAGCGTCATGCCGGGTCACCACGACGTAATCGTTGTCGGCGTGGGCTCGATGGGGGCGGCGGCCTGTTATCACTTGGCCAAGCGCGGCGCGAGAGTGCTCGGCATCGACAGCCAATCAGTTCCCAACACGAACTCATCCTACAACGGCGACACGCGTGTCATCCGGTTGAGTTATCAGGAGCATCCCGACTACGTGCCGCTGCTGCGCGACGCCTATCAACTCTGGGAGGAGATCGAGCAGGAAACCGGCGCAAAACTGCTCCACAAAACCGGCGTGCTGTACATGGGCTTCCCCGACGGCGAGGCGATCAGCGGCGTGAAGCTGGCCTCCAAGACACACAACCTCCCCTGCTCCACGCTGACGCACGGCGAGTTGGCAAGGCAGTTCCCGCTGTTTACCCTGTCCGCAGGCATGGTCGGCGCACTCGAACCGGAAGGCGGCTATCTGCACTCAGAGCTAGCCGTTGAAACATACGCCAAGGCAGCACAACAACTCGGCACCAAGTTGCTCACAAATGAACCGCTCATCGACTGGGCAAGCGACAGCAACGGTGTAACCGTCCGCACCGCCAGCGGCACTCACACTGCGGCCAAGCTGATTCTCTGCGTCGGTGCTTGGTCCGGCGACTTGCTGCGACTGCCGGACGTGCCGCTAACGGTCACGCGGCAGGTACTCGGCTGGGTACGGCCCGCGCAACCGGCGTTACTTCAGCGCGGCGACTTTCCTGTTTGGAACATCGACCCCAATGGCGATGGCGATCTCACTGGTATTTACTACGGCTTCCCGATGAGCGGCGACACCTTCAAGCTGGCGCGGCACCACCCCGGCACACCGATGACGCCGGACGCGATCACCGACGAAACATTCCCCGCTGACGAGGAGGAGATCCTGCTGCCGCTTCGCCGCTATTTGCCGACCGCGCTTGGCCAAGTGCGGTCGATAAAGGTCTGCAAATACACCAACTCAGCCGATGGGCACTTCATCGTCGATCGTCACCCGGAGAGCGAGCGGGTGCACTTTGCCTGCGGATTCAGCGGGCACGGCTTCAAGTTCGCCAGCGTGATGGGCAAAGTACTCAGCGAGTTAGCGCTCGACGGCAAAACCGAACGACCCATCGGCTTCCTCGGCCTGTTGCGGTTCGCTCGCTGACCGGCGATGGAGCATTGCCAAGCGCTTTGCCAAGCGGCACGATTCGCCGCCATGAATCGCCTGTTGCTCACCCTCCTTTTCGCAGCCCTTAGCCAATCACCTGCCTTGGCCAAGCCGTATAACGTGCTGGTCATCCAAACCGACGAGCACCACTTCAAGACGCTCGGCTGTTACGGCGGCACGATCGTCAAGACGCCGAACATCGACTGGCTCGCGAAACACGGCGCGCTCGCCACGAGCTTTTACGCCACCACGCCGGTTTGCTCGCCTTCGCGGGGCGCGTTGATCAGCGGGCGCTATCCGCAGAACACACCGGTCACGAACAATAACATCCCGCTTGGCGATCACGTCGTGACGTTCGCCGAGGTGCTGCGCCGGAAAGGCTACAAGACCGGTTACGCCGGCAAGTGGCATCTCGATGGCTTGGGCAAACCGCAGTGGGCGCCCAAGCGGAAGTTTGGCTTCGACGACAACCGCTATATGTTCAACCGAGGTCACTGGAAAAAGTTCAAGATCACAAGCGACGGCCCCCGCGTCGATGCCTTCAAGCGGGGCAAACTGCATTACGGCGTCGAGAACGCCGACAGCAAATCGTTCTCAACCGACTGGCTGGCCAACCGCGCGATCGACTTCATCAACGCCCACAAGGCCGAGCCGTTTTGTTACATGCTCAGCTTCCCCGACCCGCACGGGCCGAACACCGTCCGCAAGCCGTACGACACGATGTACAGGAATGTGAAAGTGCCGATCCCGGTCTCCATCAACAAGCCGCGCTCGCAGACACCGCGCTGGGCCGCCGCCGACCCGAGGATCACCGCCGACACCGTGCGGCTGCTCATGCCAAGTTATTACGGGATGGTGAAGTGTCTCGACGACAACATCGGCCGCATCCTCGACGCACTTCGGAAAAACGGGCAGATCGACAACACGATCATCGTCTTCACCGCCGACCACGGCGACCTCTGCGGCGAACACGGCCGGCTCAACAAAGGCGTCCCCTACGAAGGCTCGGCGCGCGTGCCGTTTCTGTTTTATTGCTCCGACAAAATCCCGGCCGGCACCGTCGTCAACGAGGCGCTGAGCTGCGTCGATTTTGTCCCGACCCTCTTCGCGCTCACCGGCGACGAACCGCCCAAGGGCGTCGAGGGCCGCGACGCCTCCGCCCTCTTTCGCGGCGTAATAACCAAGTGGGACGACATCGCCTTCATCCGCTCGACCTCCGGCGTCAAACCTTGGCTCGCCGCCGTCACCGACCGGTACAAGCTCGTTTACTCCGCGCTTGGCCAACCGTGGCTGTACGACCTGCAGAACGATCCCGACGAACTGCACAACAAGTTCACCAACCCCGATTCCAAAAAAATCGTCCAGCGACTCACCGCCAAGCTGACCGCCTACGCCAAGCGGCACAACGACCCCTACGCCGACAACGAACAAATCAAAGCCGACATGGCCCAAGCGCTTGGACGGGATTAGGAGAAGGCGACCGGTGCTCGTATGGGAGGGGCCGTTTGGCTGTCTAACAGCAGTTCCCAGCCCGCTGGAAACGGCAAAAGAACTCAAAAACTTCCGCATTATGCGCGTTTCCTACTCAATTCGAAGTTCAAATAAAAAATGTTTTCTTATTTACAAAAATCAAAAATGTGAGACTCTTCCGTTGTACTGTTGTTAAAACCATCTTCACCCACATCAGCACGATTTCATTTGTCCAAAAAAAGGTGTGGCCCCGCTGTAACGGGAACCACACCTGCCGAAGACCGCCTTTAGGCGGCATCGACGAATGCCTGCGAATCAGCAGGCCCTTCAAGAGCGGTCTGATCCTTTCGGGTCAGGCCGCTTGAACGTTCTGCATCAGTGCGATAACCCATTGCTCGATATAACGCGCTATCCGCGCCATGCGATGAATCACCGATGATGGAACTCACTACGCGCTTACACAGGCCGCGAGTTGCAATATCAGCAAGCTCTCGGCTTGCTATGGCTGCGCGCCGCTCCAGAACAGCTTGTGCCGCTCTATCGCGTTCGTCGATTGAAGACTGAAC
>Ga0208879_1003920_pt1 | contig 11888 bp, 10 predicted proteins | sample Knorr_S15_td_Bot_FD_185605 | JGI IMG/M metagenome (GOLD analysis project Ga0208879, IMG submission 185605) | Marine microbial communities from Southern Atlantic Ocean transect - Knorr_S15_td_Bottom_ad_5009_LV_A (SPAdes) (version 2) | ecosystem: Environmental > Aquatic > Marine > Oceanic | place...
TATATCAATTCGGAACCATAAGCAAAATGACCCTCGCGATACCCTTTGTATAGACAGTTCATCAGTGGGTACGGAAGCAATTGAAATTATCCGTAAGGAAGGTTTGAGTTTTCCGGTACGAGCATTCCTTTGGCGTCATTATGTTGTGATGCAACTGATGCAGAAAACATTTGAGCAATTTTCTGCCTTTCCAAGATGAAAACCGCTAATTGCCAGTTGGAGTGTCTACCAATAGTGTCATCTATTGTCAATCCTTAAAGATTGTATGATATGGGCACAACAGAGAACACCAGCGAGCACAATTGCATCAAAGGAAAATATCTCAAAAGATGGAACAAGGGACAAAACCAAGAGCGTAAGTTCGAGAAGAATAAAAAAAGCATGGTGCCATTTCATAGTTCAGACTATTGAAGTTAGTTGATATGCGTTTTTCGTAGTACCGAATTCCTTCGTGGAGTACCTTGACGAGGGGAGGCTTTATGCTTTTGAGTCTGTAGGGTATTCTGTGTCGCCCAAACCACCCAATGCCGAAATTTCTTCAGCGCCTTCACCCAAACCACCGAACCCAAACAAACCTCGAGTCACTCGTGGGAAGTGTAGCATAGTATTTATCAATGCCAAATCTGAGGTTTTCAACTCAAGTATAGATATCAATGCCGAACTTTCAATGAATGACATTAAGCAGATCGGTAAACTTGGAATAGACATTATGACCGGTGGCTCAAATGAAGTCGATACCCGAAAGTTGCTCATGTTTGTTGAACCATCAGCAGAGATGATGGCAGAATACATGAAGGAAGACTCGCATATTATCGTAATACATTCTGATGCTTTTTCTAAATGGACTCCTTAGACGGTGAACTTATGGACATCTGGACGGGTTCTGTAGCGAACTCTACTATAGAGTATCAGCAGGTACAAGCAGGTTTGGAACGTGAAAAAGTTCCATCAATTCATGGGATTGATATTCCACGATTGAACATTGAAACAGATGTTCTCCTGGATAATAAGGACTTACAATCTACTTTGCAAAATCGTGACGAACTGAAAATCCGATTTAACGGCAGAAGGTATTCTCGAAGAAAAATCTTCAACGGTGAATGGTTAAATGACCCATGTAATGATGATGATGTTCTCCTCTCACCAGTTGAAGTAAGGTATCATCCGATGGTTATTGAAAAAATGAGATATGTAAGCGTTGAGATTGCTACTGATTCTAACGGAAAAATTGTCCCTAAAGAAACGGGAGGTTATCTCGGTGGCAAAGTCGTGCAAGATCGATTTGGCCGCTGGTATACATTTGTTACTCATGTTGAAGCGGATATAAAATATGACGCCGGGACAAGCATGATTTTTGAGTATACCACTCAAATGCAGTATGAAATGGTTGCTAACATCTTAGAATTGAATCTTTACCCAGTTGGTTTTTGGCACAGTCACCCCACATACCAACCATTCCAGTCCGATTCTAGATTGAATTCGCAATATGGTAATGATGTTCAAACCACGTTTAACATATGTACGCAATGGTGGGAGGTGGCAGCAGTCATTGATCCGTTCGGGTCCGCCGGTGTTCATAGCCAAAATGGTGATGTTTCACTCGGCAACTATAAAATAAACGGGATTTTTGAAGACCCAACCAATTATGAAAAGGTTGGCTGGCGTTCAATTTCGACTGGAATCATAAGAATTCCATCCTGGAACTTTCTTGAAGAATCCAGCATTAGTGAAAATGCTCATGAAACAGAACTCCACAACTGGGAGAAGGAATACTACATACGCAGAGTAAAGAAGGTACTGGAGAGTAAAATCACTCCACCCAACTTTTCTTTTGAAACTATGGAGGGAATTGGTGATTTGATAGCCCAGGTTAACTCTACATTGCATTTTGGAGAATTTTTGAATTCTGAGGAGGCTAAAAAAATCATTGCTTTAATCCAAAAAGAGCAGAATCTAAATCAAGTAACGCCTACATGGACAGAGGATGTCGATTGGCATGTTCAGAGTAACGGCGGAAATACTGAGGAAGAGTGAGGAGTTTTTGACATGCATATAGTACTGAACGATGAACGCAAAGGAGTCCAGCAAAAAATCACACTGCGTAATCAACGGCATTTTAGAGGTAGAGACATTCGTTGTAGTAAATGTCAGAGTATCTCTGCATTCGATAAATTACCTCATTCATGTGCAACTTCCGATTGCCCTAACCCCTTTGATTCGGGGGACGACACATTGCTGATAGACAAGCACATTTGGTGGGACGATCATACTTTAAGAAACTCAAAGATTCTTGTCATTGGATGTGGTGCAGTTGGAAATGAAGTTGTCAAAACCTTGGTCCTTATTGGTGCAAAGAACTTCACTTTAATTGATTTTGATGTTGTAGAAGTATCAAATCTCTCTCGGACTGTGTTGTTCAACAAAGCTTCTATGGACGCAATGAGTGGAAATGGACCTCACCTGAAAGTAGATGTGATGGCTGCCGGTATCAATAACTTAGATTCTGAGGCAACAGTCACAGCCATTCCAAAAGGTGTTCCAGATTGGAGGTCACAACGGCATAATGAAGATGTTGAGGCCGGATTAAAGAAAGGTTCTTTACGCCCTTTATTAACAGATGAAGAGCTCATGGCTTTGTCTGACGATCACGATATTGCAATAATCGGTACGGATGGGATTTCGCCTCACGCTTATTTCAATTTCCGTTGTTATTCAAGAATTCCTCAGGTTAGGGGCTCAATGAATACCGCTGGCTCCGGAAGTGTCGTATCAGTGACAATACCGTTTGTAACGGCCTGTTTACAATGTCATGATATTCAATCACCTTTAGTCACACGAGGGAAAGATAATGTCCTCGATTGGAACCAGTGGAATAACGCATCTGGATTTAATTGTAAAAAGATGGCAGAAGAATCCGGTGCGGCCTCGTTTGCTCATGCGAATTCCGTTGTTGCTTCAGCAATGGCATCTCAAGCAATTCTACTTCTTCACGGATATCCATATCTTAAGGACTCAGACCTCAGTGAATGGCCGGCATTTATCCCACCTCCATCTTGGGGCGCAAGGATAGAATTGCCAACTTATTTACCTGAAAAAACGAAGTCAACTCCAATACCTACTAAATTAGACCCTGACGGTTTTCCAGAGTGCCCAGCCTGTTCTGCTTTGTACCACGATGATGTTCATCCGTTTCCATGGGAACGTTATGGATTTTTAGAGGTTGAAACCACTCCTCGGTTCAATCCTAATAAAGATCCATTTGCGAAAAAGAAGGCACCACCTCCAAAAGCGAAGAGAAAAGTACCTCGTCATACCACTCCAAATATTGAAAATCAACCATCACCTTCGCCACCACCCGAACAAGGTAGCCAAAACCATACCACTCTAAATCCAGAGAATAAACCCCCACTACCTCCGCCTCCGAAACTAAGGTATTCTATTGGCGAGACGCCATTACCGCCACCAGTTACAGATTTACCCGAAGTCATTGAAGGAGTATTCCCAGTAACACCTTTACCACCCCCAGTTCCAAGTGAACTCTCGGAAGATGAGTTGAAAAAAGAAATAGAACCACGAATGCAAGCCTATCAAGGTTGGAAAGACGGCGATCCGCCGCTTTGACGGCATATGTGCAATGTCATGGTATGAGTCACCTTTGGTCATTGAAGGAACAGATTATATCTCAATCGGATAAAGTGCGCCCTAAATCTCGATTTTATTGAACACAGATGGCAGGAACTTCGATGCGGTACGCTTCTCAGTTTACTTATTCACGAGTTTATGAACTTGGTAGAAACCTTGGTTCAATAAAGGCCCATAGCGATTTGCGTTTTTGGAGCCGAAGAATTGGATGGGTCAACAGGTGGAAAATTTCCAGACCAAGATTATATATATCTCACAGTGCTAGTATGGATATGACAGTGCAAGTCACAGTAATTGGACACGAAATGCGAGAAGCTATTTTAGAAGGTTTTGAAGATGAACACACTCTGCAAGACCTCCGAGACTATTGGGAGGAACATTTCGTACACATTGATTGGACAAAAAATACCGTGGAAGATGATAAATCAGTTGAAATCGGTAAGCAAGAAGCAGTTCCTTGGGCTGATGTTGCCGAAAGAACGCTTGGGGAATTGAATCTTGAAGTCCACGAAACTTTGACTCTGAAGGTCTCACACACTGTTGGATAAACATGTCGAGTAAGTATCCAGTCTATGCTCTTGAGCGTTGGCAAAAGTCGATTGATATTGCGGCTAAGCATATTGAAAAGCTTGACAATGTTTCTGCTGTCAAAGTGATTATCAATCCATCCGAGCCATTCCCCGTGGCGGGGATGAATCCTAACATTCGGATTCATGGAGAACAAATACCAAACGATATGATTGTTACCGAAATCAATGGTGGATTGAAAAACAGAGAAACTACTGGCTATGCAATTATCGAATTGATTCTTCATCAACCGGGATTTGTCCACCATGGTAAAATCGATACAAGTCAATCGAAAATCGCCCCTAAATTCCAACTTCATATTCATTTACCAAGAGATTACCCCTGCCATCTGGGATATGGTATCCTTTTTGTTGAGGGCGGGGGATTTCAAATACCCAGTTATCCGAACATCATGAAGAGAGATCCGACTGCTCATTATCTCGATAATCTATCACTCTACGGTTCATCCACAATGGGTAAAGCATATCCAACTGGTTGTATGTGCCATAACAGTCTTTCTAGTCCTCAATCAAAACCGGTCCAAGCAGTGGTGACAATCGCAAATTATCTGAAAGTTAATCCTAAAGATTTTGACAAACCCCCAAATATAGACGATCTAGGAAGAGGCAACGATGGGGGCTTTGACCTTCCGTTGTATGCATGGTACCATGAAAATCATCGCGCTTTCGCCAATCTCATCAAATCTTATCGGCCAAAACCCGACCCCATTCCAGGGCCAGTTATACGTCCCCCTCCTCCTCCACCACCTAAGAAGCGGCAGCCCCGTCCCCCTCCTCCTCCTCCGCCCCCTCCTCGGCGAAGATGAGAGTTGATAACCCTCGGCAGAACAATTAGTTAACTTTCGTTTGATGGTTCTTTTTTCACAATCAAACATTTGAGCGCCTATGCTTCAAAATGGTTATTTCGAGAATAGAATACATCACTCTCGTGCCACCCTTTTTCCGAAAAGTAGTCAAGATTCTTTATTACCCGCATGTCTCCAGTGAATCTGCAGAGAATCGTATCGGCAACAAGCCATACTTGGGTCTCTTCTTCCATCCGAACAAAATCGGCTCTGTAGTTTGACTGAAGACGGTCCAGATATGAGTTAATGTTAGGTTTTGCCAATGGAGTTGCATACTTGTTTACCAAGCGAGAATCTGTTGTTCCTGCAAGAACCTCCGCAAATGCGTGACCTTTTTGTCCATTACTGTCCAGTACAACACGAACACGTGCAGGAATTCCAACTGCCAGACACATCGAGGCGACAAGTAATGCTTGGTCATCGCAATCTCCCGCACGCGCCAACAGTGTGTCCTTAGGAGGCGCCCAATAATCATCGCCAACAGGGTCTGAAATGTATGAAATGTTTTTTTGGACGTATTTCATTATAGCGTCAACAAAAGACAAGTCCCATGTTTGATTCAAAGATTTTACATTTGGCAAGAGTTCTCTCACGATGGCAATCGTTTCAATTCGAACGGATTGAGGATCAAAATATTCAGCGACTTCTTCTTTGTTGTACAATTTGCCAGCAGGCGTCATCATATACGTTAATCTTCTACTGGTTTTCACACGATTAAATGGTGGTTTTGCTCTTTTTCTTTTTGCAGGGGATGGAGGGGGCGGTGGTTTTCGTCGGCTCTTGGGTGAAGGCGGCTTGGGAGGAGAATCAGTATTGATTTTCGCCTTGGGTGGCCGAGGTGGTGGAATGTTCCGTCGCATTTGACTCACCTCACTTGGAACCTTTTTTACTCTTCATGGTGGATGTCGATGATTGAACCTGGTATTCTTCGCGGATGCGAACGAAAGTACCGCATTTTCCACAGTTTGCTTCAGACCTATATTTTTGATCTGGAGATGTAGTTTCGCCACTCCGACAATTGTGTTCTCCACAACTTTGGCAGACAAAGTATTTCGAGATTTGGCAGTACATGCATTCAAAGTTGTCAATCGCCACATAACCCTCATTATCATTTAACGTGTTTTTAGTACCACGTGAATTTTCGCTCTGGGTGAATTCTGATGCAGGGGACGAATTATACTGAATGCACCTTGGTCCAAAGTCGTCCACAGGACTCGAGAAATCAGTGGATTTGAGGGTAATCGCTTCGGCAATGGTCTCAGATATAGAGTGCAAAATCGTGTCGAACTCATCTGGTCCGAGAGTTTTATCAATTGGCCACCAAGAACCACCAGTCTTGGCAGCAACCTCTCTATGAGAACGAGTATCACATCCCCAAGTATGCATCACAATACCATTGGAATTACAAACTTGGATGATTTTTTTTTGGTCGGCATTTGCATTTGTTTTGTCATATTCATCAGATATGTGAACAATGTAGCGATTTACTGAGCCATCCAGTGTTGAATACATTTTCATCGTATCATAGAGCACATCCAACGATCCGGTCCCAGGGAAATAGCAACCCTTACGTCCAGCGATTCCAATTCGCATCTCATCTTCAACTATGGTTTGGAACTTTTCTGCAGAAGTCAATGGCCAAGCTACAGTGCAATATGCAGTGTTTCTTGATGTAGGACTACGATACTTTTTTTGTACCCCTTGAGGCATTTTCTTTTTCCATGAGAACTTATCTCCAGCGATTCCATATGCTACCAGCCCGAAACGAACTTCTGACCCAGTGCTTGCAATGGATTGTGCAAATCGTCCACAAGTTCTTCGAATTGTGCTTATTTCGTTTGCCATGCTCTGGGTTCCATCAACTAAAAATATTACTTCAGTGTTATTTTTTGAAGATGTATCCGAGGTGTTGAGGATGATTGGAGAATCCTCAGACTTTACAGCACAGTTCCACAGTTTCTTATTTTCATTACAAATGAACGAAATGTGGTATCTATGTGCTCTTCTTGTGGGTGGTGGATTGGGTTGAAAAATGACAGGTTCAATCGTATCACTTCTTTTTAATTCAATAGAGGGGGACGGCAAATACTTGCTTTTTTGCTGATTTTGGAGGTTATATTTCACAAAGCACGGGAAGTTAATCACTATGACGCCATTGTTCAAATCAGCCACATCACCTAATGGTGAATTGTTCTGGTTTTCAAGAAGGTACATCCTTTCCTCGTGGTTTATATTCTCCTGATCAAATAGATATTCGATGTAATCATATAGCATCATTTGTTCGTCTTGATTATTATCGAGGTGGGTCTTCACGGAACCGTCATTCATGTACTTCCACACTATTGAAACTGGATTCGACATGCTTTCACTCACTTTCCTTTCTTCCCACCGACTCCATCCTGAATGACCGATTCGACTGAGGTTTCCTGAACGATTTTAACTTGCTTTCCACATGATTGGCATGATGATTCAGCGACAACATCACTTGAGCCAGTGACAGGTGTTTCAGTACCACGGCAATTGTGTTCTCCACAATAATTACACACGAAATATGTGTCCTTCTCACAGTACATGCAGTTGAAATTACGTATTGCAATATACCCTTCGTTTTCTTTGAGTTCTTGAGATGTTGAACGGCCATCACCGCTTCCACTTGCAAGTTCCAAAATGGAACTGTTGTATTGAGTGCATTGAGGTCCATCAATAATTACTTTTGATGAAGTCTGACTTAAGGAGACAGAGTGAGCAATACTTTGAGATACGCTTTCAAGAATTCCGCTCAAATCCGCCTCTCCACGTGTACTCTGTATGTCCCAAAACTCGCCACCAGTTTGTGCTGAAATTTCCACATGGGGTGGTTGATTACAACCCATTGTATGTACGACTGCTTCTGCATCCTTGCAAACAGTGATTATACGAGACAAGTCGGGGTTATTCCCGGAATAGTCATACTCATCGGAAATATGAATAATATAGCGTGTGGCATCAGAACTTTTACCGTCTTTATTGGTAGAGAATACTGAAATCACTTCATCAAATACTATTGCAGTTCCACTTTCAGCAACATAACATCCTCCATATCCACATAGCCCTGTAAAGAGGTGTTCATTTACCACAGTTTGAAAAGATTGAGCATCCATCAGTTGCCATGTTTTGGTTGTGTATCTCTCTCCACCGCCGCCGCCAATTCCGTAACCGGTTAATGCTAGACGAACATTTGCTCCCTCTTCTTCAATAATTCTTGCAAAATCAAGACAAGATTGTTTGACGGCTTCCATTTTATCCCCCATACTACCGGAGGTATCAATCAAAAACGATATTTCGATATTTGCTCCTCTTTGTTGAGGTGCCTGTTCAAATTGTTTAGGTTTCTCTTCGGATTGGACCATACAATTCCACTTCTTGGAATTTCGTGTGCAAAAAACTGGAATTTTATACCGGAACAACCTCTTAGGAGCTGGAGATGGCGCTGGATGGATCTTCTCAGGCCTAGGTTTAGGCCTTGACTTTTGGGGCGGTGGCGGTGGAGGCTTTGGCTTCCCCTTCACGGCACTTTTAGTCGGTTTAGGCGGAGGTGGTGTTTGTTTTCGGGCGACTTTATAATCCTTGACAGACTCGCTTTCTGGAACTTCAAATTTAAGAATAAATTTGCCATTAGCAACTGTAATGCCGGATGGACTCGTAACATATTTTACCATTAGGTAATCTCTTTCGCTGCTGTCAATTTGATCTAAATCAAATAAATTTTCAATGTATTCTTCTATCCCAGTTCCAGGGCTATATGATTCGTCATGATATTTAACAAGCCTTTCTTTGTCGTCATCATAGTATTCCCAAACAATCTTTTCAATCTTCATATATTCACCTTCAATTATGTTATCTTTGGACAGGAGGGGGTTTTTCTTTCTTGCCAGGGAGTTTCCTCCAAACATACTTGCCCTTGCAATTGTGATACTTACATTTTTCACCCAGTAACTTCAGTACGTCGTTATCCTTGATAGGGTATCCAGCCTCGAGTAGATGCGACAATTGTGCAGGCTCAACTGGATGTTCATCTGCCTTGTCACACCGAATCGCTAGAGAGAGTGAGAATATGGTGACGTCGTGCCAGTCGTCTTCCGTCTCACGTTCTGATTTCTCTATTGACTCAACCACCAAACGCTCCAATTCAGCCAATTTCCTTGGTGGGAGACCAGTCTTTGGCACAACATCGAATGCTCGGGCATAAGCAAGTACTTGCTGTTTCGATAAGCGTGGTACTTTCGGTTCATCGTTCTCTCCAATTTCTGCTGGAATCGGAGTTGGCATCTCAGGAAGACTGATTTGAGGTTTATATGAGTTGAATAGTTTCACTCTGTCACCAAAAATTCGTTTTGAACCCAAACGTGGATTTGTATTTCGGCGAAGTAATTGTTTGATATTTGACCTCAGATCCGGCTTATTTGTCAAATTCATAACTTTCTTATATTCGCAATGTTGTGAACGTTGTTCAAATTCAGTCCACCGGCGCATTGATTTCATCTTCTTGCCCCCCTCGCATCCTTCTTGATGGCAGACAGGGCAATATTGCATTTCGGCATAATTCATTCAATCACCATGCCCATAGATTTTTCTGATTTTGTTACCATTCACAGGAGAATGAACAAACACTACATATGGGGTCTTGAAGTTAGAATGGCCATAAGATGCTTCGAAGGTTTTTTGATCGATATGATAGAGGTTTAATCCTGTACTCTTCGACGACATTGGTCTTTTATTGAGAGGGGTAAAACGCCTTCCTTCTGCATTGCGATCGATATGTCTCCATCTCTGCATATAACTCCGGTCTGGAGTGTATTTAGTGATGCTCGGTAACCGTTTCGGGATAAGATGTCGAGTTTCCAAGAATCTCTTAGATACCGTCTTTTTGTTTACGGGGTTAAGTTTTTTCAATGGTTTCCGTGATAGTTCTGTAGTAATCTTCTGAAACTTGGGTAAAGTTTCAGCACTCAGCAAAAGAGTCTCATCAAATACTAAGCGTTCATCATATTCCCATCGTTCCCAATCATGTTCTTCATCCGAATTCACATTTGGCCAGTTAAATTCTTTTGAGGTGCTCATAGTGATATCATGTTCTTTTACCCATGAGTATTGTTCCTTACCATCATCGTTTTGGAGCATATTGTACGTGGTTTTCAAGGGGTGTAAATAATGGATTTTTCTCATCAGTAACTTGTTGATGATACGGTTAAAAATTGGTGGTTTAAACAATATTTTCTTGCGCCGTTTTAATTTTGGTTTCGAGGCCGAGAGATTAACTGCCTCCCCATTCCTAAATATTGTTTGTAATTTTGTCCATTCTGGAGAAGTAGTAAGTGGTGGATTTTTAGGTGGGGGGGGCGGAGGTAATTCCTTTTTAACAGGCTTTTTGGTATTTCCCGGTAGTATCGTTGAAGTTACTCTTTCCGACGAATCAATGTTCGATATAGGTACAGGGCAAAGAGCCAACGAATCGGCACTGAGATATGAATTTGGGACAATAATGATTGCCAACTCGTCAAGTAATTGCTGATTTTGGATTTCATGTGAAGTATACTGGCCTTTTCGAGAATCGTGTCCAATTGGCTTGGAATCTTTCCGCGAAACCTTTTGATTTGGATTTAAATCAAAATCATCTTTCCCCCTCTCACTCCCCGAGTCCTCCTCAGATATGCTAGGCATAACTTACCGTAAGTCTTCAACCAAATAAACTCAACGATTATACTAATCGTTGGCGAGATGGTTACCTTAAATTTCACTCAACTTCTATACAACCAAATATACCGGAGAGAAATTGTACTGATTTCCATATTCGTATGCTGCAATTCAACCAAACAAGCGCAGATTTGGACCATCATTCCGTCTCTTCACAAGCGAACCGAAGATTGATGCCGGTCTGGCTTGTTTGGTTGAATTGCTTTCTTAGCAGTGACCTGCGACTGAATACAACGGTAGGAAAGCAATTGTACTGTACGTACACTTGTCCGTAAGGAAGGTTTGAGTTTTCCGGTACGAGCACTAGTATTGATTATTGGTAATCTCGTGCTCGTACCTACATTAGAATTTCATTCTGATTGACAATGATATTTTCATTCCAATTCTAACGTTCCGGTACGAGCATTCTCATCAATTGTTCTATAGAATTAGTCCTCAAATAGTTCTCACTCAGACCCTTTCGAATCGACCGTCAGGATGTTGCCACCACCAATCGCCAGAAGAGGTCTCATACCAGATACCGTTATCCCTTTGATGATACTGCCCTCCACCAGGTAATTCCTTCCATGAATCGATGAATTTAGAATTGTCAACTACTACCGTCAAAGAATCAGATTCAGCAATTTGATTCGGCTCGGTTAATGGTTCCGCAGCAATCAGTGAATCGGTTTCAATCCATTCTTCAGATAGAGCATCAGTAGCATTGTCCGAAAGTTCTTCTTCTTCTTCTTTACGAGACAAGAAGATGAGCAATCCTCCGATAATTAGAATCACTCCACCCATAAGACTCAGGTTTAGGGTAGTGAATATCGATTCTGATTTTTTGGAAAGTTGTTCAGCATCGTCTTTTGGTTCCGGTTCCGGTTCTAGTTCAGATATTGTGAAGTTGTGAGAACCTTCTTTGAGAACCAGCCAGAACCCGCCCCTGTTTTGAGCTTCCAATCGCCAATTGAGTAAATACTCCCCTACAGCCATTCCATCCTTCAATTGACAAGTAATATCGCTGGTTAGACCTGGACTAATAATGGCCCCACCGCAATTAAAATCTGCTGAAGGCTTTGAACTAATTATTCGTACTGTA
>Ga0208879_1003926_pt1 | contig 11875 bp, 11 predicted proteins | sample Knorr_S15_td_Bot_FD_185605 | JGI IMG/M metagenome (GOLD analysis project Ga0208879, IMG submission 185605) | Marine microbial communities from Southern Atlantic Ocean transect - Knorr_S15_td_Bottom_ad_5009_LV_A (SPAdes) (version 2) | ecosystem: Environmental > Aquatic > Marine > Oceanic | place...
CCTTTTTTTTGTTGATTTAAATGAAAATTTTAATTACTGGGGGTTTGGGGTTTATTGGAAGCCATTTAGCTGAATCTTTAGACAACGGAAATAATCAAATTCAATTATTAACAAAATCATTTAGAAAAAAACAAAATTTGGTAAATAGTTCAAAACATATTAAAATTGTTAAAATTGATATAACAAATTTTTCAAAAATTGGTAATTATATTGAGAAAAATAAACCAGATATTATTATTCATCTTGCAGGTCAGACATCCCATTCAAAATCATTTGAAGATCCAATAAAAGATATTGATGTAAATGCACGTTCAACTCTTTTCATGCTTGAAAAAATCCGAAACATAAATCTAAAATGCAAATTTATTTTAGGCAGTTCTTTTATAGTCATTGGTAAACCTTTACGACTTCCTATAAATGAAAATTCTCCTTGTAATCCTACTACAATATATGGTTCAAATAGATTAGCTAGTGAACACTATTGTAAGATCTATTATCAAGTTTACGGTTTAGATACTATGATTTTTAGAATCACAAATTCGTTTGGACCTAGAGAACAAATCATTCCTAACAAAAATGCAATAAATTATTTAATTTACAAGGCATTCAAAGGAGAAGATATTACTATTTACAATAATGGAAAGTTTTTTAGAGATTTAATTTACATTTCTGATGTAGTTAGTGCAATAGATAAAATTCTAAGAAAAGGAAAATCTGGAGAACTATATTGGATTTCATCAGCTAAAAGAACTTGGTTTTATCAAATAGGAAATATGCTTGAAAAATTGACAAATGCTAGAACAAAATATGTCAAACCACCAAAATATACAAAAAAGGTTGATGTCGGAAATTTTGTTGTTGATAATTCAAAGATGAAATCATTAGGATGGAAACCAAAAATTTCAGTTAAGGAAGGGATTAGTAAAACTTTGAAATATTTTGAAGAAAATAAAATGTAGAAAATTAAGATTTGTTCTGAATATATCTTTCAAATGAAGTAAATTTAAATTTCTTAATTAGAACATCCATTTTTGATAATGCTTTACCAATCTTGTGATATGTTATGAATCTATTATAGAAAGGCAAGTTTATCCTTGGCATAAATTCTGGTGTGAGTTCCCACGAATGAATGAAAAATGTTGCTGGAATACCTTTTTTTATGTTATTTTTGATTGCTCTTTCTATGATCTTTAGCGGCAAAAATCTAAGATAAAATCCGCCGCAAGCAGGAATGTTGTATCCCAATAATCGTGTAGTCAATAAAGGAAACTCAGTTATCTTGCTAGAAGGATCATTTTCTTCTAACGACGAACTACTTATTCTATATGGCTTGACATCTGCATTGGGAATACCGTATAATTTCGTCTTTGCGGGCATTACACTACTATCGTATTGATAATTGTTATCTGATAGTACATCTATGAGCCAAGAACTAGAGTGATTTAACGAAAAAGATGGTGCTCGAAAACCTTTAGATCTCTTGGAAGTCATCTTATCAAACAGTTTGATTTCTTCTATGAATTTTTCTTTGAAATCTAGAGAATCAATTCGTGAATGATGCATGGTATGAAATGCAATCTCATGTCCATCATTAATTATTTTGTCCAATAATTCTGGTTTTGCATCGAGCAACTCCCCTACTACAAAAAAAGTTGCAAAAGTTTCATTCTTTCTTAACCAATCAAGTATCTTGTCTATTCCATTTATTACTGTGGGTGTCTTATCTAACCCAGTTATGTGTCGCTGGATCAATTCTGGATGGAACCAATCTTCAAAATCTATTCCTAGTAGATTCAATTACTGTTATTTTAGATCTTGTTGAGTTTATATCCTTTGATAGAATTGACAAATACTCTTATTTTGTATACATAAAAAATAAGTTGTATGATATTATCAAAATCTAATCAATTAAAAGCCGATAAAGATCAAATTCTTGATCTTACAAGAAAAATTTTTGGTGATACAGAAATATCAAAATCTGATTTCTTTGATTGGCAATATCTACATAATCCAGAAGGTGAAGCCATCGTAATAACTGCAAAAGATGATGGCAAAAAAAATTCAATAATTGGCATTGAATCTATTTTACCGATGAATATCATAGTAAATCAAAAAATTGTAAAAGCATCATTGTCATGTAATTCGTATATTCATCTAGAATACAGAAAAAAAGGAATTTTTTCGAAATTGATTTCTATGATACCAGAAGAATCTATGAAAAAAGATATTTTATGTATATATGGAGTTGCAAACGACAATTCATTTAATTCATTTATAAAAAAAGGATCTCATGAAATTTCAAATTTACCTATTTTATTTAGACCAATGCGATTATCCAATTATTTTTCATTTCCTCTTGGTACAATTTTACGCCTTTTTGATAATATCTGGAAAATAAAAAAAAGTGTAAATCCAAATGTTATTCAATTTAGTGGTTATTTTGATGAATCTTTTGAGATACTTTCCAAAAAAGCAAGTCAAAGGATCCCAATCATTAAACATAGAACAAAAGAATTTCTTAACTGGAGATATAGAGATCATCCAACAAGGAAATACAAAACCTTTGTCTTAAAGGAAAATTCAATACTTGAGGGGTATATAATTACAAGAAAAACCAATGTAAATGGAAAATCTGTAGGAGTTATTGTTGATTTTTTGGTGGATTCAGATACAAATCCCAAAAAAATCAGAGACTTGATACAAATTGCACTTGATGACTTGTGGAATTCTGGCGTTTCAGTAACTATTGCTGTATCTGGACCTTTAACATTTGAATATCAATCACTCTGTAATACTGGTTTTAAAATTGCTCCAAAATTCCTAAAACCACAGTCTGCTCACTTTATACTAATTAGTTCAGATTCAAACAGAGGCGATCTTGAACAATTAAAGAAATATGATAATTGGTTCTTTTCGTTTGGGGATTATGATGTTTTCTAAACATGTGTTGTGCTAATCAGAGTATTTTTTTTACCATTCTACTCAAATTTGATATTATTGAATTAAAAATATGATTTGTAAATGAAATCGAAAGAAAATTGGGTACTATCACATAATCCGGAAAATCTCTAGTTAGTTTTTTATCTATGACTATTTTCTTAGACTCTAATTCTGTATATTTTTCTGATATCTGTTTAATATTTTTAATAATATCCCAATACGCACGTAATTTTGCCCTGCCAAATCCTTTTACAAAATAAAAAAAAAGTACCATTATTTCTACAATTATAAGCGCTGGTAACATTTTGTAAAATGTGTTTCTTGAGTAATGTGTCAGTAAGCAATAATGTCTGTTTCTCTCCAACCAAAAAAACTTTTGTGCACTCCATTTTAGATTATAGCTTGCAAGATGGTAAATTGTAGCAGAAGGAACGTATAATGATTTTATTCCTCTCTGTGCTGCTCTCCATCCAAGTTCTAGATCATCATGATACAAAAACAAGAATGGATCAAAATAACCTATCTTGTTTAAAACTTTCATAGATGTAAACAAACATGCTCCTGAGGCATATCCAATTTTTCCTGGCTCATCATATTGTCCATCATCTTTCTCACCTCTTCCCTTTGGATAACCAAAACCAAATATTTGTAGCATATTTCCAGCACTCTCAAAGATTCTATTTTTAAATGCCAATATTTTTGGTTGATACAATGCATCTCCATGTTTTATATAGGCAGATACAAGTTCATCTAACCAATTTGGCTCTACTTTGGTATCTGGATTGAGGATTGCTACATACTTACCTTTTACTTCTCTTATACCAACATTATTTCCCTCACAATATCCTAAATTTTTTTCATTTTCAATCAAATGGATCTTGCTGAATTTTTCTTTGCATTTTTTGTAGCTTTTATCAGTTGATGCGTTATCGACTAAAATTACCTCATAATTATCATATTTTGTTTTAAAAATAGATTCAATGCAATCTGATAACAGTTCTCCTGCATTATAATTGAGAATTACTATGCTTACTAGATTGTCTAATTGTTTATCTGTCAACTTAAAATTTACACTTTAATTCAAGGTTTTAAACCATAAGTAAAAAATTATTGGTTAAATTGAAATATTTGTTCCCTCTCCAAGGAGAAATGACTGATATTCACTTTTCTTAAATGTCAAAATACAATTAAATGCAATTATACTCTTTCTTATCTTAAAATCTCCATTAATATTGCAACCAGACATAATAATCGAATTTTCAATATCACATTTTGCTATCTCTGAATCATTACCTATGCTTGTATTGGGTCCAATTCTAGTATCAGGGTGAATAATGCAGTTTTTACCTATGATAACTGGACCATCAATTTGAGAATTTCCTATAATTTTTGTACCTTTTCCAACTAAAACAGTTCCAGTTAAGGAAACACCATCACTTTTTTCTCCATAAAAATAACTTTTTTGATTTTCAAGAACGATCTTGTTTGCATTAATAATATCTTCAGGAGTTCCTGTATCTTTCCAATAATCAGTAATGATATGATAAGAAATCTTGTTGTTTTCAGAAAGTAGAATTTGTAAAGCATCAGTAATTTCTAATTCGTTTCTCCATGAGGGTTTTAGGTTTTCAATGATTTCAAAGATTTTTGGGGTAAGAAAGTATATTCCTGTCACTGCAAAATTTGTAGGAGGATCTTTAGGTTTTTCCATAATTCTAGTGATTTTACCATCATTATCCATATCTGCAATTCCAAATTGAGAGGGATTTTTAACCTCACATAACAGTAGAGATGCATCATCATCAGAATTGACAAATTCGTTTGCAAAATCACGTATATTTTTGTGAATGATGTTATCCCCTAGAAATACTAGAAATTTATCATTTCCAATAAAATTGTGACACAAGCCTATGGCATGAGCTATTCCTTTAGGACTTTCCTGTTCGATATAAAATATTTTTACACCAAACTTTTCTCCATTGCCATAATATTCACGAACTTTATTGGAACCTATACCTCCAATAATTACTGCAATATCTGTAACTCCAGCTTCCTTCATGGATTCTATACAATACTGAGACATGGGTTTATTTGCAATAGGAAGAAGTTGTTTAGGACCAGTATGTGTTAAAGGTCGTAACCTTGTCCCATGTCCACCATGAAGTAAAATTCCTTTCATGTAACAAAGAATTGAATATCACTTTATAAAGTAAATCTATTTTTTCCAAGGAGTATGCTCAAATATTTTTTCTGACAAATCTTTCCACGATTGAGAATTAGAAAGGTACCAATCAATAGTATTTTTTAAACCATCATCAAAATTGATTTTTGGTTTCCAATCTAACTCATTTCTCAATTTATCGGAGTTCATACTATATCTAAAATCGTGACCAGGTCTATCCTCAACAAATTCTATTAAATCATCAGATTTTTCCAGTATTGAAAGAATTTTTTTAACAATTGTAATATTATTAATTTCATTATTTGATGAAATGTTGTATGATTCACCAGATTTGCCATTTTGTAATACATTAATTATTGCATCACAATGATCCGTAACAAATAACCAATCACGCAAATTTTTTCCAGAGCCATAAATTGGAATTTTTTTGTTTTTTTCAGCTAATAAAATAATTTTTGGAATAAGTTTTTCTGGAAATTGGCGTGGACCGTAATTATTTGTACAGCGAGTTATCAAACAATCACAATCATAAGTAATTTTATATGAATTAATCAATATTTCAGCAGATGCTTTAGTTGCAGCATATGGACTAGAGGGGTTAAATCTGGTTTCTTCTATTGCACTACCAGAAAATAAATTTCCATAAACTTCATCAGTTGAGATATGTACAAAACGTTTTTTTTCTTTTTTTAATATCTCAAGTATAGTAAAAACACCTTTGATATTTGATTCAAGAAATGGTTCTGCATTTGAAATACTTCTATCAACAAATGATTCTGCCGCAAAATTAACAATAACATCACAATCAGTGATAAGATTTTTCATTAATGAATAAGAAGTAATATTTCCTTTAACAAATTTATAATTAGGAAAATTTTCTATTTCATTTAGGTTATCTTTATGTGAACCATATAATTCAGCATCAACATTAGTTATCTCAAAATCCTCATAATTCTTTAAAATATGTAAAATAAAATTACTTCCAATAAACCCCAAACCTCCAGTAACTAACAATTTCATAAGAAGATTTCTAAATTCTTTCTTAATAAAATGTTACATGTAAAATTAAATATTTAATTACAATTTAACTAAAAAAGTCATAAATTTTAGATCAAACTTTTATTGATAAGATATTCTGAAATTTTATATGATTGATGGAAAAAAATTTTGGAAAGAATTAGAAAAACATTCAACTAAGAGCATTATTGATGGTCATAAAAATGGCTCATTAACTGTAATATGGAGAGATTGGGATAAAATAATTAAAAATGAACCTAAAATGGTTTATGTAAGTTCAGTAAATAAAGGAGAATTAAAGGGACCTCACATTCATACAAAAAGAAATAGTTACTTTGTTTGTATTCATGGAAAAGTTGTATTTGTAATCAAAGATGAAAATGGAAAATATATTGAAATTGAATCAAGTGATGAAAATCCTAATTTAGTATTTGTTCCAAAAAATATTGCATCAGCTCATCTTAATTTATCTAATTATATATCAAGAATTTTAGTACTAGCAGATATTGCATGGAAACCAAATGATAATGAAATGCAAAATATTACTTTTGAAAACTATGATTGGAATAAATGGAAACGATAAATCATTCAAAATCACATAATGAATTTTTATTAGTAGATTCATCAGTTGATGAAAAACAATTACTTGATTTTATTCATAAAAATGAACAATGTAAAATTATTTCCTTCGATTTTAAAATACATGAAATATTAAATAAATACAAAATAAAACATAAACCATCAGAGGATTTTCAGAAAAAGATTGATTATCAAAAAATACAAGAAAAAATTTATGAATTATCATATTGGGCTAAGAACAAAAAGATTCAAGAATTTCTAAATTTCAAAAATATTAATCTTGGAAATCTTTTTTTTGATGAAATGCAAGGTTATTTTGTCAAATTAATAAAATATTTCTATGAAACAAAGTCTATCTGTGAAATTTATCCTGACTCAATTTTTTTTACTTTTGGAAACCTATATCTGATCACAAAAAATTTTTCAGACAATGTTCTATTAATTGACACTCTAAAATATGAAAAAGAATATGTTCACGATAAAATAAAATTAAATATTAAATTTCTAAAATTTAATTATACTATATTTATTAAAAAAAATAATTATAAAAAAATTAAATCTTTACATGATGCACTATTACAATTAATTTTTACACCATATATAAAAAAAACACAAGGTAAAAGAATTCTTTTCATTGAATTTGACGTAATTAAATATCGAGAATTCTTGATTAAAACAAGAAATTTCAATATGGAGCCAGTTTTCTTTGGATTAAGAAGACCTGCAGTTTGGAATTTTGATTCTTTTTCAACGATCCTCAAGTCTAAATGTAAAATTATTAATCCTTACAACAAAGTTGGAAAAGTTTTTGATATTGAATTATCCAATAATGTAAAACAAGCAAAAACTAAAATCAACGAACTTTACAAAAATGATGTATTATTAAATTCTGTATTTCAAGTAGATGATGATTCAATTTGGCCAATAATTAAAATGGATATTATAAAATTGTTTGAATATAGACTTGAACAATCAATTAGAGATATTATGCACACTTTCGAAAATTTTAAAAAATTTAAAATTGATGGAATTTGTATTTTATCCGAAATTGGGTATACAGAACAAATATCAATTGAAATTGCAAAGGAATTTGATATTCCAATTTTTTTGATTCAAGCAGGCGTTTATTGGGACACAAAAGAAGCTAACAATATGAATAGATCACAGGGAATTTATCCATTTAAATCTGATTTTCATCTTTGTTTTGGATTACCTCAAAAAAATGATTGTATTAATAATTCGAAAATACCTGAATCAAAAATAATCACAGTAGGACCTGTAAGATATAAAAAATTAGTTAATACTACTACAAGTGATGGTGATTATGTTTTAATTGCAACATCTGGTCCTCAGTTAGAAAATATTCAGGGACTGAGTCACACTAACATGATTAAATATTTGAAAGCAATTGAAAATATCTGCCTTGCTGCAAAAAAGAATAATTTAAAAATAATTATAAAACAACATCCATCTCCTCAAGAATATCCATTAAAAGAATTTGTTAAAAAAATTGACAAAAACATAACTGTTTTATCTGGAGGTGATATCATTCCATTAATTAAAAATTGTAAATTTTTAATATCATTTGGAATTTCAACTGTTATTTTAGAATCTATAATTTTAAAAAAATTAGTTCTCGCCTTTAAGGGAATTGATTATGGTTGGGGGGAGCCTAAAATTTTAGATGGATGTGAAATAGTTGATGCAAATAATCTTGAAATAAAAATAAACAAAATCCTTTCTGATAAAAATTTTAAATTATTTTTAGAACAAAAATCTCAAAAATTTTTGGAATACTATGTTAATAATTTAGATAAGTCAATTTCTAAATCACACTCATTCATTAAGGAGAATCTTAAGAATAACTAGGGTATTTGTTTAACACATAAAATTTTAGAAACTTATTTAGAACCATTAAAAATCAAAATAAAATAATGAAGTTACCTAATTTTAAAAATTCATTTTATTATGAAAATAATTTTTATTTATCGTGTGAAAAATCAAGGATTGGTAAATTCATCGCACACTATGAATTATTTAAAATGAGTGCTAATGTTCCAGGTTCAATTGTAGAATGTGGTGTTTTTAAAGGAATTTCATTAATTAGATTTGCTAGTTTTAGAGATATGATAGGAATCAAATCAAAAAAAATAATAGGTTTTGATGTTTTTGGAAAATTTCCAGAAACTAAATTTATACAAGATCAAATAATGAGAAAAAAGTTCATCAAAGATTCAGGTACAAATGGGATATCAAAACATCAATTAGAACTGGTATTAAAACACAAAAGACTAGATCAAAATATAGATTTAGTAAAAGGAAATGTTGTTAAAACTATTCCAGAATATGTAAAAAAACATCCAAAATTAAAAATTAGTTTCTTAAATTTAGACACAGATGTGTATGAACCAGCTGTAACAATTTTAGAATACCTATATCCAAAAATTGTCAAAGGCGGTATTTTAGCATTAGATGATTATGGAGTATTTCCAGGTGAAACTAAAGCAATAAATGAATATTTTAAAGGAAAAAATGTAAAAATCAAAAAATTTCCATTTTCTAAAACACCATCATACATAATTAAAAATTAAATTTTTTCAGACAATTTCTATTGAACAACCGATTTAATTATCATATTGTATCTTCTCCAGATTTCCAACATTATCTCTTATCAAATTTCCATTTTCATCTTTTTTAAACAAATCCTTATTAGCAAATTTATCTACAATTTTGAAAAACTCTTCTCTTGTTAATTCAAAATCTTCTAAATATTCATCAAGGTATTTTTCTGGTAGTTTTCCTTCGTGTTTTTTTACTAATTCTAATCCTTCTTCTCTTGAAAGTCTACCATGCCGAATTTCAATTGATGCTTGATCTGTAGCTCTACCATATCCAAATTTTATCCATTTAAAATAATCATGAAGTCCTTGTCCTTTATTATCTAAATTTTCATAATTTGTAAAAGTTCCCTCCATAGGTCCATCGTGTACAGAAAATCCAATTTTTTTTGCTTCCTCAAGATGTTTTTTGCCATCCCATTTCAGATAGTGTCCAAGAAAAATTCCAGTTACGCCAACTTTCTTTATTTCTTCATCTGATGGAAATCTAAATGGGATAATATCTTTAATGTCAACTCCATATCTTGTCATATCTTCGGGTTTGAATTTATCTAAGAAAAACAAACCATGTTTTTCTCTCCATTCTTTATCAAGAATGGGGCTATTTGCAACACGGTCTTCACCACCAAATTCCAATTGAGGATTTTCCCCATATACTATTAATGGTATTTTGAATGCAACAGCTACAATAAAAGGAATTGTAAAAATTCCCCAATGTTCAGGTAATGATTGATCACCTAATTCTAACAAACCAATTTTTTGAATTTTTTTATATATTTCAGGTTTTGAAGTAAATTCAATACAATCAACATCCAAACTTTTTTTTAGATTTTCTATGTTTTTTCTTCCCAAATCAGTAAATTCTCTTGGACTAAATCTGACCAAAAGGGGGTTTAAACCAAATTCTTTTTTTATAGCAATTGTGGCATAAGTAGAATCTTTTCCGCCACTCACAGGTATAATACAATCCCAATTACTTCCATCCCCATTTCTAAATTTTTCAAGAATATTTTTTAGTTCTTGCCGTCTTTCATTCCAATCAATTTCTTCTTTTTGTACAGCAAATCTACATGCGCTACATATTCCATTTTCATCAAAAGTTAGTTCAGGTTTTGTTTCTGGAAAAAGACAATTTTTGCAATATTTTATCAAGTTAGGATTTTTTTTGGATTCTGAAATATAAGTGAATTGTAAGTTTTTTATATGAACAATACAAAATTAGGAATAATATTATAAAAATAATTTAAAAAATAGAGTTTTAGTCAATTCGTATTTCTATTTCTTAATTATATTTATTAAGTATCTTAATTCTTAAAAAATGTTTTAAATAATTTTTAGGAAATGAAATAACATGATCGGATGTATTATTCAAACTAGAATGAGATCAACAAGACTACCGGGTAAGGTATTGTTATCCATTGATGGTAAAAATTCCGTGTTGGATTATGTTCTTAATCAAATACAAAATTGTAAAACTATTCAAAATATTGTCATAGCCACAACTACAAATAAAGAAGATAGTAAAATAGTTGAATTTGCAGAAAAAAATAATATCAACTATTTTAGAGGAAAATCAAAGGATGTCTTGGATAGATATTATCAATGTGCTAAAAAATTTTCATTTGATAAAATTGTAAGAATTACATCTGATTGTCCACTAATTGATCCCAATGTCATAGATCAAGTAGTAAAAAAATTCGATAATGGAAATTTTGATTATGTATCAAATACTCTAAAGAGGACATTTCCAATTGGATTAGATGTTGAAATATTTTCATTTAAGGCTCTAGAAATTGCCTGGAACCATGCTAATTTACCTTCTGAAAGAGAACATGTAACTCCATATCTCAAAAAAAATCAAAACCAATTTAATCAATTCAATGTAGAATATTTACGAGATATTTCTGACATACGAGTAACATTGGATAGAGAAGAAGATTTTGAATTAATAAAACTAATAGCTTCAAAAATACAAAAACGCCCTATTTTATTAGAAGATATTCTAAAGTTGTTTGAAAAAGAACCTAATTTAATAACAATAAATAATAAAATTTCTTCAAATGAAGGATATGAGAAATCATTAAAAAATGATAGAATTCTTAAATTATAGTTATCGAAATGAAAAAAATAAAACTATTTGATCCTGTCATTGGTGATGCAGAGCAGAAAGCAATTTCAAAAGTTCTAGCAAGTAAATTTTGGGCATCTGGTTCGGGTGTTGGATCTGTATCAGAATTTGAAAGCAAATTTAGAAAATATATTGGATCATCTAATTGTGTTGCAGTAAATAGCGGTACAGCAGCATTAAATTTAGCATTATCCTTATCGGATATAAAAAATAAAGAAGTTGTATTGCCATCATTATCATTTGTTTCAACTGCGCATGCCATAGTACTAAATGGAGGAAAGCCTATTTTCGTAGATGTAGATCCAAATACGTTATGTATTGATCCTGAAAAAATCAAGAAAGCAATTACTAAAAAAACCAAAATGATTATTCCAGTTCATTTTGCAGGTATGGCTAGTAACATGAAAAAAA
>Ga0208879_1003930_pt1 | contig 11868 bp, 9 predicted proteins | sample Knorr_S15_td_Bot_FD_185605 | JGI IMG/M metagenome (GOLD analysis project Ga0208879, IMG submission 185605) | Marine microbial communities from Southern Atlantic Ocean transect - Knorr_S15_td_Bottom_ad_5009_LV_A (SPAdes) (version 2) | ecosystem: Environmental > Aquatic > Marine > Oceanic | place...
TCACCCGTGATGAACTGCGCAAGCTGCTGCTCGCCGCCCAGCAGTCGGAGAACCCATTGGCCGAGGTCGTTGTGACGCTGCTCTTGGAGAGCGGTCTTAGGGTCAGCGAACTCTGTAACTTGAACGAATCAGACATCGACATGCAGGACCAGTCGGCGCAGGTCTGGAGTGGGAAGGGTGACAAGGACCGGAGAGTCTTGTTCTCTCATCGGAGCAAGGATGCTCTGGAGAAGTGGGGGCTCTACCGAAATTCACTCGGTCTGCGGAATGAGGAGGCTCTGTTCGTTAACGGGAGAAGCAGTCGGGTGACTTCGCGCAACCTTCAGAAGATGATGGATTCGCTAGGGGATTCGGCCGGAATTCCTCGCACACGACTCTCACCCCATGTACTCAGACACAACTTCGCCACCGGGCTTCTCGAGAGGGGGGCCGACCTAGTGAGCATTCAGCGGTTGATGGGGCATTCCAACATCGCCAGCACCAGAATCTACCTTGAGATCAGTGACCAGACGCTGAGGGAAGTCTACCGAAGGGCGCAGGAGATTGACCTCTTCGAAGAGATTGAATGAGATTCGTTCACTTGTTCTTCTTGCCTGCACGCTTGTCCAACTTGGCAGGGCCCTTCCAGTTCGCGTCGGGTGAGACATCGTTGCCGGCGTGTCCGTCGATTGGGCAGAACTTACCGGAGCGACAGCGTGAGCAGTTTTCGCGTGGTGGCATCTCTACCACCTTCCGAAGGCGACCATACTTCCTCCTCGGCATGGCCGGTGCTTCTCAAGTGGGGGCCGATGAACCTAATGGGTCGGAATGTTGTCCTAATCAGATGATGATGCCAAGCCCAATTTTAGGGTGATGAATCAACTTGGATTGTTGAAATCTCGGACCCAGCCGAACTCCTCGACGGTGGTTGGTGAGGCACCCTCAAGCCATCTCTCGTGGAAGGCTGACTTTCTCGAGTCGGCGGTCTTCGCTCCGCCGCGGCCCTTCTTGACCGCCCTCTTTCGGACAGATGATGAGGATGTGTCGGCGTCGATGTGACCCGCTTCAGTGGATGTTCGGACCTTGTCGCGCAGTTGATTGGCGGTGTTGGACTCGACTTGGTCTGAAGCTCTGACCAGCCCAATCCGTGCAACACCGGCGCGCTTCGCCTCTTTGGCGACTCTCGATTCGGCTGCCGTCTTTGCTGCGGATACCTTCTCTTCGGCCTTGCGGCGACGGGTTGCCGCCGCCTTCTGAGCCGACGCTTTTCTCTTGGCTGCTGCCTCTTCTACGGCCTTTGCCTCCGCCTTCTTGCGACGGGTTACGGCTGCCTTCTTGGCAGCTGCAATTCGCTTTGCGGAACGCTCTGCCTCTGCTGCGGCCTTCTCCTCAGCCTTACGTTTGCGAGTCGCTGCAGCCTTCTTCGCGGCTGCCGCTCTCCTGGCTGCTGTTGCTGCTTTCTTGGCCTCTTCTTCTGCCTGGGCTGCAGTCTCCGCCCTAAGTGCGGCGTTTCTCTTACGAATGGCCGCCGCCTTCTTCGCAGTCGCTGCCTTCTTGGCGGCTGCAGCGGCTTCTGCCTCGGCCTTCGCCTTGGCTGCAGCGTTCCTCTTTCGAGTCGCCGCCGCCTTCTTCGCCGCCGCCTTGCGCTTGTCCATTAGAATGGCTTCAGCCGAGGCCTTCTCTTCAGCCTTTTGCTGTCGCTCTGCTGCTGCCGCCGCCTTCTTCTTCTCACGCGCCCTACGAACGCGCGTTTCGGCGGCTTTCTTGGCAGCAGCCGCTTTCTTGGCGGCCGCAGCGGCCTCGGCCCTCGCCTTCTCAGCGGCTTTTCGCTTGCGAGTGGCGGCAGCCTTCTTGGCTACAGCAGCCTTCTTTTCAGCCGCCTCGGCATCGGCTTTCGCCTTAGCTTCCGCATTCCTCTTGCGAGTTTCAGCAGCCTTCGCCGCGGCTGCCTTTCGCTTTGCAGCATCCTCCTCGGCCTTCTTCTCCGCTGCCTCCTCAGCAGCGGCGTCATCGAGCACCTTCTGCTTCGCTTGGGCTCGCTTTTTGGCGACTGCGGCCCGCTTCCTGCGCTCAACGGCATCAGCCTTCAGCATCCTCTCCGCCCGCTTGCGTCGATCCTCCGCATCGTCAGAACCCCTGCCAGCCAATTTCATTGCCCCGAAAAGATAGAAATCATCTATGAATATCAACCTCTCGCTCCATGCGTCAGAATCCACACTTTGCGCGGCAATGCTGATGCCCTACCCACGCGCATGGCCGCCCGTGGCGAACGAAGACGATGGCGAGCAGGGGCCAGCCCCCTCCACTGTGGTGGGAGTCCACGCCAGCCAGAGCAGGCTTTGGGTGCAAGTGAAAAAAGGAAAACCAGAGATGAAGGTTGACAGCGACAATCGGCTGCGACATGGCAACTGGCCGGACTCCGCAATCAGCCTGTTCCTTGGTGACGTCTGTGATGCACTGCTCCGCTGTTTCGGCGCCCATGAGCCGCCGAACGTGACCCAACCGCCGGGCTTCGACCAGCAGAAATGGTCCATGGTGATTCGAGATACGACCTTGAGTATCGAGGTCCACAGCCGCTCTTACTGGGGCTTCGGGCTGTTCGACTCCTGCTTCCTCAACGAACTGGTCATGGAGGGCCCGCTCGAGAGGAGGAGCAGATTGGCATTCGACCTAGTGGCGTCGCTCGGGAGGAACCCGTGGGAGCCGACTCTGGGCCTCATGTGGAAGCGGGGGACTGGAGCGAAGGGGGAGCAACATCGCAAGGCGTGGGAGGAATTGTTGGACTATGCCAGGGAGCAGATGTCAGATGACATCCAACTCCATCAAGACCGGTTGAACGAACTCGAGGGGAGGCTCGACCAGTTTGAGGAGGAGGACCATTCGGAATGGACCCGTGACCATGCCGAGGCTAGTCTTGTGTTGGCTGGCCATCATCTAGAGACTGCGCGCGGCGCTTTGCACGACAGGAACGCAACGGGCGTGGAGCGTGCCTTAGGTAGGGTTGAGGCGTCACTCATCGAGGCTGACCCGACCACTGAAGTCACTCGTACACCATTCCAACTGGCGGACGACCTGTTGCATGATGAGGCCGTTGAAGTCGATGAGGAGGCACTCAAAGAACAGATTCTCGTCCACGAGGAACTGCCCACAGATGTCGCCCGCCTGACGCCTGACGAGATTGCCACCGCCACCGATGACGTCGCCGCTGACGATCTGCTCACCGGCATTGACGATGAGCCAGTCGACTCCATCCCATTCGTCGACCTAACAGAATCCGAGTAGACTAGGTGCAAGCACAACAGACTAACTCAGCCGAAGAGACGCTCGTACATCCACATCCAGATGTTGTCGGTCTGGTAGGGCTGGTTGGCCAGATAGATGACCGCGGAGAAGACAATGCAGACGGTGTAGATGAGCCCCTTGGAAATCTGCCAAGCATCATCGGACTCCTCGTCGAAGTAGCGAATCAATCCAGCGGCCTGCTGGATGTTCGGGCCCTTCGACTTCTTGTCCTTCTTGAGAGCCATGTGGTGCGCCCGACCTGCCTCGCGTATATGAACGCGACGAATTTACTCGACGACCCTTAAGGGTCGATGGTCTCGACTAGGACACAGCCGTCAGCAAACTCGACTATTCGGCTGGCACAGTCAACCGCCTCATCGAGGTTCTTGGTTTGGAAGAGCACCTTCCTCTCCCCTGCGCTGGTCTGTAGGACGACTCGGTGACTCAGGGCCTCAAGAGTCTCGTCGTCCACGGTCTGGTAGACCCAGTCCTCCTGCTCAACCTCCATCTGCGGCTCGACCGGCACTAGGGGTCCCTGTCCGACCTGACTCTCCTCCGCTCGCTCCTGTATCTGCTTCCACTCATCCCGGGCCGAGATGCTGTGCTCCAGCATCTCACTCGTCTTGGCCGCACGCGCTCTAGCACGGGCAAACGCGTCTCGATTCGCCTTCGCCAATTTACTGACTCTCGACTGCTTTCTTGTAGCGGACTCTTGTTTCTCTGTCATTCGCATCCCATCTAGCTAACCGTAAACGGCCAACTGAGCAGCAGGTGCGCTGTCGGTGGTATAACCGTTGCAGGTCGGGCCATGCTCGAAATGGCGGTTTCGTGACTCATTCCTCTTCGCCAATCGCGTGGTCTTCCGAAATGTCGGGGAGCCTCGCGAGAAGCAGCCCGGCGATCGGAACCGCGACCACCGCTGCCCAGCCCTGCAGATAGCCCCATTCTGCACCAAGCATCATCTGACGGAAGAAGTAGAGCGCGGCTATGCTCAAGGTGATCAACAGCGCCGACTCGAAGGCTCTGCGACCAATTGGGAGGTCCAGTCTCTTCTCGGGGTGGGTGGCGAGCAGTGGGAGTGCCATCATCGCGACTCCAAGACCGGGCACGAGTGTGGCTGTCAGCGGCTCGCGGATGGTGAGGAATTGGAGGGCGATTGTTATCGCAAGGAGAAATCCCCACGCCTCGGAGCGAGGTCTCTCGTCGAGCCCTGCGAGGGGCAGCAGAGCGCCGAGAAGGCCGGCCACGGCGAGGGGAAGCGTGAGGCTGAACGAGAGCCAGATGGCGGAGTTCCAACCTGCGACATTGGGGAGCGGTTCGAGCAGGAGCGCACCCGACGCCCAAGTAAAGAGGAGGGTGTGCCCGAAGAACAGGGTGAGGCCGAGGAAGCGACGCTCCTTCGCCTGGCCCCTCTTCTCATGCAGGCGGGTGAGCAGTTCGAGGAAGTTGGGCCATGCCAGGATGAGGATGAAGAGTGAGGTGGCGAGGGCAAAGGTGGATTCGTTGCCGAGCACCACGGACTCAGCGAAGTTCTGCCACTCGCCCGCCATCGGCATGACTCCGGTGACCGCCAGAATCGGAATGAGAAAGAGCACGCCGGTGATGGTCAGGTGGAATGACCCGGGTTCGCCATTCAATTGTCTACGCGCCGTCCTTGCACTGAGATGGACCCAACAAGCCAAGGCGATTCCAGCCAATGAGAGGAGGATAATATCCACGCTGGTTTGGCTTGTGGAGATGACTGAATCGAGTGGCGTGACATACACCGAGAAGAGGTCAGAGGGGAGAAAACCGAAGAGCAGCAACGGCCACAGAAGTCCATGCCATCGAAGGGTGCTGGGGCGAAGCGACGAGCGCTCGTCGTCGAACAGGGACGAGGGCCAGAAGAAGTGGTCGCAGACGGTGGACGAGACTGCATAGACGAGAATCATCACGAACCATTTCGCATCCTCTAGATGGCCTAGGAAGGCGTAGGTGTGGTCAGATGCCAAGTAGGCTCTCAAGAGGTCCAATCCGGCGATCAGAATGAGTAGGGCCGGCACCTGGGTCAGTGATTGGTCGAGCCTCTTCCAGACCTGTTCCCGTTCGGGCTGTCTGCGAGCAAGTTCGGGCAGCCACCATGGTGCGCTCCACTGGAGAAACGACCAGAGTAGAATGATGGTCAGAAGGGTCGCGGGAAGACTGAACGCATCACCGCCGCCCACCGCCATGGTTGAGCCGACAACCGGCTTCGCTCATGGGGTTGACTCTTACACAACCCTTGAGGGAGGATGCTGTCGAGAGCGCCCCGTGAGCGGGAGTGAATGGCCGCACGCGGCTGAAAGCGCGCTGTGGACAGCGGTGCAGAGTTGGCGTGAGGATGCTGAGCCGTGGCTGCTCGCTGCTGAACCACGATTACCCGAAACGCTGCGAGTTAATCCTCTGCGGGCGGACCGCGCTTGGACTGAGAGAAAATTGCGGGAACTCGGTGGAGAGCCGATTCCTTGGTTGTCCAATGGTGCTGCGGGCAGCGGTGCCGGTTGGAGGATGCCTTGGCCGCGCGGCAGGTGTGAATCGCCGGCCGCTCAGGCACTGGTGCGCGCCCTCCACGACACGGGCAGAGTGACCCGTCAGGAGTCGGTCTCGATGATTCCCGTCAGACTGCTCGGCTGCGAGCCGGGCCATCGGGTGCTCGACCTGTGCGCCGCACCAGGCAGCAAGGCGACTCAACTGTGTGAGGCGATTTCAGATGTTGGAGTCGTCGTCGCCAACGAATCCAATCCTGGCAGAGCCAATCTGCTGGTCTCGAACACGCAACGGGCTGGGGTGACCTCGATGGTTGTCACTCAGCACGACGGAAGGCACCTGCCTCGCTGTCCGAACCCCGGATTTGACAGAGTCCTCGTCGATGCGCCGTGCACGGGAAATGCGACTACCCGAAAGAACCCAGAAATCTGGCAGAGGTGGCGAGCGAGTTCCGGACGCTCGCTCCACACCCTCCAACTCGACCTCGCTCGCAAGGCTGCACTCCTCCTACGCCCGGGCGGAAGAATGGTCTATTCCACCTGTTCTCTCGACCCAATTGAGAACGAGGCGGTGGTCGCTGAGCTGCTGCGCTCCTGTGACTTTCTGCGGCTCGTCGATTCTGAGGTTTCCAAAAAGTGTCCCGGATTAATCACTCGGCCCGGGATGGTCGATTGGCCCACTGAGGGTGAGGTCACTGAGCCAGACGAGGTTGATCCGTTCTCACCACCTAGCGAGCCCGATATTCTCGCTGCGCTGCCCGCCTGCGTACGGGTGTGGAACGACGAGAATGACTCGGGCGGATTCTTCGTCGCCCTGTTCGAAAATGCCGGTGACTTCGAGGTCGCAAAAGCGCTAACCCCAGACTCGGAGATGGCTGCTGCTTGGCTGAAGGAACCGCCCAAGGGAAGAAGGCATCAGCAGGTGCCGGCGGCGGTGGAGGCGGTCGAGGCGGTGGCCACAGAATGGGGCGTCGAAGGGGTGACCCTGTTCCATCGCGGTCAGCGGTTGGCATGTCTCTCCGAGGAAATCCAAAACTGGTTCTGGGCAGGTGAGCGAATGCTGCGTAAGGGTGGAAAGCTACCGGGCGGCCACTGGCATCCCTTCCAAGTGATTCAGGCAGGCTTGCCGTCGTGGGACATGCGCAAGGGGCGGCTTCAACGGCCGACCTCGAAGGGGATTCATCTGCTCGGCCCGATGTTGCGAAACCATGTTCACGAAACCACTGCAAAGTTGCTCTCAGAGATGTTGCTGAAGGGAGGGCCTCTAATCGAAGAGGCAATTGCTGAGATTCCATCTCTCGAGGGTGAGCGAGGCGGCGGAATCGTCTTGCGGCTCGAGCAGGATGACTCGACATGGTGGGTGCCCGCATGGGTCGGCCAGCGGCTGACTCTGATGCTCCCCGACGGCGAGCGACACCTTCTCGGTGTGGCACTTGGATTGGAGTTGGAATCGTGAAGCGAACGCCGCTGCCCTCCTCGCTCCTCGCGCTCCTGATCGCCAGCCTGTTACTCAGCCAACTCGGCTCTGCCGCAGCGGCTGAGAGAGATCCCGTCCGAGAGTGGTTCGAGCCGGCATCGGGATGTGACGGCTGGTACCAACACATCACCGATGATGAGGTCATCCAACTGGTCTGGGTGGTCGGCGAAGGTGGTACGCTGTCGGCCGACCAGCGGGCGGCGGCACTGGGCGCGGAACCCTGCACTGGATGGCAGGAGGCGAGCCCTTTCGGAGGCGAAGATGCCTTGTCTGAGGAGAATGTTCCCGGACCACTCCTGGCGGACTTGGACTTGGAGGTCGAATTGGTCGGCGAATCTTCTCCAACAGCGTTGCAAGTGAGTGTGAAAATCACTCCGTTGGAAGAGTTACCGGCGTCGGTCAACCTGCGCTTGATGGTGACGGTTGACCACGGCGACGAGGGTGGACTCGATTCGCATTTCGTGGTCCATCACTACCACTGGTCATCGGCATTCTTCCACGACGCTGGAAATCTCACCGAGTGGGATTACACAATCGATTCTTCCCGCCTGATAGAGGATGGCGTTCCGTTCACCAACGAAGACATCTGGCGACTGAATGTGGTTGCGCTGCTCGTCGACGACCTCAACAACTCAATTCTCGCCGCCACCAAATCCCGGGTTGCCACCCCTAGTTCGGTGCCACCCACGGGCGAAGCCGTCCCCTTCATCGTGGTTGGAATCGGATTGCTCGCTGGGTTTGCAGTGATTGTGCTCGCCGAGCGGAGTCGCGAGGTCGGCCTGCCCCACATCAGCGGCGGATTGCAACTGGTGAAGGGGGAGTGGCAGGCGACTGTTCTGGTGCGCGCCGGGAAGCACGACATGGTGCTGAAGGGAGCCCACGCCGATGCACCGTGGAGGATTGCGAAATCGCCACGCGGACAGAGGTTGGCCGCGGGTGAGGGGCGGACCTTCAGAGTACGACTGAGATGCTCGGGAGATGAGACCCCTGAAGCGTTGACTCGCTGGGAAGTAGACGTCGAGGAACTCGGCGGTTGGGTGCTCGACCTTCGATTACCTCCGCGCGGCGAATCTTGAACGAGCGTTGGAATGACCCCCCTTTTTGGATGGGTGGGTGGTCAACTGAACAACGCGCACCCGGAAAAACGCGGTAAATGTTCAAGTGCTGACTGCTGGACGTGGGAAGTCCGGCAGAGGTGGTTACCATGTTTGATGATATTGACAGGCAGTTGATTGAGGCGTTGCAAGAGGATGGCAGACTATCCATGAGGAAGCTCGCGGAGCGCATCGGAGTGGCTCTTGGAACGGTCGCAAACAGGCTTTCGAAATTGGAGCATGGAGGGGTCATCAAGGGCTATTCTGTGGTGCTTGATGCGAACAAGATTGGCTGGGAGATGACCGTCGTAGTCGGCTTGCGAATCGTCAAGGGAAGACTGCTTGAAGTGCAGAGGGAAATCGCTGCCGACCCGCGCGTCTTCGCGGTCTACGATGTCACCGGCGAGATGGACAGTCTGGTGGTGGCGAGAGTGACCGACAGGGACGATTTGGACAACTTCACTAAAACTGTGCTCTCCGTCGAGGGGATTGAGAGGTCAGTCACCCATGTGGCGCTCAACACTGTCAAGGACATCAGTGTCACGCTGCCTCCTGAGTAGGTTTTCACCGTCGCTAGGGGATTTTCACCTAGGCTCCTGAATCGGCCTTGAAACGAGTATCTCAGCGTTATCCGCCGCACACCTTCAAGAACGGTCGCTCGACCGTGGTTCTCTATTGGACGAGCAGGGCAGTGAGGAGAGCAACGAAGAGCGGCTGGTTTTGGACCGCGCCGATTGGGCTTTGCTACGCAGAGATTTGGACATTCGATATCCTGCCACTGACTCATGTCCGCTGCTCCGGTTCGGCCGCTGGCAGGACCAGCACCACCAACATCTGCCAGCCGCCCGACTGGCATCGAGTTCTTGGGGTGGATTGCTGATTGCGGATGAGGTCGGGCTTGGAAAGACCATCTCTGCGCTACACGTTCTGAGGCGACTGCACGCAATCGGAGAGAGTGGCGGAGTCCTAGTGGCGGTTCCTGGCGGCCTCCGTCTGAAATGGCTGCAAGAGATGTTCCACCGCTGTGATCTGCTCGGCTACGAAGCGGACACCGGTGCCAAGTTGAGACAGGCGTTCGAGAGAATCAAGCAAGGCGAACCACTCGTCGTCGTGACAAGCCATGGAATCCTGAGACAGGCGAAGCTGCTGCAGGAACTGATGGATGAGGGCCCACCCGAATTTCTGCTGACCATCATCGACGAATCACACCACTGTAGAAACCCGCGCAGCCGACTTCACGACGCCGTTCAACTGCTGACGCTGCACAGCAAGCAGACGCTTTTCCTGACCGCCACTCCGGTCAACCTCTCAAACGAGGAACTGTGGGTGCAACTCTCACTGCTCGCCCCCGACAGATGGCCTGACCACGGCTCATTCCAGCGGACGATGCGGCCGATGGGGTTCCTAAACACCGCTCTGAATGCGACCTCACTCACAGAACCGGACCTCGAAGAGGCCCTCAACGCACTGAACGCTCTTGCTGTGACACCCGGGTTTTCCGGTGACCCGAGGTTAGAGGCTGCCCGCGACATCTGTGCTGACCCACTCGGTTGGGTTGGCAACCGGGTCGATGAGAGGCGACGTGAGGTTGCCGACCTGATTCGGGAACTGCGACCACTCAACGAATTGGTGGTCCGCACTCGACGGCGTGACCTCGACTTGCGGCTCGCCCGCAGGGAGGCGATCACGGTCGATGTGGCGATGACACCCGTCGAGTGGCGGCTCTACGAGGCGGCGAGGCGATGGACCTGGCGATTGATGCAGTTGCGTCATCCAGATTCCGACCGATTTGACTGGGCGCTCGTGATACCGGAGAGGATGGCGAGCAGTTCGCTTCCGGCATTTGCCAGACATGTTCAGACGCAGTTGCGAGATGCGGCGCGCAACGCCCTCGACTTCGGTGCCGAGGGCGGTGATGAACTCGACGACGTGACGATGCGGGAGGCGGAACACAGACTCCTGAACAGATTCGGGGACCTCGACGAACTGATTGACGCCGCCGAGGATTTGGGTGACGTTGACTCAAAGTACGAGGCGTTCCGAACTTGGTTACTCGCCTCTCTGGACGATGACCAGGATGGAGGCGTTCTCCTGTTCAGCCACTTCCGGGGCACACTCGCCCATCTCAAGGCGAGGCTGACCGAGGATGGAGTCAGTTGCGAGGTTCTGAGTGGTAGCACCAAGATGGTCGATAGAGAGACACTCAGGCACCAATTCGCCAACGGTGAATTCGATGTACTGCTGTCAAGTGAGGTGGGCTCTGAAGGGCTCGACCAACAACACTGCCATCGACTGGTGAACTACGACCTGCCGTGGAATCCGATGCGCATCGAACAGCGAATCGGCAGACTCGACCGATTCGGCCAGGAGGCAGAGGTGATCACAATCCTGAACCTCGCTGTCGAAGGTACGATCGACGCAGCGATTCTCAACAGACTCTACCGACGCATCCGGCTTTTCGAGGACTCCATCGGAATGCTCGACCCGATGCTCGGCAAGGCGATGCGACTGGTGGCGCAAAACGAACTGCGACAGCCGATGGGTCGCCCCTTGGGTCAAGGTGGCGTACACATGGTGGAAGCTTGGGAGGCGGAGCAGTTCTCCTCCGCGGCACAGCCGAATACCGGGCGTAACGATGTCGCCTCCCTTCTCCAGCAGAGGGAGCGGTGGCTCACCGAACGGGCGATTGAGGAGAGAGAGTGGCTTGGCAATGACCCGGGAATTCGACAACTGAGAGAAGAGACCGAAAGGTTGGAACTCGGAATCGAAACCGAACACCTTGTCGAATGGGTGAGAGCCCGTCTCAGCATGGTCGACCCGGCGGCTAGACTCTACCGACACAAGGCTGAGTGGCACCTCAAGTTGAGCGACTCATCAATCGACACTCTAGTCGAGCGAGCGAGGGATCCGATGCGCGTAGACGCCCTTACAGTCGGCTGGCTCGACGAACTTGAGAGATGTCATTCCAGTGGCAGTGCGAACATCATCAGATTCACTGTCGGCAGCGAAGAGGCTCGCGAGGCATTCGGCCTCATGCAACTCGCCCCTTGGCATCCCCTCATTCAGTGGTTGAGGGAACCGCTGTCCGGTGAGGCGGACGAAGACGCCCCACTTCCTGGTTGGCGGGCGGCGGGCATTTCCCCATCACATCGACTCGCCACCAAGCGGCCCGAAAGTTGGCCCGCCGAAGCGCGCACCCTCATCTGTCTAGATTGGACGGTGAGTGCACTCAACCGTCACGCGGTACGCCGTTGGCTACTATTCGACGAGAACGGACTTCCAGTCGTAGAACAGCCGGAAGCGGCGTGGAGGGACTTGGATGAATTGGAGTTCGTGACCTTTGAGCATGGTGAAGAGGAGACCTTGGAAGAATCTCTCGACAATCTGCACGGTTGGCTTTTGGAGGACGAACAGGCGCGGCTCGCACCACTGCTGGCTGAACTTCGTCACAATGTCCAGCGCTCTTGGATGGGTCGAATCGAGAGGGAGCAGGAGCAGATTGGGGCGGCGCGATTCAAGGCGCGCAACAACG
>Ga0208879_1003933_pt1 | contig 11859 bp, 12 predicted proteins | sample Knorr_S15_td_Bot_FD_185605 | JGI IMG/M metagenome (GOLD analysis project Ga0208879, IMG submission 185605) | Marine microbial communities from Southern Atlantic Ocean transect - Knorr_S15_td_Bottom_ad_5009_LV_A (SPAdes) (version 2) | ecosystem: Environmental > Aquatic > Marine > Oceanic | place...
ATTATTCTCCTGAAAGAAGGATTTATATCGTTTTTCTTCTATTGTGAATTTTCCTTCAATGATGCATTTTGTTTCCGGATTATTCAAAATGGAAGTATCGGCTCTTTGTCCTAAAATTAAGGAAAGCCCGCCAAGCATAATCGATTTTCCTGCTCCTGTTTCTCCTGAAATTACATTAAATCCATCCTGGAATTGAACAGAAAATTCATCAATAAGCGCATAGTTTTTTATAAAAAGGGTTTCTAGCATTTATTTTCCTTTACTTTGTGCAGTTATTGCTTGGTATTTAGCTGAATTTGCAGGGTCTATTTCGGTTAAAAGTTTGATAATTCTTGCTTGTTCATTCGGAAAAGCTTCTGAATAAATCTTGGTGATTTCATCTGCTTTCGCATCAAAGAAAATCTTTAAAATAAAAGCAGAAGGATTATCTCTGTAAATTCCTCTCAGTTCCTCCAGAGCTTCCGTTATTTCGTATCTTGCATCATCTGTTTTTTCTGATAATATATCCATTCCTACCCTATGATATCTGTAATAACAATTGTGAATTTCTTCATATCTCGTGTCTAATAAATCATGAACAAGCCAATAGCGGTTTTTATCACTCTCAAATGCTTTCCAACCGATTTCTCTGGCATTTTGTGCATTATTCACAATATTTTGTGCTTTAATGTAATAGGGTGCACCACCATATTCTGAGAAAGTATCAAAGTCAAGCCCTAAAACGATATAAACATAGTAAGCCAAAACAGAAGTTAAATTAGAAAGATGGGTGTTTTCATTAAATTCTAAGGATTGGTATTCTAAATAGCGAAAGCGGAAATTGTTATCCAAATAATTAAGCATTGTCGATTTGTAGGAAGTGCCATAAATTGGGCGTGTACTCTGAATTTGAATAGATGCTTTGTATTCATCATTCGAAACTTTCCCCTTAATGTTTATCAAAAAAGTGCATTCTATTCTTTCTTCATTTTTTACGCTTGCATCTGTCCATTTAGTATTATTTACAAACTCATAAATAGCAGTTTGCAGAGTTTGGAAAACCTTCCTGTCAGAGGTTTGAATTTGAGAAGCATTTACCTGAACATTACAGAAAAGCTCTTGTGCATTAACACCATGAGAAATCCACATTAAAATAATAAACAAGATTTTTTTCATGATATTTTTAGTATGATTTTACTGATAATGTCTTTCGCTACTTCTCTTTTATGTTTTAACTCAAATTCCTCTATTTTATTATCTTTTTCAATAATAGTGATTTTATTAGAATCATAGCCAAATCCTGCACCTTTATCATTTAAAGAATTTAAAACAATCATGTCCAGATTTTTATTGATTAATTTCTCTTTTGCATTTTCAAGTTCATTTTCAGTTTCTAATGCAAAGCCAACCAAAATTTGGTTTTCTTTTTTTTCTTGACTTATCTCCAATAAAATATCGTTTGTTTTAGTAAGTGATATATCCCAACTTCCATTTGATTTTTTCACTTTTTGACTTGCTATATTTTCTGTTTTATAATCAGAAACAGCAGCAGAGAAAATGGCAATATCAGCATCTTCAAAATGGTCTTTTACACTCCTTTGCATATCCTTAGCAGTTTTCACATTAATTTGCAATACATTAGAATTTTCTACCTTTAAATCGGAAGGGCCCATAATAAGGGTAACCTCTGCTCCCATTTTAGCTGCTTGCATTGCTAAATGGTAACCCATTTTACCAGAAGAATGATTACCAATAAAGCGAACAGGGTCAATTGGCTCGTAAGTTGGGCCAGCAGTAATCAGTACTTTTTTTTTCGAAAGTGGTAAATCGGCACTTAAATCTTTTTTGATAAAATCAATAATGTCTTCCGGCTCAGCCATTCGCCCCTCTCCCACTAATCCACTAGCCAATTCCCCAAAAGTTGGGGCAATAAATTTGTTTCCAAAACTTACTAATTTTTCAATATTCTGCTTTGTGCTAGGGTGCTTATACATATCTAAATCCATAGCTGGTGCAAAATAAACCGGACATTTGGCAGAAAGATAAGTGGCTAGTAAAAGACTATCGCATTCTCCTGCTACCATTTTTGCCATGGTTTTGGCTGTAACTGGTGCAATAAGAATCAAATCGGCCCATTGTGCTAAATCGACATGACTAATCCAATCTTTTGTATCATCCTCTACCATCTTTGTTAGCACAGTGTTTTCTGATAAAGTAGAAAGGGTAAGTGGCGTTACAAAATCTAATGACGCATCTGTTTGAATTACTTTTACAAGTGCTCCTGCCTTTTTTAATTCTCGGACAATAAAAGCAGATTTGTAAGCTGCAATACTAGCAGTAACTCCTAATATTACATTTTTGCTTTTAAGCATTTTTTTCTTCTTCTGATTTGCTTGTTGAAACTTCTTCCTCTTTCTTTTCAACTTCTCTTATATAAACCTCATCTTCCAACAATTCTTTTACTGCAATTGCCCAAGGTTTTGGAAGTCGTTCATAGAACTTTGACACTTCAATTTGTTCTGAGTTTTCAAAAACCTCTTCCAATTCTTCAGAATGGGTTGCAAATTCTTCTAATTTGGCTAAAAGCTCTACTTTCATTCTTTCGTTAATTTGCTCACTTCTTTTTATCAAGACGGATAAAGATTGATACACATTGCCCGTTTTATCAACAATATCCTTTACCTCTCTTGTAATTGTTGTTTGCTCTGCTCCTGTTTTTTTGAATTCCATAATTTTAAGTTTGTTTAATGGTTTCTATTAGTTTTAATGTTTTTTGCTTTATATTTTTTACTTGTTTTAAAAATTGACTTTCAGGGTATTTTTCTAAAAATTCATGGTAAGAATCTATGGTGTATTCCAATCGTTCTTGTTTTTTAGTGCTTATGCTATTTTTTGCCAATAGGAAAGAGGATTCTATAATAAGAAAATAAATTTCCTCTTCATATTCACTTCCGGGAAAATCAACCAGTACATTTTTGAGTGAAATAATTGCCGATTTATGATATTCGGTTATGTAATATTGTTTGGCATTATAAAATGCTTTTTTTGCTAATTTCTCTCTTAATTCATCAATTAGATTATTACACTCTTTTACCCTCTTGCTTTTTGGATAAAGATTAGTAAAAAGCTGCAACTGATTAATTGCTTTATAAGTATTTTTACTATCTAATTTATAAATGGGAGATTCTAAATAATAACAATAGGCAGTCATGTATTGGCACTCCTCAGTATGCTTACCGCTAGGAAAAGTTTGCGCATAAGTATCGAACAAATAACTTGCCATCAGGTGTTCTCCTAGTGAGTAATGACAATAAGCATAATAATAATTTACTTCCTCCGCTTTTGCTGAACCCCTTAAAGCTGTAGAAAGTTCTTCTAAAAGTGGAAGTGCTCGATTAAAATCATCTTTTTCATAATAGGCTACTGCCTTTTCAAATTTCAAATTAAGGTCAGTACTTTTGAGTATTTTTTGGTATTTACTGCAAGAGGAAAATAGGAGTAACAACAATATGGGAATAAGTATTTTTTTCATTATTAAATTTAAGAGCTGGCAAAAGTAAAACTAATAAATGGTCTTTGCAAAATTATTTTTCAAATAGCTATTTGTTATGCTATGCATAGTAAAACAAAAAATATTTAATATTATTGCAACTATGGATATATTCGAAAAAATAAGGAAGAATAGAGGCCCGTTGGGCCAACACGCTAAGAAAGCGCATGGCTATATTGCTTTCCCAATATTGGAAGGAGAAATTTCAAACAAGATGATTTTTCGTGGAAAAGAAGTGTTGGTTTGGAGTATTAACAATTATATTGGATTGAGTAATCATCCTGAAGTTAGAAAAGTGGATGAGGAAAGTGCAAAAAATTGGGGATTTGGTACACCAATGGGCGCGAGAATGATGTCTGGAAATACTAATATTCATGAAGATTTGGAAAATCGACTCTCTACTTTTATGCAAAAGGAAGATACAATTCTATTAAATTTTGGCTATCAAGGAATGGTTTCTGCCATTGATGCTTTGGTAGACAGGCGTGATGTGATTGTTTACGATAGTGAGTCTCATGCCTGTATTTTGGATGGCGTTCGTTTGCATTTAGGAAAACGATTTATCTATAAACATAATGATATACAAGATCTGGAAAAGCAATTGCAAAGAGCAGAAAATATAGCCAGCAAAAAAGATGGTGGCATATTAGTAATTACAGAAGGTGTTTTTGGTATGTCTGGCGATATGAGTAAACTAAAAGAAATAACTGGCCTAAAGAAAAAATATGAATTCCGACTTTTTGTAGATGATGCGCATGGTTTTGGCACAATAGGGAAAACAGGAATAGGAGTTGGAGAACAACTCGGTTGTCAAGATGAAATTGATGTATTGTTTTGCACCTTTGCAAAATCAATGGCAACAATTGGTGCTTTCATTTGCTCTACTGCTAATGTGGTAGAGTTTTTACGATACAATATGCGTTCGCAAGTTTTTGCAAAATCTTTACCAATGCCACTTGTTATTGGTGCTATAAAAAGATTGGAGCTACTTATTAGTATGCCTGAACTAAAAGAAAAACTTTGGAAAATTGCTATTGCTTTGCAGAATGGCTTGAAGGATATTGGTTTTAATTTAGGAAACACACAATCGGCTATTACCCCAATTTATTTAAATGGAGATGTGGCAGAAGCCACTAATTTAAGCTATGATTTAAGAGAAAATTATGGTATTTTTTGTTCGGTTGTAACTTATCCTATTGTAGCAAAAGGCACTATTTTGTTACGACTTATACCAACTGCTACACACACATTAGAAGATGTAGAACTTACGATAAACGCTTTTAAATCCATAAAAGACAAACTAAGCAGTGGAGAGTATGCATCCGAAATGATGGATTTTAATGCTCAATAAATCTTTTAAGATTATTATAAGTTTCCTCAGTAACCCTAACAAGTGGAGGTCTAAGCACATTTTTACAAATCCCCATAATATTTAATGTTGCTTTTATTCCAGCCGGATTCCCATCTATATATAATGGTTCATAAATAGGGTTTAACTTATCGTGCAATTGATTTGCTTTTTCAAAATCTCCGGCAAGCCCTGCCCTTACCATATCAGAAAAAATTTGTGGATGCGATTGTCCAATGACAGTAATCACGCCATCCCCTCCCATTTCTATCATTTTTGGCGTTAAGCCATCATCCCCTGATAAAACCAAAAAATTAGCTGGCCTTTTTTCAATAATTTCAGCAATCTGCTGCAAATCGCCAGAAGCCTCTTTTACGGCCACAATATTATCAAAATCATTGGCCAAACACAAAGTAGTTTCAGATGTTATATTACTAGCTGTTCTTCCAGGAACATTATATAAAATAATAGGCAAAGGGCAAACTTCTGCAATCATTTTATAATGCAAATAAATTCCATCTTGGGTGGGTTTATTATAATAAGGAGAAACAGATAAAACCCCATCAATACCATCAAAATCTGTAGATTTTATTTCTTCTACTAACGCAAAAGTATTGTTTGAACCAAGCCCTAAAATAATGGGCAATCTTCCTGCATTTATCTTTTTACAAAAATCAACTATTTGCTTTTTTTCTTGCTTGTTAAGCACAACGCTCTCCCCAGTTGTACCCATTACCACCAAATAATCTATTCCTCCCTCAATTTGATGATTGATTAGTTTTTTTAGACTAGTAAAATCTATAGAAAAATCTTCATTAAATGGGGTGATTAACGCCACTCCTGTTCCAGTAATTTTATCCATCTTATTTGTTTATCAAATTCAGGTAATGTTTTATTTCTTCCATCAATCTTTCCTTTCCTTTTTCTTTTTCTAATTTAATCATCAAATCGTAAATTTCATAGCCTTCTTCAAATCTTCCAATCTTAAAACGAGCTACCGAACTAGCCACTAAATATTTAATAGGAATACAACTGCTATCGGATAAATTAATCAGAATATCATATTCCTTTTTTATAAAATTATCTATGATGTAATTCTGTGGTTTATAATACCAATTCAAATCTTTTAGGTAAAAAAAATCGTAATTCAGCTTGGGAATATGGCAGTCGTCCAACTTCTTTTTATTTACATAGCCCAAGGCCTTGACATCTTTTTTGAGCTCAAAAAAATACTTTACAAATGGCTCAATCTTTTTAATTTGTTCGGCATTGGTTGCATCATACAAAATCCCAATCGATTTTGCTTTTTCCAGATTACTAATCTCTTTTAGGCGTTTGTTTGTTCTCAAATCTCTCTGAAAAACCCACTGCCCAATTTTATGTTTAAAGTCTTCTAAAAATTGCATTAGTTAATTTTATTTATAAATTCTTCTTCAGACAACAATTGAATCCCTAACTCTTCTGCTTTTTGTTTCTTGCTCGGACCCATATTATTGCCTGCAAGCACAAAAGTAGTATTTTTTGATATTGAACTTGCATTTTTTCCTCCATGCTCTTCTATCATTTTTTTAAGCTCTGTTCTGTTATATTGAGAAAAAACTCCTGAAACTACAATTTTCATTCCTTTCAATTGCTCTGATTTTGTAGTATCTTCTATTGCAGATAAAAATTGTAATCCTGAATTTTTAAGTGCAGTTATTAAGTCAATATTTTTTTGTTTTGAAAAGTGTAAAATAATACTTTCTGCAATCTTATCTCCAATTTCATCTACAGCAACTAAGGTTTCAAAATCTGCTTCAAGTATAGTATCAATCGTTTTAAAGTGCTTGCCCAATACTTTTGCAACTGTCTCTCCAACATATCTTATTCCAAGTCCGAATAACACTCTCTCAAAAGGAATCTTTTTTGAAGCCTCTATTCCTAGCAATAGATTATCTGCTGATTTTGCTGCCATTCTTTCTAAGGGCAATAGATCTTCCTTTTTCAGATGATATAAATCAGAGATTTCTGAAATCAATCCTTCTTGAATTAATAGTTCTATCGTTTCGCCTCCAAGCCCATCAATATCCATTGCTTTTCGGCTAATAAAATGTTCAAATTTCCCTTTTATCTGTGGCGGACAATTATCAGCATTCGGACAATAATGCTTAGCATCTCCCTCTTTTCTGATTAATTCTGTATTACAAGAAGGACATTGAGCAATATACTCTGTGGGCTTTGAAAATAAATCCCTATCCTTAAGTTCTACTCCAACTACTTTTGGGATAATTTCCCCTCCTTTTTCAACAAATACTCTATCTCCCTCACGAATGTCCAGTTTTGCAATTTGGTCGGCATTATGTAGGGAAGCTCGCTTAACAGTTGTTCCTGCTAATTGCACGGGTTCCAAGTTGGCAACTGGAGTAATTGCCCCTGTTCGCCCTACTTGATAGCTTATCTCATTTAAGATTGTAGAAACTTGTTCTGCCTTAAATTTATAGGAAATTGCCCATCTTGGTGATTTGGCAGTAAAACCCATTTCTTCCTGTAAATCAATATTATTTACTTTAATAACAATCCCATCAATTTCATAAGGTAAATTATGGCGTTTTTCATCCCATTTATTAATAAATTTTAGAACATCATCAATAGTTTTATGTTTCTCAATTTCTGATGGAATCTTAAAACCCCACTCCTTTGCCTTTTGCAGGTTTTCATAATGATTATTGCTTGGTAAATTATCACCTAACAGATAATACAAATAGCAATCTAATGGGCGTTTAGCAACTTCTTTTGTGTCCAGTAATTTCAAACTTCCTGAAGCTGTATTTCTTGGGTTTGCATAAGATTCCAATCCCTCTTCTACCCTTTGTTTGTTCATGGAATTAAAACCCTTAAATGGTAAAAAGATCTCTCCCCTGATTTCAAAAGTAGTAGGAAAATCACTCTTTAATTTTAAGGGAATGCTTTTAATAGTTTTCACATTTTCCGTTACATCATCTCCTTGCGTTCCATCACCTCTTGTTAGCGCTTGTACCAATTCCCCATTTTCATATGTAAGACTAATAGAAACCCCATCATATTTTAGCTCACAGACATATTCAAAATCTTGTTCAACAAGTTTTAAGATTCTTCTATCAAAATCATGCAAATCTTCAGCAGAATAAGTATTTCCCAAAGAAAGCATTCTGTACTTGTGCTGAATGGTTTTAAAGCCATCCAACACAGCACCTCCTACTCTTTTTGTAGGAGAATTAGCATCAAATAAATCCGGATTATTATCTTCTAAACTTTTAAGTTCAGCTAATAATTTATCAAACTCAAAATCAGAAATAATTGGAATGTCCAATACATAATACGAATGATTATGCTCAGCTAACTCCTTACGTAAGAACAATATACATTCTTTATCGCTCATTACTTTATACCACAAACATTCATAAGAGCCAAGCCTAAATCCTCATTAAATTCTCTGTGAATTTCATGATCCATTATAGTCATAACCCCTTCAAAAGTTGCCGAAATAGTGGCCTCATTTAGGTGACCACCAAAGGATTTACATTCTTCATTAGCCACACTAATGTGAATATGCGGGAAAGGCTTCCCATCTTTTAAAGTAATATTTCCTGTTGATTGAAGAATTTCCATATTTCCTGAAAATGTTTTGAAGACATATTCCTTTTTACTCAAATCAAAATAACCAATTTCAATTTTGTCACAAGCACCAATTCCTGAAATAGAGGCTAATTCTACATTCTCCAGTGCAGCAATTTTTTGAGTGGATTCCATCAATGCCTCTCCCATTTCTAATCTAAACACTATCTTATCATCTATTCTTTTATATTCCATTTTATATATCAATTTATATTTTCAAAAATAACTATTTCTTTGTGGCCTTAACCATTCTGTCTTTATCATTTATGTCTTTTTTTAACGCTATATCAACAAAGCCAATTTTGCTTAGCATTTCCAAAATTTCAGCACCATATTTTTCATTTATTTCAAAATATAGTTTACCACCACAATTTAAGGATTTTTCCGCTAAAACCCCAATCTTTTTGTAAAATAATAAAGGGTCATTATCTGAAATAAAAAGCGATAAATCAGGTTCAAAGTCTAGCACATTAGCTTCCATCTTTTCTTTTTCAGAATTCAAAATATAAGGAGGATTACTCACTATCAAATCTACTTTAGAAAGCGTTTCAGCTTGCAAAATATCTTGCAGCATAAAATCAATTTCTACTTTATTATTTTTAGTATTTTCTTTAGCAACATCTATGGCTTCTTTTGAAATATCAATTGCAGTAATTTTTGCATTTGTATTTTTAGCAAGTGTAATAGCAATACAGCCACTTCCTGTTCCTATATCTAGTGCAGAAGAAAACTCTTCTTTCAAAATCCATTCCACTAGTTCTTCCGTTTCTGGTCTTGGAATTAAAGTATGCTCATTTACTTTGAATTGTAGTCCGTAAAACTCTGTTTCTCCTAAAATATATTGTATTGGTTTTTTAGTTTTTAGATCTGCAATAATCTGCTTTATTCTATCTGTTATTTCGGTAGTAATTTCCTTATTTGCATGAATGATACAATCCGAACGATTATGCCCCAACAAAAACTCCATTACAATATATGCCCAAGAAATAATCTCACGCTCTTGAGAAACTGCTAAAAGTTCTTCTTTAAAATATGGTATAATATTGCTAACTTTCATAAGGCAAATGTAATAATTTGGCTATTTTTGAGCCATGCAAAACAGAGAGATTTTTATGAAAAAATGTTTAGAATTAGCCAAAAAAGGAATGGGCTATGTTTCTCCTAATCCAATGGTTGGCTGTGTTGTAGTTTTTAATGATGAAATAATTGGTGAAGGATATCATAATCTGTTTGGTAATGCTCATGCAGAAGTTAATGCTATAGAGAATGTAAAAGATAAATCTTTACTTAAAAATGCAACTCTATATGTAAATTTAGAGCCATGTGTACATTTCGGAAAAACACCCCCCTGTTCTAACCTAATAATTGAACATAAAATACCAAAAGTAGTGATTAGTTGTATTGATTCTTTTTCTCAGGTTGCAGGGAAAGGAATAGCAAAAATGGAGAAAGCAGGCATTGAGGTTATTGTTGGTATATTGGAAAAAGAAAGTAGAGAACTGAACAAACGATTCTTTACTTTTCATGAACAAAAAAGACCCTACATTCTCCTGAAATGGGCGGAAAGCCAAGATGGATTTATTGCTCCTAAAAACCAAACAGAAGCATTTTGGATGACTTCTAGTCAATCCAAAAAATTAGTACACCAATGGAGAGCAGAAGAAGATGCTATTTTAGTGGGCAAAATTACTGCTGAAAAAGACAACCCCTTCCTTACCGTTAGGGAAGTTAAAGGAAATAATCCTATCCGAATTATAATTGATAGGGATTTGAAACTTTCTACTGATTTGAATTTGTTTAATTCAGAAGCAGAAACTCTAATTTTTAATACAATAAAATCAGAAGAAAAAGATTCAAATAAATTTATACAAATAGATTTTAATAATCTGATTAAAAATATATTAGAAGAATTACATAAACAAAATATTCAATCAGTAATTATTGAAGGTGGAAGCATAACATTACAGTCCTTTATTGATGCAAATATGTGGGATGAAGCTAGAATTTTCACAACAAATAAAGAGTTAAATACAGGTTTAAAAGCTCCAATTATTAAAGGGATAATTCTATCAAAATCAAAAATATATATAGATGAACTTAAAATTCTAACTAATGATTAACATAATATACACCATACTCCTATTCAATATTTTAATTATTGTCTTTAAGATGTTCGAAAAATACAAAGTAGATAATCTGCAAGGACTAATTGTAAATTATACTATAGCAGGAGTTTGTTCCTATTTTTTCTTAGAAAGTGATTTTTCTCTTAATAAAGCCCTAGATTCTGATTGGATATATCACGCAATGATTATTGGAACACTTTTTATAGTAGTTTTTAATTTTTATGCATACGGAATACAAAAAGTAGGAATAGTGGTTACAACTGTAGCAAATAAGATGTCCCTAATAATTCCTGTTTGTGCCGCACTACTTTTATACCCAACAGTTGAAGGAATGACAGAAATTAAGGGAATAGCTTTCTTTTTGGCTTTAGCAGGAATTTATTTATCCTCAACTAAAGGGGGAAAACTAAGTTTTGATAAAAAATACTTATGGTTAATTATTCTGGTATTTGTAGGGCAAGGAATATCAGATTCAATTTTCAATGATTTTGCACAGAAATTCCCAAAAGAAGGTGGTTATCTATTTTTTATGGTTTTATTTTTTACAGCAAGTATAAGTGGTGTTTTAATCCTGTCAGTAAAACGTCTTAAAGCAAAAATCCACTTTCAATTAAATAGTGTTTTCTGGGGAATAATATTTGGTGTTCCAAATTTCTTTTCTTTGGTTTTCTTCTTAAAAGCATTAGGAAGTATGGACAGTTCAATAGTATTTCCATTAGTAAGTATAGGCGTTGTTGTTAGCTCTAGTTTAATAGGAATAATTATTTTTAAGGAAAAACTCAGTAGAAGTAATTGGATCGGAATTATTCTTTCCGTTTGTGCTATTTATCTTTTCTCCTATTGATTTTTAACGATACATACAAAGAAATAAAATCTGCTTCAAAAGGAACTTACAAAGAAAAGGGAAGTAAATTTATTGCTTACGCCTATCCTGTTTTTTCACAAGCAGATATAAAAGAAAAACTAGAAGAGGTTAAAAAACTAGAATATGCAGCACGGCATTATTGTTATGCTTATGTTTTAAATCCTGACAAATCTGCTTGGCGAGCCAATGATGATGGAGAGCCCTCATCAACTGCAGGAAAACCCATTTTAGGACAAATACAATCCAATGAACTTACCAATATATTAATTGTTGTAGTGCGTTATTTTGGTGGAGTAAAACTAGGTGTTCCTGGATTAATTCGTTCTTACAAAACAGCAGCTGCAATAGCTAATGCTAC
>Ga0208879_1003941_pt1 | contig 11844 bp, 8 predicted proteins | sample Knorr_S15_td_Bot_FD_185605 | JGI IMG/M metagenome (GOLD analysis project Ga0208879, IMG submission 185605) | Marine microbial communities from Southern Atlantic Ocean transect - Knorr_S15_td_Bottom_ad_5009_LV_A (SPAdes) (version 2) | ecosystem: Environmental > Aquatic > Marine > Oceanic | place...
GAGACCGGGCTGTCGACGAACTACGAGAGGAGACCGGCCTCGACCTCGGTTCAGGGTATCCCTCCGACCCAAAGACCCTGAAGGTGCTGCCCGAACTGTTGGCCGGAGAGGAGCCCCACGACTGCCTTCGCTGGCGCTGGAAGACCATCAGCAATGCCTGGCAGGATTTGAAGGGGGCCGAAGTTCCTGTGCGAACAACTGTGCAAGGCGAGGACATGGCCGGATTCGGACAGAGCAATCTCTCCGAATACTGACCTCCCGGCGCCCCTCTCGCTCCGAAGCCTCAAGAGGCTTCGACAATCGCCGACAGTTTGCATGAGCGACTGGGAGCCGGACGATGAGGTCCTCCAACTCATCAGAAAGTACGCTCTGCAGAACGCCTTGGAGTATGATGGAGACGGCCAAGTTAAATCCGTTCAAGGTCGCGTCCTAGGCGAGAATGCCGAACTGAGAGAGCACGCTCGTCATCTCGTTCCGCTCATCGGACCGATGGTCGACGAGGCGAACGAACTCTGGAAGACATCAGGCGCAGATTCAATCCGCTCGATTCTCGAAGAGGAGTCGCCTGACGCCCTCGAGAAGCGAACCAAGGAGCGCCGCGAAGGTCTGCCAGAACTCCCGAACGCCAAACCCGGAGAAGTCGTCCTCCGCTTCGCTCCGAATCCGAACGGCCCACTCTCACTCGGCCACAGCCGAGGGGTGATGATCAACGGCGAATACTCAGCCACCTACGATGGTAAGTTGATTCTCCGATTCGACGACACCGACACCAAGAACAAGCCACCCGACTTACGAGCATACGACTGGATTCTAGACGAATTCCGCTGGCTGACCGGCAACGAGCCGGGAGCCGTCATCTACGCCTCCGACCGGATGGAGACATACCTGCAGAAAGCCACTGAGTGCGTCGCAGACGGCCATCTCTACATCTGCTCCTGCCCAGCACCGGAATTCAAGAAACTCCGGGAGGCGAAGCAAGACTGTCCCTGCCGAGACCTTGCCCGAGAGGAACAGAACGAACGGTGGCAGAAGATGCTCGACCCCAAAGGTGGCTGGCGTGAGGGGCATGCGGTGGTCAGAGTGAGGACCGGGATGGACCAGAAGAACCCGGCATTGCGTGACTGGCCGGCATTGCGAATCCAAAGCGCACCGCACCCGAGAGTTGGGACGACCTACCGAGTTTGGCCACTCCTCGACTTCCAAAGTGCGGTCGAAGACCATGAGCAGGGGGTCACCCACATCATCCGTGGAAAGGATTTGATGGACTCCACTCGCAAGCAGAAGTTGCTCTACGAAAAGTTGGGCTGGGAATATCCCGAAACGCTCTACTGGGGCCGCGTAAAGGTTCACGAATTTGGCGGGTTCTCAACATCGCAGATGGCATCTGACATCGCTGCTGGTGAATTCGAAGGGTGGCATGACCCTGCCCTCCCGACGATTCAGGCACTCCGCAGAAGGGGTTTCTCAACCGCCGCGCTCAAGCGATTTTGGATGGGGTTCGGCTTGACTGAGAAGGACATACAGGTTCCGATGGCGACGCTGGAATCGTTCAACGCCGCTGAGCTCGACGAGACAAGCCCCCGCCTCTCATTCATCCAGGACCCGGTTCGCCTCGCCCTTGAATGCAAAGGGCTCACTCTGCCTGACTTCGTGGAACTTCCCATTCACCCGGAACATCCCGAACTTGGCTCCCGAAACTGGCCATTGCCGACAGATTGCGGTCTTGAGGTGTTCATCGAGAGAGATGACTACAAGTCGGCGATTAGCGGCGACGGAAGGCTCCGCTTGAAGGACTTCGCCGACATCCACCTCGACCCGCATCAAGGCGGCGAAGTAGTGCAGTTGGAGAAGGCAGATGGGGTTCGAATCGTACACTGGCTGGTTGCCGGAGTTGAGCGACCGGCGGTGATGTGGCGGCCGGATGAATCGGGGGAATGGAGCAAGCGAAAGGGGTTGCTCGAGACCAGTGGTCACGGTGTTGGCCAGGTGGTTCAGTTGGAGCGTGTCGGATTTGCGCGAATTGATGGCTTGCCTGCGTCTAATGACCCGACAAGTTCAACCGACTTGATTTGGACTCATGGATGAGGTAGTAGGATGGGCAGAGATTCCGACAGAAATCGGATGGTCGATGAGCAGATTGTCCGGCGCGGCGTCGCTGATCCGCGGGTGATTTCTGCGATGCGGGAGGTGCCGAGACATCTGTTCGTCGCTGAGTCCAAACGGGTGAATGCGTATCTCGACACACCATTGGCGATTGGCGAGAGACAGACTATCAGCCAGCCATTCATGGTAGCCTACATGTCTGAACTCCTGGCCGGCCTCCCGGAAGGCTCCAAGATTCTGGAAATCGGCACGGGTAGCGGATATCAGACTGCGATTCTCGTCCACATGGGATTCGAAGTCCATTCTGTGGAGCGACTGCAATCATTGGCGGTTAGAGCAGAAAAGACCCTCGAACAACTCGGCTTGAGCCCTAAGGATATCACGGTGGGCGACGGCCACCTCGGACTACCGGAAAAAGCGCCCTTCGATGGCATCATCGTCGCCGCCTGCGCACTGAAACCACCCCAGACTTGGATCGACCAACTCTCAGAAGGTGGGGTGTTGGTCACGCCGGTCAAACGACGCGGGAATTCTCAGGTTCTCCTCGTTGGCAAGAGAGAGGGCGGCGGACTCGTCACCAGAGATGTGGAGGCGGTCAAGTTCGTTCCACTCGTCGATGAACGGCAGATGTCAAGACTCAGCCGCTTGCTTCATCGTCTTCGGTGAAGAAAGGCAATACCCTGCCGCTAACGATTGCGGGGCTGATCATTCATGTTCTGCGAGCTTCTTGATGGCTGGCTTCGACTCGATTCGGGCGAGCGCCTCGCGATAGTCGTTGGGAGAGAAATAACCGGCGAATTCGCCGTTGGCGTCGACCGCGACAACCGCGTGCGGCTTGCGCTCGTTCATCGTCTCGATGATGTCATCGACATTGTCATCGAGACCAACTTCCATGACGTCGGCGTCCATGTGGTCCCCACAGGTCTCAGCCGCGGTGTCGGCGCCGGCAGCAACCGCTGCAAGAACCTGATTCGGAGTCACGATTCCCTTCACCTTGTTGCCATCTCCGACCACGACGAGAACACCCCGTCCCAAGTCGAGAAGTTTCTCAGCAGCGCTCGATATAGACTCGTCCAAACCGACCGTCTCATGCTCGTCGGTCAGCACCAAGTCCGACACCAATACATCATCCATCACAATTCCTCGACCTCAAGACCTCCGCGCAGGTTCATGAAGGTGTTGCCAAAGCAGCGTCACCCTCAATATCGCCACCTTTCCCACCTCGCATGCGGGAAACACCCTCAATCCTACAGAGTGCCCCCTTGCTCAAACCAACACCCGCTGCCTTGAAGGGTGAAGTTATCTCGCCATTCGCTGAAGGTGGTCGCATGGGCACGAGAACGGTACCTATTCTGATGCTGTTCACTATGCTCTTCGCTTTCATTCCGATGTCACCGCTGGTCGGCCCCGCTGAGGCGCAGATCACCTGTTGTGATTCCCTCGAAGTCTCCTACTTCCTGCTCGGTGAGGGTGATGAGAGCGACAAGGGGCAATTGAGCCCGTTCTCAGCCGACCTAGGGACAGAGGCTGAGGCGTGGGTGACAAACTCGGTCACCCAACTGACCGAGGTCGCTCGCTGGCGACTTCCAAGCGTCTCGACCGGCGACTTTCCCGATGCGACCTGGCAACTCACAATCCCCTACGAAGTGGTGAATGCGGTGGGCATGCAGGCGAATGCGAGCGCCGAGGTGAAAATCGGTGGTAAGAGCTGGTACGGTTCCGCGACCGTGCCACCACAGTATATCCCCGGCGAGGCGACCATCGACATCTCAATCGAAATCGAGGCGGGTTCAATCCATTCAAGCGGCGAACTCGTCGTCGTAGTCCTCTCCGTTCAAACCCTCGTTTTCGCCTCACCGGGAGACGATGCGGGCGTCCGTTTCTTCTGGGGAACCGAAGAGAACCGAGGCTGGCTAGACGCTAACCTACCTCTGCTCGATATGGATTGGCAGCCAGCACAGGTGAACGGGAGAATGGTCTCGATTCCGGTCGTTCTGAGGTCGGGTCACGGTTCCGCGATTTGGGAGAAGTCAATTTCTGAATTCAAGGTGGATGGAATCGTCGTCGACTCCTACATTGCCACCGTCCATCCCCTTGGCGCTCAAGTCTACCTCCAATGGGAGGCGCCGAGTTCAGTAGAGGATGGCGTCTACGAAGTCAATCTCTCACTCCGAGTCGACCCTGACCAAGTGGGCGCCTTCACAGGCGGATTCAGTTACGCCCTCGTGTTTGGGCTAGGTGGGGGGACTGGAATGGGAATCTTCCCGGCGGATGAACCTCTGAGAGGTGGAGGGAGCGAGTTGAGCGTCAACATCCAGGCAGACATCGAACAGGGCGACCGTCTTCGCAGGACCACGAAAATGGAGTTCAACGGACCGATGGCAGCGTGGCTTCGCTGGGGCCTCGACAACATCGGGAACAGTTCTCTGAATTCGCTTTCACAGTGGCGAGCAGTCGATGGAAATTCGGCGACCGAGGCGAGTCGCAATAATCATCAGGTGGACGAAGCGGAGATTCTTGCTCTCGAAAACCATCTTTCCGGACGCGCCTCCTCGCTCAAGAGATTCCTCTTCGACGGCTTGATGCTCGAACCTGAACGGCTGCTCGGAGTCGAACCGATTGAAGCAGCGGCGGCGCCAACGGTGAACATCGACATGCAGGGAGAGTATGGCTTCAGCAGTTCCCCAGTGACGCTAACCATTGAATCCCTTGAGAATGTCAAAATCGGTGAACGGCGAGTTCTGTTCGATAATTTCGTCAGGCCACAACCCTCGGCAACACCGATCTGGGCGAAGTTGACCTTGGAGGCGCACATGACCACCTCGATGATGCTCGGGACAGCCGGCGTCGAGGGCTCGGGAATCGACTATTCGCACAAGCGGTTGGTCCTCGCAGAAATCATCACGGTCCCTCAGCAGACCCTTTCAACGGAAGATGAATTGGCTGACTTCTCGGTCGTCTACGCCTTCGGGGACATCACTAACGCGCCGCTCACAGCACTATTCGAGTCGCTGGCAGTACTTGCGCTCCTCGGCTTCATCGCGCTCAGCCTGACGAAAAACAAACCGAGAACCGGTGTCTGGATGACTGCTCTCCTTCTCGCCGTGGTGTGGGGTTACTCCTACTTCTTCGCCCTCCCACTGATGTTCATGTTGGGCGCGGTGTCGGCGGTAGGGTTGTTGATGGTGGCCGTTGCAATCGTGACGCCGCGGCCTTCTGCCGAAGATACAGCCGCTGATGAGGCTGCGTTCATCACCATCATGCCAGCCAAGGGTCTGCGCAAGGCGAAGAGAATTCCCAAGGTGAACTGCCCTGCGTGTGGCGAATCGAATCTGATTCACAGCAAGCAGCGGCCGGTCAGGATACCCTGTTGTGGCTGCGGCGCTAGGCTGCGGGTCGGTTGAGAAGTTCAGATTGCGCCGCCAAGCAGTTTGTCGATGATGGCCGCTGTACCTGCGGGAGTTCCGTCCCATTCGTCGCTCAACTGCGCGATGTCCGACTGCAAGTCGCTCGCCGAACCACCGACGACGACCCTGTGCCAGAGCAACTCTTCGAGGCGGGCGGTGGGAGGAGAAGTCTGGAGGACTTGAGGAAGTGCGAGGGCGGAGAGGGCGTCGGCCCGTTGTTCCATGTCGAGGGATTTCCAGGATGTGCGCGTATTCGCCAACCGTTCGATGTCAAGGGCGGGAAGTGCCGAGAGGCCCGGCTGCTTCACCTCAGGCAGGGAAACCACTCTGATGCTACCCTCCTCACGCAGATGGTCCCGCAACCTGCTGTAGACCGGGTCATACCCTTGGTCGAGCCCACCCGCACACCAATTACCCGAGATTGCCCACGGCCGGAGGCGCCTGACCCGCTCGCCGTCGGGAGCGAGCGCTTCGGCGAGCGCCGCAGCCTGAGCGACTGGGGAGAGTGTGCCTTTGTGGCTGGCGCCGTCGTGGCCATGGAGGGCAACCACGGTCAACGGGACCAAGCGGATTCTCAAGGGAGAATTCGTCACGGATATCGGCTCGGGACGAGCGCTCCCTTCACCGATTTCGATGCAGGAACCGGTTGCCTCGCGTGGTAGGAAGCGGCGGCGATAGGGCAGGTTGGCATCGAGCAGGGCCGCCTCCAATTGGGCGAGCGCTAATGCGCCTTCGAGGGTCGCTGGCGCCAGCAGTGTGACGGGGCCGGCCATGGGAAGGGCGTTTGCGACGGTTCTGAGATTGTCGGCAAGGGCGGCGAGCGGCTCTAGTTCCAACAGCGACCGCATGGACCAATCGACATCGGCCGGACTTCATCAACCGTTTGCGCCTAAGCAGCAAATGGGATTACTCGACCATGAGCCTTAGTTGGTCTCGCTTGTAGTTCCAGTCGGCGGACATGCTGCCGTTTTCCTTGTGGTAGCGAGAGATTCGACGAATCTTGGCCTCGACGAGTTCGAGTTGACGGCGGTTGTGCAAGTCCTTGCGGTTGTTGTCAAGGTGGTCAACGAGGCTGACTGCCTTGCGAAGGAGGTTCATGATCTCCTCAGGAACAGCTGGCGCCTTGCCGTTCTCACGAAGAACCTGTAGTACCTTCTTTCCTAGGAGTAGGTGAACATCGGGGACAGCGTGCTGGTCACGCAGGATTGTGCCGATGAGTGCCGTCGAGTTACCCTCCTCGTGGAGTTCGAGAATCAACGCCTCGACCTTCTCCTTGTCTTGCTCGGACCACTCTGGAACCTCACTGATATGAGGGCGGGTGGAGCCTGATTTTCCCTTGCCGCCACTGTGCATTCGTCCCATGTCAACGCCTCAAGCGGCCCGCCGACCTGCTGCCCCTTCATAACCACTCCGCCCCCCTACGGGGGGCTTCAAAGCCGCTGTTGTGCCTTCGCCACTCTACCGGGGCTACCGCGGTACTCCCAGCCGGGCGCCACACTTCGCGCCGAGCCGAGCAACTTGCCGTCACGGTAGACGAGGAGTTCGTCGCCTGCTCGGATCTGCCCTTCTGTCCGCTCGACCATTGGGGAGAATATGTCGCCCTTCCACTCCGGGCCATCGGTGAGGTGTACCTGTGAGAGAGTGCCACACTTCGCAAGGTGCGGAATCGACGCCTTGGCAAACGAAAACCTTCCGAGTTCCGGGTTCCACATGGCGTACTGCTGCCCAGCAACCTCCAACTTCCATCTAGGGGGTCTACCCACGACACGGGCATCGGCGAGCCAAGAATCGTCGCCGTGCAGCCAGCGTGAAATCGACTTGAATCGGAAGTGAAGATGCTGCTTCTCACCGATGTGAACTCCCTCCAGATGAGTCGCTGCTGCCTCCTTGGTAGCAGCTTCCAAACGGTTCAGAGAATCGAATGAGCCGGCCCCCTCACCTTGGCGCGTGTCTACTACTTCGACGCCCAATTCTTCGCTGGTGAAACCAAGGCCAGAGTGGTCGATTACGACTTCAAAGCCGGTCCGAGCGACGACCGACTTGACGAGCCGGTGAATCGTCGCCAACTCCTCCGAATCCCATTCCCCGGTCACTGGAATGTCGTAGTGGGCGGCGGGCCACAACTCCTCGAGTTCGCGAGGGACCAGTCCAAGAGGCGCGGTCACCATCATCTCGTGGATTCCTCGATGGCGGATGTTTCGGCGGAAGCGGCGGTGCGACTGCGAGTATGAGTAGGGCTTCCGGGCGCTGCAGGGTAGGAGAACGAGCACCTTCGACTGTTCGGCCGGAGGTTGAAATTCCGACTCGATTCGGTTGACCCAATCCGCAATCAGCGGGTCCTGTCGGCTGACCGTGCTGTGACAACGCCACTTTCGGAAGCGACTGGTGTGGCGGGTCAGCGGAGAGCCGCCCAGCGACTGCGAGACTGCTATTGCGTCCTCATCGAGCCCCTCCTGCTGGGCCACCTCTGGCGAGAGGGCGGCTCGCATCAGTTGGTCGTGATGGCGAAGGTGCTCGACGAGGCGAGGCGCGTTGAGGGCTCGCTTCTCAACGAGTTCACGCAGCGAGCCGTTCGCAAGCGCCACCTTGACCGCCGCGATTTCCCCTTCCCAAGCAGCCAACTGGTCAGCCATCTCAGCACTTTCACCAACCTCTTCGAGAGGCTCACGCGGCCCAGAAGCGGTCAGAAGTACATCCCGCACCGCCGCCTGCTGAGAGCGAGACAAGTCGTGTAGATCGACTCCGAACCAGGTCAACAAGGCCAGATTGTCCGGCCCAGAAATTCCAGGGCACCAAATCAACGACTGCGGGAAGCGTGTACGCAACAGCGCCAAGGCGCGCACCAAACGGCCGGGATGGCCAGCGATCTGCAGCGCGTCGACTAGAACCAAGAACTCGGGATGAAATCCGTCCTCCATCAGTGTCGGGTCATGGCGCAGCGACTGCCAGGAAACCGGCATCAAACCGCTCCGTTCACTCCCCCTAACTCCGGTATCCGCCTCCTCTAACGTCGGTGGCAGAACATGCTGCATCTGCGCCTCCCAACGGGGCTCATCATCATCGAATGGGACCGTGATGTTGGCGCGGCCCGTCAGGGTCATTGAGGGGGGAAGGGTGGAACTGTCGTATTCGAGGGTGAAAGGTGCGAGCGCAACCTCGGGGGAGAGCGTTTCCAACTCTTCTGGGGTGACCAACAGGGCGGGGGTCTTCGCCTTGGGAGCGGACCTGTCTCCGAGCGCAATGGAGCGGGCGTGTCTCACTCTTGAGGCGACTGTGCGGCCCAGTGTCGTGTCGGTCACGATGCGCCCGACCTGTGCGCTATAATTGAATGATTCTAAATGGGGAGGGCGAGGGGAGAGCCCCATGCAGCGGAGATTAGTCCCTCTTTTGCTAGCATCTTTGATGCTACTTTCAATACCGTTCACAGTCTCTGCATCCAACACCCAGACCACTCACTCCCAAACTCAAGTCGTGATGAACTGGGGAGATACTGAGTGGAACATTAGCGTAGCAGCGCGTGCAGGCCCATTCTTCGTGTCTGTTGACTGCCCTTCGTTAGGGGCGGAATGCCAAGAGCTGGACCTCACGGTAACCGACGGCGATGGAACCACCTTCTCCACCTCCGGATGGTTTCACCTCGAGTTGGATGGGATGATTGGCTTTGGTGACCTCTCAGTAGTCGTCACCAGAGAGTCGGGGCCACATCAGGTCCTCGATGTTCGCATCCTCGTCCTCGACCCCCTCAATGGCGAATTCGGTGACGCTCCGGCCGCTCCACCGATGCCAGGCGAGGACGCTTCGACTTGGCCTTCGATCACTCCCACCACATGTGGGAATCTTACGACCTGTGTCGGCTCCATGTACGCCACCACGGTGGGGCTAGCCGCCTGGTGGAATGGGACGATTGACAGCCCTGATGACTCGGACGCCATCAGGCTCGAAGGAGACAGCGGTGACCTTGTCCAACTTAGAGTGGTCGGAGTCACTGGCGCCATCTCTGTGGAAGTGTGGGAGCGCACTGGGGACCAACTGAACATGGTTGAATCGGAAACCTACCATAACCAGCCCAACCTGACCGCTCCGCCGAGCCTGTTTCTCGAACACAACCCCGACGCCGACCTCTGGGTGGTGGTGAATTCGGTGGATTCAGAGACGGGGCTCTACTCATTCATCGTCGCTGGTCGCTCAGCTAGTGATGAGACGGAGTACGGAGAGACTCCTGATTCGCCCTGGTCTGGACCCATTTTCTCTGGCGCTGAAGTCTCACTGAGTGGACACCTAACATCTTCAGATGAAGGTGACTCAATTCGGTTGGAGGTGGGCTCACGCTCACAACTCTTCATCGGATGGGCCGCATATTCCCGTGTTGACGTCCAGTTGCACGCACGGGTCGGGACATGGCAACTCATTGAGTCGTGGAATGGCTCACCGATTGACGAGTTCAACACAGGAACTGCAATGGTCACCTTGCCTGAGGGGGCGGATGCAGCGGCAATCACCTTCCTCAACGCCACCAAGCCGAACATCTGGTATCTGCAGGTGGAGAAACTTGGCGCAGCAGATGGATACCTCTTCGGTGATGCAAACGACGACTATCCAACAGGCCAAGGAACCGGGCCTTACGCCTCTTATGTTGGTGAGTCAGGCACCATCGCTGGCTCTATCGGGGGAGACGACAACCGTGATGTCTTCCTCATCGCCCGGGAGGAAGGGTTCCCGGACCGAAGTTGGTTTGGGGCGACCTTGGCGGGCGAGATGGGTTGCTGCACTGTTCGGGTGGTCCAACTCAACACCTCCCTCTACTCTCCTTGGCCGGTGATGGCACAAAACGAGACTTTGCTCTCGGGACAGCAGGCGAGCGTCGGCATGGACCTGCCACACGGCTACCACCTGCTGGTCGTCGAATCCAATGGAAGTGAAACGGTCGACTACACGCTGAACTGGGGTTGGGCTTCCCCAGATGGGGCTGGTGAAGTTGACGATGAGAATGGGCAGGGCAACTGGATTGACTATCGCGAGCGGGCAAAATCGTTCTACCTCTTCATCGGCTTCGTGCTGCTCTCACCGTGGCTAGTCATCGCCTACTGGCGCTGGCGCGATGGCGGCGTGTTGCAACTTGAGAAGCATGAGAAGCGCAGACTGCGGCGGCTGATGCAGCGGTTGGTTTCTGCGGACCCGACCGATGCTGACGACCCCAACGCGCTGCTTCACGCCCTCGAATCCCTCGCCGACACAGATTGGCGGGCCTTGATCATGGAATGGGGTGAGCCGATTGTTCGCCACACGACTGATTCCCTCGACCTCGCGGTTTGGGACCTCGCTCCGAATGCGAAGGGTCGGACAGTGACCGTTGGATTGCGTCTCGGTGGAGATGAATGGACACTCGCCGCGGTTCGCTTCCAGGCGATTGAAGGGGCGGGGTGGCAAGTCGGTGGAGTGACTCCAGAATCGCTATTCGATGAGGATGAGGTGTTCCTCGGCGACCTGAAGGCGAACACCAACCGATTCCTGCGAATCGACCTTGAGGGCGAGGCACAGGGCTTCGACATCCTGCTGTCGGGACTTGTCGGCGGTAGACCCGTCGCCGCAGTGCCGAGCAAAGCCGCCATTCTGGAAGAGGAGTGATTGAACCCGTTGCTCAGTGAGAGCGACGGCGCTCATCGGCTTCGCCACGGACGAAATCTTCGTAGTCATCTGGCTCAATGCTGATTTCACTCTGCAGCGCCGATATCTGCCTCTTCAGCCCCTTGCTGATTTTCTTCGGTACATGCAGTTTGAGCAGCACGGTGATGTCGCCTCTGCCCCTTCCGCGCGGGCGTGGGAAGCCCCGGCCATCGACCTCGATGGTCTCACCTGGGCGGGAGCCGGCAGGCACCTTGATATCGAGGTTTGAGCCATCGATGTGAGGCAGACTGACCGTCGTACCGAGGAGAAGTTCCGGGTATCCCAAAGGAAGTGCCATCAGCAGGTCTGAGCCGTCTCGCTCGAACCAATCGTGGTCTTCGATGTCGATTTGAAGGTACAAATCACCCCTCCTACCGCCACCACCACGCGCAGGCTCGCCCCGCTCGCTCAGGCGGAGTCTGGTACCAACTGAAACTCCCTTTGGCACTGCGAACCGAATCTTTTGCACCTTGCGCTCCGACGCACCCCCCTTGCACGATTTGCAGGGGTCTGTGATGGTTCGGCCCATCCCGCGGCAATCCGGGCAGTCGCCGACCACCTGTTGCACGAACGGGCCGATCTTGCGATGCTGGGTGACCCGTCCCGCACCTCGACAGATGTTGCATGTCTGCACCCCTCCCGGAGTGGCCGAGCCTCGGCCATCGCAGTC
>Ga0208879_1003943_pt1 | contig 11840 bp, 16 predicted proteins | sample Knorr_S15_td_Bot_FD_185605 | JGI IMG/M metagenome (GOLD analysis project Ga0208879, IMG submission 185605) | Marine microbial communities from Southern Atlantic Ocean transect - Knorr_S15_td_Bottom_ad_5009_LV_A (SPAdes) (version 2) | ecosystem: Environmental > Aquatic > Marine > Oceanic | place...
TCGCCACCTTGGCTAAAGGAGTTGGGGGTGGCGGCGCTTTCGGCGGAGGCGGCGGGTCGGGTATTTTAGGGGTACTTAAGCACATAATTAATTCTCACTGGTTAGTATGTTTTCGTTCTGTTCCTCGAGCTTTACTCTAAGGAAGTTTATTACCGCCCTCTGCCCGTAGTGGTAATCTAGGTCTCTAAGAACTTTGCTGGGACCGAAATCAGTCTTCGGGAAGCGAATATCCAGCGCCTTTATTAGGGAGCCAGAAACCGATGGGAAGGGTATTTCTAGGTTATTATTTTTCATATATATACTCATTCACTTTTTCTAGTTCTTTTTCGAGATTAGCCAGCGCTCTCCAAGCGACCTTGGCGCTGTGGAGTACCCCATCATCATCAACCTTACCCGCGTCCATCAGATGCCTTGCGAGGGCGTCGAGCTCATCCCCTGACTTAGCGCGGTCCCAATGAAGTTCCGACCCCGGATTGTGCTGGTCATTACCCGCCTTGCTACAGCGCGCCACCTCTGCTAGTGCCAGCGGGAAGTATCGGATAACCCCCGAGAAGATAGGGGTGTCCTTACGCTGTTGCGCCGAGTCTGTCACTGTTTAGGGCTCCACAGTGTAATCTTCTTCGTAACAGGGTCGTAGTCCTTGTCTTGTAGGATGTAGGCCAGTCGAGCGGTCAGTAGGGCGTCATCCTCGGTCATCCCTGCCTTCTCATAGGCCTCCAGTACGGTCCCCCAAGTCGCTCCCTTCTTGTCTAACAGGCGCGCCGCTGTGACTGTGCCGACACCCTTGATACCCGCGTAGCCGTCTACAGTGTCCCCCGCCATCGTTTGGAGTAGGTGGAACTTATCGGCATCCTCTTGGGAGGTGGTGGTCAGTTCGTCCTTAAGATGATTGTACCACTTTATCGGTAACGTACCAAAGTCCTTGTCTCCACTAACGGCTATGGTGTTCTCAGGGTCGCGGGTACACATGATTCCGATAAGGTCATCGGCCTCCATGTCCTCAGCCACACAGGAGTCATAGCTCTCCAGTATCCAGTCCCTAAGGGCGCGAAGGCCCATAGGCTTCCTCTTACCCTTACGGTTGGCCTTGTACTCTGGGAACAGGGCGTATCGGAAGTTACTCTTGGGGGAGAAGACAATCTTTACATCCTCCAGCTTGAGCTTCTTCCTAAGGTTACCTACGAACGTATGGACCTCGTTCTTTAAGGTGGCCTCCGAAGTGTGCAGGGTCCACAGGTCCTCTCCCCACTTCGTCTCGACCTCACAGGAGAACCCTGCGCGGTAGATGAGCATATCGCCATCAATAATCGCTGTCATTGAGGCCCCGCTCTCTGAAGGTAGTCAGCTTATCGATTTGTTCATCTAGGTATTGGATTTCAGCGATTACCTCAGCGACCGTTTTCTCGTACCCGGTTTTCTTCTTAACCAGTATGTCGATTGAGATGTCGATTCCTTCTACTACAGCATTAAGTACGTCAGCCATTATCGTTCATCCTTCTTTTTGTCGTTCTTCTGTTGTTTAGCCAGCTCCCCTGCATCTATATCGTACTTACTGTCGAATAAGTCCTTCTGAATCGGTTGGGTGTACGACAACCCCCTGCCTATGGTCATTTTACGTTTTGTTGCTTGTTCCATGTTAGTGTGTTTCCTTCCAGTTAGCGCCCACATTATACTCGCCATCGAGTGGGCATTTGAATTTAAGTGTCATACCAGCGAGTCTAATAGCCGTCACGAACTCCTCACCGAGCACCTCCGCGTCCTCCTCTAAGCACGAGAACTGTACTTCGTCGTGTACGTTAGCGTGCATCTCGTAAGGCTTGGTGGCAAGGAATACGAACTCAATCAGGGCCTGCTTCATAACCACAGCACCAGCGGATTGCAGGAGAAGGTTAAGGGCGCTATGCGCTGACCGTACGGGTAGCTTACGTCCGTCCAGACCGATGAGGATGCCCTTAGCGTCTACCTTGGCCTTCACAGCACTCATGAGGCGCTTAACGGCAGGGAGCTTGCTGAGGAAGTTCTCCTTGAGCCTCTTACCATGCTGGGCGTTTCCCCCTACAATAGACCCAATCTTCGCGTCACCCGCGCCATACAGCCAAGCGTAGATGAACGTCTTAGCTTGGTCCCGTGTCTCCAGACCTGCGGCCTTCTGGTTAACAGTGTGGATGTCGTCCTCGACAATCTTCCTGCCGTAAGCTCCGTCATCCCAAGCGTGAAGGTAGTGCGCTAAACAGCGGAGCTCTAACCCGCTAGCGTCACAGCCAACGAGTACCTTTCCTCTGGGTGCTGTGAACAGCTCACGACACTCACCGCCATAGGGAGCCCGTGTAGCGGGTACTTGTCCCATGTTGGGTCTGTTGTGAGCACAGCGTCCTGAGAGAGTACCGTTGGTGTTCACTCTGCCGTGGACACGTCCGTTCTTCTCTGCCTTCATCCAAGCTTGAGCGCCCTCAGCGACAGCGCCGAGACGCTTAGCAATCAGCAGGTATTCCAATAGTTTACCCGACTGCTCAGTACCGATGTCCTTCAATGTACCTTCGTTAATCGCAGGGCGTTTCCCTTCGAAGGCCTTAGGTTTCCAACCGTTCTCAATCAACCGCTCAGCAATCTGGTCACGGCTGGAGGGGTTGAAGGGAACCTCGCGGGTCTTAGGAGCGCCTTTGGTAATATCGTGAGCCTTGTAGCCCGAGTCCACTGCGGCCTTCTTGGTGGGGAACTGGCGTCCGTCTACCGTGTTCCACCAGCAGGATTTCATCGCCACTGTACGAGGAGGGAACACCTTCTGTAATTCCTCCTCTAACTCAACACGACGAATCATTAGTTTCTTGGTCAACTGCTTCGCCTTCTCCACGTCAAAGGGGAAACCGTTCTGCTCCTGCTCCCTTATGATAGTGGCGAACTTGTGCTCGAGTGTCAGCATCTGAGGGCTAACAGGGTTGCGGGTCAGGTAGTAGTACAACTCCTTCGTAACCATAACGTCCTGAGCGCAGTAGTCCTCCATCTCCTGAGACCACGCCGACCAATCGGTAGACGCACCGAAGTCCCCCTTGAGGGAGCCGATGCGCTTACCCCAAGCTTCCAGCTTATGGGAGCCTGTTAGTTTCTTATCGAAGTCCCTACGCTTACTGTCGTCGTTCCGTAGGTCCGGGTAAATGCACCGAGCCATTACGAGCGTGTCGTAGACCGTGTGGTGCTTGAAGCCAAAACGCTTCTCGAGCACCTTAGCATCAAAGCCAATCGAGTTGTGTCCCACGATTGCGTCGCATTCCTTCAGGTGGTCCAGCGCCTTCTCTACGTCCCCACGCTGTGTGTTGTACCGATGCACCTTCTGGTCTTGTGTATCGTAAATACAGATACAGTGGATATCGGTTAGGTCGCTGTAGTGGTCCCAATCCGTTATCCCATTTGTTTCAATGTCGAAGAATCCTAATCTCATTCTGTGTGTGTCCTGTGTTTTATTAGGTCTATTAGCGGCAGAAGAACGCCAACCGAAGTGTTGTTGTCTCCACCAAGCCGCTCTGCTTTGGTTCCTTTCAACTTATCTACTAGCTCCTTGAGTTTGTCTAGCGCAATCAGGATAAAAATATCTCCGACAGCGAAGCACCAGTAATCAGCTTCGGACTTGTCAATCCCGCTGGCCTTACCTCGAGACTTAAACTCGATAAATAGATTACCTGTCTTCAACGCTTTGCGGTCGTTCTTAACTTCCACTTTTTTGGTTTCAAAGATTTCGGCTAGCTTCTGTTCAGCCATCTGTCCTACTTTAAGGTCATATCTAAAATTTGAGCAGTAATCCATAGTCGTTTAGAACCCGTGTTCTTCCTCCCTTTCGGTAATTGTATCTCTCTCTGTCATACGGCCCGTGGCGGTAGAGTACTCTAATTGACACGCTATGCCGCACTCCCCGCTAAACCGATTCTTCAAGACCCGGACTGTTGTCACGTTGCCCTCGTCCTGCTGGTCCCGCTCCAACCCTACGCAACCGTCGCTCATCTGCGCGATGGCCGCTGAGCCCCTAAGCTGTGAGAGGTGTGTTCGGCCTCCGTCTTCATGCCCGACACCCTGAGGGCGCTTCAGGTGGCTAACAAGTATTAGACCGACCTTGGTTTCCTCTACGAGAGCCCGAAGCTTGGTCATGATGTTGTCAATCAAACGCCTCTCATCCCCGTCGGCTAGCCCTGACACCACAATGGACAGGTGGTCCAGAACGATATAGTCGACGTCCAGCGCCTTAACCATATAGCGGATGTGACTCAGCAGGTTCTCGCTTTCAAGGGAACCCCAATGGTCGTACATGAAGAAGCGCCCGTTACCTATGGTCTCATCGAAGGCCTTCTTGTATTCAGGGGAGTCGCCAGTAATAGGCTCAAGATGCAACTGCCTCTCCATCTTCAACCCGATAATCGAGTTCGCCGTCCGTTCGATGGATTCCTCTAGCGCGATGTACCCTACTTTACGGTCAGTAGTCGTTAGGATGTGGTACGCTATTTCCTTGCACACTTGGCTCTTGCCGATTCCTGAACCAGCGCAGAACGTAACGATTTCCGACTTACGTATTCCGTGTAGCTTAGCATTAAGACCAGCGTAGGGGTAAGGGACCGACTCGAACAGCTTAGGGGTTGTCAGTCGTTCGTAGAGCTCACTACCGTCTACGATGTCGTCTGGTCTCCAAACCTTAGCGTCCCAGAACGCACTGATTAGCTCCCTGACGTCACCTTCCACAAGGCATTCGTTGGGGTCCTTTCTGGGAAGCTTAGCTACCTTAACCTTTCCGACAGGAAGGATGTGGGCCACGGATTCAACAGCCTTCTGGCCGACCTCGTCCATGTCGAACATGATGATGACCTCATCGAATGAGTTAAGCCATTCCATGTGGCGCTTGAACATCGCCTTGGCATTCTGAGCTCCGCTGGGTAGAGATACTACAGGCCACTTATTATCGCCTACTACTTGAGCGACAGTAAGGCAGTCTATCTCACCCTCGGTAATGGTTAGCTTCCTTCCCCCGTTAGGCCAGCGGTGCTGTCCGTAGAAGTATTGCGGATTCCCGATGCACTTGAAGGTCTTGTCTGCAAACCTTATCTTCTGTGCTACGAGGTTGCGCTTCATATCGTAGTACGAAGCGATGTGGCAGGGTCTGCCGTTGCTGGTCCCGACTTTGTAATCGTACTTCCCACAGACATCCGCTTTGATACCGCGCTTTTCTAGGGGCATTACAACGCCAGACAAGAAGCCAGCATTCGAGTTAGTTTTGGGGGTCGACTTGACGACTGTTGTCGCGCTTCTATTCGGATTAAACTTACCGCATGAGAAGCACTTCGTTGAGCCGTCTGTGTTAGTCGCTAGTGCATCGCTAGCCCCGCAGTCTTCGCAGGGCTGATGTGTGTTTATAAAATCCAATCCTTCGGTATTGTCCTGTGACACCATGTGAATCCTTTTTTATCGCACCACTGTGCGTATGTTGTGTTACTCCGTTTGTTCAGCCTGTTGTTGGGGTTCATAAAGCAGAACCGTATGTCCAACTGAGGATGAGCCTCTCTGACCTTCAAGTGCTTCGTGCGGTCCGCTCCCGTCCAATACCCTTTGACCTCGATGATTACCCCGTTGGGTAGTATGAAGTCAGGCTTGTACGTCTTATCTAGCGTGTAGGGAAGACGAATCGTTTCGTAGGAGAAGGCGACATTAGCCTGTGTGAGGGCATCCGCCACCTTCTCCTCGAAACGGGAGCGATACTGGTTAGAAGTTTGAGTCTTCAGATTTCGCGTCCGTAGTTAATACTTCGCCGAATCCCTCTACATTAACAGCGTAGCTCGATTCCTTGCTGAACCCGTGTCCTCCCTGCGACTCGTACTCGACCATCTCGAGGATTTGAGCGGCCTTGAGGCGTAAGGTGTACCCGAAGCCCTGCGAGGCTACATACCAGCAGTAGGGCTGTACTGACATCTTAATGATGGAGCCGCTTCCGATATTTGGTTCATCGGTAATTGGCCGCACGTTGGCGTCGAACAGGGCAATGGAGAACTCCAGCTCATCCCCCGTCTTGGTGATTTTCTTAGCCACCTGCTTGGCGTAGAGCTCGTACTCGCCGTCGTCGTTAATCTTACAGGGCTCACGAGCTCTGGTGACGTCCGTACCTTGAGCGGCGCATACGTTAGCGTACTCACGCTCGACGATGGGGTCTAGTTGGGCGCGGAAGGCTCTGTAGTCGTCCTCGCTAACAATTAGTCGACAGCTATACACGCCTTCTGCGTTGAATTTAGTGTCCGGTGTTACTAGCTTCGGCCATACGGCCTTTCCTTCTGGTGTGGTTAGTGTTACGTTTGCCATGTTACTTTTCCTTTTGTTTGGTTTTTTAGTACCTTCTCTCACATCAAGAGAAGAAGTACGTGCTCGCTAATACTTCGCTAGGGTCGAAATCTCCATACTCTGGTGGCTCTGGAATATCCAATGTTTCATCTGAGGCGAGCAACTGTGCTCTAAGGTCCCTCAAGAGGTCAACACTAAAAATGGAAAATGTTTGAGCGCGGAGGATACGAGCGAACTTTTCACAGTTATTCGAGTGGGTCCCGAAGCTGTCGTGAATCATTGCGAAGTCGTATACACCCTCCTTATGCGCCTCTATGACGCTCTTCGTTAGTAGCGTCGCATCAAGGCTATGCACAAAGTTAGGAGAGATACCGTTCCTCTGCGAGCGGCGGCATAGCTTATCCTTCTCCTGTCTAAAACAGACGTAAGTAGCTCGGCCACTAATCTTCGTGTTAACGCTCTTGCTGGTGTATCCTTTGTAGTCCTGTAACACGGGGAATCCACTAGGTGTCTTCCATTCTATTGAGAGTTTTTTGTCCGACATCAGGTTAGCGATTCCCTGTAGCCACTCCATGCATTGCTTCGGCTTGTCCAAGGTCTCGTTGATGGCCTCCCACACCAGCTTAGCTAGGTATCCTGTTACCTTGTACCTCAGGTCCTCTGAGAACGGATTAGTTCGTTGCTCTTTCCGGATGCAGTCCTGATACCACTCGTCTACATAAGCCCTGCACGAATAGAACGTACCACCGTAAGGCCATACCATTGTAGGGCGCTTGGCGAGCTTACGGTCTATGCCAAACGTCAGCCATTCCTTAGCTACCGCGTCACCCTCCTTAGCGCCCTCCTCAAGCTTGCTGATAACCCTAGCGGCTACCACCCCGTAGATGTCCTGCGGTGTGTCGGTTTGAGACACGTTGGTGGCGTAGGCCCCATCCCTATCCCGCATGAGAAGGGAGAGAATCTGTAAGCCGTTGTTGGTGGCATCCATACTTACGGGCAGGCGGGTGTTCAGTTTGCCCTCCTTCGTCCACTCAGCCCACTCAAAGCACCAAGCTAGAAACTGCCAAGGTTTGTCCGCATCCGCCCATGATAGTTCTTCTCGAGGGTTCGTAGCGATACGCTGGGCTGTGGCAGAGAAGCCATACGCCCATTCCTCTCTTTCTAGGAGAGTTATCTTATCATTACCAAACACATTGGCTCCGTGAATAGCCAACCACCTAGCATCCTCCTTAGTCTTAATCTTCTCGGTGCGGTGAAACTCCAACAAACCTCGGGATGGGTCTCCGCCCTGTATGTTAAGAAAGCTAGGGATGTTGTACACCCGTCCTCTGAAGTCTGTCTGGCTGGGGTAGAAGAAGCGGGAACCTCGGAACTTGTCAGCTAGGTGCAGGGTCTTGGATATTAAAAGCCGCCTAGATTTTGTAGACAGGTTGAGGTCGTAAATCTTCGCGGCCTGTCTCCTCCATTCCCGGTTGGCGTCGGGGTTGGTCTTGATGTCTGACGGGGTGGGCAGAAGCTCCTCATCCTTACGGCTAGGTATATCCCCGATTGCGAGGTTGTTGTCCCACGACCAGTTCATAACATCTAACACCCGGTCGTTGACCCTCCACGGAGTCTGTTGGATTATGTTAACAGCGGCCATCGGCTCGCTCAGGCTCCCATCAATCTTACGCAACAGGTCCATGTTCCTAGTCTTGATGAAGGGGACAACAGGTAGATGAACCGCACTGGCATCGTATCCTCCGTCCCACACGTTCTCCCAATCCTTGGGTACTTCGACGGTGGGGAGCCAGAAGGGTTCTAGGAGCTCTCTGTCGGTGTTGTAGTCCTCTATCCACTGCAAGAGCTCAGGAGTCGCTGTGACGTATCTGGTGGGCCTCTTACGTCTATTCTCAAGGATGTAGATGTATTCGATGATACCTGTAGTATCTCTGAGTAGCTCTACCATGTTAAGGCCCATGTTAAGCTTATCCCTGAGAGCCCACTTAGACCACTCAGGCATCCCCCTCTTATCCGTCTCGTGACGCATAGAGCCTCGCAGGTGCCGTAGCTTCGCTGTGTCACCCCGGCGGCGCTTAGCCCCTAACAGGATTCCTTCAGCCTTCTCCTCGTTGGTTTCGCACAGGAAACGACAGCGTAGCTCGTCCTCTATGCGCGCCCCTAGGAAGATGGATACTTGGGACATAGGCCGCCGCTTGGATATACTGTCCAGCACGGATTTGATGGCAATGTACCCAATTACCTTGGGGTCCAGCTCCAACATATCTAACTGGTAACGCGCCTTACGGTCGTACTTATCAACACTCTTCTGCCACTCAGCGATTCCTTCGACGTACTTAGGAAGCATCGAGCGCATCAGGCGCTGACCGTGACGGCTCTCCAGCTCACTTTCTCTACTCTTGGCGGACTCCAGCTTAGCGCGGTAACGCCCGACTCCTAAAGTCGCCATGTCTTCGTTGAGCTGTACTTGTGTGATTGTGTTGTGTTCCACGAATACTCCTTTTTAAGCTCTAAGCTTAGAACCGTAAACGTTAAGGTAATCCCCCATACGCACCTCTACTACGGTGTACGTACCTTCGCGCCCGTGCTCTTCAATTATATCCCAAGCTATAGACCTGATTACATAGGCTTTAACCTTCTTAGAGCCCACGCGGTCTACAGGTTCGACTCCGTGTTGGGTTATACGACATATCATGAATCTTTTCTTCATCAGGTTTCCTTTAGTTACGCTCAGAGCTCCCGAAGGTTCTTTTCGTGATGCTCACTGAGAATGTGAACGAGCTCGTCGGCTGTAGGCACTCTGCCCTGCGTCGCCTCGAACTCTACGATTATAACCCGCATCTCGGGGGCGAAGCGCGCAATTAGGTCCAACTCATCACCGTACATCATCGAAAGGGCTTGCCTCTGCGCGTCCATCTCGTTCCGGTAGTTTTCATAGTCTGCGTCCATTGTATCACTCCTCTTTGATTGGTGTGTTCTGACTAGGCGAGCACTATTGACGCTTAGGCCTTCGCTGTCAACAAGTGAGTAAGAGAAATCTCTGAGACATCCTATAAACCATAGACCATAGTTTAACTTTAATTAACATTATACTGTAAATCATAGTTAATGTTATAGCTCACCTTAGCCGACCTTTGGTCATTCTAACCAAAAGTAAAAACCTGTCAACCTTATTCCGATGTTTTAGTTGTGTTAGTTTTTTGGGCATGCTGTTCTAGGTTTTTTGGGCATGTTGTTTTGACTGCTAACCCCACATTTAACCCCTGCTATGATAGTAAAGTAAACTCCTAACTCCATTTAAAAAGGCAGACGCAGGTTTTTTGGGCATGCTGTTCTAGGTTTTTTGGGCATGCTGTTCTAGGTTTTTTGGGCATGTTGTTTTGGCGTGTTTTATCGATTGGGGGTTATCGATATATCCCCATCGATAGGTATAAGCAGTGTGCGGCTACGCACCCGTTTAATGATAGTAGTGTGCGGCGCTACGCACCCGCTTCCCTTCCGCGTAGTACTAGTGAGCACAGCAAAAAGGCCAGTACAGGGGTGAGCCCGCACTGGCCTTGGTTAGTCTACTTAATTGCGTGAGCTAGTAGGATGATTGTACTAACTACAAGCGTGAGTGTCAGCATGATTATTGATGCGGCGGCGCACCTCCTTCCTTGGTTAATGAAGAGCATAGTCTACGTTCTTTACGCGGGGTTCCCAACAAGCTCGGCAGGAGTTGCACTGGCCTTGGTGGTGAGGCGCTTGGCAGGTCCACCCTATACCGGAGGATACCGAAGACGTCGGCAAGAGCTCTGTGAACAGTTGTTCCTCCGAGTCTCCTATAGAATCCCGTGATAGTCGGATGGTTAAGTTAAGAGGTAGCGGTAGTCCTGAGACGTAACACTCCTTAACAATCTTCAGCTCTCTCGTGGGAAGCCAGAATCGGATGTGCACCAGCGCTTCAGCAACTCTAATGATGGCCTTGAGATGACCAACGGATTGCAGGTCTCCGCTGTCGTGCCACCTGAAGAAGCCGCTGTGCTCCCTTCGGTCGATTAGCTCCGTCATCCAGTCGCTCCAGTTGTAGAAACCATTGCGGGAGTCGTCCATGAGGGCCTTAAACCTCCGTTGCTGGGCGTCCCTTACGGTTGGGAAGCGGTAACGTCCCTTGAGCGCGTAGCAGGTACTACACACGGTTCCTTTAACCTTGGCTAGTTCCGCACCCCGCAGGCACTTGGCGGCAGGCAGGCTGAAGGAATAGCACGGCATCTTTGAAGGTCGGCTAAGCCCCCCGGTCAGTTTATTTAACTCGGTGATAGTCACGCGCTCACCCCCGGGATACATCCGAGACTTCCCCGGAGTTTTCCTTCGTAGATATCGACCACCGCGTCTGTGATTACAAACCCCGGTGGTGGTGTAGTGTACAGGTCGACAAACGTCTCTTCGGTTCGCACAAACACGGACTCGATAAAGCCGTTAGGGAAGTTATATTGAATAATCATGTCAATCTCCTTGTAGGTTAGTCTTCGATGAAGTAGTCGTCGGCTTGGTCTCCAATTATATCTGAGGTGATAGTATCTATTTCACAGGTGGATACCCAGCGCTCGGCATTTTCTATGGTCGGCCAGAAGTTGAAGTTTTCTTCCGCCTTCTCCTCCGTCTCCGCTTGTACAATTTCGGAGAAGTCGAAGGACACCTTACCAGTGATTGTGAAAGCGCGCTCCCGGTGGTGTTCCTTGGCAGGCACTGCAAGCATCCTGTAACCGCACGCCCAACAATTTCGGTGTATGGCGTTTTCGGGGACCGCCCACGGTAATGTTTCCCCGACGCGGCAACCGGAAACAGCCATTATACTGTTACAGGCTGGACATTCGTAGGTGGTTAACTCTTTATCAGCTAGGGTGATTTTCATAACCTCGACTCCTTGTGTGTGTGTGTAGTGATAAACACCGCCAACCCCATCAGTGAGGAAGGCGGCTTAAACGGTGATAGTAGTTATTTCCAGATGTTGGTGAGGAACCGATGTACACCCGTCGTGCGTGTCAGGTGCGTGTTAGGGTTACGCTCCCCACGTAGCACGTTGGTGAACGCATTCTGAAGGGACCAACCGGAACGGTTTAGGAATACTTCGTGCTCCGGACGATGCCACTGGTTGTGACTCTCGTGACCCTGCTTGAGCGTTAGGACGTTGTTGTCCACCAGCTTCCAGATTAGGCTGTCGCCTCTCTCTGTCGAAACGCGGGTGTTCTTCAAGCGCTCGATACGGTTGACATCCACCTGACGGGAATCCACGAACCGGGACACCGCTTCCTTCATCAGGTTCGGAAGGTCCCTGAACAGGTTGACGGTGTGCTTCCGCCCCACCTTTATCTCGTTGTTGAAACAAAGGTTTGAGCAGACGAACGGCGCGTCGCCAACACACAGTCCAACCCCGAAGGCCTTATCGTGTGCGTTGCGCAACCCGAGTACCGTGGAGATTTCTCCCCCAGCGTCCGGTATGTCCCCTGTCACTTGGAACAGTCCGAAGTAATGGTCGCCGTGGTGGCTTAGCA
>Ga0208879_1003945_pt1 | contig 11838 bp, 9 predicted proteins | sample Knorr_S15_td_Bot_FD_185605 | JGI IMG/M metagenome (GOLD analysis project Ga0208879, IMG submission 185605) | Marine microbial communities from Southern Atlantic Ocean transect - Knorr_S15_td_Bottom_ad_5009_LV_A (SPAdes) (version 2) | ecosystem: Environmental > Aquatic > Marine > Oceanic | place...
ATTTCCCAATCGCGGTATCACCTATGAGAACCTACATTTTAACGGTGCCAAGCGATGTATTGATGCTGCAAAAGAAAAAGGTATTAATCGTTTCATTCTAATGAGTGCCAATGGTGCAAAAATGAATGGAACCAGTTATCAAAGTACAAAATACAATTCCGAAGAATATTTAAAGTTTTCAGATTTAGACTATACGATTTTTAGGCCCTCGTTGATTTTTGGAGACCCCCGTGGTAATGACCGTCCAGAATTCTGCACCCAGTTAAAAAAGGATATGTTAAACCTTCCTTTTCCTGCACCAAATTTTCATAAAGGGTTCAATCCCTTAAAAGCAGGGGATTTTGCCATGTCACCTATCCACATTAAGGATGTGGCATCCATTTTCGTGAAATCCATCAAAGAGATGAGTTTAGTAAAAAAAACATACTGCCTTGGCGGCGATACCTATTATTGGAAAGATATAATTAAAATTATTTCAAGTGCATATGGCAAAAAGAAATGGACAATTCCTGCACCAGCTATCATCATACAAGGATTCGCATTCTTATTCGATCGGTTTCAATGGTTTCCAATTACCAAGGATCAAATAACGATGCTACTTGAAAGCAATGTTTGTCATTCGGGGGAACTTTTTAAATTGTTTGATGTAAGTCCAATTCCATTTTCTCCGGAATCATTAACCTATTTAAGGAATTAAAATGCAAACATTTTTACCTTACCCGAATTTTAAGCAATCCGTAGCGCTAAAGTTAATAACAAATCAATATATTTCTTGCTTATTGGTTCGAAAAGAAAATCATTCTAAAAATTGTGAAATTCTTTATTGTGATATCTATGATGAAAATTTTGGTAAATATTAAATGAAACGTAATCTCATATTCTCTTTTATAATTATTTCAATTTTAAAAGCACAAACATCTATCATCTCAGGGTTTGTTTCTGATTCTTCTTCAGGAGAAGCGTTAATTGGCGCAAACGTTTTTTTATATGAAACAAGGCAGGGTATGGCAACGGATATAAATGGATATTATATTATTCAGGATATAGTTCCGGGTAATTATACTATCATGGTGTCCTATATTGGGTTTGACATGTATAAACAGAAAACTAGATTAAGTGATGATGAATCAAAGAAAGTAAACATTAATTTAGTTGAACAAGTTGTACAATTAACAGAAATTGAAGTCACAGCTGAAAAGTTGCAACGTAGAAATAACATTCAGCCCAGTAAGATAAGCCTGAGTCCCAGGATGATGAAAGCGGCACCAGCTTTGGCTGAGCCAGATCTATTTAGAACGATACAAGCTTTGCCTGGTGTCTTAACAACTTCTGAATTCAGCACAGGCTTAGTAATTCGTGGTGGAAATACAGACCAGAACCTGATAATGCTAGATGGAATCACTGTTTACAATCCATCTCATTTAGGAGGTGTATTTTCTAACTTTATAGTGGATGGAGTTAAGGAAGCGGAATTGATAAAAGGTGCCTACAATGCGGAATATGGTGGACGTCTTTCAGCCGTGCTTAACGTAATTAGTAGAGAAGGGAATAAAAATCAATTTAAAGGGAAAGCTAATCTGTCTTTACTTTCAGCACAGACAACCCTTGAAGGACCGTTTTATAAAGGTGCTTGGATTTTATCGGGCCGAAGGACTTATTTTGATCTTGTATTGCCCAAGGTGCTACCCGCAGAGACTGCGGAGAATATTCCGCCTTATTACTTCTACGATATACAGGGGCACGTCTTTTCGGATTTATCGCCAAAAGACAGATTCTCCTTGAGCTATTATTCGGGGATAGACGATATTTTCTTTGATACGTTTGGGTTAAATGGTCGTTGGGGAAATAATACCATCAGTGCCCATTATCGGCGTGTTTTTAATGAAAAATTAGTCGGTAACTTTTTAGTCGCGAATAGTCAATTTTTTACAAGTTTTGGATTAGGAGGAGATAATGGTTTAGTAAGTTATAACGAAATTGATGATAAAACATTGTCGGCTGATTTTTCATGGTTTAAATCATCAAACTCAACCTTAAAATTTGGAGCGCAATTAAAAAAGTTAGGTTTTGAATATACAAATAAATTTCAGAATTCGACGCAGTTCCAGATAAAAACGGATCCTCTTGAATTTGCTCAATATATAAAATTAAAATATAAACCGAATGACCTTTTTATTATTGAGCCTGGGCTAAGGCTAAACCTTTATGATGTATATCCTGACTCATTATTTCCAGATTTAAGATTGGGGTTGAAATACCTGCTCACGGATGATCGATACATTAACTTTTCCGTGGGGAACTATCACCAGTTTATAAGCACCTTCCAAGATGATTTTAATCCAGCCATTTTGGATAATTGGATTGCGGCTGATACATCTGTAAGTCCTGGAAAATCTATACAAGTTGTGCTTGGATACGAAGAGTATATAAAAAATATGTACAAAATACAGGTAGAAGGTTATTATAAAGATTTAAAAAACCTTCTTACATATGAAGAAAAAAGATCCACAACAGATGCTCCAGTATCTGATGAAAGCTTAGCAAATATTGTTACACCTGCTGATGGATATGCGTATGGGTTTGAACTTTTTGGACAAAAAATGTCAGGTAAGTTAAGCGGCTGGGTGGCTTATACTTATTCTGTTTCAAGAAAAATAATGAATAGTATCTATGCAGATGGTGAGCAAGAGTACTATACTAATTGGGATAGGACTCATGCATTTAGTGTGCTTGGAAATTATCAATTTAATAAAAAATGGGAAACTAATTGGAGATTTGCACTTCAATCTGGTCAGGCTTTTACCCCGATCCTTGGTTATTATGTCCAAAAATTTCCTGAAAGCCCGGAAGAAGTATTCCGAACAATTCCCGGGACCCGTAATTCATCTCGATACGAACCCTATAGCAGGTTAGATGTTGGTGCGGTTTATCACGCAAAAGTTGGTAAAACAAATGTGGACTTTTTTTTCCAGATTATTAATACCTTAAACCATAGCAACACGTTTAGAAAAATTTATTCACTGGGTAGTCCTTTCAATGGTTTAGATGATGATGGCGATTGGGTTGAAGAAGACCATGATGATAATGGAAACGGAAGACCGGATCCTGGCGAGACAAATGTGGATGAGCCTGATGAGGGTAGAATCCGTGAAAAAAATATCAGTTTATTTCCAATTATTCCAACCATTGGCTTTACGTGGGAATTTTAAAAATGAAAATATTTCTGTACACTCTAACAATACTAACAATATTTGTTTTTCAATCATGCGATTTTAATGATACTGAATTGAATTATAATGAGCAATTAGTGGTATTTGCTTCAATTACAGCCGGTTTACCAATCTTGGATACCGTCTTAGTCTCTAGGACCGCATCTGTAAATGAAGATGTTATCACCAACGATTTATGGATAAACGATGCAGTAGTGAAGCTGATTAATGATTCAACAAATGAAATACTATCATTTAATAATGTTGGTAATGGTCAATATTTTCCGCTGCCCGAAACACCATCAAATGAACAAGTGACGACATATTTGAATTTTGTCATTCAACCAGATTACAGATACAGGCTTGTAGTAACTCATGAAAATGATTCGATTATGGCAATGACAACAGTACCTGATAGTTTCAAGCTGAGTTCAGCTGATTTGGGTGATTATGAGTGCCCCGATGGAGAAGTAATACCAACAAAAATGGTAAATGTAAATAATTTGGAAGGATATTCAATTGAACATCTTAGTCAACTTCTGCTTGATCCACAGGATTTTGTTATAGAGAATAATATAGATGTAGACTCTGTTGTTTATAGGTTCGGAGATTGCTTTACAAAGAGTTTCGCCAGTTACCCCTTTTTCGGAGTTGACTTTGATTCAGATAATTTTCAAACTATTAAAATTTTAAGTTTTGCATTGGAAGCCAATGTGAGAGGTTTGGAGCCCCTTGATTCATTGAGTACCATATTGGATCCTGACAGCGGTGGTTTCGTTGATTATAATTATAATGGTATCCGGGATAGTGTTTTTGTGAATTTGATATATGATAATACGCTTGGATTTAGGATCTGGAAGGGGTCTTATCTCCGGGATGAAAATTCTGTTCCCTACAGGATTAATCCGTGGCAATGGAATATTGAAACATCACCTACACCGGTAATGTGGTTGTATTTTAATTATTATGGTTACCAGTTAATGACTTTCCGAGCGACTAGCCAATCTTATTTTGATTATTTTAGTGGTGATCCTGTTGGGCAAAATATCTACCTATTGCCGGATTCAAATTTCGACGGAGGGCTAGGCGTTTTTTATAGTAATTATTCTTCATCTTTTTTGGTATATGTCAAAAGAGATGGTTAGGTATCCCGTATTCCACTTGTGAACTAATTCTCCACCGAGGTAACCGGTGATGCACATACTGATAAAAATTAGGGTTAAAAAAGCCATAAGGAGCCATTGAACTTTCTGGTTCGCATTCCCTTTAAGGTAATCCAAATCCAAATAAATGTTAGGATTAGGACGCTCCATATTGTGATATTGGCAAATAACTCATGGTTTTCCAGGGTTTCCCGGATCTCCATGCAAATATCTTCCAATTTTTCTTCGATATTTTCTCCGGATAAAACAGCTAGTAATGTTGAGATTGCTGAAGGAATCAGGATCCACAGATTCAAATGTTTTGGTACAAGGCCCGGCTTGAAATTCCAATATATTTTTGCGATCTGAATGGAAACCATTTGCACTGCATGTTGTTTCAGAATTTCGTGAAATGAAATATATCACCACTATCCTCATCGGACTTTTCCTTTTTACCGGCTGTACCTCGGAAGGTCATCCCAATCTGCCCCTTAAACATGTCCGCTGGACAACCTATAGTAATGAAGCTGTGGGGTATGAGTTGCAGATTCCTGATGTGTACACTGCCAACGCATGGGAGGACGGCAGCGGGGTCTTGTTCCGGAACCCTGATGGGCATCCGGTCATGTTGGTGCGCTACGGAACCGAGGAAGAGGACATCGGGCGGGGCCTCTGGTACAGCCATGAACCCAACGGAGATTGCGTTTTGGCGGGCATTTCCGGAAAGATCTATGATTATATTCATTGGGACGGCCCTTCCGGGATCCGCACCCGTTCCTTTGTCATTCCCTATAAAGAAAAAAACTTGGGCATTGAATTCCGTACTCTGGATATCACGGCTGTGGAAAAACATATCCTGGATTCCTTTCGTTCCATCAACTTGGATCAAAATTGAAAGTTGCGGTCTTTGGCGGCACCGGATTTGTCGGTCAATATGTTATTGATGAACTTCTTAAACAAAGCCATGAAGTAAAAGCATTGGTCCGATTTGGCAGTGAATTCAAATTAGAGTCAATTTCTAAAATTGAATCAGTTTTCGGAGATATCTCCAATTCAGAAACCATCGAAGAGACTTTATCAGACTGCGATGCAGCCATTTATTTGATTGGGCTTATTCGCGAATTCCCATCTAAAGGCATAACCTTTGAAAATCTCCATTTCCAATCTGCAAAGCGCGTGATTCACGCTGTAGAAAAAGCAGGGATAAAGCGGTTCGTCCTGATGAGCGCCAACGGTGTCAAACCAAATGGCACACCCTATCAAACAAGTAAATGGCTGGCAGAACAAGTGTTGAAAGAATCAACTCTGGATTGGACCATTTTCCGGCCTTCGCTCATTTTTGGCGACCCAAAAGGAAAAATCGAATTCTGCACCCAACTCCGGGATGATATGTTGAGCCTGCCCATACCGGCACCCTTATTTCATAAAGGAATGATTCCGAAAAATGCTGGTGAATTTGAGATGTCACCCATTCATGTAATAAATGTAGCAACCTTTTTTGTCAATACATTATTAAGGGATTCCACAATGGGCCAAACCATTGAATTGGGTGGACCTGAAAACTTTACTTGGAAGCAATTGATAAAGCAAATCTCTACTGGCTCCGGTAAAACAAAATGGACCATGCCTGCACCTGTATTTCCTATTAAAATGGCAGCAGGCATATTGGATAGATTCTCATTTTTCCCAATTGCCAAAGACCAATTAACCATGCTTTTGGAAGGGAATACTTGTGACTCAAAAAAAGTGTTTGAAGATTTTGGAATTGATCCTATTCCTATGAATAATGACACATTGAATTATCTTAGAAAATCATAACAATTCGCATTTAATTTCCCTACCGTTTATGAAGTATAATCAAATCATTATTGCAATAATTATAGTAGTGGCCATGGTGCATGCACAGGAGACGGGTATGATATCAGGGTATATTTACGATGAAACATCTAGGGAATCATTGATTGGAGCCAATGTATATCTCGGTGGTACTTCCATGGGAACTGCTACAGATACAGATGGGTATTTTGTAATCCAGAATGTCCCTACAGGATTATATATCCTCAATGTGTCCTATCTTGGATTTGAACAGGTAAAAAAACAGATTCAATTGAAACAGGGACAAAGTTTAGCCATAGATTTTGAATTAATACCGTCTGTGGTAGAGCTTACCACTATAGATGTATCAGCAAAAAAATTAGAAAGAAAAGTGAATATGCAAATGAGTCGAACGAATTTGAATGTTCGGCAACTTAAAAGCGTTCCCCAACTCGGCGAGGCAGACCTTTTTCGCACATTGCAATCTTTACCCGGTGTACTCACTGCAAACGATTTTAGTACAGGACTCATAATCCGAGGCGGTAATTCTGACCAAAATTTAATCTTGTTGGATGGGATCACCGTTTACAACCCTTCTCATGTAGGTGGCATTTTCTCTAATTTTATATTAGATGCAGTGAAGGAAGCGGACCTATTGAAAGGTGGATTTAATGCAGAATACGGTGGACGACTTTCCGCTGTTTTAAATGTCCGATCCCGGGAAGGGAATCAAAAGCAATTCAAGGGTAAAGGGTCACTGTCACTTTTATCGGCACAAACAACTTTAGAAGGCCCTATCGGAAAAGGAGCATGGCTCGCCTCCGGTCGCCGAACCTGGTTCGATAAAGTATTTGCTGGAACAAAATTAGAATTCCCATATTATTTTTGGGATTTTCAGGGCCACATATTTCAAGATCTCACATCCAATGATCGTTTATCTTTTAGTTGGTATGCTGGAGACGATGACCTTTATTGGGATGAATTTGAACTAAAAGGCCAATGGGGGAATGAAACTTACAGTCTGAATTATCGAAAATTGCTTGGACGAAAACTGGTGTCGAATTTGCTATTTGCTAAAAGTCGGTTTGATATTTATTTTGGATTGGGCGGAGATGCTGGTATTGGTGAACGGGATTATGTTTCAGATTTGACCGCCCGAAATGATTGGACGTACTTCTGGAGTGACAAAGCTCAACTCAAATTCGGTGCAGAAGTGAAAGATCTGGAATTTGTTTATTCTGCTGAAGGGTTTGGTGAAAATCTTTTTGAGTCCAGAACAAAAACCAAAGAAGCGGCTGCTTACACAAAGTTAAAATATTGGCCTTCAGAAAAATGGATGATTGAACCAGGGTTCCGGCTTGGCTATTATGGTAACAGTGCTAATAAGATTTTTTACGATCCAAGATTTTCAACAAAATATTTATTAACGGACACGCGCTATCTCAATTTCTCCATTGGGAAATATCACCAATTTATGGAAACGATTCAGGATGATTATAATCCAAACATTTTGGATGCATGGTTTGCAGTGGATGAATCCGTGGAACCGGCATCAGCAGAACAGGTCATTTTAGGGTACGAAGAGTACTTCCCGTACAATATTAAAGTACAGGTGGAGGGATATTATAAAACCATGAATAATATTCTTACCTTTGTGGATAATCGTTCCACGGCGGATGATTCTATCAGCAGTTCAAATTTAGATTCGCTGGTTGATGTGGGGGACGGCTATGCTTATGGCGGTGAATTTTTTCTCCAAAAAGAAATTGGTCGTGTAAATGGTTGGGTTTCTTACGCATGGTCAATCGCAAGAAAGGAGCTGAATGGCAGTGAGTATTTTACCAACTGGGATCGTCGTCATGTTTTCAATGTGATTGGAAATGTGGTGCTGCCTCGGAATTGGTCTTTTAATATGAAGGTGACCTATCAAACAGGTCAGCCCTATACTCCAATCCTTGGCTATTTTTATGAAACGCTTCCTGGTGGCTCAATCAATGGCCACCCAATTCGTACTATTCCCGGAGGGCGAAATTCTGCACGTTACCCTGACTATGATCGCTTGGATATTGGATTCACTAAACGGTTTAATCGAAAACATATTAAGGGTGAAATATTTATTCAGGCTATAAATGCCTATTGGGCGAAAAACGTATTTCGGTATGTTTATAGGTTTGGGAGTATTTACAATGGCCTTGATGATGACGGGGATTGGGACAAGAATAAACACGATGAAAACGGGAATGGTATCCCTGACCATGGCGAACCCAATGTGGATGAAGCGGATGAAGGAATTCCCCAAAAACAAGTTGTGAATGGGTTGCCAATCATACCAACCATCGGGTTTTCAATTGAGTTTTAACATGAAAAAAATATCTCCATTTATAGTATTATTCCTATTTTTTGCCTCCTGCAATCTGCCTGTGGATAATATTGAATATGAGCAGCAACTGGTGGCATTTATGAACTTACAGGCAGGATTGCACATTTCAGCCGATACATTGACATTAAATCTCACCCATGAGATTGACGAAAAACATGAAGAGAATGAAAGTTGGGTTTCAGGTGCAAACGCTGTCATTATTATTAATCCGGATACGAATCCCGATACCTTACAAATGCTTGAAGTTGAAGCACGACCAGGCCATTATGTTGTGAATGACTCCACCACCCATACACAAGGAGGGCAAACATACCGTTTGATCGTTTCAACTGAAGATCATTTTATTCAAGCGGAAACAACGATCCCTGGCGAAATTACCCTGGAAAGCGTGCAAGTGGATGACTTGTGGGACTGCGAAGGTAGCACCGTGGTGGATTCCATCGATCTCCACATTGATGATAACGATATGATGACGCTTCTGGTAGCCTATACCACGGGAGACTTGTCACTTTTAACTGTTGATACGTTGGAATACAAAACAGCGAATTGTTATACATCCAGTTTTACATCCATGCCTTATTTCGCCCTGCAATGGTCATCAGAATTCGCTCCGGCAATGCTTCGTACAACAACCTTCGCTTTGCAAGATACAATTTCAAATGTGATCATAGATACTACTTTATCAGCCCATGCGTTTAAGGGACATATGCTGGTGGATGAAAATGGAAATAAATATTGGCCCAATCCAACCGTTTGGAATTTTTCCGTGGAAGAAATGTATTATGGCTGGTTGGCTTTTAATTATTATGGGTATAACATGATCATTATTGAAGCAACGGACCAGGCATTTGCGAATTATTATGCAGGTGATCCGTTACAGATAAACCAGTACATCATGCCAAATTCTAATATTGATGGAGGTCTTGGTTTATTCTCATCTACCAGTTCTGCTTTCTTTTTTGTTTTTATCAAACCAGAAGAATAATCAGAAATATTATCTCGATTAATTAAAGTCATTAAAATGGTTGAGATAAAATATTAATGGCAAGAGGATGACTTTAATCTTGGGATTTTCCACAATAAATATAATGATCAATTTTCAGTCAATAGATGGATTCTGAAGATTATCTAATTATTTATACATCCCAAAGGTGAACCAATTCTCCGCCGAGATATCCTGTTATACAAACGCTTATAAATATAAGTGTTAAAAATGCAAGAAAGAGTCGCTGTACTTTTTGATTTGCATTCCCTTTTAGCGTAACCCAAATCCAAATAAGGGTTAATACAAGAATTCCCCAAGTGGTCATATTTGCAAAGAGTTCATGATTCTCTAATGTTTTCTGAGCTTTCCAACAGATCTCACCCAAATTATTTTCAGCATTTTCTCCCGACAAAACAGCTGGAAGTGTTGAAATCGTAGCCGGTATCAATACCCAAAGATTTAAATGTTTTGGAATAATATCTGGTTTTAATACTGTAATAACCTGAAAAATATATGCAAGGGTTATCAGAGCAATGGGGAAGTGGACAATAGCAGGATGAAGTTCTATGTGCATAACGCAAAATTACATCCAAAACCCCGCAAATGCAGGGTTTTGGATGTAATCCTTAGGAGAATCCCTGCCATCCATCCCCGTTTTTAAGCGACTCGGGAGCAGGCTTGGAACTCCTGTTTCCATGATGAATTTCTTTTCGAGTAATATATCAATGAAAAAGCCCCATCTTTCGACGGGGCTTGGTGCGTAGCCCGTAGGAGAATCGAACTCCTGTTGCCAGGATGAAAACCTGGAGTCCTAACCACTAGACGAACGGGCCAAAAATATTCTTTCATAAATCAATTTTGCTAATTTGTGGAGTCATCCTGTTGCCAGGATGAAAACTTTCCCGACGTGTCGGGAAAACCACTAGACCTGTCTGCCGCCAGGCAGGCGAACGGGCCAAAAATATTCTTTCATAAACCAATTTTGTTTACTTCAATAATTATCCTGTTGCAAGGATACACACTAGGCAAACAGATGGGTCAAAATATCAGGATACCTTTCGGATTCGGCGGCAAATTTATTGTGGGCAGAAAGGGTTCACCAACCCTTTTTATTGTACTTATTTTTTAAGAATTGGCTTTATCTAAAATGTCTAATAATTGTCCATTTTGGTGAAGCTCAATTGTGATATCTGCCCCACCAACTAATTCGCCTTTCACAAATAATTGTGGTATGGTTGGCCAATTGGAATGTTCACTCAGTTTCACGCGGATCATGGGATCAGCCAAAATATCCACCGCTTTGTAATCAACACCATAATGATTTAATACATTTACAACTGAATTTGAAAATCCACAACGGGGCATATCTTTTGTACCCTTCATATAAAGAATTATTGTGTTTGAGTTAATATCATTTATGATTTGTTCTTTTAGGTCCATCTTAATTCCTTTTATCGTTTGACGAGCTTAATTCCTTTGTAACTACATGCTTTACAGTGATAGCGTTTAACTGTAACAAAATAAATAAAGCTCATTATTTTATGGTTTAATTCTCTATGTGTTCGAACTAGGTGACCACTGCAATTTGGACACTCAGTTAAAATAGAATGTCTTTCAATGATTCTGTCTCTCCATCGTTTTGCTATTAAAAATATTGCTAATAGGATGAGCGAAATCCCAACAAGGTCAGAAGTCTCAAATTGGCTTACTACATAAATGGTTCCATTTTGAATCAGTTTGATGATGTGTCCGATACCAAAGAAAAATGCTTTTACAAATTGATAGATATAATATTTTATTTCCAGGTCTTCCACAATTAGGAAAATTCCTAATGTGATCAGGACTACAACTGTGATCTCAAAATTGTATTCCCTGAAATATGATCTCTGACTTGATTTTACAATTCCTTTACGTTCTTGGGGCATTTATTTATCCAATTTTTCTGGTAAGAAGTTAAGCAAATCCATAAGTCCAACCCCATTAAATTCACGGAATGATACTTTGTTCCCCTTGGATAGGTCTGTTAAAATCGCCATCTGATTTATTAACGGTTGGGATGGAGTGGTGAAAATTTTGATAAAAATTCAAAATATTCTATTACATCTATACTCAATAATAGTAAGGACTTTTTTATGAAACTCATCTCATGGAATGTAAACGGGATCCGCGCTGCGGTGAAAAAAGGTTTTCTAGATTATTTGGATCAGGAACAACCTGATATTCTTTGTCTTCAAGAAACAAAAGCCCATAAAGAACAACTCACTTCAGAAATATTAAATGACCATGGATATTTTACTTACTGGCATT
>Ga0208879_1003950_pt1 | contig 11830 bp, 5 predicted proteins | sample Knorr_S15_td_Bot_FD_185605 | JGI IMG/M metagenome (GOLD analysis project Ga0208879, IMG submission 185605) | Marine microbial communities from Southern Atlantic Ocean transect - Knorr_S15_td_Bottom_ad_5009_LV_A (SPAdes) (version 2) | ecosystem: Environmental > Aquatic > Marine > Oceanic | place...
GCCGGTGTGTTCACTGAATAGTCGACCGTCGCCTCGGCAGGAAGATCAGCCGAAATGGCCCGCCACGGCTCGCAAATCCCAATTCCCGAAGACTCCTCGGGGGAGTAGAGTTGGACGACTGAAACTTGCCTGCTCAACCTCTCTTGACGCTCCTCCGACCAGAGGTCGAGCAGAATGAATGAATCTGAGATGACAAGGCCATTCTCAGCGAGCCCGAAGGCATCCAGTATCTCCCAATCGGAACCGACTGAAACCTCCCATAGAAATCGAGTGTCGGGGCCGGCGTATAGGACACCGTCGTAGAGGATGCCGTCGATTGCGGTGGTCTCGATGAGCGCTTGCTCAAGGCCGATTACTTGGAAGGTGGAATTGGTTGATGCACTGGCTCCATTTTGGTCTGTGACTGTCGCTTCAACCGTGTGGAATCCCACTTCGTAGACTCTGATGAGGGCAATCGAATTTGGCATTGGAGAGAGAGGTGAGCCATCGAGTTCCCAGTGAAGGGCCAGGGTGGAAGAGTCGCTCGCTGTGTCGGCTACCATGACTTGGAAGATTGCCTCGTCGCCCGCCTCCATCTCTTGGGTCGTCGCTGCCCACTGAATCGTCGGCGCAGCATTACTAACCCCTATAGAGTGTGATAGGTCAACCTGTTCCCCCCATTCATTGCGAATTGAGATGTTGAGTTGGTAACTCCCCGGCGCTGTCCAGACATGGCTTGCCGAATCGTCCCCGTTCCACTCTCGCACTGAACCATCCGCCCAGTCGAAACGGAAACTGACGTTCTCAAGGTTGGGTGTTCCCGCCGCCATGGTGATGCTGAAAGATGCTGCTGAATCCATCTCAACCTCGTCTGACGCGCTGAGGCTGCCATTTGGTATCGGCGCGGCGACGATGATTTGGAGGTCGACATAGCCGGTTAGATCGGTTTCGTCGCGGGCGGTCATCGTCAGATTGTAGATGCCCGGTTGTTCGAACGAGCGGTTGTAGGTCGCCAAGTTCGAGAAGTCGAGTGAGAATCCGTCCGACCACTCCCAACGGTATTCCATGTGGGCGCGGTCCCAAGCAGCATCTTCGGTAGCCCTGGCATCGAAAGTGACGAAGGTTCCTGGCAGGATGAATTCGGGGTGCTCAACTATGGCTAGCGGCGCGACGGCCGTCACTCTCATCGTGTGGCCTCGGCCGACTCCGGCGTCCGTCGCCGGGTCCCAGGCGATTAGTCGAGTGGTTCGATGACCTTGGTTCGCGAAGGCGAAGGGAATCGTTTGAGGTGTTGAGCCATTCCAGTTTGTCGTGGTGTTATCGATTTCGCCTTCGGCGCCGACATCGAGCCAGACCGTCCAACCACTTGGTGCCTCGACTTGATAGTTGGAGGTGACGCCCTCGCCAATCGAATTGATGGCGGGTGGGCCGAGTGTCACGATTGGTAGGGTTGGCTGAACTGCTGAGGGATGAGTGGCCACCACTAGCTGGTCGACGCTGACGTTCCGAACCCAGCGGATTCGGTTGTCGGGCCACGCAACGAGCAGGTTGACGGCGGTGTCATCGCCTCCGAGCCCAAAGTGGACCTCGAGAGGAGCCCCGCTGGCGCTCGGTCCTTCAGCGCCCGCAATCTCAAGATATTGGATGGGCGAGCCATTTCGCCAGACCTCGACGCTCGCCCCAACAGCAGGCGCACCGCTCTCTCCCTCGACCTTTACCCCAAGCCAATGATTCGCATCGCCAACCGGCCCATCGTTGCGGAACAGATGGAGCCGGTTGGTCTGACCTACGCCATCCTGACCACCGGTAAGCAGGTCGAGGTCGCCATCATTGTCGTAATCGACGAAGGTCCCGCCGTAGGTGTTGATGACCTGCAACTTCGGGTCAGCGTCCAGGGTGAATTGAAAGTCTCCGTTGTTGATCCACAATTCCGCCTTCGCATAGGCTAAATCGTAGATTTGTGGCAGCCACATGTCCAAGTCTCCGTCGTTGTCGACGTCGCCAAGCGCCACGCCGGAGTACAACTCGTCTCCGATGTATGTTCCAGAACCTCCACGGGGCTTGAAAACGATTCCAGAACCGGGTCGCATGTCCCCCCATTCAGCACCGGCAACGGGGTCGCGCGTGTAGAAGTGTGAGTCATCACAGATGAGGCCGCGGATGTCGCTGGTGTCGTGGTAGAGGTGAACCAGATTTGCGGTCACGATTTCCGGGTAGCCGTCGTTGTTGAGGTCGCCGAATGCAGAGCCGATGGTATGCCCCAAATATGGCCCTTGGGTGTTGTAGTACCTCTTCTCCCCCTCTAAGACATTGGCCGGGTCGTTGATGTCGCTCGTGCGTTCCCACAGGTCTCGGACTCCAGTCTGCGAATCGAGGCGGTTCTCGTAGAATCGGTTGGCTACGATTCGGTAGTTTCCGACATAGAGGTCGGAGTCGAAGTCGCGGTCGTAGTCGCCCCAACTGATTCCCCTGCCATAGTACTCCTCTGAAGTGATGAGCTCCGACCGGTTGGTGAAGCCGCCTTGCTGGTCGTTCACATAGAAGAAGTCGCGGAAGTACTGCGGGTTCTGGTCGTCCCAAATCTCACTGTTCATCACATAGAGATCGAGCCAGCCGTCGCCGTCCCAATCGCGCAGGCTCATCCCTTGCGTCGGGGCGTTGTTTGAGATGCCCAATATTCCGGCGTTCGTGAAGGTGTAGGCGGGGGCGCCCGAGTTGAGGTAGATTGCGTCACTACTCGTGCCACCAAACGCCAAGTCGAGGTCGCCGTCGTTGTCGATGTCACCCCAAGTTCCGGTGTTGAAGCCGCCCGGGATTCCACGCCCGCCAGACTGGTCTGTGAAGGCGAAGTTCGGGGCTCCTGAATTGACCAGGAGTCGCCCCCCGTTGACCAGCAGATCTTGGTCGCCATCGGCGTCAAAATCAGCCCAAGAGAGGAAGTTTCCCGACCAAGTTCCCAAACCGGTCGGCCCACTGACGTTGGTCCACTGAATCGCCGGGTCGTCGCCCGGTGGTGCTGCGAGTTTGAACTCGAGGATTGGCAGAGTTTTTGTTGGACTTGAAATGTCACTGGGGTGGCTCGCGAATGGTAGAGCGACGCTCGCCAAAAAGAGAACGACGAGGAGCCCGGCGAGAAGACCTGACCGTCGGCATGGGTGCATGGTGGGTAGAGGGTGGCAACCATTTGATGACCATTCCCCTTCGCCAAATCGTCGCGGAAAGTTGCTCGACAGGGTTCGGGCAGGTTGAAAGTGGGTGGGGTTACTTCCTCGGCCCATGAGGGCCGAGGCGAGCGCTCGCAGGCGAGGGCAGTCGTCCTCCTGCCGCTCGGCTGACCTCGACACACCCAATCGGGGGCTTCTAGCCCCCGCCTTCTGCCTGCTGCTCATCTTCTCACTGATTGCCGTTGCCCAGCCGGTCTCCTCGCAGAGCAGCGAGAATAATTTCCCGACAGGACCGGGGCTGGACTGGCAGATGCCCGAAGAACACCGACTCTTCGTCAACGGAACCCAGAGCGCTGACAATCTCGACCGAAATTACCCCTACTTCACCGGCGAGCCACCCTTCGAAACATTTGAGTTCGGCTCGACCACAGTCATCGAAGTGGAATCCGCTCCGGCGGAAGAGACTGTAACTCTCTCCGGCGAAGCGTCGGTCTATGTCTACGCCTCACTCATCACCGACAACGACGCCTGCCGCGTCACCCAGTTCTTTGATGGCCTCTCTGGCAAGACCTCGTTCACCATCTGGCTCGACGTCGGGACCACCAGCGTGATCGACGGCGAACAGAGTGACTGGATGCCGATGGAGAACGGTTGGGAGGGGGCGCATGAGTTCTATGTGAATGCGACTTACAACAATGTCACACTCGGCGAAGGCGACGTGATTTCACTAGTCATTCAGGCGAATCACAACTGTCTCGTCCAAGGTCGAGTCTACTGGGACGCCTACCACACTCCGACCGGAGCGATCCTCGGTGGAGAGATGTTGCAACCCGAGTTGCAGGCTCAAGTCGACTCCAACGGCCTTGTGAGAATCGAGTTTGTCCCCATCAGCGCCTGGGGTGCGGGTGACTATGGAGACATGTTCGTAGACCTCGTAGGTCCTTTGGAAGGGTGGGACGAAGGAAGGCATCTCACGACACGGCCGTCTGAGGACCAGCACATCGAGCACTTTGAGGTACCACACGGAACTCGGGTCGTGGAGGCGAATCGGACCGCCCTCATCTGGATGAGCAACGAGACTCTAGGCCCTGGAAAGTACATGATTGACGCCTGTTTCTTGGTGAATGCCGGGGACTACAACGAAGATTGTGATTCATTGGAATCCGACCACGTCATCGGAGTTTACCGCTTTGAGGTTGAGGAGAGACCGCAACCGCTCGCTGGTTCTGGCTGGTTCTGGCTGATTTCCATAGCCACCCTTCTCGGCTACACAGGTCTCCGCCTACGTTCGGGCTACGCCGAGCCTCTAACATGGGGACTCCTGCTGATGCTCACCCTCGCCGCAATGGCGCCCGCCTCGTCGCTGCCCGAGTTGGATGTCGGCGCCAGCCGCGTCGAGGCGGCGGCACCCAACTTCTCACTGCTGCAGCATCCGAGCCACGGCTCGGGGGCGCTCTCACTCAACGAGCTGTTGGATGGCAAGGATGCGCTGGTGCTCGGCGTGATAACCATCGGCTCTCCGAACGCCGAATTGCAGAAGCGGGACTTTGAGAACGCTTCGAGTCGGCTCGGAGAGGATGTGGCGTTCGCCCAACTGGTGACAGGCGATGAGGTCAGGGTGGTTGACATCGACTTCTATGCTGATTTCCTGAACGGCAGTTGGCCGCTGCTAATGGATGAGGCGGGAGGCGACGTCGCTCGCCAACTGCCCTCTGGAATCGCTGACGGAGTGATCATCATCGATTCGGCGGGATACATCTCGAGTTGGTCTCCCGGCTCGCTATCTGACCAACAAATCGTGCAGGCGGTTGACAGGAGCATGCACGGCTCGAGTCAGTCGGTGTTCGGCCTGTTTGCGCTGCTTCTCCCCTCACTCATGCTAGCACCTCTGATTCTCATGGCATTCCCACTCAGGAGGACCGGGGCGCCAAAGGAGTCGTTGGCTCCGGGGGCTGGCCTTGGTGGAACTGTGGTGGCTGGTGCGATCGGGTTCGGAGTGTGGGCGATACCGGTTGCGATTCTCTCACCGTTCCTCGCCTCACTCTGGCCGTTCGTCGAGATGTTCCTGATGTTTTGGCTCGCCTGGCAGGGGCTCAGTCTAGTGATTCACGGTAAAGTTCACGAAATCGAGTGGATTTCCTCTCAAATCCACAAGAGGTTGCCTGAAGCGTACCGAAATTGGCGTCACGAGGTGGAGTTTGGTAGAGATGTCCTGCTCGGCCACTGGCTCGCTTGGATTTCGTGGTTTGCGATGCCGTTGCTGATTCCGCAGGGGATTGGTGCTGCCGCCACCGCCTCAATCATTGGCCTCCTAATCGCCCCGTTCAACCTCCTCCTGCACCTGCTCGTTGCGGGCCTGCTGGTTCTGCTGTTGCGGGTCATCGCCGCTGCGGGTGGGCCGTTCTCAAGAATGGCAGGAAACTTCGGACACGAAGAGGTGCCGCGGCTCTGGGGCTGCCTGCTCATCGGCATGGCACTCTGGTGGATTCTCTGGTTGGTTCTCGGGCCGATTGGTAACACCCTCTTCTCCTAACTCAAAGGGTACCCCCTGAGTCGTACTACTTCAATCAGTGCAGTTTTCACCTATTTCAAAGGATTGTACCCCAACGCCACGATGTTTAGATATGGCTGCTGTCCTAAAACAATTCATGGCGGGGCAAGGAACTGCTTTCGAAGAATTGAGAATGGATTGTAAAAAAAACAAGATGGCAGTTTCAAAACATAAGGAGTATGAGGCCTTCAAGACTGCGGCCAAAAAGAAGAATTTGAGGTTGCCCCAAAAGATTTCAGATAATATTTCGATTAGAAGTAGGAGTCAATTGGAACAGCACATGCTGGATGACCCCGATGGCGAATGGACGGTTTTCAAATTAGGAGAGGCACACGGTAAGAAACCCCATTTTGCAATAGCCCAAACAGACACGACGCCGGATCACAAGTGGTTTTTCGATGTGAAAGATGCCCGTATTCATTTTCAATCCAACAGATTTACTGGGGACGAGATTCGATTGAGTAAAGGAATTTTTTCCAAATGTTTACCCGGAAACGAAAGCGGAATATTATCTAGAATTATTGAATCCATGTGGAAGAGTCCGACATGGCTTGTAGCAACGGGGGTTCGCTATAAGCCAATTAAGTTTAAATTCAAACCCACCCATCTAGAAAACAAGTTCCTCAAATGGAAGTCAGGGGGGGATATCGAGGTTGATGCAGTGGTGGCATCTCAAGCAAGAGATGAAGTTTTAATCGTAGAAGGAAAGAGGAAGGGGAAGGAAGTATTCAAAGGACAAATCGCATTTTCTTACAAGGCTGTGCTCCAAACTCTTCTAACGAATAACAAAAGAAAGCCTTTACCAAAAATTACCCCAATTATTGTGGTTGCCGGTAATAAATATGCATACATTTGTTGGTGTGATTGGAAACACGATTCAGCAATCACTGAGATGAAAATCGATAAGGTGTATCGGGCAAAACTTTGAACAATTGTTCCAGCAAATAAGCGATTGGCTAAAGTTTGGATTTTGGAAAAATTACCGGTTTCCGCCTTGAAATCGGCGTGGTCGCCAAATTCCAAACTTTCCAACCCCTGAAATTCGTCGAAAAACAAAGATTTACTTGTAGGATAATCATGGAAAAAGTTTGGTTTTTGGAAAAATTACCGATTTTTCCCTCGAAAATCGACACGATCGCCAAATTCCAAACTTTCTGAACCCCCGAAATTAGACGATAAACGGTGTTTTCCAACTAGAAAAATCAATAAAAAAGTTTGGTTTTTGGAAAAATTACCGATTTTTCCCTCGAAAATCGACATGCCCGCCAAATTCCAAACTTTTCAACCACTAAAACAGACGGAAAATGCGGTTTTGCGTTTCCAAACCTTTCCCTGATCTTTTCCAAACCTTTCCCAAACCTTTCCAAACCTTTCCCAAACCTTTCCAAACCTTTCCCAAACCTTTCCAAACCTTTTCCAAACCTTTTCCAAACCTTTTCCAAACCTTTTCCAAACCCTTTCCAAACCTTTTCCAAACCTTTTCCAAACCTTTTCCAAACCTTTTCCAAACCTTTCTAGGTGCCCATTTTTCATGCGGTATCTTTAAATAGGTGAATGTGCATTATTTTTTGGTTAATATGGAATTACAATCTCACCAAATTGATGCTGCAGTAGTTGAACTACTGATGAGAATAGACGCTAGAGACAATGATCCTCGTGTCTATGAAAGATATAGTCGATTTTGGAATGGACGGGGCAGAGAAATTTTGCAACGGGGAGCTCAACGCTTTGGTTCCGACATTGATTCATTGGTAGGAATCATGATTTGGTCATTGAATCAAGTCTGCACTATGAATGGCCGTCGACCTGTCGACGACCAAACATAGTTTCATCTCTGCGATGAATAAGAAAAAGGCACAACAAGAACGGGAATTGAGATTCCATGAATTGAGATCTTATCCTCATTCCTTTGGGACTGAAGGAGCACTGAAAGAGATGGGGGCCTGGATTGATAATCCAGACCCAGATGTACGGGCATTTGTAGCACGGAAAATGGCTGGTGCAGATAATTCCGATGGATACTATGATGGGATTTTCAAATTTCTATTGGGGGACGAGGATGCTTTGGTTCGTTGTCAAGCCGCAAAATCTTCGTCTTCTATCATCATCGACACTTCAACGATTCCATTACTTATGGATATGATTAGAAACAAGGATTCCGCAGCAGACCGATTTATTGCTTTAGAAACATTACAAAGAATGCAAAGATGGTACGAACCAGAAATTGGTTGGGAGATTACCGATTGGATTGAAATTCGTGATTGGATTGAAATTCGTAGCCTTTTGCTTGATGAGGATCTAAATATTAGAGGAGTTGTTTCCCAATTGTTGAAATCTAACATTTCGTTTGTTCGTTGGTTAGCAGGTCATTGTGAGAAAGATGTAATGGATGCACTCCAATTCTATCATGAACCACCTTGCAGTTGGCCGCCAGATCCATTGGAGGTTGTATGGGATCCTATGCACTATTACTTTGGCCATCGATATTCAAATGGAGGATTCCAATGAAAATGATTTGTGGGATAATCAATGGTTACAACGGCTGAGCATTGGTTTCAAGGGTTAATCATAGGTTTTTGCGCGTTGCACTGAGGGCTGACGCAGTGACTAGTCGGTGCGCGGACCCCTTGAGCAACCTGAGCATCCCTCTCGACCCAGTGAGATTCGCACTGATATTAGTGCGCAATAATCAGAGAGGTTTCAGCATAGATCTTCTGGACCCTCTGAGTTATCTATCACCCCTCTCTCTGGGGAGTTAACCACCCCCCGCCAACTACAGCGCCCCACCTACTAGTCGAGTCAAGTGAATGGAGTGGAAAATATGTCCGGAAAAATACGACGGTATCTTGCAATTGGAATGATTCTTGCCTGTCTAGCGCTCATAGTATGGGGAATGTTTGGGCATTCTTGGCGTACACATGAAGGGATGAATCCCGGCGATGATCGTCTCCATGGGTCCAATTATGGTCTTCATGAAGTATTTCATTCAGTAGACGGAGACCTAGGTGACCCCCTCGAATATTCCAATGCATGTGCAACGAGTGATTCTGCTTACGAACCGATGTGCGATATGGAATCTGCCGGACGCACAACTACGAATATTCTGTGGGTTGTCATTGCCATCGGAAGCATTGCAATCTTACTGTCGCTTCTCAATCCTGGAAAAACGTGGGTGGTCACATTGCTCATGGGGGCAGCAGGCATTTTGGCACTGGCAGCAGTTGTGGTGTGGTATACGATGCATGACCAGACTTACATTGCAGATGAAGTATCGTTGGGACTCAATACGTACATGACCATCGTGGGTGGCATTCTAGGCATCTTGGGTGCGGGAATGTACAAACTCAGTCAATAGCAGATTGTGAAAACTGAATAATCTGACATTCAACGTCAACTCAATCGGCCCGACATACTGAGGAGCCGTTCAGACGCTAGCGTCTGCGGCAGCCCATTGCGATCCCATTCACCAATTCTGAATCAAAGGGTGTTATGCACTAACCCTTTGCTTCAATGTTGGACAATCCGAATAGGGGTGAATCACTCAGTCTTTTTTCGTGATATGATTGCAGCAGCAAATAGGGTGGACAGAATCATTGCTGAAGTAAATCCAGGCAATCCGCCACCACTTCCAGATCCTCCGGTAGAGTTGTTACCACCGCCAGAGTTGTTACCACCACCTCCCGTGGTTGCATTATTGATTACTGTGAAGCAAGTGGAGTCTGTATCAACTGGCACGAAGGATGTCCCATCGTATACCTTGAACAGTCCCTCCCAGCAATACTGATCAGCGGGCAGTGAATCAGCGGAATAATCCCAAGTTCCCATTGGGCTCCCGGCATCGCTAATCGGGAATATCCAATGACCGCTACTTACTTGAGTTGCCCCAACCCAAACTGGCCAAGAGTTCGACCCACTGTGAACTTGGAGGTCATAAATCTGGCCATTGGAGTTATTCAACCAAGCTATTGTCGACATTGAGGTTGTGTCCGGCGTCCAGCACACTTCAATGTCACCAAGAATCATATCTCCAGGATAATATTGTGAAGCAATGCCTTGGATGTCAATCCCACCATCAACATTTTGATTTCCTGAGGAGGCATTTCCGCAACCAGTGTTGTTGCCACCACCGGTGTTATTGTTATTACTGGTACTATTCTCAAATATGTCAGGAACGCTATTTTCATTTAAATCCGTGCAGTCTGAGACATTATTGCTCAGGAACGGAGTGAAAATAATTCGTCCCAGATGAGATGCATCGTCAAAATGGTAGATTGAGTTCTCAATCTGGATTGGGTCAGTGGTTCCCCAGTAATTGTCTGATAGATAATCATGCAATGTGGTGGATTTAGTATGTACAAGGCTCTGGTTGTTATTGTTGTACAGATTATTCCAATTCCAAGAGCCTCCATGGTAGGATACGCCGATATCTGATGATGTGATGGTGTTGCAGGCCGCATTCCAACCACCGCCGGTCTCCGTCACACCGATCAAAGAGCCGGTGATGGTATTACCGTACAGAGGACCGCTGCGCCCATCGATCGCGTAGTCATTGTTCGAGAACACGCTGTTGTAGACCTGAGTGCGTTCTACTTGCGGCCCGATTGCGTAGATGTTGTTCAAGAAGGTGGAATCTCTAATGACTTTGTCTGCGCTAATGATCGCATTTGAGTGCCCGTCGAAGGTGGTGTTGCTGATGTAGGTCCAACTACCGGTATAGCCGGCGACTCCGCGACTATTGTTGGTGAAGGTGGAGTTGTCGATGGTGATCTGCCCGTCATATCCATTGCAACAGGAAAGGGAGAGGGCTGCCCCGTTGACATCTGAGAACTCGGTCCAATCGAAGTCTGCATAATCACTAGAATCAAGGAAGAGGATTACCCCATTCCACCCCAATCCAGATGAACTCGGGCTAGAGGTGAATGAAATGGGCGACGCTGCAGTTCCTTGACTTTCGATGTTCCCTCGGATTTCAATCGTAACAGCATCATCGACTTGGACGATGACCCCCGATTCGATGGTTAGGGTAACGCCGTGGTCAACTACGATATTTGCCGTGACGGTGTATGGGTTGTTTGCAGCAGACCATGTTTGATCGCTTACGATATCAGAGTTTACTGTTGTCGCTTGAACACTGCCTACAAGAGGGGAATTTGTGATTAATAGCACAAATATTGCTGACATCATTATTGCGGTCATCCCTAGGGCTTTGGGGCTTTGGGCTGCATTCATATTCACTCCTAACCTTGGCCTTATATCATATTTCCTCAGTCATTGGATAATCCATATCAACCGACTAGTTAAAGACTCACTTTTCAGACCCCTCTGGTCTATAACAACCCTCTGCCCAATATGCTGCTTAGAGGGTGCATCCGAATGATGCACTGCGCCACTGTTTAACTTCTCAGAGGGATGGGTGATTGATGACGCAGAGGGCTGCGCAGAGGGTCAGTGGATATATGCTGAAACCCCTCTGGATATTGGCACTAATATCAGTGCAAATCTCAGTGGGTCGAGAGGGATGCTCAGGTTGCTCAGTGGGTCCGCGCACGGACTACCCCTTGAGTCACGATGTGGCTTACGTATCGTTGATAGGCCGTGGGGTCGAGTCGATGCCGTGTCGGTGGAGTTTGTTGGTGACGATGTCGCGCTCTGCGCGGTGTCAACATTTAGCGGCGGCGGCATAGGTGACTTGGGAATCGAGCACGGTTGCGGTATCCCGGTCATTTCGGCGTGTGAAATCGTCCCCTCCCGGGCTGCACTGCTCCGCTCTAACTTCCCTTCAACCCGGGTGTTTCAGGGCGACATCTGGGAGTGCAAGGGAGAAATTATCCAGCACGCTCTCGCCACTCTTGATGGAAAGCGACCTTGGCTAGTGGCCCTCTCACCTCCCTGTCAAGGCATGTCCTCAAACGGTGCGGGCAGGATTTCAGCAGCCATCAGTGCAGGTACGAGGCCCCCCCATGATGAGCGAAATCGGCTTGTCATTCCTGGGCTAGTGGTACTTGAGCAGTTGCAGCCGGACTGGTTCATCCTCGAGAATGTCAAGCGGATGGAGAACACCGTCATCACCAACGAGCATGGAGAACCGGAGAACATTCTGAATTTGATCGGGCGTCGTCTGCACCCTCTAGGCTAC
>Ga0208879_1003951_pt1 | contig 11830 bp, 11 predicted proteins | sample Knorr_S15_td_Bot_FD_185605 | JGI IMG/M metagenome (GOLD analysis project Ga0208879, IMG submission 185605) | Marine microbial communities from Southern Atlantic Ocean transect - Knorr_S15_td_Bottom_ad_5009_LV_A (SPAdes) (version 2) | ecosystem: Environmental > Aquatic > Marine > Oceanic | place...
ATCTATTATACAGTACTATTTATCAAAAGTCAAGTCTTTTTTTAAATTAACTACGTTTTTTTCTTTTTCCAGTATGACCTTCAACTATTTTAAATGGTGCCTGAATAGGCATTCTAGTTGTGGTTATTTTTTTCTTTTTTTTACTAGATTCAGAAATTATGTCAGCATATTCTCGCATTTGCCTTGGATCCCACGAACTTTCTTTTTTAACTTTTTTAGATTTACTATGATTAGAATGATGTGATTCTTTTACAATCTTTAATTCTTCGACAGATACGTTTTTCTTAATACCTGAACCAAATTTAACATCATAATGGGTAACTTTATACTCGCCCTTGCCAGTTTCAATCAATGAATGTTGGGCAGGAATACATCGGCCTTTTCCGAATTCTTTGTGTTCAACATGGGTTGCACAACTATGTGATTTACCTTCGCCATAGTAACCATAATCTTCGTCCGTGCCGTGTCCTGCTGAAGCCATAGCAGAATCAAAGTCTCCATCCATTGACTCAAGATCACCATGACCAAATTCTTGTTCCAAATATTCAGTAATCCATTCGTCAGGATCTCCATCTCGAGCTTTTGCAATACCATATGGCATCTCGCCTCTACCTGCACCAGTAACAAAATATTCATATAATTCATCATAAAACTTATCATGATCATATAAGAAAGAATTTCCTGTCAATACTGATTCAAGTTCGGTTGGGTATCTTTCTACAATTGAATCTAAAGTTGCATCAGTTTCTTCTTTTATCTGATCTGGATGATGATCGGGCCGGGCTGGTTCTGATGATGGTTGTTGTTGTTGTGACGCAATGCGGGTTTTTTGCCTTGCTAGTTTCCATGCCGCGATTTGTTTTTTAGTTTTCGGTCCTGATGAACTAAATTGTTTCCAATTCATGTCTTCATCTTTTGCTAATGTCATATTGCGCCATTCTGAATCATCTGGTCCTGTGACAGTAGTTGTCCATACGTTTGGTCTTTTATCTAATTCTGTAATTTTCATGCGCTCATCCCCGCTAGATATTGCATCCGTTGAATTATATCGTTTTCTTTTAATTTGTGTTTTGTTTCATCTGCCTCTGCTGAATTAGTCACTATAGGCATATCCTCTGGATAATTTGTTCGACCTATCCGTCCTTTCCCTGGGGATGGCCCTTTCCCTGGGGGCGGCCCTTTCCCTGGGGATGGCCTTTTCACTGGGGATGGCATTTTCTTGGGCTTTTTTATAGCCGGCCTCCCTTTCCCTAGGGATGGCCTTTTCACAGGCTCAGGCCTTGGGGATGGCCTTTTCACAGGCTCAGGCCGCAGTTTGCCTTCTTCTACTTGTTCTTCGTCTTTAGATTTGTCTTCTTCTTTATCTTTTTTAGCATCAATATGTGCTTGTAATGCTGGAGGCAGTTTGCCTTCTTCTACTTGCTCTTCGTCCTCTGATGATTTGTCTTTTTCAAAAAAGACATCATCTGTAGCATATTTTGATAATGTTTCGTCTATGTCATTAACAAGACGATCAGGTAAACTAACAGGATCTTCTACTTGCTTTGGTTGAATTCTTTCGCTCATTATACCTTTAACTGCACGTAATGCTTGGTTTTTCATTGACGTGTCGTATTGTGAATAATCAGATGCTACTTGATGAGCAAGACCTGAAATGTTTTTATCTAAGATATGTTCAGACATGTATCGTATAATATGCTGATTCTTTTTAGTAACATTTTCAAAAGTTAAATTAGATGGATGTTCAGGATCATCATCTTCAACTAAACTTACCTGGATTTCTCCTGCTTCGTTTACTGCATTCATAAAAGAATCAAAGTCTTCTTTGATTCGTGCTTTGCTTGTCATTTCGGAAACTATATTTGCAACATAAGGAAGTACTGATTCAATGGATTCATCAAAATGAACAACTGTGAATTTATCTTTAAGTTCATTTACTAGTTCTTCGTCTAATTCTGTTTTAGTTTCGCCTAACGTTTGTACTTGTGCGGCGTAACCTCTATGTGAAGACATCCTTTTAAGGGTTTCCTTAAGAGAACGAATTCTATTACGTACATTTTCTATAATAGGCCCAGTATCTTCATTTACTAAGTTATTACTTCTAGCATAACGATTAAATTTACTTAATTCAAACGTTTCTTCCGATAATTTAGTAACATAATTACCAACATTATCATACGGTGTTCCGCCTTCAGCAACATGTCGCGTCATTGCTCTAGCACCTGCTAGATGATTGAATGGGTATCTAAATCGTTCTCCATCAGAATTTTCTACAAATAATGCAGAAATATTCCGTGCTCTTGATCCCCTAGATCCTTCATCTATGGGTTTTGTATGTCGAATAATAAGTTTTGCAGAATCTAAGTTTTGAAAACTAGATTTGGTACTACCGTACGCTCTGCTCAAACTTGATTCTTTAATCTTTTCCATATTGTCTGTTCCTACTGTTTGATAAGCAAAGTCTTTTGGACTTAATTCTTTTCCGAATGTTTTTAATGTATATTGCAATAAACTCCTTTTAGAAATACCTCTTAATGAATCAAATATTTTTTTAAGACCCATTTGACTACTTTCGTTGTTTGCACTTACATTTACTTTAATTTCTCCAGGCGATGGTTTATCATCTAGATGCACCATTAATTTTAAATCATCAGACCAAAATCTTCTAGCTTGTTCTGGCTCGACGGTTCGTTTCCCTTCATCGTCGAATAATTGTAATCTGTTTAAATTGTGCGCCAGCATTGTTTTAAAAATATTGGTCGCAACAGTATCATAATTTACCATACGCTACACCTGTTTTATATATTTATTAAATAACACTAATCGGCATAGGTAAATCTACAGGGTCTGTATCCATTGGATCCATTAATTCGTTGAAAGTATCTTCGTCATGTTGTGTCAATTGATGAACAATTCGTACACATAATAGAGCCGCCATTACTAAATCATCATGTTCGCCGTCTTTTGCTTCAAATGCCCTGCCTCGAGCAACGAATGTTTTTAATTGTTGAATTAAATTTTTGCTATTAATTCGTATTTTTCCGTTTTCTACAAAATACTTTAGTTTAGCACACCCTTCTAATTTAGATTTTAAGGTAGTTGTAAGGCCTTTATGAAATGTATGTCCTTTTGTTTTAGGTTCATTCATCAAACTTCCATAAAAATTAGACATTCCTAATTCGTCTAATGCTTGTATTGATGTTCTACCTATTCCATTATTTTCTATAGTATAGTAAATAGCTTCTTCGTCTTTAGTTACATTATATATTGTTTCGAGTATTGATTGTAATATAAGCATTTGATTACGCACATCGGTCTTATTATGTTGCCACTCGGCAACTTGTTGAAGTCCTGGTAAACAAAAAACTTCTATAGCAGAATAATCAGATCCTGTGCCCATGCTTGGATCTAAACCAATTATATATGTAGAATTTTTATTTAACTTCTTATACCAACGTACTTGTCCTTCAGTACGCACAGGTTGAATACTTTCTAATAATACCAATTTTAAAGGAGTAATTAATGTTTCATCAGCAGTTATAAACTCGCATTCGTGTTCTCTTCTAAATCGATCCTCTCCAATTTTAGATCGTTCTTCGTTTGCCCATTTTTCATCTCTTTCAGGATGTTCGCTCCAATGACAAGTAAATGGTTTAAATCCATTCTTGCCAAGTTCTTGTTCATTGCCATATTCATCAACATTATCCATTGCACTTTTCCATATTTGAGCGAACTGATCATTATCTTGATTTGGTGTCGATGTAATAATACATTTACCACCAGTTGCAAGTGTAGGAGAAAGGGAAGTCCAAAATTCTTGTGCTATACGTGGTTGAACATATGCAAACTCATCTAAGTAAATTACCGTTAAGCTCATACCTCGACCAGTTGTTTCTGTTGTTGCTTGAGATACAATACGTGATCCGTTTTCAAATTCCATGGATCCTCTATTATAACTTGTACAACCTGCTCTTATATAATCGGGTAAAGTTTCATATATAAAACGCAACCGAGTCATTATTTCAAATGCGCCTGCGTATTTGTGTGCGGCAATTAATATTGTACTATCTGGTTTAAACATTGCATACCATAATAGGTATGCTGATGCGGCAGTTGATTTACCTGTTTGTCGTGGAAGGAGTGCTATTGCATATCTATTGTTATTGTACATCTCAACTAATCGTTCTTGAAATTCATATAAATTAAATTTTACACGACCTTTTACAGGATGTTGAATATAACAATGATGACACATAAAATATACAGGATCGTTAATACATTTGGTTAGTTCTTGGATTTGATCGTCAGTATATTTCTCTTGTAGGTGGGGTCGTTTTACAAGAGAAGTATCAAAGTTGCTCATTTATTAAATATTTTTATGTTTAATCAAGCGTCAGAAGCCTGTACTTACGCCAGCTAACCGTTTTGCTATGTTAGGTCCATGCTTTTTGTATAGTCTATTGTGTGCATCTGCTTTACTGATTTGTGTTGCTCCTAAATCATCATCATGTTTAGTCATATCAAATGTTTTACCATACGTATAATTAGGATCTACCGCAGATTTTTTAGTTGCTTTAGGCATACTTCCTACAAATTCAGAGGCATGTTTTATTTGTGGTTTTGCTCTTGCGACTTGTGTTGCTTTAGGCATACTTCCTACAAATTCAGAGGCATGTTTTATTTGTGGTTTTGCTCTTGCGACTTGTTCTGGTGCTGATGCTAGTGTAGAAATTTGACTCAAATCATCAGTTGCCATTCCGGAGTCTTTTGCGGCCGCAACATTAGCTTGATGTTCTATGTCATCTGGACGCTCAGTTCCGGGATCACCCATAGCAGTAAACGAAGTAGATGTTGGCATACTCTTGGATGCTACATTGCCGGAAGAATCAGTATTAAATTTACCTACAGTTTCTTTTGTTTTACCAGATTTGTTTGCATCTCTCATAGCATTAAGAAACATAGGCTTGACACCTGTCGACTGAGTGCCCCCAAATAACCCAGATTTTTGAACTAACGCAGGTGATAAATCTATTCCTGCCCTTTTTGCATTGGTCATTATTTGATTTTTACCTGCAAGGTCGCCTAAACGACTTGCATTTTGCCATTGAGTTAACCATTTACGAAAATCTGTATTGGCTATCTTATCTGCTACTTTATTGGAATATTCTAATAATTTAAAATCTTTACTTGTTTTTTTATAATTTGAATATTCAATGAACATTTTAGATTCTTCAAGTGGATTATCACCATAGTTACCTAGAGCATCATGTGTATGTCTTTTACGTTTTCCAAAACCTTTAAATGAAAAGTCGTCGTGTGTATTGCCTACTTCTCGTTCGTCAGGAACATTTGCATAACTATCTTCGACTTCTTCTGTAGCAACTATTTCTTGTTCTTGTTCTGGTTGAGGTCGTTCCAATTTAATAACTAATGTACGCATATCATCCGGATTCATATGTTGGTTACAACTGGACCCAGGTGTACTCAATGAATTCATTGGTTCTTGTTGTGTTAATCCGGCTAGCTTTAAAATATCAGCTAAATTCATTACTTTTTCTCCCTAGGATCTGGATTATGAGCTTTAGATAGTGGACTATCTTTACCTGGCGATTCATTTTTCATTACTTCAACTTTTTCAGGCGTTTTAGCAAACTCAGTTTTTGGGGTTGCTCTATTTTTTGCAAGCTCTTTAAGAAACGTTGAATTATATTCATCACCATAAAATTTAGAACCAGGGTCGCCGTGTTCATCTTTAGGATATTCTGAGTCGGTAGAAAGTAGATCTTTTTTCTCTTCTGCAGAACCTTCTTCTTCTTCCATTGCTGGATTTTTAACTCTAACAATGGACTCAGGCACACCCAATGCTTCAACAATATCGTTTAATAAAATATGTGGAGCAACTGGTTGGCGAGTTTTTATATCAATAATGTTTATTTCTGCAGGACCTAAACCGTCAAAATCTGGGGCATTAGACTGCATTATTGTTTTCTTGGGTTTAGATATTGAAAATGCCTCATATTTCTTTAAGGCTTCTTCCATTCTATCTAATTGCTCGTCTTTCAGATCTCCGGCAACTTTAACCCTAAAAGCATGTTCTTTTTCTGCTTCGGCTAAGTACTGGTTAAAAGATTTCATGTACTATTCCTTGTCGTCGTCTTCAGTATCTTCTTTTTTATCTTCTTTTGCTTCGTCGACTTCTTCTTTTTTATCTTCTTTTGCTTCTTCTACTTCTTCTTTTGATTCGTCGTCTTCATCTGATTCTACAACGGGCTGTCCTTGTTGCATTTCTTTAATCATATCCGAATACTTACGAAGTAATTGAGCTGAGTTTTGATATGTCATAACCTAAATCCTTAAAATGTATTTTAATTATTTATCATCTATTAACTTTTTTGTAAGCTCATTAATGAGGGAATTACGGTCGCTTACAACATAATCCGCATCCACTACGTGTTCATAACTTGTATTTTTAGATTCATTTTGGTCTAATCTAAGTTTTTTAAGTTGTAGTTCTATTGCTCTTAATTTTCTATCTGATTTTGAATTTTTTGCTTCTATAGCATTTTTTAGCATAGTTTGGGCTGATGCAAATATGTGTCCTGCATTTCTATCTTCTACATTAAATCCCAAATCCATTAAGTCTTCAAATGCTTTTTCTGCTTTATCAGCGTACCTATCCATATCTTCGTCGCTTGTGTTTATATCTTTAACGGCAGGTAATGCTTTGTCTATCTTATCTGCAAGTGATAACGCTTCCTTTTCTTTATCAAAAACAGGGTATGGTAATGAACCATCTGCAAAATTATTATTTTGCATATCTTTAATATCATTTTGACTTATTTCAGAAATGTTAGGAAGATTAAATGTTTCTTCGAGTTTTTTAGTCATTTTTGTTTTTTCTTTTTCATTTTATGAAATATTTCATGTTCAGTAACAACTCTAAATCGTATACCTGCTTTATTTGCCCATTGTTTAGCGGCTTCCCACTTAGCCATATTTAATACTACTTTTGCTTTATCTGATCTTGATCTTGCTTCTTTTATTTCTGCTTGCTTATAAGGTTTGATTTCAACAATTTCTGCATGATTTTTTCCTTCTTTGTCTGTATAGACAATAAAAAAATCAGGTATATATCTAGATCGTTTACCAGTAAATGGATTCTTATATTCTATTTGCTGTGCTTCGGATGCCCATTTAGATATATTTGGATGGTTGTCACACATTCGCATAAATGCTAATTCCCATCCTGATCTATATATAGGGTCATGTTTTCCTATATACTTATCTGGGTTTTGTGGGTTAAAATGTCCTTGTTGATATTTTGTCGCCATTAATCCACTACTTGTCTAGAAACATATTCATTTATTGATACGTTTTGCCTTCCTAATTGGTTATTAGAAGCTCTAGTAGTATTTAATGTTGAGATGATCTCGTCTGTAAGATCAAGACCGTTTACGTCAATGAGTGGTAAAAACTCGTCGTATTTTTTATTATAATATTTTGCTAATGCTAATATTTCAAAGGCCAATGTTTTACTTGCTAATTTAGAAATGCCTGCACCTTGCAATTCTCCAACTACAATATCGTGTTCTGTTGGTAAAAAATCAAATGTTGCTGATGCTAAATCACCAATTAGTCTACTATCAAACTTTGTCGAATCTTCCCCTAGAGTTGCTCTAATCTCTTGGGCCCTATTTAATCCGGTATTTGCTGATGTAGTTGATGCTGTTTCAGATTTATATGCCATATTAGAATCCTAATCTACCACCCAAAGCACTTAATGCAGATCCTGCATTTTTTACGAATGCAGAAATATCACTACCTAAATTTGACATATTACGTTCGCCCCAACTATCATCATATGTAATACCTTCATATGCAAATTGAACACTCCATTGAACGACACCCGAATCTGAATAATCAAGAGTATCATGACTGCATGTCATTATTACTGGATTAAAAAGTGTAATAGATTCCTGTGTCGGTGCACCAACTCCACCATATTCTCTATGCATTCTAATTTGACTAAAAAAATATCGTTCAAATGAACCCGAAGTGGTTTCTTTTGGAGAATGTAAACCGAAGTTATCTGTTGTTGCATATTCTTGTACTGTATCAGATGTTTCAAAATTATGCCCAAACGTCCGACCATCTTTATAATAATAATTAAGATATTCTTTAAAAACATTTTGCCATTTATTATCTCTCGTATCATTGAATGTAATTGTTACTGGTTGAAAATTAGCCCTAGTTTGAATAACTCGTTTTCTATTATATTGATTTAATGTTTGAGTATCAAATTGAAAACTTGGTAGTTCAGCAGACCGTATTATCAATTTTAATTTGTCTAATTGATCTTGAAGGGTTGTTACTGTTGATTTAAATTCAATTACAAATTGAAATTTTTGCCGGGGCACCGCTGTAAGAGGGCCGCCATCATTATATGTAGGATAAGCAATATCTGCATAATTACGCAAAAATGAACTAACTGGCATATGACGACCTCAACTATTATGCTGTAGCAGTAGATTGATCTAACGTTGTTGAAGAAATATTTTGAACTTTCAATGTGCTCTCTGTACCTACAAAATGTTCTGCATTATCATATCTTACAGTCATTGTGATTTGAACTGGATCACTAGTTGCGTAATTTGACTCACCCCAAGTCATATTTTGAACATAGCAACCCGACAAAGACCAAGTATCAAGTACGGTTGTAACACTACTTGCACTATTTGTTCCGTCTAGTGTTTCAATAATTGTACCGAACTTGTATTGACTACCAGCAACTGCCGAGGATTGTTCAAAATGATCAACCTGGTTTGTTACTTGAGAATTCAACAAAGTAATAACATCTGAATTAATATCGTCTCTCATTACTATAGCAAGTGGCTCCCAAGTATGTTTGCCTGCTAAAAATATTCGCGAGTTATAAACGTCGATAGTTACTTCATCATGCGTTAAGTTTGGTCGCCCTACACTTATAATTTCACGTGTCAATGCTTTTGTATCCGTACCAGTTCCGCCTAATCCTGTAAAAGTTACCCTAAACCTATACGCGAGTTTTGGCATTAAAACTGCACTTGTGTTACCAGAAATTGGCACACCAAACTTACTTAAATTAGCCATCGACTACTCCTAAAATGTATTTGAGCTTAACATTATTTATCATATTGTCTAGATTTTTTAACCAAGGAAAAAAGGGCCATCAAACAAAGTTAATGGCCCTTTAGTAAGGAGGTAGAAATTAGCTTATTGCTGAAACGTCGCCTGTGTTAACAACCCGAATTGGAATGTATATAAATTCTGCGGCTTTTGTTGGTTCGATTGCAACATCTATCCACATTTCATTTTTATCAATTCTTGCAGGAGTATTGTTTGAGCCATCACAAACAACTGCAAAGTCGTACAGACCTCGCTTTGCTAAAATGTCTGCTAAGAATCTTTCAACAGCATCTTTTGCATTAGCTCTTGTAAGTTCGTCGTTTGGTTCGAACACAAACGGTCTTGCCAATACATCTAGTCTTTCTCTCAAGTAAATAATTAATCTTGCTACGTTTACTCTGTCTAATGCCGATGTTGTTGGGTTTAATGTTTTTTGTCCATAAACAAATATTCCTTGTCCCGGAAAGTTTGCTAATGGGTTTACTTTATTTTGATACAATGTATCTCGGTCGCCACCACTTAATGCTATTGCAACAAATTCATCTTCTGAATCTAAATATCCAATATTAGTAGCATTAGCAATGACACCACGTGTTAAGCCTGCCGGAGCAAACCACGGATATGCAATATCATCATTATATGCAAATGTTCTTAATGCAATATGTGATGCCGGACATGTTACAGTATTACCATCTAAGTCGGTAGTATATGCACTAGGATAATATACAGCAGAATATGCTGTCTTACTTACTAATCCGTCTTCGCCGTTTTCTGTAGTGTCCAAGCCTAACATCCAACTTGCTACACCTGATGTTGCAAGTCTAAAAGGAGGATCAATAATAACAAATGCTGTATTTTTTCTATCTGTTGCTAATGTATTCATTTCGTCTGCTAACTCAGGATAACCCGGAGATGCAATAATTGAAAATGTAAATGACTCTTCTCTTAGTGTTGTGCTCGCTGTTATTGCGGCCTGCATTGCTGTGGTAACAATTTTTCTTTGACTTTTTCTGCCATATAATCCAGCACCATTTGCTTTATTACCTGCGGCTGTTACCCATTTCCATGCCGCCGCGACACTTGTTGATAATGTTGCATTTTCATCATATTTTCGTATATGATAAGAACTTCTTGCTCCATTAACAGCAAAAATATCATCTGGATAAATTGCAGGATTTGGATATCCACTATAAAAATTAGTAGGACTTTGTCCTGCTGTAACATCCGTATCCGGTGTCAAATCTGCAAACACTACTCCATCGGCAGTGGATTGATCTGTATTATCTTTTGTATCCCATGCCGCATTTGTACTATTATAAACTTTTATAACAGGATAATTATCTAAATCATTAGTGTCTACCCATACATCCCCATTACTAGGACCAGCTGGAGCAGTTGTTCCGTATTTAGAAACTGCTTGTTTTTGCCATGCACTAGATGCTTTTTTGTATATGTCTAATGCAAGAGTAGTATCATACCAATAAGTACCATCGGAGGCTACTGCGGTTGGAGCACTTGATGCATGAATTACCTTGTCAGCAGTTGGCGTTGTTCCGTCAACATTTAATGTTATTGGTGCGTTACCCACCGCCGCTGATGTTGCACTTGATCCTGGAAATACATAGAATGCTATTTGTTCTTCTGTTCCTGCTACATGGGATGTTCCGCCATTGTATTGTATTTCACCTGAACCGCCAGCAGTTGCATCTGAAGTTTTTCGAATGTAAACTGAATCTGCCGCAGGTTGAGTACCACCAATAAGTGTAATAGTTGCGGCCGTTGTATAGCCTGAACCACCACTAGTAATAGTAATACCAGTTACTTTGCCATTTGTTCCTATTGCCGCAGTTGCAGTAGCACTAGTACCACCACCGCCAGTTATTACTATTGCCGGGGCTTCGGTATAACCTGAGCCACCATCAACGAGAGTGATATCTGCTGTTTGCAAAGCATCACTAGCACCTCCTCCAGCTACCGCTGTTGCCGTTGCTTGTGTGCCTGAGGAAATATTGCCAGGTACACATGCCATTGCATCACTTGCAAATACGCCTACTGTTCTTGCAACCCATGCAGTCGATGTTGTACTATATTCTTTATAAGAAATACTTAAACCGCTATTTGCAGTAGTTAACTTAATCCATACATCGCCAATTGTTGGAGCGGCTGGCGGATCATAATGTGGTCTAGCCCATACTGCGGTGATACTTGTATTTGCAGTTTCTACAGTTGCCCATGCATCAGCATCTTTTTTATAATATGAAGGTGCCGCAAGAGGAACTCCTGCCGCGTCGTATGGTACTAAGGCATAATCGCCATTACTACCAAATGTGGCTTTTGGAATATCACTGCCGTCTATATCTGTGTCTGTTGCAGTTGGAATAGTAACTGTTTGTGCAACCCATGCACTTGATTCTACACTAACTTGCTTATATTCGAAAAGACCAAATGTAGTGTTTCCTAAGTCCCACCACCATGCACCGTTGGGCGGAGCACTTGTGGGCTCTACTGTTGAGGGTTCTAATTGTGATGTATTAACATCTGCCCTCATAATATATGCTCTATTTGCGGCACCTAAATATGAATACGCCGCTAACAAACCATATTCGTTTGTCTCGTAACCTTGTTGAACTGTCCCAGATACTGATTTAAAATATGGTTTACCATA
>Ga0208879_1003952_pt1 | contig 11828 bp, 13 predicted proteins | sample Knorr_S15_td_Bot_FD_185605 | JGI IMG/M metagenome (GOLD analysis project Ga0208879, IMG submission 185605) | Marine microbial communities from Southern Atlantic Ocean transect - Knorr_S15_td_Bottom_ad_5009_LV_A (SPAdes) (version 2) | ecosystem: Environmental > Aquatic > Marine > Oceanic | place...
CTAATATTAGGGGTGGAAGTGGCTGGAGTTATGGTGCAGGAACAAGAGTATTAGTGCTGGTTGATGATATGCCATTAATTTCAGGAGATGCTGGGCAAGTTCAGTGGAAACTTATTGCAACTGAAAATATCAATCAAATTGAAGTAATTAAGGGGGCTGCTTCTGCACTTTACGGATCTTCAGCTTTAAATGGAATAATAAATATTCGTACAGCTTTCCCAAGCCAAAAAGATATTGATAAAAATAAACTCCCAGGATATACTAAAGTAAATATACATATGGGTTTGATTGATAAACCCAAAAGAGAAATACTTAATTGGAATGGAGAAAAGAGAAGAGCTTATAAAGGTATTGAATTTTTACATGCTATGAAGCTTAATAATCTTGATTTATCATTAGGAGGTAATTTCTTTTTGGATGATGGTTATAGATTTGGAGAGATAACCGATAGGAAAAGATTCAATATAAATTCTACCTATAAAAGCAAAAAATTTGAAGGGCTTTCCTATGGATTAAATGCAAATTTCTTATTTCAATCAACTGGTTCGGCAATTATTTGGCATAATCTTGATAGTGCTTATATTCCTTTAGACGGAGACGTTACAACTACAAATGGTGACACCTATAATATTGATCCTTTTATTACATATATTAAAGGGAATAATCGACATTCATTAAGAACAAGGTATTTAAAGGTGGTGAATGATAATAGCACTAAAGGAGATGATGCTGGTCAAGACAATGAATCAGATATTTATTATTCAGATTATCAATGGCAAAAAAACCTTGAAAAGTACGGGCTTAGAGTTACAATAGGGACAACAAATGAAATTGTATATGCTAGTTCTGATTTGTTTAATGGAAAAAGTAATAGAACAAATAATTCTTTATACACACAATTGGATAAAAAACATGGAAGGTTGAACATATCTTTAGGTGCTAGGTATGAGGCTTTTATACTAACTACTGATAAAGAATATTTAGTTGATGGGAAATTAACAGATAATTTATCAGCAGGAAGACCAATTTTTCGAACTGGATTAAATTATCAGTTAGCTGAAGCTACATATGTAAGGGCGTCATGGGGGCAAGGATATCGTTTTCCATCAATGGCTGAGCTATTTATTAAAACTGAATTAGCAAAAGGTATTTGGGTTTATCCTAACCCAAATTTAAAACCTGAAAATGGTTGGAGTGCTGAATATGGAATTAAACAAGGCTTAAAATTTGGAAATTGGATGGGCTACTTAGATATTGCAACATTTATAATGCAATATGATGATATGATGGAATTTACCTTTGGGAAATGGGCGGAAAGTAGGGGTGATACCAACTTTTATGGGATTGGTTTTAAATCTGTAAATGTAGGGAAAACTCAAATATATGGTACTGAAATAAGCATAACAGGACAGGGTAAAATAAATAACTTAACCATTAATCTTCTTGCTGGATATACTTATATGTTACCTATATCATTAACTCCAACTGATGTTTATGCAGAGCTAGAGGAGCCCATGTATAATATATTTGGTGAAGATTCTATAATACACTTAACATACAATAATAGTAGTTCTGACCCAACAGTTTTAAAATATAGATATAAACATATTGCAAAAATTGATGTCGAATTAATTTATAAGAAACTATCATTAGGAGGAAGTTTACGATACAATGATTTTATGAAAAATATTGATGCAATATTTGCTGATGAGGTAGTCTTTGCAACGCTAATTCCAGGTATTCCTGAAGCTAGAGAAAATGGTAAAGATGGAGATATAATTATTGATACTAGAATAGGTTATCAACTAAATGATATGTTTAGATTCGGATTTGTAGTAAATAACTTACTGAACCGAGAATATATGAGCCGACCTGCCAATATGATGCCTCCAAGAACTTTTGCTATGCAATTAGCAATTAAAATATAGCATGAAAATAGTTGGCATTATCCCTTCTCGCTATAAATCAAGTAGATTCCCAGGTAAACCACTTGCTAATATATTAGGCCAAAGCATGATTCAAAGGGTATATGAGCAGTGTAAAAAATGCATCCTACTTGATGATGTAATTGTAGCGACTGATGATAAGAGAATATATAAGCATGTGATTGGATTTGGTGGAAAAACTATGATGACCTCAGAAACACATGAATCTGGAACAGATAGATGTAATGAGGTTGCTCAAAAATTATATGTCAATTATGACTTGATAGTAAATATTCAAGGTGATGAACCTTTTATTAATCCAAAACAAATAGAGCAAATTATTTCCCTTTTTGATAATGATACAACACAAATTGGGACACTTGCAAAAAAGATAAAAGATATTAAAATTGTTACTGATAAAAACAACCCTAAAGCTATTTTTGATAGCAATAATAATGCGTTAAATTTTTGCAGAATAATCAGTAGCCCTGTAGAAAAAAAAGCATATTTCAAGCACATTGGAATCTATGGTTACCTAACCAAAACACTAGCTGAAATTTGTGAATTACCGCCTTCAGAAAATGAAATAAAAGAGTGCTTAGAACAACTCAGGTGGCTCGATAATGGCTATAAAATAAAAGTCGGGATTACTACTTTTGAATCCCTATCGGTTGATACTCCTGAGGATATTATAAAAATTGAAGCGCAAATAAGATAATTTGTTTAATTTTGTAGCAATGAAAAAGTCTGTTGCAGCTTATATTTCTGAACTTTTATTTTTACACGATTGTGTAATTCTTCCTGAGTTTGGAGGTTTTGTTGGAAATAGGATATCTGCAAAATTTAATAAAGCAACAGGGGCATTAAGCCCTCCTTCAAAGCAAATCTTATTCAATAAAAACCTGAATACTAATGATGGTTTATTAATTTCTCATATTGCAAATCAAGAAGGAATTTCAAACGAAAAGGCGCAAGAATCTGTACAAGATTTTGTAAATCCGCTAAATAATAAACTCAATACTACAAAAGTAGTACGTATTGATAAAATTGGACTTTTTACTTTAGGTAAAGAGAATAATATCATTTTCATACAGGACAGTGCAACAAACTATAGCTTGGATGCTTTTGGAATGAAAGCAACTCACAATAAAACTGTTGTAAGAGAAACTATTGTTGAAGAAAAAGTAGCCGCTACAATAAAAACTATTCGCACACAAAGCAATAACCCAAGAGCATTTTTAAGAGCTGCTGCAGTAATTATTCCTTTGGTTGCCCTTTCTTATATTAGCATTACTCAACAAGATAAAATCAATACTGTTTACACACAAATGGCAAGCTTAAATCCATTTGAAACAACTGTTATTGTGGAGCCAGTTACTGAAATAATTCCTGCCGTAAAAATTGAAGTTGAAGCAACACCAATAGTTGAAATTATTGAAGAAGAAATTGCGCCAATCATCATTCCTAAGCAAACCTACTACATTATTGCAGGAGCTTTTGCTGAACAAAAGAATGCGGATAAAATGATAGTAAAACTTAAAAATTGGAATTACAATACTGAAATTGTTCCAGGAGGGAATTTATTGCGTGTGAGTTATAATTCTTTCACCAATAAAGCAGAGGCTCTTGTAGCATTACACCAAATAAAGCAGGAGAATTCAGCTGCTTGGTTACTTTCTTTATAAAAAATGAAAAAAAATCCTCAAGATTCCAGAACAGTACAGACAGAAATTGTACTTCCTAACGATACAAATAACCTGAACAATTTAATGGGAGGAAGGCTATTGCATTGGATGGATATAGTGGCTGCTGTTTGTGCACAAAGACACTGTGGCAGAACATGTGTTACAGCTGCTGTAAACAATGTATCCTTTGGTCATCCAATTCCGAAAGCAAGTATCGTTACTTTAGAAGCAAATATTTCCAGAGCATTTTCCTCCTCAATGGAAATAATAATTGATGTTTGGACAGAAGACATGCAATCGGGAAGCAGAACAAAATGTAATGAAGCGATTTACACTTTTGTTGCAGTGGATAATATGGGTAAACCCGCTAAAGTTCCTGGAGTAGAACCAAAAACAAAAATAGAAAAAGAACGATTTGTTGCCGCCCTAAGAAGAAGACAACTTTCGTTAATCTTGGCAGGGAAAATGAAAGCAAAAGACGCTACAGAACTCAAAGCACTATTCAGTAAATAGATTCTCATCTATTTCTTGCATGCATTTAAAATGTCCTTTTGGGCATTTAGCATAACCAATTTTGGAACAAGGCCTACAATTCAAATCCTTAACCTCAATCATTTTGGAATCCTTATTCGCCTTGTAAGGGGACATTCCAAATTCAGGAACTGTGCTTCCCCAAACAGAATAGATTTTTTGTTTAAGTGCCGCTGCAATATGCATCATTCCTGTATCGTGTGTGATTACATGTTTTGCATTTTTCACTAAATAAGCTGATTGGTTAATACTGAATTTACCACAAGCATTAAAGGTGTTTTTAGTGTCTGCAATAATTTGCTCGCCCCTTTCAAAATCTTCCGTACCTCCAATTAGGATTACGCTTTCGTTCAATTTTTTAATAATAGAAATTATTTTTTCAGTGGGCATCATTTTCGTAAAATGCTGACCCCCAATTGCAAAAGCAATATATTCTTTTGGAAACACCGATAAATCAACAACATCAACAGGGGATAAGAAAAAATCCAAACCTTCATCATCATTTTTAATCTCTAAATGAGAGATAGTATCCAAATACCTATCAACAATATGAACTTTTGGCAAACTATCCATTTTAAAAGTAGTCAGCATGAACTTTTCCATATTTAATTTATTAAAACTTTTTGCAGAAACACCTAACCTAAGTTTAAGGATTTGTGTGCGTAAATTATTATGCAAATCAATTACATAATCATATTTTTCATTTTTCAAATCAGCAATTACCTCATTAATAGAATCTTCAATTTGATACACTGAATCGATATAAGGATTGTTTTTAAGCAAGGAAACATAAGTTGATTTGGTAAGGTAATGCACCTCAGCATTCAGTTGTTTTTTAAGCATCCGCACCACAGGAGTGGTGAGTACAATATCGCCAATTGATGAGAATCGGACAACTAATATTTTAAGTGGTTCTTGCACAGGGTAAAACTAAGAAATTTATCCTAGTTTTGCGCCCATGCAATTTATTGATACCCATAGCCATTTATACAGCAGCCAGTTTGATGAAGACAGAACTAAGGTTATTAAAGAAGCAATTGCTGCAGGAGTGGAAACTCTTTTGCTGCCCAATATCTCCAGTGAGTACACAAAAGGAATGTTGGATTTATGTGCTGAATTTCCTGATAATTGCCACCCTATGATGGGCTTACATCCTTGTGATGCAAAGGAAGAAAATCTAGCCAGTGAACTATCGCATGTGGAGGAGGAATTAGCTAAAGGAAATTATATTGCAGTGGGAGAAATTGGTTTGGATTTATATTGGGATAAAAGCACTTTAGCTATTCAGAAAAAAGCTTTTATTCACCAAATTGAGTTGGCTAAAAAACATAATTTACCGATTGCTATTCATGTGCGTGATTCTTTTAGTGAGGCTATTGAAATTATTGAAAGCCTAAATGATAAAAGTTTAAGAGGTGTTTTTCACTGCTTCACAGGTAATGTTGAAGATGCTCAAAGAGTCATCAATTTAGGAGGTTTTTATTTAGGAATTGGTGGAGTGCTTACTTTTAAAAATTCTGGATTAGATACAACTATTAAAGAAATTGATATTCAACATTTGATTTTAGAAACGGATTCACCTTACCTTGCCCCTAAACCTTTCAGAGGTAAAAGAAATGAAAGTAAATACATTGTAAATATTGCTGAAAAATTAGCTGAGGTACATCAAATTAGTATTGAGGAAGTAGCTAAAATTACGACTGAAAATGCAAAAATATTATTTAGGTTATGAAAAAGAAAATTTTGTTAATCTATACTGGTGGTACTATTGGAATGATAAAAGGTAATTCAAAAAATACTTTGATCCCTTTTAATTTAGATGAGTTATTAAGGGCCATTCCTGAGCTTAAAAATGATGAATTAGATTTGAAAAATATCAGTATTCGAAACCCTATTGATTCTTCAAATATGAATCTTACTGTTTGGGTGGAGATGGCACAACTTATTGAAGAAAATTATGAAGAACATGATGGTTTTGTAATACTTCATGGTACCGATACAATGGCTTTTTCTGCATCAGCAATGAGTTTTATGCTCGAAAATTTAAACAAAGCCGTCATCTTTACGGGCTCACAAATTCCTATTGGCGTAAGGAGAACTGATGCTAAAGAAAACCTTATAACTTCTGTTGAGATTGCGGCAAGCGGAAAAGTAAAAGAAGTTTGTGTTTATTTTGAAGATCAGCTTTATAAAGGAAACCGAACAGTAAAAATTAATACTGAGCATTTTGAAGCTTTTGAATCTCCAAACTATCCAATTTTGGCTGAAGCTGGGGTAAATATTAAATATAAATCTTATCTGGGAAAAGGGTCTGAAAAAAAGCTAAAACTAAATACTAAGATGTCAAATAATGTAGCTGTATTAAAATTATTTCCTGGGATTAGAATAGAAACAATTAAAGCAATTATCGGTAGTGCAAAGGGAATTGTTATTGAAAGTTATGGGGCTGGTAATGCCCCAACTAATTCGGACTTTCTTAGATTATTTGAAAATGCTACCGCAAATGGAAAAATACTAATAAATATTACCCAATGCTTGCATGGCTCTGCTATTGAGGGAAAATACGAAACAAGCGAACTCTTCAGAAAATCTGGAGTAATTTGTGGTAGAGATTTAACTACTGAGGCAGCAATTACTAAATTGATGTTCTTGTTAGGAAAAGGATTAAGTAATGAAGTAATAAAGGAACAATTACAAACGAATTTAAGAGGAGAGATTACCAACTAATTTTTTAGATTTGCTGCCCTATTGGTGAGGTGGCCGAGTGGCTTAAGGCGCACGCTTGGAAAGCGTGTAAACGGGAAACTGTTTCGGGGGTTCGAATCCCTTCCTCACCGCAATATTAAATTAATTTTAATCTAGTAATACTCTGATTTATAGCGTGTAGTAGGACAAGTGGTAGGACAAAATTATACTTATATTCTCGTGCATAGTTAAAAACTATTTTGATTGATTGGCTAAAATCTTGCTCTTTTTAGAGAAATAATATTGGCAAGTTTATTTAATCTCCTCTCCATCTGTGTCTACAAAGGTTATCTTAATATCAATAGGTTCTATTTCCTCAACATCTTCATAGGCCTTTACCTTTCCAATTGAATAAGGAAGTAGTTTAGTTACTGCATTAATATACTCTGTAGGACTGTCTATCTTATCTAGCATCTCCATTATCTTGTTTCCGTCAATAGCTTGGCTTATATGCTCTCTAATGAGCTTTGTAGTAGTGCTTACTGAGCCTTTAGGTCTTCCTATAGGGTTTCCGCTTGTTCCTTTCTTAAATGGCATATTATATCGTTTAGTATATAATAGATAAGATACGACTTTGTTTTAATTAAGAGTAAAATTAACTGGAACAGTAAACATCACTCTTGCAGGTTTTCCTCTTTGTTTGCATGGTTTATATTTAGGTAATGATTTTATAACTCTAACCGCCTCAGCATCTAGGTCTTTATCAACTCCTCTGACAACTTTTACATTCGTTACAGAACCTATCTTATCTACAATAAAGCTTATATACACTTTACCAGTAATATTGTACTCTTTAGCAATTTTAGGATAATTTACATTTTTCTTAATATATTTCATAAGCCCTAAATCTCCACCAGGAAATTCTGGCATTTCTTCTACGGTCATAAAAAACTCTTCCTCTTCCTGTTTTTCAATTTTTATGCCATTATTATTTTTTACACAATTCAAATAGCCTTTATACATTGAAGAAGAATAAATCTTTTTATCATAAACATATAATCTTACATCTGTAATCAGATTTTTAGTTAGTAATTCAATTTCTTGCTTACTAATTTCTATGAAACAACTATATTCAAATTCAGCATTATCAGTAACCCTACTATCAATTTTTGCTTCAGGCCAGGACAATTTATCTCCATTATCTAATAAAACCTTAACTCCTTTTATAAATGCATTAGCTGTATAGCCAATAACCCTAATACTTAAGTAAATTCTTTCATTATTATTTTCATTATCAATTACTTTTGTGAAACTAATAGGTAATTCTGGTGGTGAATAATATGTTATAATATCATCAAACTTATCCAATTTTTTAATTACGCTCTGACAATAGTCTCTAGAATCCTGCCCAAACCCAATCAAAGGCAAGCAAAGTAATATAAGTAGTAGTTTTTTCATTGTTAATCTATTGTTTTATTCTATAACTATTCTTTTCTCTACTGTTCCATCATCATAGATGTAAAAGAGAGGTTGATTTGTTTGTTTGGTTTCTCTTCCTAAGATATCTATAGTTTTAAGAAGTTCTTTGTTTGTAGTTTGTTCTTTTATTAATGATGTTGAGCAGTTTGTACTGAAAAATTGAGATATTGTATCTATTCCCCACGAATAATTAGATTCCCAACAATTAATATCATTTACCTCTATACAATTTAAATTAGGGTTTGAGCCAAAAACAGGCTCTAATATTTCCCCACAATCAATATGGCTTATATCTAATGAGGATAAATTATTTCCGTTAAGGTATAGATTAATAAAAAAGTTGTGATTACTTAAATCGATTGAGGAAAGAAGGTTATTATGGGCAATAAGATCATTTAATGAGTCATTCTGAGAAATATCAATAGAAGATAGAGAATTGTCATTGCAAAACAATCCTTTTAAATAAATATTCTGAGATATATTAATATTAGTTAACTGATTATAAGAACATTCTAAATAAGTTAAAGCAGTAAAATTTTCAATACCTGTTAAATCCAAGATGCTCATCTGATAACAATGAATGCCACCATTAAAAGCAGTTGCTTCAGTCAATTGTATTTCAGTATCTCCATTGGTATTAATTAAAGGCTCTCCAACTAAATATGCTTTAAAGTTAACGTCAGGTATGTTTACATTCTGCCCAAACCCAATCATAGGAAAGCAAAGTAATATAAGTAGTAGTTTTTTCATTTGTTTGTTAATCTATTGTTTTAATACTGAATCTAAGACTGTCATTAATTGACTTGCATTATGAAAGCCTACGATTTGATGAACTATATTTTTCTCTTTATCTATGAAAAGAATATTTGGTATTCCAATTCCTCCATACTTTTTAGCATTTCTATTGTATTCTTTTGCAATATCTTGCTGCTTATCAACATCAATCTTAATAAGAATAAATTCATTTAATTTTTTAATCACTCTTTCTTTTGAAAAAGTTTCTTTTTCCATTTTCTTACAAGGTGGACGCCACTCTGCCATAAATTCTATCATTATAATTTTATTTGAAATTGATGCAGAATCAAAAGCTAAATCTAAATTTTTCCCCCAATTAATTTCTTGATCCTGCCCAAACCCAATCATAGGCAAGCAAAGTAATATAAGTAGGCTAGAATACTTTTTCATTTACAATAATTTCTTTAGAAATATTTCCATATCATGAAGTTTACCATCACCATCCATCACCAGGAATAATATCTTTAACAAAGCGGCCATTTGTATATAAGAAAACAATCCGAAAAATAGGCAAACTATCTCTTTCCCACTCAAGTAAATCTTTCTGATGTCTTCGAGAATTCTCCTTACCTATTAATTCTCCTAACCCTTTAAAGTCGTTAAATAAAACTGCACCTTTCTCTTTCATTCCTTCAGCATTCTCATTGAGAAGATCTTCTTCACTTATTTCAACAACTACTATGGATGCAGGCTTTGCAAAATCAGCTAATGGACTTTTCCACCATTCTTCAATAAATTTAGGCATAATTAAACATTTAAATAATTAAGTAGTAGTTTTTTCATAATCTTAGTTTATTGTTTAAAGAAGGGAGCTATTATTCATTAGTGTTATTAAGAAGATTAATCCTCCAAGAATTAATCCTCCAAGACCAAACTGCCAAAATTTTTCTTTTAAAGCAGTAATACCAAATAAAATTGCAGAAACTGATAAAAAGATAGTGGGAATAAAAGAATGTGCTAACATAGTTAAACAAGCAATTTGTGCGCAAACTAAAGAAGTAATACCGTGTTGAAGCAGCCGTTTCTTTTTGTTATCAATTATTCTATATTCCTTTGATGGTGAAATAATATCTTTCGAACCATCATTATACCGTAACATTAACACTTCTTTCTTATAAATAGAAATAAGAGGCCCTTCTAATTTTCCGCACTTTTTATATTTTATTAAATCAGGAGTAATTTCAATAATCTTAGCAGAGATTTCCTCACCATTTTTTAAAATAATATTATCGCAAGAATCATTATAAATAGTAGTTTTGTTTTCCAAAACAGGAAAAGATGCACAAACTACTAAAGGCAAGCAAAGTAATATAAGTAGTAGTTTTTTCATTCTATAACTATTCTTTTCTCTACTGTTCCATCATCATAGATGTAAAATAGAGGAGTGTTTTTTCTGTATGGTGTTTCTTGTCCTAACATATCAGTAGTCTTTAATAGTTTTCTTTCAGAATTGGTTGTTTCATTTATTACACTAATTATATTTGTTACTTCATAAAAAGCAGTATCACTAATACATCCATTAGCATCTGTTACTACACACCAATACCATCCGTTAGCGGTTGGTGTTATGATCTGTGTTATTTCCCCAGTGTTCCAGCTATAAGTATCTGCTATAGTGACTTCTAGGTCAGTTCCATTCTGTGTAATTGACATATTAGAAGCAGACACTAAGTTTATAGTTAACCAAGTAGTGTCTCCAGGACAATTGGTGGTTCCTCCTATCAGATATCTGTATACTCCACCTGGATCAGTTGCTGGGTCAAAAGTAGGACCAACAGGATTACTTGAGGCATCAATCCATGTTCCCCAGCTATCTGGAAATCCGTTTAACTCATCTATTAGATTAAATATTGGATCTCCAGTGCAATATGCAATCGTATCACTTATACCAGCATACCCTCCACCGGTAAAAGGATTTTCTATTCCACCCCAAGTTGTGACAGCAGTAAATTGAATATTACAAGGGTTAGGTGTACCAGATCCATCCCAATTTGAAACTTCAATAACATAAATATCTCCTACATTTGCTCCAGTAATATTACAATACTCTATAAAAGCGCTAGAATAACTACAATCTACTCTATTAACTGCTTGTAATTGGGTGCACATATTTGCTGTACTACTAAATGGTCCCCAGGCAATAAAATCCAGATCATTCAGAAGAGGCAGCCCAGTAAAGGGGTCAACAGGAGCTATTTCTAAATCAAAATCTCCAGCTGTACCAACTTCAATAAAGAAAAAGGCTGGTTGTCCTGTAATTGGAGTTGATCCTGGGCAGTCAAAGGAAGCTCCAGGAGCTGTTGCAGTACCGCTAATACTTGCAGGATAAGAGCCTCCTGGGCATATTTCTGGGATTAATGAGCTGCAATCTGTATATGGTCCAGTACCTACCTGTGCGGATAAACTACTATATATAAATAATAATAAAAAAGGAAGTGAAATTCTTTTCATTTAGTGTTGGGTTTTTATTATTACAAACCTAATGAATTTTTAATAACCTATATATCAGCTGAGAAAGGATAATGATATACATAAGTTATAGTAATGTTCTTTAGATATTTAACTATAAGGCTGAGACCTTAAATGATAAACACATTAGATTTTGGTATTTTGAGCTAAGCGCAACTATTTTTCTTCCAACAACTCGAATAAATCATCCAAATTAGGAGAAAGAATCATTTCAATTCTTCTGTTTGCACTTCTGCCATCACTTGTTTTATTGGTTGAA
>Ga0208879_1003954_pt1 | contig 11822 bp, 4 predicted proteins | sample Knorr_S15_td_Bot_FD_185605 | JGI IMG/M metagenome (GOLD analysis project Ga0208879, IMG submission 185605) | Marine microbial communities from Southern Atlantic Ocean transect - Knorr_S15_td_Bottom_ad_5009_LV_A (SPAdes) (version 2) | ecosystem: Environmental > Aquatic > Marine > Oceanic | place...
GGAAGTCGCCGAACTACTAATTGCCGAAGGTGCAGATGTAAATGAGACGAATGGTAGTGGTGAAACGCCGCTGGATTATGCCAAAGGCGAAACCGCCGATCTCCTCCGCAAACACGGAGCCAAGACGGGTGAAGAATTGAAAGCTGAAGAAAAATGAAACACATACTAATCACAACAATCGCAGCTGTGCTTTTGGTGGGGTGTGGGACTACTGTCTAAAGCATCGTAGTGTTTTGTCCTCCAATCGGAGGTTTGATGATCAAAACAAAACAACTGTTTTAGTGTCCCGCATTTATCCCAGTGCATAGTGGTGCTTTGATGTGCATAAGTGTAAGCGGCATATCAAAAAGCCCTGAAACCGTTTAAAAATAGCCAAAAAAGACTCATTCGCAATGCGAAAAGGTCTGCGGTTCGATTCCGCATGGCTCCACCATTCCTTCTAACCCTATTTGTAAAGGGTTAAGTGCACTCCCCATTACAGGCAATTAGTGCTTGACATCATGACCAAGTTGCTGAATATTCACCAACTAGCATATGAAACAGATAACAATCGCAGCCGTGCTATTGGTGGCGTTCTCTCCGACTCAGATAAATGCCGATTTAATTGGGTTTTATACTTTTGATGATCCGGCAAATCCGTTGAAGGATGCCAGTTCCAAGGGGAATGACCTGACTTCCGTTAAGGCAGATCCAGTCTATGTGGAAGATCAGGGATTTGAGGGCGGTGCATATGAGTTTGACGGTAAACAAAGACTTGTTTCTCCGGTCAACTTAAATCCTTCTGTCCATTCGAAAGTCACTTTTGGCGCTTGGGTTAAGACGGCAACATTGGAGGTGGGCCTATACAAGGTAATTGGGCATGATAATGGGGGTTGGGACAGGACAATTGGCCTGGACTCTCGGGTGCAGGGAGGAGACCCGGATTTTCGATATACCGCTTTTACCGGTGTGGGAGGTCCGGTTGAGGGAACCTCATGGCCCGAAAGCACTGATGATTGGACCTTTATTGCCGTATCATATGATCAGGATGAGCGTTTGGTTTCATTTTACGTGGATATTGAAGCGAATAGCACTGATGATGAACTGGAAGAATTCGAATCAGACGCATTTTTTGGTGAGGGGTTTCCGACAGTGGCCATTGGGGGAATGCGGCCGGATCGGGTTGCTGATGGATGGATTGGCATGATTGACAATGTTTTTTTCTACGATGAGCTATTGGATTTTGAACAATTGACATCAATTCGAGACGGCGGAAAAGAGGCCATTCTTAAGCCTTTCCCCAAGTCAGAACCTTTTGAAAACCTGATAGGTTTCTACTCCTTCGACGATGAGAGTTCGCCGTTGAAGGATTCCAGTGGAGTGTCAGGTCCTTTAAAATCCTCTGGTTCGGATCCCGTTTTCGAAGCCGAGGGGGGAGTTGAAGGGGGAGCGTATTCGTTTGATGGTACCCAACGTCTGCTCGCACCAATCAATGCCGACCCTAAAGCAACCCCCCGATTAACTTTTGGTGCATGGGTAAAGGCGTCAACACTTGAGCCCGGCTTGAGAAAGGTTTTGGGAAGCGATGACGGCGGTTGGGACAGGACAATTGGTCTGGATAACAGAAACCCAGTCGAATTCCGGTATACCGCATTTGTTGGCAATGGGCCTCCAATTACTGGAGCGCCTGCTCCTGATACTACCGATAAATGGGCTTTTCTTGCAGCGACTTATGATCAACCCAACAAAAGTCTGAACCTTTATGTCGATTTGGATTCTTCAACCATTGAGGATGCCCCTGTTATAGTTCGGGGAATAACGGGCATGGGGCCGACAAGGTTTGCCCAAGTGGCCATAGGGGGCATTCGCCCTGACAATGCAAACGAGGGGTGGAAAGGGCATATTGATAACGTGTTCTTTTATGATGAAATACTATCAGATGGCCAAATTGTGAACATCAGAGATGGCGGTATGACTGAAATATTGTCAGGCGATGAACCGAACTTGAAGTATCCCAAGCACGACTCTTTGCTCGGCCATCTGCAACAGAACCCAGGTGTTGTCGAGGTTTTGATCCCAATTTCAAATACCGCTCAGGACGAAACCTTGGAAATTGAATTTGTAGAGCCTATCGGTCCAGCAGCGGGAAAGTATGAAGTTGTTGATTTCCCCATGGAATTGGCTCCGGGAAAAGCTGGAAAAATTAAGGTATCGTTTGACCCAGGCCAGAAAGTCGGACTTTTTGAAGCCATGCTTGAGATTGTGACAAACGACCCCGGCGATCCAGTTGTCAACGTGGATCTCAGTGCGGTCGTTCCAACCGGACGCAATGGTTTAATAGCGTTCTATCCTTTCGATAATGAATCCAATCCCACAAAGGACACCAGTGAAAACCAGCATGATCTGAAGAGTAGGGGAGCTGATCCGACTTATGACTTGAGCGGGTTTGAAGGTGGGGCTCTTTCCTTTGATGGGCGCCAGCGGTTTGAGATTCCGATAAACATTAGTCCTACGGCCAAACCTGAGTTAACAATAGGGGCTTGGGTTAGATCTTCAACCATCGATGCAGGGCAGAGAAAGGTCATCGGGCACGACAATGGTGGTTGGGATAGAACTATTGGATTGGACAGCCGACAACCGGATGAGCTGCGTTACACTTCCTTCGTGGGCAATGGTCCGCCCGTGGCTGATACTCCGGGACCTGAAAACATTGATCAATGGACGTTTTTAGCAGCTGTTTACGATCAGCCCAATAACAAAGTAACGGTTTATGTCGATACAGATGCGAAAACGATTGGAGATAGCCCCGTGGCAGTGGCTTCCGCTACTGGATTTGGTCCGGGGCATGCAACTGCCTCCCTGGGCAGCTTGCGTCCTGACAATCCCAATGAAGGTTGGATTGGGCAGATTGATAATGTATTTGTGTTTGATCGTTTGCTTCCACCTGAAGAAATCGCAGAGATTCGAGACGGTGGCTTTGAATCCATTGTGCCGCCTCAACCCATTCCTCTAGATGCTCTGATCGGATTTTATCCGTTTGATGACCCTGAAAACCCTCTGGCGGATGTTTCCGGGGCAGAAGCTGAGCTTGAAAGTGTTGACGCGGATCCGAGTTTTGAAGCTGATGGTGGTTTTACCGGTGGCGGATTTCTTTTTGATGGAACGCAGCGTCTAGTGGCACCGTTCGATATCAACCCCGATCAGATTCCTGAACTAACTATGGGGGCTTGGGTTAAAACATCCACGTTGAGTCCGGGGCTGCGGAAGGTGATGGGGCATGACAACGGAGGCTGGGATCGGACGATTGGCCTCGATAACAGAGGTGGAGATTTTCGATATACCTCATTCATAGGTAATGGCAGACCGGTTCTTGGAACCCCCGGTCCAGAAAACATTGATAATTGGACTTTTATGGCAGCGGTTTATGATCAGTCCAGTAACCAGGTGACAGTCTATGTGGATATCGATGCGGCAACAATCGGGGATTCTCTTGCATCGGTGACCGAACCCACTGATTTCGGTCAGGGCCATGCTACGGTTTCCATTGGCAGTCTCCGTCCGGATAACCCAGCGGAAGGCTGGCAGGGATATATTGACAATGCCTTCTTTTTTGCTGCCGCATTATCAGCGGATCAAATCACCCAGATTCGTAACGGTCGTTCGCCGGTGCCGGTTGAGGGTGATGATCCATCCTTGGTTGTGCTAGCCACTCCTGAATTTGATTCAATAACTTCTGGACAAAAGATCATTGAAGGCGCCATTACGATTAGAAATGATAGTTCAACGCAAACTCTGAAAATAAAGGCTGCGGAGTTAATGGGACCGGACGCAGCTTATTTTAAGGTTGATTACCCTGAAAATGTTTCCCCTGGGGAAAAGGCGAACATCAAGGTTATTTTTGATACCAAAGGTCAAGTAGGGGTGTTTAAAACAGTATTGCTGTTGGTAAGTAACGATCCGTCTCAGCCCAAAACTAATTTGGATTTGTCAGCTGAGATTTTATCGGATGAGTCAGCAGACCCGATTTTACTCGCCGGTCCTTCTGCCTTTGGAAACCTCGGCCCCAAACCCGGAGCAATAACCAGGAATTTGGACATTAAGAATGATGGATCATCGGAAACGTTAACCGTGGCGGGCGTTCTTCTGGAGGGTAACGATGCCGCTCATTACACCGTTAATTCATTTCCTTCAGACATAGGTCCTGGGAAAACGGGTCTGGTTGAAATTGCATTTAATCCTGGGGATAGAGAGGGCTTGTTTAGTGCTTCGCTTGCTATAATCTCTAATGATGCCAGGGATAGGCGTCAGGCGATTGATCTAAGCGCTGAGATTCCTTTCAGTAATACGTCAAAGGCGCTAATCGCCTTTTATCCTTTCGACTCGGATGAGGATCGATTGGAGGATGCTTCCGGAAATGGAAACACCTTGAAAGAACTGGAAGGGTTTGAGCCGTTTTTCACAGAGGATATCAATGCTGAGGAAGACAGAGAAAGTGGCGCAATGGAGTTTTTTGATAATCGATTGATCGCCCCTATCGATATCAACCCGAGCGAGTTTCCCCAACTCACAATGGGCGCTTGGGTTCAAACTTTCAACCTGGAGCCCGGTCAGAGAAAAATCATAGGTAGTGATAATGGCGGATGGGATCGCACAATCGGCTTGGATGCTCGTAATCCAGCTGAATTGCGCTATACCTCCTTTGTTGGTAATGGCCCCCCTGTAGCAGGGACTCCTGCCCCGGAGGAGTCTGAAGCGTGGACTTTTATTGCTGCCGCCTATGATCAGTCCAAAGGTGAGGTGACGGTCTATGCCGATCTTGATGCCAGTAACACAGATTATGGTATGGAAGTTGTTACTGGCAAAGGGCTTTTCGGGCCAAGTTTTTCAACAGTTTCCATTGGTTCTTTGCGGCCTGATAACCAGAATGAAAGTTGGGATGGACTCATCGATAACGTATTTTTCTTTAATACAGTATTGACTCCCAATCAAATGGAGGCGATTCGCGATGGTGGGGCAAATTCTATAATAGACGGGGTGGAAATAAAAACCGAGCCGTTTTTGATAGTGCCTCGGTGGAAGGTCATTGGTGAAACCACAGCAGGCGAACTCCCGCTTACAGTCGATGTTGAAATTATAAACAGAGCCAAGACGCTGGACTTGAAAATCAGTTCGGCAGAGGTGGTGGGTATAGATTCCGAGAACTACTCCATTGTTTCTTATCCCAAAAGCCTTGGCCCGAATGAGAGCGGTGTAGTGAAAGTGCTGTTTGACCCGGGAGACTTGAGGGGGGGCTTTGACGCTGCTTTAGAGATCGAAAGTAATGATGCCCAATGGGCCTTAAAAGCTGTGGATTTGTCTGTTTTTGTTGGTTTTTCAAATCCCAGGGAAGCTTTGATAGGGTTCTATCCATTTGACGATGAAGAGAACCCTTATGTGGATGCCAGTGGGAGGGGGAACGACTTGGAAATTGTTGAAGGCGCTGAACCAATACATGAGCCGGAAGGTGGAATAGATGGAGGTGCTTTTGATTTTGACGGAACTACTCGTTTGGTAGCTCCAATCGATATCAACCCGGATGTTCTCTCGCAAATGACGATGGGAGCTTGGGTCAAGACTCATAATTTAAACCCCGGACTTCGAAAGGTGATGGGGCATGACAACGGAGGCTGGGATCGGACGATTGGCCTCGATAACAGAAGTGGAGATTTTCGATATACCTCATTCATAGGTAATGGCAGACCGGTTCTTGGAACCCCCGGTCCAGAGGATACGGATGCGTGGACCTTTTTGGCTGCGGTTTATGATCAGGAAGAGGAAGAGGTAACGGTATATGTTGACACAGATGTCAGCACCACGGATGACGATTTGGTTGTCGTGACTGAGCCTGCGTTTTTCGGGTTAGGGCATAACACCTTGTCTATTGGGAATTTACGCCCGGACAACGCTGCTGAAGGTTGGGTCGGGCTTATTGATAATGCTTTTGTCTATGAGATGAAACTGAATGTGCGGCAGTTGATGACATTAAGAAATGGTGGAGCAAGCGCTATTCTCGGTGAAATGCCGGCACCTTTGGACCCGCCCGCACTTGAAATAATGAGGAATACAGATGGCACTGTTACCGTTACATTTGAAGGGACTCTTCAAGTCGCGCCTTCAGCCATTGGTCCTTGGAAGGATATGGTTGGTGAAAGTTCAATTACATTGGAGCCGAATGAGGAAATGCAGTTTGGACGTGCCGTTAGGAATTAACATTCTTCCCAACACGCTTCATTCGTAGGTCAGTAAGAACTGCTATGAGCACACCATAGTTGAAAGGTCGGGCAAACCACCCGGCCTTTTATTTTCGGGTTTAATCCACATCTATGCTTTTTTTATGAAAACAAGTAAAAAAACTTTAGTCCAAAACGTTAGCCTGAACAGGCGTTTGTCAGCATTTACATTAATCGAGTTACTTGTGGTAATAGCCATCATTGCCATATTGGCTTCTCTTTTACTCCCAGCCTTGGCCAGGGCCAAGGACACGGCACTACAGACCGATTGCATGAACAGCCTGCGACAAATTTCACTGGCGTTTCGTTTTTATTTAAATGATCACGAGGATATTTTTCCTCCACACAAATGGAATGGACCAGGTCTTTCCTCTCAAAAACCTCATGGGGTTGCTATTTGGGCAACGGATGTCCTGCCTTACCTTGGGGGGGGCACCAATATATTTAAATGTCCAACCATTAAGGGGGAACGAACAGATTATGGTCTTAAATGGAAGTGGAGGTTTAACCCGCATCATCTGGGTTATGGTTATAACTCATGGTTCCTTGGAGTATATTCACATCCTCCGTCTGTTAATATGACTGGGCATTTGCAAGGTTGGATTTCAACTGAACAATGGTTCAGAGCTTCGACAATCAGAAACCCAAGTGAATGCCTTTTGTTGGCTGATTCAAATCCCATCCCGCAGGGTTCGGGGTATTGGTCGAGTACATTGTGGTGGCCTAAAAGCGGGAAACCTTACTACGAAGGGATAAACGGTTTTCGACATATTGGTGGTGGAGCTAACGTTCTTTTTAACGATGGGCATGCCGAAACAAAAAAGAACGACGAAATCAATCCCAGACTGAGTCCGCAGGATACGGGTGACGATACTAATGTAAGATACTGGGATCCTAAACAGCGAAGTAAACGAAGATAGTTTAATTCAATTATTTGAATTCCTTATAACTAATTTGAACTTCAGACTGATGATTCGTTATTCGTTGTGTCTGTTTTGTGCCGCCTGGCCATAGGATTTGAATACGACTGTGTGTATTTTTTCTAGCCAGTATTTGAACGGGGCTTGATTGCGACCAATATCCAGACCCCGCTGAAACTATACGAGCTGCCGATCCCTCATTATTGTCATCTTGGAGCCTTAAAATGGCTCCAATTCCGTCTCGGTTCCAGTCTGGCCCATTCAAGATTACTCTTAGCCCTGATTTTATATTTAGATTTTTAAATAGACCGGTTTTTCCTGAATTCTGGGCTACGGCTAAATCCGGTCGCCCATCATGGTTGAAATCGCAGACGGCTGTTCCTCGCTGTTCTCCATAAAGAATGATTCCGCTTGTTTGACCGCTGATAGCCTTAAAATTTCCTTGTCCATCCCCTTTGAGTAAAAGCCCCCGCCCTGCATCGTATCTTGATGTTTCCAGGTCGACACCAAAAAAATTCTGGCTCAAGAATAAATCTTCATTTCCGTCACAGTCAAAATCTGTCACTGCTATTCCAAAGGCAGGAGCCATTTGAGCTTCGTCAGGTAATGTGTGGGATTCAAAATGATCGCCTTTATTAAGAAAAACAGAACTTTCAGATTGGTTAACCTCTAAAAAATTGGATACCGGGTAAGCATCGGCCAAGATGTTTTCAATAGTGGCGTTAGAATATTCCTCGAACGTGGAAAATTTAAATGCTAAATTGGGCAGTTGCTGTCGCAAAACATCAAGCGTTAAAAAAGGGACGTAAGCCCCTCTTGCGGAGTCAAGATAACATTCAAACAAGTCCATTATCCCGTCCTCATTCCAGTCACCATAGTATAGTCGAATAGGGTGCTTTAAGTGTCTGTTATATTTTGAGTTTTTGCCCAAATTAGTTGCGACTATATCGAGTAATCCATCTGAGTTAAAATCCCCGGTAGCGATGCCGTTCCACCATCCCTTTTTCTCTTGGAAACCTAGACTCTTGGTTACTTCACGAAGAGGTTTTTCAGGGTCGTCAGTCGGAGTGAATATCCGAATGGGGCCCCAGTCGCATGCTAAAATTAACTCTGATTTGCCATCTAGATCAAGGTCGCTCCAAATGGCATCGCTAACCATTCCAATTTCTTTAAACAGTAACCTGGTGTTTTTTTCTATTTCCCATTCTCCATTATTTTCAATGAAAAGAGTAGAGGAGACGGGTTTTGGGTAACGTCCAGGGTGGACTCGGCCCCCTGCAAAGAGAGCCGGTTTGCGATGAAGTATTCCCAATGTAATTGAGCCGTAACTTATGTTGCGCTTCAAAATGGGTATTTGAGTTTTTCCGGTTTGAAGATTCAGTTGCAAAATAGGGGGCGCATCCGAAGTGGCATCTTCATAAGTTGACTGAGTTGACAACAACGCGATCTTTCCATTATTGAGCTTTCTTAACAGCAATGTTGTTTGGTCAAGTTGTACCACTGATTTTTGGCGTAACGGTGAGAAACTTGTTCCTTTATTATTCTTATACAAAACTTGATGACCACCTTTTCCGCTTGATCTTATTAGGTCCTCCCAACCATCTGTATCCGCATCATACCAACTAAGCCCAGGCCCGAGAGTGCTCAGTTTTCTCGGCAAAGCGGGTTGACGTGCGAAATCGTCATAAGGATTTTCATGATGTTGATGCTTAAGTTTGTGACTAACATCTTCGAACCAAATTTTGTCATCGGTGGAGTTAATTTTGTTTTTCACACGATTGTATTTTCGATCTTTACCCTTCCCGTCTCCCTCGAAAACTTCATAAATATAATTGGATTTTATTGGTTTAATTTTTGTTATCCCTCCCTTAGGCCACAAAACCTCCAATTGTTGAATTTCATTTTTTTTGATAGCAAAAGTTCTCGTTGCGCTGTCTCCTGATAAATAACGACCGCCACTAATTATTTCCTGTGACTGAAAACTCATATTTGAACCGCGAATTATGACTTTCGCTCCGATGCCCCTTGTGTTGGGTGCTATTCCTCTTAATTTGACTGAAATACGGGGTGCCGGAGAATTATTGCGGTAAAGTCCAAGAGGTTGGTGCATATGGTTGACCACAACATCTTGATCTCCGTCGTTGTCCAGATCCCCAAGTGCCATTCCGTGTGACACGCCGTTGAAATTGAAACCCCAAGATTGGCTAGTTTCAATGAAAGTTCGGTCACCCTGATTTTTATATGCGATGTTTGGAGTTTCTAGTTTTCCAAACCGTGTGTTGGAGCGTGCAATTGAATTAGGATTTTTTAATTGCGTTAGGTCTGCGTCATTGGCATTGCGTAAAGTGCCGTTCGTTAGTAAAAGATCCTCATAGCCATCCAGATCAACGTCAATAAAAGCAATCGCCCAAGTCCATTCACTCGCTTCAATCCCGCTAAATTGGGCAATTTCAGAATAAGTTCCATCGCCTCTGTTAAGGAACATTGTGTTTCTTGGGTATTCTGGCCGATAAGAGGGTGTTTCTATTGGCAGTTTCATTTTTGTGTGAATCAAACTACCGCGTTGCCTGTGTCGCCGTTCATGGGATCGGCTCATCATGTCAGCGATAAAAATATCATCAAAACCATCACGATCAATATCTGCAAAATCAACAGCCATTGAAGACATGCTTGTTTGTCGTATGGACAAAGCACTGGATGCGCGGAAGGTGCCGTCGGCATTATTAATCCATATAAAGTCCGGCGAATAGAAGAAGTCATTACAAACATATAGATCTGGAAAGCCATCTTGGTTCATGTCTCGAAACATTGCTGACAAACTCCATCCTTTCGGGGCCCTTTCTAGGTTTATGCCTTTTTCATCCTTAAACCTGCCGCTATTCCAGAGTGTTTTCTCAAATTTGCCCTTTCCTCTATTCAAATAAAGGCAATCGGCTTGGCCTAGTTCAAACAGGGAAACTGATCCATTGCGAAGGATCATTGGGCTAAAAAGATCAGGTTTTGAAACGAGTATTTTGCCATCCTTGTAACTTACCGAGACATCTAATTCTTCCATTGAATCCTTAATTGTTTTGATATGGTAATTGGCAACATAAAGATCGAGATACCCGTCTCCGTTGATATCTCCCAGTGTCATAGATGTGCTGCCAAGGTTTCGGTCTAGGCCGCTTTTCTGCACTTCAGTAAACCGAGCCGAACCGTTATTCAAAAAAGCCATAGTGCCAGCGCCTATCCCATTTACGAGCAGGTCCAAATCCCGGTCTCCGTCTATATCTGCCAATACTGCGCCTGTGGAAAAAACACCACTACATTCAACGCCCGCTTCTTTCGATATATCAATAAATTTCCAATCACCCTTGTTTAGGTAGAGTTTGTTTGGGCCTTCAATGGAACAAGCATAAATATCCACTAAGTTATCTCCGTTTACATCCCCCAGGGCAACACCTGATCCAACCTCCAGAATGAGGTTTCGGTTTAGCAATGAGTTCGAAACTCGATTCGTAAAATGAACACCAGTTTTATCACTCGGCATCGACGTGAAACCCACCTTATTTGGCTTCGTATCAGCCAAAGGGGCCAGACGAAATCCGTCTGCTTCAACCCACTCTGAGGTAAAAGCGAATGGAAAACTGAAAGCATCAAAGAAGTAACAAGAAAAAATAAGTACCGAAGTAATGTTTAGTTTCATAGTGAGAATAAAAATTATAGATAAGGGTTAAAAGAGTTCAAAAGCACAAGCACCCAGATTATGGATTAATCGACGCAGCCAAACTAGCTCAAAACAAATAATCTCGCAACTTTTAGTAATTTATTCTATTCCGTATCTTTTCTTGGACTGACTGTTTTGCATTATGCGATTTGGAAAGGTCACAAGATAATCGCCCAACTCCTCATCTCCAAAGGAGCGGATGTGAATGCGAAAATTCAGTTAGGTCAAACAAAAGGATCGACACCGCTTGATATGGCCATCGACGAATCTCAAAATCGCCGACCTCCTCCGCAAACACGGCGGCAAGACGGGTAAAGAATTGAAATCTGCACCGCAAAGAAAGACCTCAACAGCACTCAAAGCAGCTTCTTCTAAGAAATCAAAGTCACCGATACCGAAGTGGGCCATTGCTGCTGTTGGAGGCGTGACGATGATGGCTTTAGTCATGTATTTTTTGAGTGGGCCGAGTGTGGATATTTGGGAAGCTGCTAGAACTGGAAACATCGAAGTCGTCAAACAGCACTTGGCTGCTGGCGCGAATGTGAATGCGAAGGCTGGGGATGGATGGACTCTTTTGCATGAGGTGGGAACCAAGGAAGTCGCCGAACTGCTAATCGCTGAAGGTGCGGATGTGAATGCGATGAATATGTGGGGTGGGACTCCTTTGCAATGGGCGGCTCGTGGAGGTCACAAGGAAATCGTCGAACTGCTGATCGAAAACGAGGCGGATTTGAATGTGAAGGATAAAGGTGGCTTAACATCGCTAGATTGGGCCATCTATTACCACCATCCCGAAACCGCCGACCTCCTCCGCAAACACGGCGACAAGACAGGTGAAGAATTGAAAGCTGAAGGGAACTAAACCAAACCACTTCACCACCTGAACGCTGACGGGTTCTGGTTCTACTGCAACGGAGTGATTTTCTCGCATATCGCTGACTCTTC
>Ga0208879_1003956_pt1 | contig 11820 bp, 8 predicted proteins | sample Knorr_S15_td_Bot_FD_185605 | JGI IMG/M metagenome (GOLD analysis project Ga0208879, IMG submission 185605) | Marine microbial communities from Southern Atlantic Ocean transect - Knorr_S15_td_Bottom_ad_5009_LV_A (SPAdes) (version 2) | ecosystem: Environmental > Aquatic > Marine > Oceanic | place...
TATTTTTTTGCTGTTAGGTCCACAAACACTCACAGTAGCAAAATGATCTGTAACGGAAGTTAAATACACATTGAGTTCAGGCCATTCTGTTTGTAAAAAATCTTCTAACTTGCTCATTACTGAAGCCGCACCTCCAGTGGTTGTTGTCATTATGTAATGGTTATCACTTAGTCTTGTGGTAACACCATCATCATAAACCATACCGTCTTCATTAAGCATTAAGCCATATCTACATTTACCAATGGGCAATTTACTCCAGGCATTTGTGTAAACACGATTTAAAAATTCTGATGCATCACTACCTTGAATATCAATTTTACCTAATGTTGAAGCATCTAAAATTCCCGCACCATTTCTTGCAGCTTTTGATTCTCTTTGGACGGCTTCATACATACTTTCGTTTTTATTAGGGTAATACCAAGCTCTTTTCCATTGTCCAACATCTTCAAATTTTGCTCCATTTTTTTCATGCCAAGTGTGAATAGGTGTTTTTCTCACAATATCAAAAAATTGATTTACGTTTCTTCCAACAATAGCTCCAAAAGTTAATGGGGTATATGGTGGACGAAAAGTTGTAGTTCCTAATTCACCCATTTTTGTATTAGTAATTTCAGATACGATTCCTAGAGCGTGCATATTGCCAATTTTGCCTTGGTCAGTAGCCATTCCTGTAGTGGTATAGCGTTTAACATGTTCTATAGATTTATAACCTTCTCTGAGAGCTAACTTAATATCATTTGCCGTTGTGTCATTTTGATAGTCTACAAATGATTTAGTTTTTCCTGAAATTTTATCAGATGGTATCAACCATATGTTTTTAAAATTACCACTCTTTGATTGCGTAATATTACATTGGTTATCGTCGTTTAAATTTAGAAATTCATTTGTTTTTGTTTGAGTTTCTTCAATAATTCTTTTTAGACTAAATGTTCCATCACAAGATCCTACAGAAATTTGATTAAGCGTTGTTGATTTTGGATAGAAATAATATTTTTCTTCGTTAAAAGCCAGTTTGCCACCTGATTGAGTAAATAGATGAACAGCAGGAGTATAACCACCTGAAACACATAATAGATCACAATTAATTTTCAATTTATTCCCAATTATACTGCTGTTATCGTTTGATAGTTTCATTACATGAACTTTATTAATTTTTTTATAACCTTCTGTATAAACGATAGTATTTTTCCATAATATTTTTATTCCTAGTTCATTACATTTTTTGGGTAAATCTCCGTTTGACTGTTCTCTTATGTCAATAATAGTTTCTATTTTAACACCTTTATTATGTAAGCTTATTGCCGTTTCATAAGCATCGTCGTTATTTGTAAATATAACGACTTTATTTCCGCATTTTACACCGTAATAATTAATGTATTTTCTTACAGCAGATGACAACATTATACCTGGTCTATCGTTGCAATCAAAAACCATTGGTCTTTCGATTGATCCAGTAGCTAAAATCACTTTTTTTGCCCTAACTTTCCACAAACGTTGTCTTATTTTTCCTTTTTTTTCTTTTTCAACTAAATGGTCGGATAAATTTTGCATCATAATTAAATAATTATAATTATGGTAAGCGGCTACACTTGTTCTATTTAGAAACTTAAAGTTCTTATAATTTTGTAATTCAGAGCAAGTTTCCTTTATCCATTCTGAGGGCTTAAGTTCATTTATTTTAGTTAATTCTTCGTCAGCAAAGGTAAGATTGCCACCAAAATGAGGTCTTTCATCAACTAAAAGAATTTTTTTTCCTGTTTTCACAGCAACTTTTGCAGCAGATAATCCCGCTGGTCCAGAACCTACAATTAGTACGTCGCAATGATAATATTTGTGATCATAAATATCGGGGTCATTTTCTGTAGGAGATTTACCCAAACCCGCAGCTTTTCTTATAAAATGTTCATATTTCCCCCAAAGATTTGCAGGCCACATAAATGTTTTATAATAAAAGCCTGCAGGAATAATAGGGGAGAACAAATTATTAATTGCTCCTACATCAAAATTTACTGTAGGCCAACAGTTTTGACTTTCAGCATTAAATCCTTCAAAAATTTCAATTTGTGTTGCTCTTATATTAGGATCTGTACTTCCTTTATCTTTAATAACCTGAACTAAAGCATTAGGTTCTTCAGCTCCAGAACTAAGTATTCCTCTTGGCCTATGGTATTTAAAACTTCTACCAACTAAATGAATTCCATTTGCTAGGAGAGCTGAAGCTAAAGTATCTCCTTTAAAACCATAATAATATTTACCATTAAATTTAAATAATACCCTTTCAGTTCTATTTATTTGTCCCCCAGAAGATAATCTAAATTTATTTGACATTATTTTGTTGGTTTTTCTCCCATTTTATAAACAGAGTGAATTTTATCATTTGATGTATCTCTAGCCATATTAAACCAACGTCTACATCCATGAGCATGGTTCCATCTTTCGTATTGAAGGCCTTTAATATTTTTTCTCATAAATAGATATTCAGCCCATTGATCGTCACTTAATTCGGTAGGTTGTTTTGGTCTAGTTATATGAGCTTCACCACCATAGCTAAATTCGCTATGTTCTCTGTCACCACAATATGGGCATTTAATTATAAACATATTAATGAGCTACTGCAGCAGCACCATGTTCATCAACAAGATCGCCGCTAACAAATCTATTGATGTTAAATGCAGCATTTAAAGCATGAGGCTCATCTTTTGCTATTGTATGAGCAAACAGATGACCTGATCCCGGTGTAGCTTTAAAACCTCCAGTTCCCCAACCACAGTTAAAATAAAGTCCTTTTATGGAAGATTTGCTAACTATTGGACTTGCATCTGGACAAATATCTACAACTCCACCCCACTGTCTAAGCATTCTAAGTCTACTAAAAATTGGATAAAGTTCTAAAATTGCTTTTAGTGTTCCTTCAATAATTTCATGCGTACCTTTTTGAGTGTAAGAAACATACGAGTCTGTTCCAGCTCCTATAACGAGTTCACCTTTATCGGATTGACTCAAGTAAGCATGAACGGCATTTGACATAACAACCGTATCGATTATTGGTTTAATTGGTTCTGAAACCAAAGCTTGCAAGGGCTTGCTTTCAAGAGGAAGTTTTAAACCAGCCATATTAGCAATAACACTTGAATGGCCAGCCGCTGCAACGCCAATTTTTGATGTTTTAATAAAACCTTTTGTTGTTTCTAAACCCTCTATAGTATTTCCTTTTCTTTTAATTCCTTTTACTTCACAATTTTGAATAATATCGACACCCATAGAATCTGCTCCTCTAGCGTAACCCCAAGCAACAGCATCGTGTCTGGCAGTACCAGCTCTTTTTTGTAATGTGCTACCCATTACTGGATAGCGAATATTTGGTGAGCAATTAATAATAGGACAAAATTCTTTTACTTGTTTTGTATCTAACCACTCACAATCTATGCCATTTAATCTATTAGCATGAGTTCTTCTTTTTAATTCTCTTACATCATGTTGATTATGTGCTAAATTCAAAACTCCTCTTTGACTAAACATAACGTTAAAATTTAACTCTTGTGATAAGTTTTCCCAAATTTTTATGGCATGATCATAAAGAGCAGCGCTAGCGTCCCATAAATAATTTGATCTAATAATTGTGGTATTTCTTCCAGTGTTTCCTCCACCGATCCAACCTTTTTCGACAACAGCAATATTTTTTAAATTATGTTCTTTTGCAAGATAGTAGGCTGTTGCTAAGCCATGACCTCCTCCACCAACAATAACTACATCGTAACTGGACTTTGGCTCAGGATCTCTCCAGGCTTTTTGCCAGTTTTCGTGATAGGTAAAAGAGTTTTTTATTAAAGAAAAAATTGAATATTTGTTTTTCATTTATTCAAAAATTACTGCAATAAACTTGAATATTCAATATAATGAATATACATCGTCTATCATGGAGAGATGGGTGAGTTGGTTTAAACCAGTCGTTTGCTAAATGACCGTACGTGGAAACATGTACCGAGGGTTCGAATCCCTCTCTCTCCGCCAGCTTCTGATAAAATGATTAATTTTGACTACGTAAATAAGTTTCATTGACTAAGTTCAGATTGAATTTTTATAATAAATTTTTTCAAAATCTCTCTATCTTCTGGATTAAGTATTTGATCCTTTTCTGTAGCTTTTTTCAATTCATTTCTAATTTTATTTCTTATTAATTCTCTTCCCTGATCATTTTTAAGATTTCTTAATTGATGCTCGTAGTAACTGATTTTTTTACCAATTGTAAATTGGTATAAAATAAATATTCCCACCAAGACAAAAATTGTTTTATAAACGAAAATTTTCATTTTAATTAATAATATTTTTTTTCACTGGAATTACTAATTTATTTTATAAATGCTATTTATTATTATGTCATCAACTTTAAATTCTTTAAATAATTTAAATTTTTTTTTTAATTCTTGATTTATAAATGCAGGATTACCTTTTTTATAGAAATGATTCGTTACTAGAAAATCTGCGTCACTTATATTATTGACAAATTTCAACCTTTTACGGTTATTTTTATCCATTAATAATGAACTAAAATGATAGGGGGAGTTACTTGATACATAAATTTTTAACCTATCTTTTTTGTCATTGGATACTATGTAAGTTAAAGCGCTTTTATTGCTAACTCCCCAATAATCTACATCAAAACTATTAGCAATATCTTCTCCAGCAAATTTATTAAAATATACAAATTGATACGGATGATTTTTTATCATCCACATACTTGTGTATAATAAAAAAGGAGCAATTAAAATAATTAAATATCTTAAAGAAAGTGTCTTTGAAAAAAAATCTAAACCTCTAATTGATATATATATTATGCATGGATAAGTAAAATATAAGTGTCTCCATCCATTAAGCAATACTGAGTTAAGTTCTATAACTAAAAATATTGTAAAATAAAAAATTATAAAGAATATTATATCCATTCTTTCTTTATTTCCCCTCCATAACTCATTGAAATTATCTTTTGTTGATAAATTTAAAAATCTGTTAAAAAGTCTTCTAATAATTAAGAAAGATCCCAAGACAAACAATAATAAATAGATTATAGGAGTTGTTATCAATATCCATACAATTGGATAATGCCAAGGTAAATTTAACGCACTAATATGTTCGCCAAAATAAAAAACACTTCCCGTCCATACATGATAACTCATATCTTTTAAAATGTGTAAAAATTTTACTAAAGGCTCATTCCACAGGTAAGGCCAAAAAAGAATCGTAAAAAAGATAAGTAAACAAAAGAAAGTAATGATTTTAAATATATTTTTTTTTAAAAAAATCTTATTATCCATACACATGAGAATAAAAAAAACAATAACAATGAATGGAGAAATTATTCCTACAATTCTTACATCGATTACAAAAGCACAAGCTAATGAAGCAAGTAAAGCGTTTTTGTATGAAGGTTTGTCTAAAAAATTTATTGTAAAATAAAGACTTATAACAAAAAAAGATAAAAATATTAGATCTTTCATATTGTAAAAACTTTCAGCAAATATTCTAGGACTTAAGATCAAAAATAATAAACCTATTATACTTAACTTGTTAGAAAATCTTTTTTTCAATAAAAGAAAAAAAAATATACTTGCAATAAAAAAAATAAAAAAATTAAAAAAATGACGAATCAAAAAATAGTTCTTTGGGTCATCAATTTGTAGTTTTTTTTCTATAAATGCCATAGGAAGATCAAAGAGAACTCCGTACATTTTGGAACTTTCTGCAAGAAATTTGCTATCATGTTCTAAACCAGGATAAATATCTAAGAAAAATGTCTTTCTGAGAAAATTTAATGAAACAAAACCATTTATCCTATGGTAATATTCATCCCATGAGATTCCATAATCACCATAAATTAAAATTCCTATAATTAAGAAAGAAGAAAATATTATTATAACCGGGAAGTTTTTATATTTTTGATACTTCATTAGCCTTTAAAATATACTAGTTTTAATTAAAATTTTTAGTTTTTAATAATTAATATTATGGTATGCAGAAAAATTCTTTAATTAGACAAACCCCTTAACTAAAGCTTTAAAACCTATAAAATATCTTTTTATGTCTTCTAAACTTCTAATATTAAGAATGGCTTTTATTATATATCTTGGCCTCAAATAAAATGTCCTGAAAGCTTTTCGGTTCATTTTCATAACTTCCTCTTTATTTTTATATCCTTCAGGTAAAAAAACCACGTTCCAACCTTGAAATTCTGAAAAATCTTCAGTTGTTAACTTACCCCACTTGCCTTTTTTAATTTCGTCATATAATGCAGTTCCTGGATATGGAGTAGTAATACTAAACTGAGCATATTCAGGATCTAATTTTATTGCATCTTGAATTGTTTGTTCAGCTAACTCAGGATTTTCGCCCGGTAAGGCAATCATGAAGGAACCTCTTACCTCAATTCCCGCATTTTTTGTCCATCGTGCTACTTTCATCATATATTCCATAGATTTATTTTTTCTATTTGTTTTAATATTTTCTGCTAATTCAGGTACTCCAGTTTCATAGCCGTAAAAAATATTCCAACAACCTGCTTTTTTCATCAAATGCAATATTTCTTGATTAACTGTGTTAACTGCTGCATAGCAGGACCAAATAACATCAAGTTTTGCTTCAGCAAGAAGTGTACAAAATTCTATCATCCATTTTTTATGGTAACTCATTGTATCGTCCCAAAAAGAAATTTCTTTAACCCCATATTTCTTTACGACTTCCCTAATTTCTTCAATTACTTTTTGTGGACTTCTTCGTCTAGCTGTTGTTGCTGCTTGATCACAAAAGGTACACACATAGGGACAACCTCTTATAACTATCATATTAGTTAAAGGTAACTTTTTATATTGGTTTGGCAAAGGTACATATCGTTCTATTGGAAACAATTCTCTTGCAGGCAAAGGTAAATAATCAAGATCTTTGATAATATCTCCAGGTAAATTTTTTACAATTTCATCTTTGTTTCTAAAAATAATCCCCTTTATACTTTTCATAGTGGAAATATCATTTAAAAAAGTTTCACGATTAAAATTGTGTTTTGAAAATTTACTTATGATATCAAGAACAACAGTTTCACCTTCTGAATGGCAACAAACTATATCAACAGAAGTAATATTCTTTGCAGCATGTATTCCAGCAATATTTGCGTGTGCACCTCCTAAAATAATTAATAGATTTGGAAATTCTTTACGTAATCTTTTAGCCAAAGCGGTTGATGCTGGAAGAGCGTATGTAGTAGCAGATATTCCTACAGATCGGGGTTTTCTTTTTCTTATAATTTCTACAATTTCATCATGTGTTAATGTTAGCGCTACACAATCTAATGCAGCCACACCAAATTCGTACTTTTTTAAATAAGCAGCAAGAGAAGCAATACCTAAGGGAATTAAATCTCCCTTTAAATTTCCCAAATCTTTTTTTCCGTACCTATGAGCATAATCAACACCCAATGAAGTTGGAGGGAATAATAACATTATATCAATTGAATTATTTTTAGGAGCAAATGATCTGTTAATTAACTCATCCCTTGTAGGTTCTTTTTTACGTTTATTAAACATTGACTCTTGAATCTCTCCCTTTCTAATACTACCAATATTTAATATACAAACAAAAGGTTAAAAATCAATATAGTATCTATATTATTGATAACGTAATTTTTCTAAAAATTAAATTTAATAGTTATTTTACTTTTGTGATATAAGTTTTAAAAACTTGGGAGGACATATGACTGAAATTTCAATAGTTGTGCCTGTTCATAATGAAAATAAAAACATCAAACCATTTTTGCAAAGAACGGAAAATATATTGGATAAAATGGAAAAATCATATGAGATTATTTTTGCATTAGATCCATCATCTGATAACACTGAAGAAATTATTTTAGATGAAATTAAAAGAAATAAAAATATTAAACTTTTAGTATTTTCTAGACGATTTGGACAACCAGCCTCGACTATTGCAGGAATACTTAATTGTAAAAGTTCTTATTGTGTAATAATTGATGTAGATTTGCAAGATCCACCTGAAATGATTCAAGAATTATATAATAAAATCATTTCTGGATATGAAGTAGTTTATGCCAAAAGAAAAACTAGAAAGGGAGAAACTTTTTTTAAAAGAATAATTTCTTCATTTGGATACTTTTTAATTAATAAGTTAAGTGATGTTCATATTCCAAGAGATGCTGGTGACTACAGGATAATTTCAAGAAAAGTAATTGATCAATTAAAAAAATTAAATGAATCTCATGGTTTTTTAAGAGGCATGATTGCATTTGTGGGATTCAATCAGTCATATATTGAGTATGATCGAGATCCAAGATATGCAGGTAAGAGCAAATATAACAAATTTTTGGGATCTTTAACAATTGGATTGAATGGACTAATTGGTTTTAGTTCGCGACCTTTATTTTTAATGTCGATAGCTGGTTTTATTATTGCATTAATGAGCTTCTTTTTAGGAGTATGGTACGTAATTCAAAAAATTTCAGGTTTTAATTTAACTCCTGGCTTAACAACGACTGTAATATTAATAACTTTTTTTGCTGGGGCTCAATTATTAGGACTAGGCTTGTTAGGTGAATATGTTGGTCGTATTTATGATGAGGTTAAGAAACGACCCAAATATATATTAGATAAAAAAATTAATTTTGATGATCAATAAAACAAAAAAATCATAAAAATTGAAGATAAATTTTGAAAAATAATTTATATAAAAAAAAAATTATAGTTACAGGGTGCGCTGGTTTTATAGGTAGTAATTTGGTTGATAGGCTGCTTACTTATAATTGCCAAATAGTCGGGATAGATAATTTAAGTACTGGCCAAAAAATTTTTTTGAAAAATGCACTTAAACATAAAAATTTTAAATTTTTAAAATGCGATTTATTAAATAATAAAAAAATACAAAAAATTTTTAAAGGCTCTGATATTGTTTTTCATTTTGCTGCTAATGCTGATGTTAGATATGGCTATAAACATCCACGTAAAGATTTGGAGCAAAATACCATTGCTACTTATAATGTACTAGAATGTATGAAAAAAAATAATATAAACAAAATTGTTTTTTGTTCTACAGGATCAGTTTATGGGGATCCAAAAAATTTTCCAACTCCTGAAAATGATAATTTTCCAATACAAACTTCTTTTTATGGAGCATCGAAACTAGCAGGAGAATCTCTTATTCAAGCTTACTGTGAGTCTTATGCTTTCAAAGGTTGGATTTTTCGTTTCGTATCTATTTTAGGCAATCGATATACCCATGGTCATGTTTATGATTTTTGTAAACAATTATTTAAAAATCCTAAATATTTAAAATCCTTAGGTAATGGAAATCAGAAAAAATCATATCTTCATGTAGATGATTGTATTAATGCAATACTTGTAGCAATAAAAAAAACAAAGAATAAAGTAAATATTTTTAATCTAGGAACAAATGAATATATTAACGTAAAACAATCTATAAAAATCATTTGTAATTTACTTCAAGTTAAACCAAAAGTTTTTTTTTCAGGTGGTAAAAGAGGTTGGATTGGCGATAGTCCTTTTATTTTTTTAAATAATAAAAAAATTAGCTCTCTTGGCTGGAAACCAAAATTAACTATTAAAGAAAGTATAGAAGAAACTGTTAGATATCTTATAAATAATAAATGGCTTTTTAAAAAAAGAAAATGAAAGTTTTTGTACAAGGATTATGGCACTGTGGTTGTGTTATTTCAGCAAGCTTAGCATCTCTAAAGCATAATGTTGTAGCTTATGACGATAATAAAAAAATAATAAATAAACTTAAAAAAAATATTGCACCTATATATGAACCGGGATTAAAAGATTTATTAGAAACAACAATTAAAGATAATAAATTATCTTTTGTAAATAATTTAAATAAATTAAATACAGCAGATATTATTTGGTTTACCTATGACACTCCAGTTAACGAAAATGATCAAGCAGATACGAAATATGTTTTAGATAAAATCAAAAAAACATTAAATAAACTAAAATCCAATAAATATGTAATTATTTCTTCCCAGTTGCCCGTGGGATCAATACAGTTATTAGAAAGGTATTCAAAGAATATTTTAAAAAAAAAATTTTATTTTTTTTGTTGCCCAGAAAATCTAAGACTTGGTAATTCATTATCATCTTTTCTGCATGCTGATCGAATAGTAGTTGGTTATAGGGATAATAAATCTAAAAAAAATATCAGTAGTTTTTTACAAACAATAAATAAAAATTTAATATGGATGAAAATTGAATCAGCTGAGATTACAAAACATGCTATAAATTCATTTTTAGCTTCATCTATATCTTTTATTAACGAAATATCTTTAATCTGCGAATATACTAATGCTAATGCAAAAGAAGTTGAAGAAGGTTTAAAATCCGAGACAAGAATCGGCAGAAAAGCTTTTTTATCTCCTGGAATTCCCTTTGCAGGAGGTACCTTGGGAAGAGAAGTAAATTATCTAAATGAAATTTCAAAAAGAAAAAATTTGAATACAAAATTACTATCTTCAATAAAAGCAAGTAATGAAAATCACAAAAAATGGATTTATAATCATTTAAAACACTTAATTATAAATAAAAAAGTTAAAAGAATTTTAATTTGGGGTTTAACTTATACTGAAAATACTGATACTTTAAGAAGATCTCTAGCAAATGAAATTTCTAACTGGTTAAGAATCTATAATGTTAAAGTAAGTGGTTATGATAGCAATATAAAAACAACTTCCTCTAAAATAATAAAACTATTATCTTCTACAACTTCTACAATTAAAAATATTGATGTGCTTATCATATTAGGTAAATCAAAAGATTTTTTAAAAATATCTCCGAATATAATAAAAAAAATAAATAAAAAACTTATTATAATTGACCCCAACTACTTCTGTAATCATTTTGAAAAAATTTTCAAAAATAATTACATTTATGTTGGCAAACCTATTTCATTATCCACTATTAGTCCTGCCATCAATTTTGATTATAATCTAAAAAATCAAGTCGTACTGATCACAGGAGCAAGTAAAGGATTAGGTTATGAAGTTGCCAAATATTTTTTAAAATTTGGTTCAAATTTGATTATAATCTAAAAAATCAAGTCGTACTGATCACAGGAGCAAGTAAAGGATTAGGTTATGAAGTTGCCAAATATTTTTTAAAATTTGGTTCAAATTTGATGATTTGCTCAAGAAATTATACCGAAATTAAAAAAGCATATGAAAAATTAAGTAAAATTAAGAAAAAAAATCAAAAAATATTTTATTCTGTAACTGATGTATCGTCTTTTGATCAAGTAAAAAAATTAATTAAAACCACAATCAAAAAATTTAAAAAAATTGATGTATTAATTAACAATGCTGGCATCTACGGTCCCAAGGGTTACATTGAAAAAGTTAGTTGGAATGAGTGGGTAAAAACAATGCAGATAAATTTGTTTGGTTCCGTACTGTTATGTAGAGCTGTAATACCTTATTTTAAAAAAAAAAATAAAGGTAAAATTATCCAATTGTCTGGTGGTGGGGCCGCCTCTTCTCTGCCATTAATCAGTAGTTATGCAGTATCAAAAGCTGCCGTTGTTAGATTTGTTGAAAATTTATCAGAAGAGTTAAAAAATTATAATATAGACATCAATGCTGTAGCTCCAGGTCCACTTAACACGGGCATGCTTGAGGAGGTTCTTAAAGCTGGACCAAAAAAAGTTGGAAAAGTATTTTATAATAAATCAGTAAAACAAAAAAAAACCGGCGGCACCCCATTTATTAAAGCTTGTGAATTAATTCTATTTTTGGGATCAAAATATAGTGATGGT
>Ga0208879_1003960_pt1 | contig 11814 bp, 9 predicted proteins | sample Knorr_S15_td_Bot_FD_185605 | JGI IMG/M metagenome (GOLD analysis project Ga0208879, IMG submission 185605) | Marine microbial communities from Southern Atlantic Ocean transect - Knorr_S15_td_Bottom_ad_5009_LV_A (SPAdes) (version 2) | ecosystem: Environmental > Aquatic > Marine > Oceanic | place...
GCGGCATCCTGAATCGGGTATCTGGAATCCTGTGTTAATGCATCGACTATGGCTGCGTCGATGAAATCGGTTAGGAAGTCGCTGTCGATGGCCGACAAGGTCAGCTGCAGCGTCGGGGAAAGCGGGGGCCGTTTCTCCACATATTTCACCTGGTCGGCCTGCTCGATGCGGAACAGCATGGCCAGTCCGGCGCGGTGCGAATACTCGGCTTCGGTTTCGTGTATGAAAACAGAGCGACCCACGCCGCCGCTTTCGGCCGTCAACGCGGGATAGCCGCGCGTCTGGTTGCGGTCGTCGCTGGTAATGAATTCGGGGAGCGCGGCGCCCGGCCACGATTGCTGCGGCGGCAGCGTCCATTTGGCAAAGGCCCGTTCCGTGCTGCTCCGGTGGGCGATCAATCGGTGGTCTTCGGAAATCGAGGTATGCACCCGGACAATCTCATCGTCCCGGGTTTCAATCACCTTCATGCGCAGGAATTCGGGCAGGGTGGATTCGTCGAAATCGGACGCATCCACCGGCAGCTTGAACTCTTGCTGCAGGAACAAGGACAGGGCATCCAGTAGCGGACGGTCGGGTGATTCAATCGATCGGACAAATTGACCGGCGGTGTGGTCGACCGGCGAGAGGGTTGTGCGCAGGTTTTTCGGCAGGGTGCGCAGCAGGCGGTTGGCCTTTTCCTCCAGCCAGCCCGGCACGAGCCAGTCGGGCGCCCAGTCCGGCAGGAAGGCCAGCTTGTCGGTCGGACACACCAGCGCCATGCCGTCGAGCTCCTCGCCGGGGTCAAAGGTGTAGATCAGTTGGAAATCTTCATGATGGAACGTCAGCCATTCCGGATAATCCTCCGGCCGGATCGGCTCGGATTGCGGATACATGGCGTCCTGCAGGCGCATCGCAATCCGCGCCTTCGATGTGCGGACCCATTGCTCCAGCGTTTGGACGGAGTAGACGTCCTCTGGCAACAGGCGGTCAAAGTGGTCGTAGATCGCGGCGGCATCAAGCAGCGCGCCGGGGCGCCGAATCTTTTCTTCCAAGGCCTGGATGTCGTCGAGCATTTTCCGGTGCAGCTTAAACCAGCCGCCGCGCGTGCTCAGATGGGCCGGCGCCATGCCTTCGCGGATAAATATTTTGCGCGCCTCTTCGGGATTGATCGGGCCAAAGTGGACGCTGCGCCCGGCGGTCAGCGTCAGGCCGCCGGAAAGGATGGATTCCTTGGCATAGACAAAGCCTTTATCCGCATCCCATTGGGGTTGCTTGTAGACCGATTTGCACAGGTGCGGTGCAACCGACTCGAGCCATTCCGGTTGGATTTCAGCAACCATGCGCGCATAGAGCTTGGTGGTTTCCACCAGCGCAAAGGTCATCACCCATTCCGGCGGTTTCTTGAACAGGGCCGATCCCGGGAAGATGAAAAACTTGCGGTTGCGCGCCGCGGTAAACTCGCGCGCTTCGCCCTTCAGTCCAATATTGGCCGGCACCCCCGCCAGCAGGCTGCGGTGAACCAGGTCATAATGAAAATCTTCCAGCTTTGCGCTTTTCGGGATTTTCCATTTCAAATCACGAACGGTTTCGCGCAGGTCGCGCCAGAGATTGGTCCACTCCATGACGCGGCGATAGTTGACGAAGTTCTTTTTGCAGAACTTGCGCAGCTTGCCGTGCGATCCGCCTTGGCCGCGTTCGGCTTCGAGCGCGTTCCACAGATTGAGGATGGTGATGAAGTCGGACTTGGGATCCGTCCACTGCTTGTGCGCAAGGTCGGCGGCATCGGCCTTTTCGGCCGGGCGTTCGCGCACGTCCTGGATCGAAAGAAAGGATACGAGGATTAGAATTTCCGGCAGGGCGCCTTCGTCGTGCGCCTGCACGATCATGCGGGCCAGATGCGGATCGGTCGGGAAGTCGGAAATATCCCGCCCGAGCGGGGTCAGTTTCCTGTCTTCATCGATCGCGCCGATGTCCTGCAAGGCCTTGTAGCCCTCCCGTACCAGCGCCGGCTGCGGCGGATCAAGCAGCGGAAACTGTTCGATGGGCGGCAGCCCCAGCAGATCCATTTGCAGGATTACTCCGGCGAGGGAGGATCGACGGATTTCGGGATCGGTATATTGCGCGCTGCTTTCGAACGTATCCTTGTCGTAAAGATAGATGCAAATGCCGTCGGCCACGCGCCCGCAACGCCCGCGCCGCTGCCGGGCGCTCGCCTGCGAAACCTGTTCGATCTGCAAACCCTGCACCTGCGTGCGCGGATTGTAGCGGCTCAGCCGCACCTGTCCGGAGTCGATGACATAGTGGATGCCCGGAATTGTGATCGAGGTTTCGGCCACGTTGGTCGCCAGGATAATGCGGCGGCGTCCGCCCACTTTGAACACGCGCTGCTGCTCGCTCATGCTCAGGCGCCCGAATAGCGGTAGCACTTCCGTATTCTTCCAGTGCCGGCCTTCCAGCTTTTTGGTGGCATCGCGGATTTCCCGTTCGCCCGGCAGGAAGATCAACACGTCGCCTTGGTCGTCCACATCCGTGATCCAGCGCATGGCGCGCATAATGTGATTCGAAAGTTCCTCGTCCTTGCCCGGCGGCAGGAAAAAATCTTCCACGGGATAGGTGCGGCCTTCGACTTCGATCACCGGCGCGCCGTCGAAAAAGGTGGAGAAGCTTTCGGCATCCAGCGTCGCCGAGCTGATGACGATTTTCAGATCGGGACGGACTTTCAGCAGGTTTTTGAGGTAGCCGAGCAAAAAGTCAATGTTCAGGCTGCGCTCGTGCGCCTCGTCAATAATGAGGCAGTCATACTGTTGCAGATGCCGGTCGCGCTGGGTTTCGGCCAACAGAATGCCGTCGGTCATGAATTTGATGATCGTTTCGTCGCCGGTCTGGTCGTCGAAGCGTACCTGGCAACCGACGCCCTGGCCATAGTCGGTGTCCATCTCCTCTGCCACGCGCCGCGCCATGCCGGTTGCCGCCAGACGGCGCGGCTGGGTGACGCCGATGCGCCCCGTCTGGCCCGCGCCGGCCTCCAGCACAATCTTTGGCAGCTGGGTTGTTTTGCCCGAGCCGGTCGTGCCGCAAACGATGACCACCTGATTCTCTTCTACCAGCTTCTGGATGTCCGCGCGTTTTCCGGAAATGGGAAGGATGTCGGGATAGTCGAGCTTTAGCTTCACGCCCGCGCGCTTCTGCGCCCGCTCCAGTGCTTGGACCTGCACACCCTTCAACTTAGCTACCAGCTTATCGGTCGGTTTTCGGTCGTGAATGCACTGCCGCACGCGCCGCATCAAAGCGTTCAAATGCCCCCGGTCGCGCAGCAAGAGCCCGTCGAGCGACTGCTTGACCGTGTTTAGAATTTCCTTTGTTTCCGACTGATCCATGGGAGCCGGAAATAACGCCACAGCAATGCACCTCGATCAAGGTATATTAACCACGAAGACTCGAAATAATCTAAGGGTGGCGGGTGCTTAGTGTATTGATACCAAACAAAACATGACACCGCATAGCGACTTGATGTCGCTCATGGTGCTGGATCATCAGTGCCATATGTTTAACCCCATCATTCGCGCGAATTATCGGATTCGCGTGATGATGTATGATGAAAAAGTCAGACCGGATGATTTGACAGCGCCTATACCTAACGCGTGATCCGTGAAGTCGGGATGCATTCGAAGGCTATCGTGCGCTATATGCTGTATACCAAGGAAGCAAAACTTGATGGAACTCTATCCGGCACATCCGGCTTTGCAGAACAGTTTTCCGCTAAGGGCCTTCGAGATGAGCGGGGTCGCTCACTGCGTGATTTTGACGGGGAGCAACGCCTTTTTAAGTATCCCTGCAGCTATCTGATTTATTCGGAAAGTTTTCAAACCCATCCCGGCATTTTAAAGCAGGTCGTCTATCAAAGGCTCCATACGGTCTTAACCCAAAATGAGCTGGATGAAGATTTCCCGCATCTCTCGATCGCAGATAAAAAGGCGATCTATGAAATTCTCAAAGCGACATACCCGCAACTTTTCGATATGTGGAACCTGGAAACTTAAATCGGAGTAAACAAAGTCGGATTATCGAAAAAAACGAATTTTGGTATTCAAGCCAACTGACTCGGCTACGTTCGCTACGATAATATTACGGTCTAGGGAGGCTTGCACAAGTAACGCTTCTTAATTCGTGATCCTGAAGTAGCGGGTGCCGCTAGTTGTTGTTGAGGTTACATTGGTGCTAAACAACCATCCAATCGGGCCGGCTTCCGGCGGTGCCATTTCTATGATCTGAGCTGTAGTCCAGTTGTTACTTTGCAGATTGCTCGAACTCTCTAGTGAATTGACAATCCCGTAAACAAGATTGGTGAGTTGGAGCTCTATCTCCGCGAGACCATGCGGTGCGATACCGATTTCTGGCATATCGGGTATTTCTTTACTAATACTTTTTGAGTTATCCATATTCGCGGAAGTGTGTTGCGAAAGAGATGATCCATTTCCGCGTGCAAAAATCAGGTTGACCGTATCCTGATTGTCGGAAAAGGAGTAGTGGCTGGCCGTTAACCCGACTTGCGGACGGGTAAGGTAGATCGTGCGCACGCCATTATTAACCGTATTCGACATCTCAGTTAAACTGTCCGCCAATAAAGTGCCTTTACTCTTACGTTCCAGTTTTCGCTCAACATAGTTCCCATTCCCATCGATAATGATCGCGTAGGTATTTTTCATTTGCGTTCCATTAAACCCGACCGAAAACCATTTGGTTGAGGGACCACTGATCTGGATATGGGCGGTATCTGTATTCTTGTCGATGAGTATGCCCAAATGCATATTCCAGGAAGCATTTAACGGCATGAATCCGCCCACCACTTCTGCGGTTGCGCCGTTAAGTAGGTTTATACCAATGAGTGAAATTAATATTAATTTAGTTATATTTTTCATATTAGATATCCTATTTATAAAACGATGGTAGTTAAAAAAGTGAGATATTAAATTAATATGACAAGGCAACCTCTTCAATAAACCAGTAAAACTAGAACCATGCGACCCAGCGAAACCCAAGAACATCTTCATCTTCATCGGGGTCATCAAACATCCAGCGTTCATGATTAAAAATTAGAACGCTTCTGCCGAGCGAAATAGTCGGTCCCCAGCTAATTCGCTTTGCGGAAAACTCACCGATTTCCCCCGTATGATTGAGTGTGTCGTATCTGACAATCAGGCCAATACGGGGCTTTTTCCAGATCATACCCTCAACTTCGGCTACATGGCCGTCAACCTGACTCTCATCGGTCGTAGTTGTGTCCTCTGTTCGCTTCGCATACTCGTATGACGCTCGGATATAATCGAGATATCGTAAGGTAACATCGCCCCCGATCAACTTGTAAGACAGCGTTGGATCGCCGGACCATTGCATTTCGCCTGATGAATAGGAACCTCCGAAGCGTATCCACGAATTGCCTAGAGTCGCTCTGCCGCCAATGGCGATATCTGTATTGTTGTCGCTGTATGATCGACTATCATTAAAATCAAGTTGAAGTCCATTTACGGCGTAAACATCCAGACCGACCTGAAGTCGTGCAGGAAGTGGGGCTCCCAAATGCAGATCGATGCCTTCATCGGAATAAGGCATGGGAAGGACGGAGATTTCAGATCCTACCCGGCGGTCCATGGTGTACAACAAAGGATAGGTCAACGTCCTATAGGTTCCTGGATGAACAGTATCCGAAAAAGCGCCGAATGGTACGACGAAACGACCACCTTTCAAAGATGCCTTCACATCCGAGTTCCGTTTACCAGCACTCTGTCCTGATACCAGATGAATTAAATCGGCGGTTAAGCTGCCTTCTACCAACTCGAAAAAATTTCCGCCCGTTGTATCATGACAGCTCGTGCAGGCCGTAACCTTTACACTAATCGGGCTTCCTTCAGGGCGCCATTCCGCACCTACCCACACATCGGCGAAAAAGCCATTATTATTATCATTGTTGATCTCATCCGATTCGCGGTAGAGCAGGGAAACCGCACCGTTCAATGTGACGTCATGCTTTGTAGCGGTTTCTATTTGAGGCGGAAAACCAGGGTGTTGATCTTCTAGTGCGGTATCAGGATTAAGCGATGTTAGATACTTTGCGATAGGTTCAATTTCACTGTCCGGGATATGTGCCCCGCTTTTATCCGCCATCCTGCGCACGGTTGTCAGCCAGGAATCGTAGGTTTTGTGTGCGGAAGTCGACCGTTCCGCATCGTGGCATTGCGTACATGCCTGAGTGAACATCTTATGCCCATGCACATCGGGTAGCTCGGATTCGGCAGTAATGTTTCTTTCCGAATTTTCCATCAGCGAAAGAAGAAAAGCAGTGGATGGGGGTTGATTCACTGGTTGGGTGCTGGCTAGTGCCGGAGTAAATGCAATGGCTAAGGAGGGTAATAATCTCATTAGCTTCGCAGGTAATTTCAAGGTTTCGCCCTCAATTTAGTAAGTTTACAGATGTGGATATTCAGGCTGCCACACGAACTCGCACAAGCAATGCCGTTTATCACTTCTATTAAATAATGCTACAAGATTATATCTTTATCAGCCGCTATAATCAAGTTGTTTATTCTAAGGCGGCCGACATTACCCACTTTCATAAATACACTTGCGCCGATTACGTATTCACCACATTTCGGGGATTATTCCCCGAGGTGGATTTGTCTGAGGACCTGTAGGGATGTTTCCGGCATGGTGCCTTCTTTATAGAAGGTTTGGATGATTTTTAGAGCTTGTAGGCTTTCGTTCATTTGAGTGCCCAGTTGATGAAAGTCGAGCCGGGAGAAATCCTCTTCTTTCATAATATCTTCGAGCGGGATCTCACCCAGCGCGTTGCGGGTGGCGTGGTTCAGCAAGGAGCCGATAATTTTCAGTATTTCGGCATGCAGTTCGTCAGGCTGATTATAGAAGTGGTCGTCGCAGAAATATTCATAACAGATCGAAGGCCGGCCTTTTTCCAGTGCGCAACCGGTGGGGGTCAGAAAACCTTCTTTGGCATCGAATATTTCCTCCTGCTGATGAACCAGTTTCAGGAAGGGACTTTCCATGGCATAGGTACAGTGGATGACATCGCAACAGCACCGGGTGCATTGTCCGCAGAGGGAATTGCCTTTCCGGTTAATCAATTCCCGCATGCCGAGTTCGAGTTCGGTGTACTGTTTAATGTAGCTTTTCAGGGAGTCGTTCATGAAGGGCATGTTTTAACCACAGAGGACACGGAGAAACCACCCCTATTCCTGAATATATACCTGCGGACGAAATGATCTCACACAGAGATAACAGAGGTTAATAACTTCTCTGCTTACTCTGCTCTCCCTGCGTGATATAGATTTAATTACAAATGAAAATGGTTCGGCGGCGGGAAATAGTGAATATTCCCTGCCGAATTTGAAGAGGAAACGACGCATGAGTGGTGAAAGAAAACAGTTTACGAAACGCGGATCAGATTTTGGCCGGAATGCCAATCAAGCCCGGAAGAACAGCCATGCCACGGGTTCAAAGCCGTTGATTAAGGATGAGTCAGAACTGGGCGTTCTGCTGGACCGGGCAAAAGAACCCCTGATTTTGATTTTGGACTGTGTGCAGGATCCTCATAACCTGGGCGCCTGCCTGCGATCCGCCAATGGCGCAGGGGTGGATGCGGTTATTATTCCAAAAGACCGCGCGGTGGCGGTTACTGCTACGGCGATGTCGGTCAGTTGTGGCGGAGCGATGCATACGCCCATTTTTCGCGTCACGAATTTGGCCCGCACCATCGAATTGCTGAAGGACCATGGGGTTCGGATTGTGGGTACGTCTGACCATGAGGGAACCCAGAATCTATACGAAGCGGATCTTTCAGGACCGCTGGCGCTGGTGATGGGATCGGAAGCCAAGGGGATTCGCCAGTTAACCATGAAAAAATGCGATCTCTTGTTGTCGATTCCGATGGCTGGATTTGTGGAATGCCTCAATGTTTCGGTCGCGACCGGGGTTTGTCTCTACGAGATTGTTCGCCGGCGGTAAGCGCGGTTTTATGGATTGGGGTCAATTTGCAGTAGGCGCTGAGGCAATATGTTGCTATAGCAGGGCCTGCTTTTTTTTTAAATTTCAGATTTAACTCAGGGTTAATCACATGATTTCTACATCCAAAATTTCCATGCGCTTTGGCCAAAGCGTTCTTTTTGAAGACGTTTCGGTAAAGTTTATTCCGGGGAACCGCTACGGGTTGATTGGCGCCAACGGCTCCGGCAAATCCACCTTCATGAAAATTCTGACCGGTCAGCTGACGCAGAGCGAGGGGGAGGTGGCGTTGGGCCATGACTGTTCGCTCGGGTATCTCCGGCAGGACCATTCGGCCTTTGATGAGCACACCATTATCGACACGGTCTACATGGGGAATGCCCAACTGTGGAAGCTGCATTGTGAACGCGAGTATCTTTACTCCAAGGACGAGCTGACCGATGAGGAGAATGATCGCTGTGGCCATATTGAAGAGGAGTTCGGCGATGCCGGCGGCTACACCATGGAATCTGAAGCGGCCACGCTGCTGGTGGGGCTGGGCTTTACCGAGGATTTGTTTGACCAAAATATGACCGTGCTGCAGGGCGGTTTTAAATTGCGGGTCCTGTTGGCTCAGGTTCTTTTTGGCCAGCCGGATATTCTGTTGCTCGATGAACCGACGAACCACCTGGATATGGAGTCGATCGAGTGGCTGGTTGAGCTGCTCAAACGCTACAAGGGAACGCTGATCACGATTTCGCACGACCGCTACTTCCTCAATCAGGTTTGTACGCACATTGCCGATTTGGATTATCATGAAATCCGCATGTTCCCGGGCAATTACGACGATTTCACGATTGCCAGTCTGGAAGCGCGCGAGCTGCAGGAAAAGGCGAATAAAAAGGTCGAAAAGCAGGCGGACGATCTAAAGGCGTTCATTTCGCGCTTCAGTTCCAATGCCTCGAAAGCCAAGCAGGCCACCTCGCGCAAAAAGACGCTCGATAAGCTGGAGATTACCAAGTTCAAGCCCAGCAGCCGGGTGTCGCCCTTTATCCGCTTTGCCCCTAAAAAGCGGCTGGGCGATAAAGTAATCGAGACCGAATCAATTTCCAAGTCGTATGACGAGGAGCTGTTCAGCAACTTTTCCTGCACGATCGGGCCGGAAGAGCGCGTGGCCATTATTGGTAAAAATGGGATCGGCAAAACGACGCTGCTGAACATTCTTTGCGATCAGTTGAAGAGCGATGCCGGCCAGGTTAAGCTTGGCGAAACCGTTGAGGTCGGCCTGTTCCCGCAGGATGCATCGGACATGCTGGATCCAGAGGCCAGTGCGCTGGACTGGCTCAGTCGTTTTGCCGAAGCCGGAACCTCGGAAGTTGAGCTGCGTTCTTTTATGGGGCGCATGCTTTTCCGCGGCGATGATTGCTGGAAAAAAGTGGGCGTGCTCAGCGGCGGCGAGAAGGCCCGGCTGATCCTTTCAAAAATGACGATGGAAGGGGGCAATGTCCTGGCCCTGGACGAGCCCACCAACCATCTGGACCTGGAATCGATCGAAGCGCTCAACTTTGGCCTTTCGTTGTTCCCCAACACGCTCCTCTTTGTTTCGCACGACCACCGCTTCATCGCCACGCTGGCCACCCGGATTCTCGAAGTCACCGAAGATGGCATTGTCGACTATCCCGGCACGCTGGATGACTACGAAGCGTTGAAAAAGAGCCGAAAAGGCAAGGGCTAGCCGCCGCCGGCTTCCGGCCGGCCTTGATTGGGGTTACATTCCCCATTGTTCATTTTTCGCTGCCGCAGTATGCTTCCGGCGTAGGAAGGGAGGCGAATTAGGATGAAAAATGAACGCATGTGGCGCAAGGTGCTGAAGGAGTTTCCGGGCGATGCTCCGGCGGACAAAATCGAGTCCACGGCCAGTGATCTGGAGGGCCTCGCCTACGAGCCGGTGCTGTTGCTGAAAACCCCGGGCTTTCTGCGGATGGGGCGAAAAGAGCTGGAGAAGGAGGTCGACCGCATCAACCAGCTGACGCCCCAGGAAATGATGGCGGAAGGATTTGGCGCCAACGCGAACTTTAACGAGTTCAAGGCCAAGCATCTCCAGCTGTTGATCTACCACTACGGCTTGCTGTGCCGGCTGCGCACCGACGACCCAACCGCATGGGCCACCATCAACGAGCTCTACGAAGACGATTGATTATTACCACCGAAGCGCACGAAGGATTGGATGTTTCAGCTTTGTGTCCCGTGAGCCTTCGTGGTTATTATTCCCATCCGTTTTGAATGAAAGGATTGAAGATGATTAAGCATGTTGTGATGTGGAAGTTTAAGGATGAGGTATCCGAAGCAGATAAGCTGGAGATGAAGCGCCAGCTGGAGGCGTTGAAGGGCGTGGCACCAACGCTCATCGGCATTGAAGTCGGAATGGATGTGGTCGGGAAAGACGCATCGAAGGATATGGTGCTCTATTCGGAGTTCAACTCGTTGGACGACTTGCAGGCCTATGCAGTGCACCCGGAACACGTGAAGGTGGTGGAATTCGTGAAGCCGCTCGTCTGCGAGCGTGCGGTCGTCGATTATGAATGTTAGTTTTAGACAGGATTAACAGGATGGTCGGGATATCCCGTAAGTCCTGTTTATCCCGTCAAAAATGAGCTGATGAAAAGTAAATCAAACATCGTGTTGATCGGGATGCCGGCGAGCGGGAAGAGCACGCTGGGGGTGCAGCTGGCGAAGTGGCTGTCGATGGGGTTCATCGACACCGATCTGCTGGTGCAGGCGCGGGTGGGAACCGGCATGCAAACCTTTCAGGATGCGAACGGCATGGCCGACTACCAGGCGCTGGAGTGCGATACGGTCCAGTCGGTTGTCTGCAAAAAATGCGTGGTGGCCACCGGCGGCAGCGCGGTCTATTGCGACGAAGCGATGGCGCACCTGCAGAGCCTGGCCAAAATTATTTTCCTGGATCTGCCGGTCGCCGAGGTGAAGGATCGCATCGGCAGCATGGCCGAGCGCGGGGTGGTGATCCAGCCGGGCATGAGCTTGGAGGATCTGTACCACGAACGGCATCCGCTCTACATGAAGTATGCCGACGAGGTGATTGCCTGCTCGGGCAGATCGCCGGATGAGTTGTTGGAAGCGATTCGCTCGATTATTTAGGCCGCGAAGATGCAGTTGGCTCCTTCGATAAATCCGCGCTTTTTCAGGAAGGCGCGGATGTTGGCGCGCGCGCCGCGGTTGCCGACCATGGGCAGGATAAAGCAGGAGTCCGGATTGGGAATATCGTCGTGATGGATGACGGGAATGCCGTTTCCGAGGGTTCGCGGTTTTAGATCGATGTAGCCCGTAATTCGTAATCCGTACTCTTCCAGTACGGCGGCTCTTTTTCTTGTGATGCGACCCGCTCCCCAAACGATAATGTCAGGATGGTGCGGATTGTTTTCCTTGAGCCACATGGAAAGGTATTCGGCTTTGGTTTTATAGAAGGCGTCGGTGCTGTAGCGCGTGTCGGTGCGCGACAGGCGGTCGGGTGGATCGTTCCACGTGATCAGTTCCTGGTCCACCTTGCCGGCCTTGACGCCGTTGGCCATCCAACGCAGCCACAATTCGTAGTCTTCCGGGAACGGGCCATCGCGGTAGGCTCCGAATGATTCGAACAGCTCTCGTCGGAACATCACGGAGGGGTGGGCGAAGGGGGATTCGATGAACCGGTTGATCGCAATGTCTTCCGGCGTAATCAACCCGTTGATCCAATCCACGTAGGTGGCATATCCCGTCTGTTGTTCGCGGTCGCCGCCGAAGCGGACGCGGGAGCCTACGAGTCCAATGTCCGGACATTCCTTA
>Ga0208879_1003961_pt1 | contig 11814 bp, 7 predicted proteins | sample Knorr_S15_td_Bot_FD_185605 | JGI IMG/M metagenome (GOLD analysis project Ga0208879, IMG submission 185605) | Marine microbial communities from Southern Atlantic Ocean transect - Knorr_S15_td_Bottom_ad_5009_LV_A (SPAdes) (version 2) | ecosystem: Environmental > Aquatic > Marine > Oceanic | place...
GATTCGCCACGTTATAAAGAGCGGATCGGTCACAATTTTCGACTGCATTGACGTTGGCTCCCTTCTCAACAAGTAATTTCACAATCTCAAACTTGCCCGGCTTTTCTCGATGGTTTCCCGTCGCAGATAACAGGGGTGTGTTCTTTCCTTTATCAACCGCATGGACATCTGCCCCGTTCGCGACAAGCACCTTCACCGACTCCGCATGCCCCTCATAAGCGGCGACATGAAGGGGTGTTTTTCTCTGATCCGTTCGCGACAAGCTTTCTGTCCGTGCATTCACATCCGCTCCTTTGGCAACAAGAGCCTCTATGACTTTGGTAAAACCTTTGCCAGCCGCCCAATGCAAAAGAGTTTTCCCGTCTTTCACATTCGAGCCCACATCCAAGTCCGCACCAGCGTTGATAAGCAGTTTAGCCGTTAAAGTTCTGTTTGCTCGCACGACATTCCTTGCCGTGTCTTGCACGGCATAAGCCAGAGGAGTGGCTCCTTCCTTGTTTTTGGCGTTCAAGTCCGCGCCCTTGGAGAGCAACAGTTCAGCGAATTCACCATCCCCCCTCCATGCCGCAGCGTGTAGCGGCGTGCTGTGATCATTATTCAACGCATTCACATCCAGTCCCTTTGCGAGACACAACTCAACGATTTTCACATGTCCCTCATCAAAGGCCCGGGGAAGTGCTTCGTGCAAAAGGGTGTTCCCTTTGTTGTCTCTTGACTGCACACCTGCACCCCCGTTGACGAGGCGAACAACGATCGCCTCCTGACCCTCAATCACCGCGCTCCATAAAGCTGTCTTTCCGTCAGCATCCTTCAGGTTCAAATCCGGTTGTTTTGCAACCAGAAGTTCGACAACTTCACCGTGCCCCTTTGCGCTGGCCCAATGCAATATCGAGCCGTATCCCTCCCACTCGCCAGTCAGCCCCTTGCCCTCTTGGATATGCTTAAGCGCAGCTTCAATCTTCTCTGCGTGACTTTTCAACTTCAGGTTTTTTCCGCCATGTTCACGGAGGATCGACTCAATCTCGGGATGCTCATGTTTGATCGCCAAATCCATTGGTGTCATTCCCTTGCCGCGGCCTTTCCGAACCTTCAGGTTGACGTCTGCACCATTGGCGATGAGCAGTTCAACAATCTCCAGCGAATTCTTGGTTATCGCCGCGTGCAGTGCCGCATCTCCCCAGGCATACCCCAACAGCTGGTTTTCATCATCGGGAACCGAACCACCACCTGATCTTGCGTTTACTTTCGCCCCTTTCGCAATGAGTAATACCACCATTTCTTTTTCACCCTCAAAGACCGCCCACATTATTGGTGTCCCGCCCATCATATCCTCCTTCAAGTTGACATCTGCACCTTCGGCAATAAGAAACTCAACGATCCTCTTTTGCCCCTTATCGATTGCTGTAATCAGCGGGGTCATTCCCTCTTCGTCTTTCCCGTTCACGTCCGCCCCGGCCCGAATGAGCAATTCCAAAACATCAAGATGGCCGAAACCAATCGCGTATCGTATCCCCATATTCACATTAACCCCGAGATCGATCCACTGTTTTACGACCTCCACGTTTCCATCCGATACTGCCTTGATTAAGTTGATGGAAGGCTTCGGGCCGGATTCCGTTCTCGCCGATGACGATCGTTTTGTTTCAACCTTCTTCAAATATATTCCATCCGCGCCGTCCGGGATCATCCTGTCCAAAGGAACTTCCTCCCCGTTTTCAGCGAGCGAAATCAGTTCGAAGGTTGTCTTGTTGAACTTGATCGTGAGTTGATCGGAATCTTTTGTGGTCGTCCCTTCGCAGACCAACAAATCTCCCTCGACTTTCCACGTGCCAACTGCGTCATCATTCTCACCCTCCGGGCTTCCGATGAATGAGCCGTCCGGCTTCAGTTCAAAACGAACCGAACCTCTCCCGACAGTTAGGATGTAACTCCCCGAATAGTTCGGCGCCGACTCGCACCCCATCAGGAGCGCAACTGCGATTGTTGTGATTATTTTTTTCATTTTTTACCTTTCTTTGGCGGTTCCCCGATGTTCAAGAGACAATGTAGCACACTTTCCATGAAAACCGGCTATTGATAAAATCAATGGTAACATCGACTGAGTCGATAGTCAGCGCGGCTCGTTTTGTCCGGAATCTTGGGCTTAAACTTCACGCTTGCAACTCGTTGGGGCAGCGCGGATTCTGGCCTGCCTTTTTGTCGAACCCGACTCACCATGGGCAAAGCCAAACGCAAACGAGAAAAACAGTCCGCCCAAGCGCCACTCACCGGCACTTGGACTCATGCGGTTCGGATGCTTCTGTTTTCAGCAGCAATCATCACCGCCTACCTTGCACTCGCGACCTTGGCCAAGGGCGGGCAGGTGCCCGGCTGCGGGCCAGAGTCGGACTGCGACAAAGTACTGGGCAGCCCGTGGGCGTATTGGCTTGGTGTCCCGGTGTCGCTGCTTGGCCTTGGGCTTTACGCGGCGTTTTTCATTAGCACATTTTCGCTCAAGATTGGCCAACTGCAAAAAGCCCAGCGCTCGCTCAACTCGCTCACGCTTTTCTCGTTCGCCACACTCGCTGCGGCAGCTTGGTTTGTCGGCGTGCAGGCGGTGGCGATCGGGGCATTTTGTCCGTACTGCTGCACGGCGCATGGCTTGGCCTCGCTGGCGGCGATCATTTTCCTGAGCCAAGCCAGCGACATCGGCGCGCGGCTCTCGGTGCGGCTCAATTTCCGTGCCGGGATCGGCGTGGCGCTTGGCTTGGTGGCGGTGATCGCCGCTGGGCAAATTATCCTGCCGAAGGAACAAGCGGCGCCTTTGGTTGTTGACCTTGGCCAAGCGCAAACCAACGCGCCGCTCGCCGAGACCAAGCCGACCCCAAAACCCACTCCGCCGCCCACGCCCATCGTCAAGACCGAGCCTGTGGTGACACCCCCTCTCCCTGTCGCCTCGACGGTTGAGGCCAAGCCGTTTTTGGTTCCGCGAACCACCCTATCGCTCGACGCCTCGCGCCTGCCGCTGCTCGGCCCGGCGAATGCCCCGCACCGGATTGCCTGCCTGTTTGACTACACCTGCCATCACTGTCGCCAATTGCACGGCCATATCCGCACCGCGATCGACCACTTCGACGGCCAACTTTCGTGTCTGATGATCCCGATGCCGCTCGACGCCAACTGCAACGCGCAGTTCAAGCGCACGCACCGTAACCACGTCGATGCCTGCAAATACGCAAAAATCTGCCTTGCCGTGCAGCAGGTCGCCCCGGCCAAGTATGATGCGTTTGATCGCTGGCTGTTCACGAATCACAAAACCACCAAGCCGCTCGCCAAGGTGAGAGCGCACGCGGCCAGCCTCGTCGGCGCGGCGGCGCTCAACAAGGCCGTCGCCAGCGCAGCCGTCCAGCAGCAGTTGCAGCAGGACATTCGCGCCTACGAGTTGAACTCGAAGAACGGCGGCAATTCGTCCATGCCGCAAACGATCATCAAGGATCGCGTGATATTCGGCCCTTCCCCATCTGATGCCGCGCTGCAATCCATCCTCAAGCAGACGCTTGGCTTGAAATAAGCCTTGCCGATTGCGCCCTTGGCCAAGCGGGGGTAGCCTCCCGCGTGCGCTGGATCGCCCGCGACGTCACGTTTGATTTCCCCCGCCCGATGGTGGTGATGGGGATCGTCAACACCACCCCCGACTCCTTCGCCGACGGCGGCCAGTTCCCCGACTCCGACTCGGCGGTCGAGCACGCATTGCGCTTGGCCGGCGAAGGCGCGGAGATCATCGACATCGGCGGCGAATCGACCCGGCCCGGCTCCGCGCCGGTTTCCGCGGAGGAGGAACTGCGCCGCGTCATCCCGGTGATCGAGCGCTTGGCCAAGTGCAGCGACGTTGCCCTCTCGATCGACACGCAAAAACCGGCTGTTGCCAAGGCCGCGCTCGACGCCGGGGCATCGATTGTCAATGACATTGCCGCCAACCGCGAGTCGCCGGAGATGTGGCAGGTCGTCGCCGAGACCAAGGCCGGTTACGTCTGCATGCACATGCAGGGCACGCCGCAAACCATGCAGGCCAAGCCGTGTTACGACGACGTACTGCGGGAGGTCGGCAGCTTTTTCGTCGAGCGCTTGGCCAAGCTGGCAGAGCACGGGGTGAGTGGCAATCAAGTGGCGCTCGACCCCGGCATCGGCTTCGGAAAAACGCTCGATCATAATATAAAGTTGCTGCGTGGGCTGAATCAGTTTAGCTTCACGGAGCGTCCGCTATTGGTCGGGGTTTCTCGAAAAACGTTCATTGGCAAGCTACTCGGCACGCCACTCGAAGAGCGTCTGCCGGCTTCGCTTGCCTGCGCTGTTTGGTCGGTGATCGAGGGGGCGCAGATCGTGCGCGTGCACGATGTCGTCGAGACGGTTCAAGCCGTCCGGATGGCTGAGGCGTTGAAAGAAAAATGTAACTGATGGAGATACTGGAAAATATCTGGCAGGACGTCGAAAATTATTGGCGTCTTGTGGCTGAGATCTCCATTTTGTCTGTCGCCATTTATTACACGCTCAAGTTTTTCCGGGGCACACGCGGTTGGCCGATGGTGGTGGCCCTCCTTGGACTGATTGGTGCCACGTTGCTTTGTGCCGCGCTCAAGCTGGCCGTCCTCTCGGCACTGCTGACCTCCCTCTTCGGCTTCTCCGCCGTGGCGGTGCTGGTGATCTTCCAGCCAGAACTGCGCCGCCTGCTCGCCGGGTTGGGCAACCTGACTTTCTTCGGGTCGCTGCGTGAGCAGCGTGAAAACATCGAGGTCATCATTCAAGCGGTTGACCGGCTTAGCGAGTCCCGCACCGGGGCGCTGATCGCCATCGAGCAATCCACTCATTTGCAGGATGTTGTCGAGTCAGGAATCATCGTGGACTGCGAAGCCTCAGCGGAGATGATCGAGACGATTTTTTTTCCTAACAATGCGATTCACGACGGAGGAGTAATCATCAACGAAGATCGCATCTTGAGCGCCGCCTGCATCTTCCCGCTGACACGCCGTCAGGACATCAGCAAGACCATCGGCACCCGCCATCGCGCCGCGATCGGCATGAGCGAGGAATCGGACTCGCTGGTCATTGTAGTGTCCGAGGAGACTGGCTCGATCTCGACTGCGTACAAGGGGCAGCTGGTTCGCGGCATTTCGCAAACCAAGCTACGCACCACGCTCGTGTCGGTGTTCGTGACCCCCATCCGCAACCGAAGCCCCAAGGGTTGGCTGCGCGCACTGAAAGCCAAGCCGGGCAACGCCCCGCTACAAACCAAGACAACCCCCCACTGACATGGGCTGGTACGACATTTTCACTCGCAACATTGTCTGGAAAGCCACTTCGCTGCTGCTGGCTGTTTTGACTTGGTTTACCATCGACACCATCCAGACCAGCGGTAATCCAGACCGTTTCCAAGGCCAGGCGCTCACGGAGCAGCGGCTCGACAACACGGCCATCATCCCACTCGCCAACCCGCCCGGATCGACCAACCGCATCAGCATCATCCAAACCTACGACATCCGGATTCTCAAGCTGCCGGACGACCCCACGCGATACATTCTCCAACCGGCGCAGGTGACTCTCACGCTCGGTTCGGACGCCGACCCGGCCCCCGACCTCACCAGCCCAACCGCGGTCAAGGTGTTGCTCGACCCCACCGACATCCCCCCCGGTGTCGTCGTGACCAACAAGCAAGTCAGGGTGCTCGTGCCGGAAGGAACCATCATCAAGGGGATCAACCCTGAACGAGTGAGGGTCACCCGGATCATGCCGCAGCCCCCCCCACCAGTGGATGCGAAGCCGGGCAGCCAAGTTCCCGGCAAGAGCAGTGACGAAGACAGCGAGGAGTGAGGCTCACGGCTCAACCGGGTCGTCGCGCAACAACCCGCCGGGCAGCCGCCCCACCCACTGATCCGGCATCCGCTCATCGATCGTCCCCGCCTCAAATCCCGCTTGGCCAACGTGGCCGTCGCAAAACGCCGCCGCCGCTTTTTTGCCATGCCGAAAATGCGCGGTTTGCTCGCGGTCGTTCACGAAGTAAAACTCCTCAAGCATCGGGTTCCCCCTCGATGCCGGCGACTGAAACGTGTTCACCTGCGCGGCATCGGCGAGAAACACCGTGCCGCCCGGCTTGGCCAAGCGATCAACCCGCACCCCCGGCCCAGCGAGCCCTCCGGCCAAGTGCAGATTGTAGCCGTAACCGAACGCCGCGCCGGTCGCCTTCAACTTGAAACGCGAATCGACGTAGGCCAAGCTCGGGCAGGTCTCGACCCCGCCGCCGCCGAGGTACGGCTGCATCGCGCCCTTGGCCAAGTCGAACCGCCGCGCGCCCTCACCGCCGCGCTCGAGCCAGCCGAACCAAAACAAGTCGCCGCCGTCCACCGACTCGCCGCGATAGGCGAAGGCGCGGTGGTCGTTGTCGCTCCAGTACATCTGCCCGGCAAGGCCAAGCTGCCGCAGGTTCCCCGCGCAAACCGTGTCGTGCGCCCTGCGCTTGGCCGCCGACAAAACCGGCAACAGCAAGCTCGCCAAAATGGCAATGATAGCGACCACAACCAGCAACTCCACCAGTGAAAACCCAGTCGCAAAAGGTAGGGACGGCTGTCCCAGCCGTCCGCTTGGATTTGCGAAATGCCTACGAAAACTCATCTGCCCAGGCGGTAAAACCTGCCGCCGTCCAGCGGCTCTTCATCGGTCAACCGCAAATAAAAACCGTCCGCCCGCACTCCGTTCCCGACCGGCTGCCACTCGCGCAAATCAACGGAGCGCTCGAGCACGTATCCCTCGGCAGCAAAGCCAAACGAACGCGCTTCCCATTGCCCATCGACGATTCGCGCACCGACGATTCGCGGCTGCGAGCGGGCAACAGCGATTGCCAAATTGTCCACGCTGCCAGTGGCGAGCAAACTCGACTCGCTGCCCTTCGCCGTATAGCTGCTGATCGAAAACGCATCCACGGCGAAGCCTGAAAAATCATCGTGCAATTTCACCGTTTGAATCTCCTTCCACGCCTCGCCGTTCTCAAGCATGAACGTTTTCAACGTCCGCTCATCGGGATCGTACTCCATTCGCACGGAGTATTGTTTGCCAACACTCAACGCAGCCGGAAACGTGAATCCGGCGGCGAACTGACTCTTCCCGGAGGCGATCGCCGGCGAGACTGTCGCACCGAAACCGGTGTCTGGGAAATAATTCCACTCGACTAGGTTCGGCGAATCGCTGCCGGTGCCACGGCTGAACCCGTCAGCCTTCGCCGACTCGATGTTGATCAAGCCCACCGCGACCTCGAACGTGTGCGGCTTCCCGGCGAGATGCCCCGCTTTCACTTCGCCGAGCGCGATGTCGAACGCGAACACAAACGTGTCGGCCTCCGCCAGCGTCAAGCCAAGCGGACGGTGAAAATTGCTGTTCGGCTTTTCGGAATCCCACGTCACCGCCAGCGCCCCGGCCTCGGCATCCCACTCGAAGAGCGACTCGTCGCCATGCACCGCCCAGCCGCTGGCCAGCGGGTTCGCCGAAAAATTTTCAACATGCCAAGCGAGATTTTCGGTTTGCGGCAAGACATCGCTCACGGCATCGATCTCGGCCTTGCCGGACAACACCTCGAGCCGGACGAACTGCACTTGGCCAAGCGCCACCGGGTTACCGTCGCTGTCGATTGCCCAGCCGATGTCGTAACCCGTCCCGCCGCCGGAGCCGTCGTAAAGCTCGCTGAACTTGGCCAAGCCGCCGCCGGCGAAGTCGCCCTTGGCCAAGTCCGGATTCACCGGCAGCCCAAAGTCGCCGCCGCCGTTGGTCGGGAAGTACGCATCGAACGTCGGCGCCCGCTTCGGGTCGAGCGCGAACCAAGCTTCCCCGTCGGCGCTGACCGACACGCGGGTCTCCCCGTCGGCCAGCCCAAAGAGTGTCCCGTCCGTGATGCCGCCGCCGCCGAAATCGCCGTTGGTGATCGTGAACCCCGCGCCGCCAAAAACGAGGAAGTCGAGCCCGAACGGGTTGAGCGCCTCATCGCGAATCGGCTTGGCGAACTTCAGCGTCACCTCGCCGCCTTCGCCAATGGAGAGGATTTGCTCGAGCAGATACGGCGGACTGAACGGCGTGATCGGCCCGCCCCATTTCCCCGGCGTCTTGCGGGTTGGCTCGCCAACGATAGCCTCTTTTTTTGTGTAACCGGCGCCGGTGCTCCAGTCGGTGGCGAAACCGGTTCCCGGTTTGTACGAGACGACCTCGGCGGCAAACTGCGTCGCCCATGTTTCACTGGCTCCCGGCAACGCGGCGACTCCCAATGCGATGATGATAATGCGTTTCATTTGTTAATCTCTGTTTGTTGAGACCAACAGTTGGCGGGCATAAAAAAAGACCTTCCGCTTGGGAGGGTCTTGGAATTAAAGCTGCACCATCGTGCTGGCCTCATCCTTCTCGAGTGCGGAGAAGTTGGCCGCGCAAGCGGCCCGACGAGCATGAACGGCAGAATTGACCTGACTTCGAGCTGCCGAGCAGCCCGTCACAGTGGCGCAACCGTCCCCGAGTCTCACGGGGTTCCTTCCGGCGTCATGATTGTCTGTGGGCAAATGCCCAAGTCAAAGAACACCGCCGTGATACACCAACCCCGACGCTTGGCCAAGCGCCCAGTTTTGTTTGGCTAGCCGGGTCGGCTTCTGGTTGAATCCCCGCCCATGTCGAAATTGAGCCACTCCCTCGCCGCGTCCGCCCTGCTGGCGATGTTTCAGCCCGCGAACGCTGAAATCCTGCCACCGGGCAACCGCCCCCTCCCGCCCGGCCACCACGCGCTGATCCACGCCACGGTCGTCGTCAAGCCGGGCGTCACGATCGACGACGCCACGGTGATCATCCGCGATGGCCGCATCCAAGCTGTCACCGAAAAGGGCCAAACCCCCGACACGGCGCGCGAGTGGGACATGACCGGCCTGACGCTTTACGCCGGATTCATCGACCCATACGTCACCGAGGCCAAGCCGATCTCGACCACGATGACGCAAAGCATCACCGGCACTGGCGCGACCGCCGCTGGCAAGCCGGGTTTTTTCGGCGCGCCGGGCAACGAGCTTGACCCCGGCACGACCGGCCCCGGCTCCGGCCTGTCCACGATGAAACCGGAGCACGATGTCACCGAGGCATTCAGCCCGAAGCCGGGCACCTACGAGGCACTGCGCGCACAAGGCTTCACCGCCGCCGTGCTCACGCCGAGCAACGGCATCATTCGCGGCCAGAGCGCCCTCATCTCGCTTGGCCAAGGTTCGCCGAACCAACTCGTCATCAAGCCGCAACTTTTTCAGCACATCGTTTTCGACACGAACGCATCCAAGCCGGACGAGTTCCCCAAGTCGCTCATGGGCGTCATCTCGGCAATCCGGCAAACTCTCTCCGACGCTCAACATTACAGCAAAATCTGGAACTACTACCGAGCCAACGCGGACACCACCAAGCGGCCGGCGCACAATAAATCGCTCGAGACACTTCAAGCTGTTTTGAATAACGAGCAACTGGTCATCATCGAGCCGGGCAGCGTGCTGATGGTGGACAAGGCAATACGGCTCGCCGATGAGTTCGGCATCCAGCCGGTCATCGTCGCGACCGGCCACGAATGGCGGCGGCCAGACCTCGTGAAAGCGAGCGGCACCCGTTTTATCGTGCCGATCAACCTGCCCAAGGTGCCCAAGATGCCGAGCGACGCCGACTGGGAAAACGTCTCGCTCGACCTGCTCCGTGCCTGGGACTGGTCGGCGGAAAACCCGGTTTTGTTGCAAAATGACGGCCTCGAAATCGCTCTCACGACTCACGGCCTCAAGGACAAAAAGAAGTTCCGCGAGAACTTGGCCAAGGTCATCGAGCGAGGCTTGGCCAAGCGCGACGCTCTCGCCGCACTCACCACCACGCCGGCTGCATTGGCAGGTGTCACCGACCAGCTCGGTACGATCGAAACCGGCAAACTGGCCAACCTCGTCGTCGTCGAGGGCGATTACTTCGACCCCAAGGCCAAGCTCAAGGGCGTTTGGATCGAGGGCCGATGGAACACGCTCGAGCCGGAGAAACTCGCGTGGATCGACAAAAAGAAAGACGACGACAAAGAGGAAAAAGACGGCGAAAAACCGGACGATGAAAAAGAGGACAAGCCGGACGAGCGCCTCGCCCGCTCGCCGCTCGGCGAACACGCTTTGCTCGAGCCTGCCGCCGTGCTCGTCCGCAACGCGACGCTTTGGACCAGTAGCAAACGCGGCATCCTGAAAAAGCACGACCTCTTGATCGTTGACGGCAAGATCGAAAAAATCGGCCGCGACATTGAGCCACCCGAAAACGCCCACGTGATCGATGCCAAGGGCAGGCACGTCACCGCCGGCATTATCGACGCTCACAACCACAGCATGATTCTCGGCTCGGTCAACGAAGGCACCCTGCCCTCGTCGGCAATGGTCTCGATCGGCGACGTCGTCAACTCCGAGTCGGCGGAGATTTATCGCCAACTCGCCGGTGGCCTGACCGTGGCCAACCTGTTGCACGGCTCGGCTAACCCGATCGGCGGTCAAAACGCGATCATCAAGCTGCGCCTTGGCCAAGGGCCGGAGGCACTCAAGTTCAAGGCCGCCCCGCCGGGCATCAAGTTCGCGCTTGGCGAAAATGTGAAGCAGTCCAACTGGGGCGACAAGAAAAACACGCGCTTCCCGCAAACCCGGATGGGCGTTCCTGTGTTTCACGAAAACCGATTCACCGCCGCGTGGCAGTACAATCGCGAATGGCGTCGCTTCCGCGAGAAAGGCGGTTCGCCACCGAGACGCGATCTTGAGTTGGAGACGCTTGGGCAAATCATCAAGGGCGAGCGCTGGATTCATTGCCACTCGTATCGGCAGGATGAAATCCTCGCCTTCATGCGCACGATGGAGAAATTCGGCGTCCGGATCGGCACGCTGCAGCACGTCCTCGAGGGGTACAAGGTGGCCGACGAAATCGCGGCGCACGGCGCCGGTGCTTCCTGTTTTTCCGACTGGTGGGCGTACAAGTACGAGGTCATCGACGCCATCCCGTACGCCGGGAGCCTCATGCGCGAGCGCGGCGTGGTGGTGTCGTTCAACTCCGACTCGTCCGACCTCGCACGCCGCCTCAACCTTGAGGCCGCCAAGGCGGTGAAGTACGGCAACACAAAGGAAACCGAGGCGCTCAACTTCGTCACGATCAACCCGGCGAAACAACTGCGAGTCGATCACCGAGTCGGTTCGCTTGAGGTCGGCAAGGACGGCGACTTTGTGATTTGGTCAACGCACCCGCTGAGCACCAGCACGGTTTGCTTGGAAACTTGGATCGAGGGCAAACGTTACTTCGAGCGGGGCGAAGCACTCCAACTCGCCGATGCCCGCGCAACGGAACGGGAGAAACTCCTCGCCAAGGCCAAGGGTGAAGCCAAGAAAGACAAAAAGAAGGACAAAGAAAAAGATGACGGTTCCGACGATGCCCGGGCCGCTTTTTTCCGGCGCGCGCTCGAGACCGCTCACGGCTTGGGCGTGGTCGATTGCCGGGACTGCAAGATCGAAAACAACTAGACACGGGAGGAGACAAGCATGACACAAACAAAATATTTCAATTCAGTAGTCACGATCGCCGCTGCCGCAGTGTTCGCCGCTTGGCCAAGCGCCACGGCAGAAGGCATCCTGTTCACCAATGCCGTGGTGCACACCGTCTCCGGGCCGACGCACTCGCCCGGTTTCGTGCTGATCGACGGAGACACGATCAAAGCCGTCGGCCCGGCCAAGGAGCAACCGGCCGCCGGGGAGGCGCAAGTCGTCAACCTCAAGGGGCAGCACCTGTACC
>Ga0208879_1003963_pt1 | contig 11811 bp, 7 predicted proteins | sample Knorr_S15_td_Bot_FD_185605 | JGI IMG/M metagenome (GOLD analysis project Ga0208879, IMG submission 185605) | Marine microbial communities from Southern Atlantic Ocean transect - Knorr_S15_td_Bottom_ad_5009_LV_A (SPAdes) (version 2) | ecosystem: Environmental > Aquatic > Marine > Oceanic | place...
AGCCAGGGTGGTGATGTAAAGAGAGCCAAGGCTTTGATGGAAAAAGCAGAGGTTAGAATTTGGACTCCTCTGCGTAGCAAAGGCCTGCCAATTTGTATAGATCCATTCGTATCGCCTCCTGCAGAATTAGATGTGGAAGAAGCGATTACAGCGTGGGATATGGTTGCTGCGGGTTTTACAGGGCTCGCTGATTATGATGTGGAAAAAGCGCAAGGAAAACAGGTTAAACCCTATATTTACGAAATTTTAGTTCATGGAGCAAGACTCGGATTGCCATTAGATGATTTCGCAAAATTAGCCAAAGTAATCCGTAATCCCCATGCTTCCTTTTTGAAATTATTATACCCTGAAGCATTTGAAGCAGCTGAAGAAGATGAAGATGAAGCCATTGAAATGCCAACTTGGGAGGAAGTCATGGAAGATCATGGCCTTCCTCATTACGATGATATGCTACCAAAAAGCACTAGGGGGGAATTGTCTCGTCGTATTGCTGCCTATAATTCAGGAGTTAGTCAACTACTCTTCGCAAATGGAACGCCACTCGATATAGACACATTTTGCACTCCTTGTGTAGAAGGTAAAGTCCCAGTCAATATTCTCTACTTGAATACCATTCAAGATGATGCGCAAAAACAATACTTGGTACAAGAAATTGCCAGAGAATTATATGATTGGATGTTAACTCAGCAGCCTGTAGAAGGAGAATTAAAACTATTATTCTTCATGGATGAAGTTGCTCCATATCTACCTCCGGTGCGGAATCCTCCGGCAAAGGAATTGATAAAATTAATTTTTAAACAAGCAAGAAAATACGGAGTTGGTTGTGTTTTAGCAACTCAAAATGTCAGTGATGTTGATTACAAAATTCTTGCTCAGGCAAATACAACATTTATTGGAAGGTTCACCTTACCACAAGATATTGATAAAGTCAAACATCTGCTTAAAGAAAGTGGCGGTGACCTTGAACTTATCAAAGAATTACCAAACCTTGGTCCAGGTCAATTCCAATTAGTTAGTCCAGACGTAGATACTAAGCCGATTCCAATTCAATGTCGTTGGCTCTATACTGATCACGGTGCGCCACTTTCTGAAGATCAGGTTGAAAATATCACGAGCGATGAAATCAGGGATTGGGCATCTGGAAGAAGTAGAACCACCACAAGGGATGGCGCTGCTGCTGCGGCGGCCGCCCTCGGAGGAATTGGCTCTGGCGCGGCAGGTAAAGGTGGAAGAGGGGGGGGAGTTGTCTCAAATGCGCAACTCGTAAAAAATGTCGGAGGGATGGCGGCAGCCGCTCATGGAGTGGTCGATGATTCTGCCTTCGAAGTTCGTTTAATGGGGGGGCTTGCGGTTCTCAAAGATGGTCGCGACCCGCTTTATGTTATGCAGGCTCTAACCAATATGGTTAGTGGAGTTGTTCTTGGTTGGGCGATGGTTGCGGTACTATTGGGCTGGCAAAGTGGGAATATTGAATGGTGGTGGATGGCCATCGCCTTTGTTATCACAGTAACTGTTGGTTTGGTGATTGGATTAGAAATGTTCCTTTCCCATGATGCAACTCTACAAAAGAAAATTTCAAGATTTGCCCGCTCAATCCAATATATTCTAGCCGCTTGGTTGTGGACAGTATTAATTTGGCAAAATAAAAACGATAATATCGATATGGGGTGGGGTGAGATCTTACTTGAGATGTCAGTAGTTTGGGTGACTCTATTTATTATCGTGGAATGGATTAACAGATTTAAATTAGGTAAATTAGAATTCAAAAAGGGAATTTCAATTCTGTCCACATTGAAACAAAATATCATGAGTGTTTCAACTACCTTAACAGGTATACAATTCAATGAAATGAAGGCTAGTAGTAAACAAGTAATGGCTGGAATCAGGTGGGTTCTAGACTTCTGCACATTGCTCCTCTTGGCAACGCTTGTCATTATTGGTTGGGCAAATGATGGAGCACTCGCTGAAGGGTTGAGTGATATTGGAGGTGAACAAATGGTGCTTAAACCAGCCTTATGGTTAGGCAGTCTTTACTTGTTGATATTCCTCAGTGAAACTTGGTTAAGGTTGAAAGAAAATACTACTGTTAAGTGAACCCGTTCATCGTTTAATTAAAAACTAAACGACGCTCCCTATGTCTCATGAAGGTCAAGTTCGTAGCCCTACTCCTCCTCTCATCTCTATTTATTTCTCTACTTCCAACTGCATTGGCTGAACATGAGTGGGACCATCGTTATACTATTTCAGGTACAATTGTAGATATTAACGGCGATATTGCTCGCGGAGTAACAATTGAAATTGATTGTTCGGAGGGGAAAACTACTGCTGAGTTGTGTGAACTTAATGAGGAAAAGAGTACATCAGCAAATTTTGGTGGAGAATTTGAATTCGCTCTTCACCTCCATTCCTCTGACCATGGAAAAATAATTGTGTTTTTAATTGATGGAGAAGAATTCAATCACACCATTAGTTTAATTGGAGATAATGATACCATGGAAGAAGGAGATAGATTCGTTTCAATGGATATTAAACTCAAACATGAATTTTCATTATTTGGATATTTTCTCCCTTATATCATCATCCTCGCAATAGTTGTTATTGGCTTCTTGATGTTAATCAAAAACAAGAAAATGTTATTCTTCAAAAAAGCGCCTAACTTTGTCGCCAATGAAATCGTTCGAAATAATTTGATAAAATGTCCTAAATGTGAAACTCAATTGAAGAAAAAGAATATTGTCAAGCATTTGAAGTCTAGACATTATTTGAAAGAAAAAGAGGCAATAGATTTAGCCGCAGACCTAGACCCCGGGTCCGACGACTGAGGCTACTGAGCCGAGCACTCCGATAACAATGATGCAGATAATCGCTGCTCTGGCGCTGTGCCACCTTCGTTCCAATGGTTGCTGTTCACGAATTGCGATGATACTCAATATCACACTCAACAATACTAAAATGTGTTTGAAAATCATAATTGAAACCCATCGGTTAGCAAAAAATTCCGTCAATAATGGATGCCCTGGCTCAAAGAGGCGCATCGAACCCCCCAGCAAATTCAAAACAAGCCCAACTAAAACTAGTCTATTGACGGCTTTACCCCCAAGAAATCTCTGCTCAACTTGCTCAGCATCAGCATTTCGCTTGTCATGAAGATGAACTAGTAATAATATCAAACCTGCGAGCAGTAACATTGCACCAATGCTATGTAGAGTATTGGAAATGACCATTATGTCAAAACCACCAAAGAAATCTCGAAAGGATGTACTATCTTCTCCATCATCTCCATGGGCGGCAACATTTGATATTAGCAAGGCCGATGCAAATAGGATGAATATCACCAAAATACGCCGCACCATGAAGAGGGACCTAGTCCATCCCTTCATCAAACTTCCACTCAGCGCTACTGGCCGTTTTATGTGGTATTTATCCGTGATGCCATCTCAGACCTTTTTGTGCGCATCATTCCAATCCTCGTAGTTTTGCTTCTAGCAAGCTCGATGATACCTATTGTAAATGCCCATGATCCACCCCCTGAACCAAGTGGATTAATCTTCTCACTATCGGGAAATGGAGCGGATTTAGAACTACAGAGAACGCCAGTCGAACAAGCGACTCAAGGCTCAAGGGACATGCTGGCAGGTTCAAATGTCGAAATTGGTACTTGGTCCAGTGAACCCTTAACTTCTCCATTACTGATAGAAAGTGTTGTAGGAACCTTGGTGATGTGGGCAATTCCGATGGGAATAGTGGTTGGAACTGGCGTACAAATTACTGTCACTATCGGCATAGATGGCGAGGCTGTCCAGACGGGACAATCTGAAATAGTCATCCTTAACGAGCCTTTGTGGTCTCCAGTTCCGTGGACTTCGGATAGTTTTTCTTTACAAGTAGAAAGTGGTCAGGTAATCGAAGTAAATGTAATCGCCCGAATAGATGGTGTCGGTGGCGCGAGATTCCAATGGGGTGATGCCCAAGACACTCCCTCTACCTTATCTTTGGAAAATTGGGTGATGTTGTCTGAATCTTCTTTTAACGATGATGACAACCTTGCAGTTCTAAGTGGCACATTTGAAACACCATGGAATTGTACTGATGTAAATGAAATTCTGTTGGTGACCAGAGGGCCGGTGGAAGACCATGATGTGTTGTGGTCTCTTGCTGGTGAAAACACCTCATGGTCTGTACAAAAAGAGGGGTGCAATGCCATTGCACCTTTGGAAGGTGTCGAAGGAATCTATCTCCATCGTTGGACATTAATGATGAGTGATGGAGGAAGTATCAATACCAGCGGTTATTTTGAAACTCATTCAGAAGAAGATGTGAAAATTATTGAACCGTTCTATGTCAATGTCCTCGGTGGAGTGATGGGTATTGTTTTGGTTGGTGCCTTCATGACTAACGAAGTGTCGCGTGGGATGTTCTTGACAAGCCATGAACGCTTTACTAGGAGGGTGAAAGGTGAAGGGCGTTCTTCATTAAAACCGATGGCAAGTGCTGGGATCTGGACTGCGACAATACTTACAGGGCTGTTAACTAGTCTCACTATTGTGGTAGTTTTATCTATCGTTCTATATGCAACGATTTGGACATTGGATGACCTTTGAAATGCAAAAAATTTGTTACCCTTTGACTCGGTAACTCAATATCTCAACTTCTTGCCGCCAAAGTTATGCAATTCAGACGGATTTTGTCAAATGAGGCAGCCGTAGAAGCAAAAGTGGTTGCAGGTAGCATCTTCCTTTTGCTATCCGTTGTGATAATATCTTACTTGGTAATACCTAATTCTACTTCAAATAACGAAGATTCTGAAGAAGCTTGGGCTTGGATTGACCCAGTCATTGAAATTGAGGATGAAAACCACAGTCATTCCGACCTCTTGCTTCATCGTCTTGGCACTCCAAATGCAAAGTTAATAGATTATCATAATCTGAATTGTGATGGAAATGTCAAGCCGCCTGCTGAACTTGACAATACTGCAGGTCGTCCTTGTGACCCCGCTTTTAAGAATAAATCTCCAACTCCTGGTGATAATTCGGAAATCACAATTGAAGGTAATTTCCTCGATGATTGTGAGGTCTATTCTGATGGTAGTGGTGGGTGTTATGCTTATGTTTCATCATACAATCAATTCGAAATCCTCGATATTTCAGAACCAAATAACATCACTTTATTGTCAACATATTACGCAGAAACCGCCAGAATTATCGACATTAAAGTCACGCCTGATAACAACTGGGTATTGATAAATCATGAATTAACCAATACTGAACTTGACCCCATTCCAAATGATGATGATGCAAATAGCGGCGCCAACAGAATGGATGTTGTTTTTGTTGGAAATAAGAATGAACCAATAAAAGTTGCAGAATGGAATAATCCACCTGCGGGATTCCACAATCAAGATATTCATGTCGACTGTGATTGGAATCCGGCAAATCCTGTTTGGGCAGAAGAAGAATGCCATCTATTCCTATATGGCGCTGACCCATTACCAGAAGCAATTGAAGGAGGAAATGGTGCAAACTACAAAGGTACGCAAATCTTCTATGTTCCTCTTGGTCTAGAATCATGGAACCCCACTCAAACGGATGAAGAGCAGAACACCAGTAGGGAAATTATTCGATGGGGAGGATATACTCCAGAACTTGACACTACCTGTGGTGGCACCATCTTCAACCATGACAACGTTTTCCAAATTCATCCAATTACAGGACAAAAGTTGCTTTACATTTCTTATTGGGAAGCGGGATTGAGGATTGTTGACGTGTCCAACCCCCCTGATGTTGCAGATCCATTTGGCCTATCATGGCCTCAAAATAATGAGGTCGGGCGCTGGATGGGGTGCCAATCAGACAGTAGTGGTTGGTACGGGCCTGAGGGAGGTGGACACGCCAATATGTCGGCCTCTGAATGGCTAAGTGCCGCAGATGGTAATGGAAATATCCACTATGCTGTACCATATGATAATCTGGTTTGTGAAGGTATTTCAGAGCTTGATAATCCCAGTGTATGGCCTGATGAATGTGGCACAGGGCCAGATGATGCGGTATTTGGAATAAATTGGAGACATTATACTATAATTGCACCTGAATTCGGTTCAAATGATAATCACACTGGATATCTCTGGACCATCGATACCACCGACCCTGCTGAGCCATTCCTCGTCAGCAAATGGAAGTTACCCGGTAATGGGACTCTGGCAAATGGTAGCAGCCATCCTCAACATTACATTCCTGGCGGTTATATTTTCAGTCCACATAATGGTGATACTGGCACAAGTGGAAACATCTACTGGACTCATTACCATGCGGGAACTTGGGTTACCGGCCACGGCTCCTTGTGGTCTGACATCGAATGGAAGGGGGGGGTGCCTGCCCCTGAACTTGGTTTCATGGGAATCAAGACCTTGGCAGTAACGAAAACTGTTGGCTACTACCTGCCCGCTGGGCCAACTTGGATTGAAGACCCTGCGGTTGAGATGGGATATGACATGGCAGATTGTTGGGCTTCGTGTATGATTCCTTTCGACTGGGGATTGCAATATGACCCAAGGGGTTTTGTCTTCATTTCTGAAATGGTATCAGGAATTTACGTAGTACAATTCGATGAAGATATGAATTTAAATTTTGAATACCCGGCTTTATGGGCTGTAGAGAATTAATTCTCAAACTCTTCCGTTTTGCTCTAACCAAGACTGGCCATAATGCTGCCATTGCTCCATTGTCCAACCTGGAGGTAATCCTTCGTATGGTACAGGTGGCCCCGCATGTTGAACTGGTATTGTTGGAGTGTGAACTGGTTGAAGGGGGATAAGTGGTGCATTCATATCTGGCATTGCAACAGGCATCATTTGTTGGGTAAGGTTAGGGTTAGGGGAGCCTGATTTCTTTGAGCGCATTACTAAGACGAGCAATAAAGAAATTATTACAAGAATTACGCCGCCAATAATGATTGTCATCATTGAGGACTCTTCTGATTCCTGAACGCTTCGACTTGCATCTTGAGGATAGAAATCCTTGTCATTTGAAATTCCATCTCCATCCTCATCCAGACAACCTAGTCGGTCGCCTGTTGAGTTGCCCCATTCTTCAGGACAGTCGTCGCTTAATTCAGTGCCATTTTGGTCTGCATAACCATCGCTGTCCATATCACCCCATAACAATGAATTGTCAGGGAATGCATCGCCTTCATTTGACCATGTGTCAAAATCAGAATCAGGACAGCCGTATCTATCTGCAGTTGATGTTCCAGCAATGGTTGGACAGGAATCAGGATAAACTCCATTTACATTGTTTCCATAACCATCCCCATCTTCATCTAACCATTGAGTCACTTCCATGGGGAAGGCATCGTTAAGGTCTGAATATCCATCTGCATCACTATCTACACAGCCAAATCTATCTTTAGTTGAAATACCAACTTCTGTTGGGCAAGCATCGGGTTGGAAGCCATTAGAATTATCTCCAAAAGTATCCGAATCGCTATCATTCCATTGGCTTGACTCAATTGGGAATGCATCTGCACCGTGTGAAGTAGTCCAGGTTTGGCTTGGATCGGAATAGCCGTCTTCATCTGCATCAGAACAACCTAAGCGATCATACATTGAACTTCCAAAAATTAATGGGCAGCCATCTGGTTCAACACCATTTGCTTCATCACCATAGCCATCTTTATCAGTATCATTCCACTGAGTTGGCTCTGATATGAACTCATCTTCTAAATCCGCCCAACCATCGCCATCAAAGTCAGGACATCCAACCCCATTACCATAAATTGCTGTTCCTTTTATTGCTGGGCAAATATCTACCAAATCTTCATGCCCATCATCGTCATCATCTGTATCTTCTGCAATATCTTCGCAACCATCGTGGTCTTTATCTGTATATTGATTCGAAATGAAGCCAATCCTTCCCAGTGGGCACCTGTCTAATTCAGGCCATCCTTTTATGCATCCCGTTTGAATGATATCAGTATCACATATTCCGTCTGCATCATCATCCATATCTTCGGATGAATCTTGACAACCGTCACTATCATGGTCTGTTATTAAGCCACTTAACCAATTTAATTCCCCAAGTTTACAATCATCAAAGAAATCTTCGATACTGTCACCATCATCATCTAAATCTTCTGATGTATCATGACAACCATCCCCGTCATGGTCTGTACTGCTGCTTGATACCCAGCCGATTAAACCTAATCTGCACATATCCAAATCATCTAAGATTCCATCATTATCATCATCATCATCACAGAAATCTCCATCTAAATCTGAATCATGGTCTTCTTGGTCTAAGTTAGCAATATTTGGACAATTATCGAGAGAATCTCGAACTCCGTCTCCATCTCCATCAGGGAAAGTATCGAGGCGAATCACTTCATTGCGGCCAGCATCCACATAGTACAACTTTCCATCTGGCCCTATTTCCAATCCCATTATTTTCGATGCCGTAGTATCAATGGTCTGCAAAAGTGTCCCAGTCGTCGGCGTAGTTCCTAAATCATAAGCGCGAATTTGTCCATTACCATTTGTCGAAACAAATAGTGTATCGCCATCAAGGGCAATACCACTTGGACGGTTCATCCCACTGGCCAATACTCCCCAAGAGACACCAGTGATGCTACTGTATTCTTGTAATGGCTCCATTCTAGTATTCGAATTATAGATATTAGTTGAAGTGGTAGTCGGATCATCTGTGTCTACCCAAAGCACTCTACCAGCGCCGCTATCAGCGATGTATAGAATTCCACTATCTTTGTCGAGCACCATGTGGCTTGGAGTGCCTATAGAGCGCGACAAACTAATCTCGCTATATCTTCGCACGATACCATCGGAATGGTCGTCCTCTCCTGTATCATGGTCGGATTGGAAGTCATAATAAACCAAATCTCCATAATAACCATCGTAGTACCAGTAAGCATTTTGTGAATCATGAGCAACACCCATTCCATACGGTGATTCATGCAACATATCTATGTGGCTGCCTAACAAAGGGCCACCATCTTGATTTTCAACTGCAAAATGGTTTAGAGAAGATGGCCAAAGTGCTGGACCCATGAAATTATTTGGACTACCTTGACCATTGAAAGTGTTACGAGATTCCTGAGCGGTGACGAATTGTACATCGAATTCACCGTCATATACGCCAAATGCAATGGCACTTACCTCTTCCATGAAGTGGTTTCTGTTAGAATCTTCACGATGCTCAGACCATTGTGTAGACAATCCGGTGTCGTGAATAATCGTCACACTATCTGTTGCACGATTGACAATCCATAACTCATCACTACGACTACTTCCTGGATGAAATTCTAAATCCCGAGGTACATCTAAGTCATCACTTGAGTCTGCTATTATGGTCTCATCAAAACCAGAGCCGAATTGAGGCACAATCACCGCTCGCCCTGATGTAGTTTCATCAGCAGAACTGATAACAACCAATCCTGGACTGGCCATCAAAAGTGTGCAGAAGAAAGCAAGCATACGCCTGTTCATAAAGGGGGCTAGATTGGGGATATATGAAAACTTATTCCCTATTGGTGAGAGATTCATTTGATGAGGGGGATTGTTTTCGTAAGCCCATGAAGACCCCACTACTTTTCGTTTTTTTGATTCTAGGAGCTGGACTTTCAGGTTGTATAAGCGACCCTGAAACGACCTCAATATCTAAAGATCTTCAAACTAGTTGTGATGGTCCAGACTATCCCGCATATCGTGTTAGTTGTACAATGGAAAATTTCTCTCTCTTGGGTGATGACAATGTCACATATGATCGGAGTACTATGGATAAAGATGGGAGGTGGATTGCATATTTCTCAGCAGTATGGTGCACCCATTGTGAGCCGACCATGCAAGCCTTAGATGATTCAATACCTGTTGGGAGGATGCTGGTCTTCAACAAGGACCCGCGTGCTGAATACAACAATATGAGTGAATGGAAAAATAAATCAGAAGAGGGATTAAACAGGACCATAAATCATCCATTTATTAATGCCCCAGATTTGGCAGTCTCGATGAATGTTACCAGTATTCCATTCGTTTCATTAATTGAAAATGGTGAAATTATTGCTGTAAGGCATGGCCTATGGTCTAATGCAACTGAAATTGGACTATGGTTCCTAACGGAAAACCCAAATTCTGGTATTCCAACTAATCTAGATGGTGTTGAAGACTAATACTATCATTCCTAATGGAATGAAATAGATTGATTTCACTCTTCAACCTTTTTGACGTTGATTGCGTTTGGTCCGCGGTCGCCTTCTGCAACCTCGAACTCAACTGTATCTCCGTCGCTGATGGTTCCTTCTATTGCAGAACTATGAACGAAGAGGTCTGAACCGCCCTCTTGCTCGATGAATCCGTATCCTTTTGCTTGGTTAAACCACTTGACAGTACCTTGTGCCATGAAGCAAGCGCCGATGTATCGAGTACTTGATACCCTCCTACCCAATTTCATCCAAATTACTGATGAGTAATGGTTCGGTTCCATCCCATCAACTAGTTGATATTGATGTAACTTCCCAAGGTATCTCTATTATCAAAATCCTCATGGTTAGAGCAGGTAAACCAAACACAGGGCTTTCGATGGACTCTATACATTACGATGGTCTAATGAAAATAAAAGATGACACTGTTTCTAACAGAAAACCGAAATGTGAGTGCTCTAAGTAAACTAGAGGGTGTTGAAAACTAATACTATCATTCCTAAAGGAATGAAATTAGTTGATTTCACTCTTCAACCTTTTTGACGTTGATTGCGTTTGGTCCGCGGTCGCCTTCTGCAACCTCGAACTCAACTGTATCTCCGTCGCGGATGGTTCCTTCTATTGCAGAAATGTGAACGAAGAGGTCTGAACCGCCCTCTTGCTCTATGAATCCGAATCCTTTTGCTTGGTTAAACCACTTGACAGTACCTTGTGCCATAAAGCAAGCGCCGATGTATCGAGTACTTGATACCCTCCTATGCCTGTTGTGCTAAAAATAAATTTAGATTGGCTGTAAATCCTCTTTATAATTCATTTGGAACTGGTCTTTGGTCCATGTGTAAAAAAGCAAAAACAGCCCACCAAGTGACAATGTCCCATGAATGAACAAGATTTGCTTCTCCAGTAGCGGTTTCGGTGTCCATATAGCCTTCCATGGTCTCTAATTGGTCACAAGTCTTGTGATAGCATGGATAGCCATCAACAACCCCGTTCCAACCAAGAGTTGCAACTCCAATATCTTGGAATGATTGGTGGTCGCTACGAGCAGTTGGAGATTCATAGATAGCAACGGTATCGTTGTATTGGTTGCCCCAAAGAGGTGCCTCCCCTCCATTTTCCCATTCAATTCGGCCATTTTCTATCTGGGAAGACAAATTCAATGCATCAGAACCTATCCATTCTGCAAGGTGATACATTCCGGGTTGGTCAATTTCTGCTCCGCTTCCATCGGGGCCAAGATAAACAGAAAGAGCGTAGTTTCCAGGATAATTAATTCCGGCCATATCTAGATTAAGATAATTGGAAACAATAACTCCTTGAGGAAGAGAATCAGCAAATGCCGACGAGCCCCACAAGCCTTCTTCTTCAGAGGACCACAAACAAAAGACCATTGTTCTGCGAGCATCAAATTGTGAAAGTGCCCCTGCGGTAGTCAAGACCATTGCTGAGCCTGCTGTATTATCATAGGCTCCAGTTCTTGTTCCATATCCTGTTTGTTCAAGGCCAGGTAGTAGTGAAGTGGGTGTTGCATAAGGTGCGATATCGAAATGGCCGCCGAATACAAGCCATTCATCAGGGAAAGCGGTACCATCTTTGTAGCCGCAAATG
>Ga0208879_1003964_pt1 | contig 11811 bp, 11 predicted proteins | sample Knorr_S15_td_Bot_FD_185605 | JGI IMG/M metagenome (GOLD analysis project Ga0208879, IMG submission 185605) | Marine microbial communities from Southern Atlantic Ocean transect - Knorr_S15_td_Bottom_ad_5009_LV_A (SPAdes) (version 2) | ecosystem: Environmental > Aquatic > Marine > Oceanic | place...
GAGTACTGCGCGATCGCTGAAGAGCGCATCGCAGAGGCGATTTCAGGGGACTGATCCGCCGATCCTGACCGGCTAAATCGGATAATCCGAAATACCCGCAACCGTGTAAAGCCGCTTCACTTTTAGCTATGGGGGATCACTGGGAAACACTAGTGTCCCTCGTAGCCCTGTTCCCTCAGGGTTGCTCCTGGCGCCTCTGCCCACCCCCCACTCATGTGGACCGTAGGGGCGCTTTTTTTGTCCCCGGCCAACCCCGCCCGAGCGTATTGCCATGCGCCCCTACAGGTGCGCCCATGGCCCCGGGTCATTCTCACGAAAATCGGAATCCAGAAGACTGGTGTCTGGGATCGGAATCTCGATGCGAGAGCCGCGGCCCATCTGGATTCCCGACTACTCGGGAATGACGAGTTTGACCGATCACACTCGTCGCACTTCAATGCATGCTTGGAAGTGGGCGCATCATCCCGCCATTTCTTTCCGATGGCAGCTTGCACCCAGACACGAACGTGGCGTTTTCTTACCGTTTACTTGAACGTTTCCCGGTGACTCCACGGGGCTGATGGATGATCATCATGGTGTTGGCACCTGATCTAGCTGCGGAAGCACAGAGACAAATTGTAATTAACCGGTACGCTGCGAAGCGTATCGGGCATCGATCAGAGTCGGGCGTCAGGGGAGAGACATGGACGAGAGTGTAAGGCCCTCTTCGGAGGGGAAAACGACCGACTTGAACACGGTCCCGGCGGAACTGATGCAGTCGGTCATAGAGCTGATAGCTGCTGCGGAAGCGACCGGATCTCCCGCGCCCACGGCGGAACAACTGGCTGTCACCCTGAATCAGTCAGAGGGAACAATCAAACGAGTCTGCGCTTATCTTGAGGCGCAGGGGTCGATCATTGCATCCCGGAGCGCATCTGAGCACACCAATCCCAGCTACGTCGCCTCGCAACAGGCGGCTTCGATACCGGAGGATGACGAAGCGGCAGCCCGGGGACAAGATCGTCAACACCATCCTGCGCGCCACCTCCGCCGTATTCATATCAAATCTGAAAGTTGATATTCGGCTCGCCGGGGGTGAGTTGAAAGACGATCAGGTGACGACGGAAGACCTGTCGATATTCATCCGCGTCACCGGCCGTCTGGAAGGCAACATCTGCTTCGGCTTGAACCGGAAGGTCGCTCGGGAGTTGATTGGGATCATTGGCCAGCAGCGCGTGACATCGATCAATAAAGACGGCGTCCAGAAGCTGAACTCCCTGGCGAATCGTATCCTCAGCGTCGCCCGTGGCGAACTTCAGGCCAACGGATGTTCCATCGATGTGTGGCCCGCGTCGTTAGTTCAACCGATCGGGCTGCGGATCACTACGCTCGGGGCGCAACAAGTCGTGGCCACATTGAACAGCCAGATTGGACCTATCGTCGTTCACGTTGTACTTCGTGAAACGCCGGTCGAGGACGAGCTGGCCGCCTGATTCGGCCCCTATTGCGTCCGACCCTCCCGGATCGGACGATTTTTGCCGCGTTAGTCCCTTGGCCGTGCGCTGTAGTCACCGTATGGGGTGTCGCGCCACTGAACTGCCGCCCTGAATCCGCCTTCTTTTATCTTGTCCTGCCAGGCGTACGAGTGCTCTGTGAACTGTCCCGCTGCGTCCAGGTCCGTGCTTGAACGGACGGACGAGTAGATGCCCATGTTCTCGTAAAAGCGATTCATGTTGAGTTTGAGGATCGCCAGATTGTCGGCGGTCATGTTGGTGATCCTATCCGCGAGGGCGATGGTCCGTTCTTCCAGTTCGTCTCCCGGCCATGCGTAGTTGATCATTCCCATCTGCTCCGCCTCGGTCCCGGTCACGGGATCGCCGGTGAGGTAGAGCTCCTTCGCCTTGCGCATGCCGATAACGAGCGGCCAGATAACGCCGGTGCGGCTCGTTCCCATCCCTCGAAGCCCCGGATGCCCCAGCTGCGCATCGTCCGCTGCGACCACAAGATCCGCCATCATCGCTAGCTCACATCCACCGGCGATGGCGAATCCGTGGACCTGGACGATAGTCACCTTTGCCATGTTCCAGAAGTACATGTGGATATCGGTGATCTGCTGCATGCCGGTGCGGATTCCCATGAGCATCCGACGGTTCTTGCTGTCCACATTCTTGTAGCTGCGCACCACGCCGTCAGAGCCTTCGCCGCGTGGCGTCGTGATGTCGTACCCGGCGCAAAACGCCCCGCCGGCACCTTTCACGATGATGGCGCGGACGGTGTCATCCGCTTCGAGCACATGCAGAGCGTCCCAGAACTCGAAAAGTAACTCCTGCGAAAGTGCGTTCAGCTTCTCAGGACGGTTGAGTGTGATACGGGCGACGCGCCCGTCCGTTGCGACTCGGTCGATCAGAAGGTTTTCGTATTGGTCTGGTTCGCCGTATGTTTCGGGCATGGTTGCCTCCACCGGGTCGTCAGTTGAGCCACAGCTTTGCCGTGGAATGATTTGCATCGCTGGCCGGATTCTAGATCGCCCGACATCGTTCCGGGGATCGGTGCGACATCGCCAACCGGCGATAACGCCTTCAGCATCCCGCCCTCTGGGCCTTCTGATGGGTTAGCCTCGCCTTTTCGCCTCATCGCGCTGGCGAGTGATGTACCTGATTTTGAATAGTTGCCATCTCTGGAGGGTCTAATGCCGGGAAAGGTCGATGGACGAGTTGCTTTGATTACGGGCGGAGGATCGGGAATCGGTCGCGCGACTTCCTTGAAGTTTGCCGTCGAGGGAGCGCGCGTCGTTGTTGCGGACATCGTGCCCGAGGCGGGCGAAGAGACGGCGACGCTGATCCGTGACGCCGGGGGCGAGGCGGTGTCAACGCATGTCGACGTAACAGACGAGGCGTCTGTTGGATCGATGATCGAGTTCGTTGTGAGCGAGTACGGCAGGCTGGACTGTGCGCACAACAACGCCGGGATTCTTGGCCCGATCGCCGAGTTCACCGAGTACAGCCGTGAGGATTACGATCGCGTGATCAACGTGAACGTGACGGGCGTGTGGCTGTGTATGCAGGCGGAGCTACGGCAGATGCTTGTGCAGGATCCCCCCGAGGGCGGTCACTCGATAGTCAACACGGCCTCTGTGGCCGGTCTGGTTGGCAGCCCGACGATTCCCGCCTACTCCGTAAGCAAACACGCCGTTGTGGGCATGACGAACTCGGCTGCACGGAGCTACGGGGCGCGGGGGATTCGCGTTAATTCTGTCTGTCCCTCGCTCATCGACACGCCGCTCGCTCAACCGCTATATGAAAACACCGAGTCTGAAACTCGGATGCGGCTCCGACAGGCGATCGATCGTTTCGGGAAGGTGGAGGATGTTGCAGCGACGGTGGTGTGGCTGTCGTCCCCTGATGCGGCGTTCATTACGGGCGTGCCGATGCGAGTGGATGGCGGTTCGCTGACTTAGAGGGGCGATGCGCAAAGACTCTATCCCACAACAAATCATCCTGAGGCGAGGCGAAGGATCTCCCGAGTAGTAGTGCGCGAGAACGTTCGGCGTGCAGACGACTTCCGACGGCGAGATCCTTCGTCGCAAGCTCCTCAGGATGACTATTCGCTGGACGGCGCTTGCCCGGGGATGGCCTCCTAGCCCCCGCTGAGCACCTTGTGCGCCAGGATGCGGCTGCGGTCTGTGTCGGTGAATAACGGCTCCATTTTGGCGACAAACTGGGCCATTGTGTCCACCAGTGCGCCGCTGTTGTCGATCGAGATCTTGTTGCCCAGCAGTGACCAGTCAACCAGCTCTGCAAAGCGCTTCTTGACCTTGTCGACGTCCTCCGGCTGCACGATGCCGTTCTCGTGCGGGTCGTCCTTCATGCGCTGTTTGATGACGTCCGTGTCTGCCGTAATGTGTACGACGACGGTATCGTTTGTGAAGTAGAGGATCGTCTTCTCCACCTGGTGCATCACCAGTTCGCGATCGAAATTGTGGCCCTTTTCACCGTACCCGAAGTACAACGGGGCGTACACCGCATCGTCGATGTGTCCACCAACGACCATGCCGTCTCCGCCGTTATGGGTGGTATAGGTGGAGACCTGCGTGTGGTAGTAGAGGCTGTGTCGCTGGTGCATTTCCTTGAACTTGGGAGTCGCCGCCAGCAGCCATTCCTGCTCTTCTGAGGTCGTGTTGTCGGGATGTCCCGAGGTGTGCGGGATCTTCCAGTGCTCGTGGATCAGGGAGAAGCGCGTGCCCATGTTTTCCGACATCCAGTCGTCGATGGCATGTGCGACCGTGGTGGTTCCGGAGTATTCACATCCAGCAAGTAACAAACGCATAAGTTCTCCCAGGCCCCAGTGGTCCCAGTGGGGCGGTTATTTGGATTGAGTGTCAGCTAAATGTCTCTTGATGTGGTCTCCGGAACCTTTAGTTTGGCTGGGACTTCTCCCTCGGCCTCGAAGAATTTTTCCCCTCTCCCGCCGGAAGAGGGGACAGGCAAACCGCTACCCCCCGCCGAACTGTTCTTTGATCCTTGGGCGGATCACTTTGCCGAGCGCGTTCCTCGGCAGCTCGTCCGTGAAGTAAATCTTTTCTGGCTTTTTATAACTGGCCAACGCCTTGCGCGTATGCTCAATCAGTTCGTCCTCGGAAACCGAGGCGCCGTCCTCTATCACCACGACGGCGTGGACCAGCTCGCCCCAAGTCATGTCTGGCACGCCGATAACGGAGGCCTCACGCACGGCTTCGTGCCGTTCAAGCGTCTCTTCAACTTCTTCCGGGGAGATCATCTCTCCGCCGCGCTTGATAATCTCTCTGGCTCGGCCGGTCAGGAAGATATAGCCGTCTTCGTCCCTGTAACCGAGGTCTCCGGTGTGAAGCCAACCCTCGCTATTCAGCGCCCTGTTCGTGTCGTCGCCCCAGTAGCCCTTCATCAGGCGCTTGCCGCGGGCGACGATCTCTCCCTGCTCATTATCGGGAACCTCTTCTCCCTCTTCGTTCATGATCACGACTTCGACGCCATCGAGCGGGACCCCGATCGAACGCAGCCGGGTGCGTTTTTTGGCGACCTCTTCCGGTGTTCCTGTTAGATCGTGGTCTTCCGGCGGAAGCATCGTGATCCCGCCGGCGGTTTCGGTCTGCCCGAAGGCGTTGATGAACTTAACGTCCGGGAATTTCTCTATGGCTTTGAGGATCACGGATTCCGGCATCGCAGCGGCGCCGTACGTGATGACATCCAGGCTTGAGAGGTCGAATTCAGAGAACTTCGGATGGTCCATCAGGGTCTTGAGCATGGTCGGGACCATCATCGCCCGGTTCACGTTTTCCCTCTGAACCAGCTCCATCCAGCCTTCAGGCTCGAACTGTTGCTGGAGGACGAGTGTGCGTCCGCCCCACACGCCGGCCATCATCGATTGGACACCGGCGATGTGGTAGAGCGGCACCGTAAGCAGGTTGCATTCGTTGGCGTCAGGGTCGGCCGGCGGCACGTTGTCCATTGCGAAGGAAGTGAAGCTGCCGTGTGTGAGCGTCACGCCCTTTGGCGCAGACGTGGAACCGGACGTGAACATGATCATCGTCGTGTCGTCGTCGTCGTCGGTCGGGTAGCCGAGGTATGGCTCCGCTGCCCCGATGGCGGCCTCGTAGTCCGTCCAGCCGTTTTCCGCCGATCCCGATTCCAGTGCGATGCGACCGGTCTTATCTCCGTCGATACTCTCGCAGGAATCGATCAGCTCGATGTAGCGTTCGCCGGCCAGGACGACCACGGGTGTTGTGCGCTCCAGCATGTGGTTGGCCTCTGCCGTGCGGGAGCGGAAGTTCACCGGCACGTAGATGGCATCCAACATGGCGCTGGCGAAGTAGGTCTCGGCGTGTGCAGGGGAGTTGACCTCCATGAGGGCGACACGGTCGCCGCGCCCGACGCCCATATCTGAGAGGACGGTAGCGAGCCGGGATGCCCTGTCTCGGAATGTCGCGAAATCTGGTTTGATCTCGCCGTTCGCCCCGGCGATAAATGCCGGGCGGTCCGGAACGATCGCACAGGCGATCTCAAGCAGTTCAAATGTATTCAATGGTCTCCCGATTGCGACGGTGTTTTCTGGAATTTGCCTGTCTCAGAAAGGAGGTCGGACACCTGCTACGCCACGGTCCAACATGATAGGCAGCCTTCGTTCGTGCGCAAGGCCGTCTGCAAGCGGAAGATCACGAGCCGTAGCTAGCGCGGACTTGATCGCGCCGGCCAAAGCTGGATCAATCTCCGCCAGATCGCCGGCAATTCGCTCGGACTCCATCTCAAGATCGTCCGGTTGTACAACGCGTTGGACCAATCCGGCGTCTACGGCTTCGGCTGCATCGAGACGGCGTCCGGTGAGCAGCATGTCCAGCGCCCTGCCCTGCTTTAACGCGCGTGGCAGTGTCTGCGTACCGCCAGCGGCAGCGATCAGCCCGTAGTAGGTTTCGGGCATCGAGAACACGGCGTTATCGGCGGCGATACGAATGTCACACAGTAGCGCCAGCTCGACTCCCGAACCGATGACGTGGCCGTGAAGTGCGGCCACGGTGGGCACGGTCAGATCCCGCAACACGCCGAAGACGTCACGCTCCCATCGCGCGTTCCGGGCAGCGGCCTGAGATGGAGCACTGCCGAACTCGGAAAGATCAGCCCCTGCGCAGAAACCTCGTTCACCGGCCCCCCGTAGAAGCACTACCGCCACGTCAGGATCCCAGCGGATGGCGGCGAGCACTTCTGACAGGTCGTCCCTCATCTGGACGTTGAAGGCGTTGATCACTTCGGGCCGGTTCAAAGTGATGTGCGCAACACTGCCACGCTTTTCGTACATTACGGTCTCGAACGTGCTTTCGGTCATTTCGATTCGTCTTCTTGCCGAAAGTCCGGTTTCCTCCGCCTGTTAAACGCGTCGATCCCTTCCGCACGCTCCGGGTCGGTATGGAGAAGTATCGCTAGGTCAGCCTCAAGGCGAAGCGACTGCTCAAGCGGCATGTCAGCCCCTTTGAGAACCGCTTCTTTGGTGAACCGTCCGGCTGATTTGCCGTGTGCGGCGATCTCTTTAGCGAGTTGTCGTGCCCGTGTGTTTGACTCTCCGGCTGGACATATCTCGGTCACAAGCCCGGCCCGCATTGCCTCCTCCGCAGTGACCCTTCGTCCGGTAAGAAGCATATCGGTCGCCAGCCCGGAGCCGACAATTCGGGGGAGGCGCTGTGTCCCGCCGTCCGAGGGCAGACGTCGCTCTCCGGCCGTGGTGGTGGTCATCGCAAAGGTCGTGCCCGTTTCGCAAATCCGTACGTCTGCGGTGAGCGCCAGCTCAAGCGCGCGGTCGTCGATTCGGCCCGACAGGCCTGCGATCACGGGAACCAGGAGCGCGGCGAGGGTGGCAGGCATTCCCTCTTCAACGAGGTCAGCCGAAGATTCCTCGCCAGCAAGAACAATCACAACGGCCCGTACGACCTCATCTGTGGACGCCCTTGCACAGGCGTCTTCAAACGCGGCACTGGCGCCGACCGGGATGGTCAGGACGCGGCCGTCCGAAATTTCAGACGATTGATGAACCGGGTTGCTCATGATTATCGTTACGGGTGCTGAGTTGGCGAGTCAGGATCGTGATTTTACAGGCGTCGCCTTCAAGTCAGGGGCCCCTTCGCTCCAAACGCTATGCGGTCCTCGATTTCTGAACGGGTTGGAACGCCGGACAGCCCTTCGAGCTCTACCGAGAGACTTGCGGCGGCGTTTGCGAACCGCGCTGCCTCTAAGGGGCCAGCCCCTTCGGCCAAACGAACCAGGCATGACGCTCCCCATATATCGCCCGCGCCCGTCGGATCCAGCTCTTCGGCTACATACGCCGCTATATGCACGGGGGCCCCTCCGGCGTATATCCGGGAGCCGTTCGAACCGTCCGTCACGCCGAGAACGTCTGTGGAACCCATCCAGCGCGCCATCTCATCGGCATCACTCTCTTGGAACTCGGTGGTTGAGCCCGCCAGCAACCGGTATCCGTTTGCCAGATCAGGGTGCGGGCCGCGCTCTTCCGTCACGCGGCCGTAGTCGTCCCATCGCCGCAGCCAGCCCTGCACTGTTGCGCCGACAGCAGCACGGGGGAACCAGTTCACTGCGTCCGGGGGCACCTCGCGAACCAGCGGGCCGAGGAACACTATGGGCGCGTCCAGCCATGCAGCGGGAATATCTGACCGCGTGATGGAAGACGAGCGTGCGCCGAGCACCTGGGTTCGCCCGCCGTCCTGTCTGTAGACGTTCTGGAAGAAGGTCGTGAAGCGGGATTCGACGATCGATACCTCGATACCGGGGAGGACGAACTCGACGGGATAGTCAGAGGCGGCGCTTCCAACGACTGCCACATTGAGCCCGAGCGCCTGCGCACACAATGCGCTGAACGTCGCTGCGCCGCCTGGCCGCACGCGGCCGTTAGGATTCCCGGGTTCCGGCGTCACGTCGTACGTCAGAACGCCGATGGCGAGGAAGTCCGGCGTTGTGAATTCAGGCATCGCCAACGCACCTGTCCAGGATTCTATCGGTTCGAGCCCCGTCGCCGCTCGCGTTCTCACCGAGTATCGCGGGGTTTCAAGATCAGCGCAGCTTAACGGCGACCCCTGCGGCCACCACGACCTCGTGGACGACGCCCACCCTGTGAACTTGATCCGCCGCCACCATCGCCGCCCGGGTAGATCACGACGTAACGATCCGATCCTTCTCCGCTGCTCTCGGTCCGTACGTCTGTGTTGTTGGCGAGGGCCATGTGGACCCAGCGCCGCTCATACGCGGGCATAGGCTCAAGTTCAGCCGCCTCGCCTGTGTCGGCGACGCGCTCTGCGGTGCGTTCCGCCACGCCTGCCAGGGTGTCCCGGCGACGCTCTTTGTAGCCCTCGATATCGATCTGGACGTACGCCGAACGGCCCAGCTGGTGGGTGACGATCAGGTTGACCAGATACTGAAGTGACTGGAGCGTCTCGCCGCGTCGCCCGATGAGCAGACCGGAGTCTTCGCCCTCGATATCGAACACGGGAACGCCGTCGTCTGTCTCTTCCCGGATATACGTGTCTGCGACGACGCTCATGCTGGCCAGGAAGTAGTCGATTACTTCCGAAGCGAACTCGATGACCTCAGGGTCCGGCTCCCTCGGCTCGGAACTGTCTCGCCGCTCCGGGCGAGGTGAACGTTCGCTGCGATCCGATCGATCACGCCGGCCACCGCCACGCCTCGGGGCGCCAACAGGTTCCGGTGCAGGTTGATCGTCCGTCGGTTCTTGTTCTCCGACTTCCTCGTACGCAGGGGATACGGGGTCTGAGTCACCTTCTTCCGACGACTCGTCCTCGAACTCCGCGTCGTCATCGTCCGACTCAGAGGGCTCGTCGTCATCTTCGTAGTCGTCATCTGAATCCTGCGCGAAGTCACCATCGCCAGATTCAGGCTCATCTTCATATTTTCGGCCGGTGGCGCCCGCCCCAAGAAGGGTTACGGTAATTTCGGCCGGCTCTCCGCCGAACCCCAGGATCCCAGATCGGCCAGGGTTAACGACGACGATTTCTACGTCTTCGAGGTTTGCGTCGAGCGCTTCGAGCGCGTTGTCGGTCGCTTCTTCCACTGTCTTCCCCGAGAACCGTCGCGGTTCCATCAATGACTTCCCCCTTATCTTCATCATCGGCCCCCGCAACGCTGGCTTCTACAGCCGCCGTCGCCGTGGCCGCTGATGTGCCGAACCGTGTGCCTAAAAGGGCACCCGGACCGGAAATCACGGCAGTAATTGCGACTCCAATCAAGTTGGAGAACAGGATGTATACGGCCAGTCCCGCCGGGAACTGGAATGTGAAGAACCCGAACATGATCGGCATCAGCCACAGCATCATCTGGTTGGTCTGGGCTGACCGTTCGTCCATGGAAGGCATGGCGCTGATCTTCTGCTGCGCCCACATCGAGGCGCCTACCAGAATCGGCAGCGCAAAGTTGAACGGCGCAGGAGCGTTCTGGACCAGGTCAACCAGGTCCATGCCTATGAACATGCTATCCAGAGGCACATCGCTTGCCGCCGGGTTCCATCCGTACAGGACGGTCGACAGATTGGCTGTGCCCTCCGGCGTCGCCGGGACGGCCTTGAAGATGGCCCGGTACAGTCCAAACCAGATCGGCATCTGTAGGACCATCGGTCCGAGACAGCCGATAGGGCTCACACCCGCGGTCTTGTACATCTTCATGGTCTCTGCGGACTGTATGCGACGACCGTCCGGGTGGTCCTTGTAGCGCGCCTGCATGGCCTTCATCCGCGGTTGGAGCGCGGACATCTTGCGCATGTTGCGCGTCTGCATCACGGTCAGCGGGATCATCAGCAGCCGCACCGTTACGGTGAAGAAGATGATCGCCAGACCAAAGTTGCTGAACAGGATCTTGTCCAGCAGTACCAGGGAGTTCACCATCGGCCCGATGACGAACAGGTTGAACCTGAAGATGGCGAGCGCAATCAGCGCGACGCCGAGGATGATCATCATCCTTCTGGAGAAGAACGCACTCATGAGCACGTCACTCCCGTCTCTGCTTCTATGCACGACAGCCGGTTGCGGTCAGCGGTGTTGAACTTGATTAACAGATCATCGGTGGTGTGGGCGTACAGGAATCCGTCGTCGACAAGCAGGCTGGCCTTCACCCCGCCCTCTGTTGCAAAGCCGTTCAGCTCATTTCCATTTGCCAGGTTAAACACGCCAATGTTGTCTTTGCCGGAAGGCACCGCAAGAGAGTCCCCACCATTCCGTTCAGTAATAACGGCAGCGCGTCCGACGATCTGGCCTTCCACCACTCCGGGGTTCGCCCAGATTTCCGCCCCAGTGTCCGGGTTTAGCGCGTAGAACTTGCCGTTCAAAGTGCCGACGTACAGTGTGTTTTCGTAGACAAGAGGGGTGGCCCAGAACCAGCCGTCCGATGAGAACGACCACTCGCCCGCGCCCAACGGGCTTGATCCAGGCCCGGCGGCTTCCCGGGTCGCTATGTCCAGCGCGTAGAAGTTGTCGCTGAAGTCTCCGAAGTAGATCTTGCCGTTCAAGATGAGTGGCTCGGCGGCGATTGCGCCTTCCGCTTCAAAGCTCCATAACTCGTCGCCGGCGTTTCCGCTATCGCCGCCCAGCGACACGGCGTGAAAGATGCCATCGAGATCGCCGAAGTACACAACTCCGTCCAACACGACCGGTGTTCCCCATACGGAATCCGTGGTGGCGAATCGCCAGCTCACGGTCGGCGTTGCGGGGTTACTGATGTCCAGCGCGTACAAATATCCATCTGCGCCCGTAAAACCAGGACCGGGGTCGTTGTCGAACTCGTCGTCGATCTGGGCCGTGCCAAACAGCACAATGTCCCCTGCTACGGCGACTGCGCCAACGACCTGAGTCTTACGCTCAAATCTCCACAGTTCCTGACCGGTTTCAACAGAAACACCGAAAATCGTTGCAGAACAGTCGAGGCCGTCGCAGTCGTACGCGGCGCCTATCACCCGGTCGCCGTCTACGCGCGGCGTGCCATAAATGGGCCCAAGCGTGTCCACGCCAGACGCCGGGAATCCCCATGCGCCATCGAATCGACCGTTGTCGTTTAGATCAAGTCGTGTGATCCGGCCGTCTTTCGCGCCCAGGTAGACATAGTCCCCGCTAACCACGGGAGCGGCCCAGCCACCATCCGGGTCCAGGTCTCCAATGCAAGCGGCGAGTATGAAGAGTGATGCCGAGAACAACAGCACAAGCGCGAGTGGCCGTGGCCTGCGTGATCTGGACCGCGGCATCCGCGGCCCAAGTGTTCTCTCCGGGTGATTATTCAAGGGCGGATTATATCTCCGGGT
>Ga0208879_1003968_pt1 | contig 11807 bp, 10 predicted proteins | sample Knorr_S15_td_Bot_FD_185605 | JGI IMG/M metagenome (GOLD analysis project Ga0208879, IMG submission 185605) | Marine microbial communities from Southern Atlantic Ocean transect - Knorr_S15_td_Bottom_ad_5009_LV_A (SPAdes) (version 2) | ecosystem: Environmental > Aquatic > Marine > Oceanic | place...
TAGACAAAGAAAAGTCATAAAAGGGATAAGCTCATTTTATGCAGAAGATTTTCACGGAAAACTAACGGCGAATGGAGAAGTGTATGATATGTATGGGTTAACTGCAGCGCATAAAACTATGCCTCTTAACACAATATGTAGAGTCACAAATTTATCGAATGATAAATCACTCATTCTTAGAATTAATGATCGTGGGCCTTATGTGAAAGGAAGAATTTTAGATTGCTCATATGGCGCTGCTAAAAAACTAGGGTTTGTCAATGACGGGACAACTAAAGTTAAAATTGAAGTGATTGAATGGGGAGATGGTAAATACATGCAACATAAAACGAGTACAAAATGAAGAAATTTTATTTGGTCGTTAATCCTCATGGTGGGTTAAAAAAAGGAATCAAAATTTTAAATAAAGTTCAACCAATATTTGAAGTAGGGGGTGCTGAGCTTACTATTCTAGAGACGGAATATGCTGGCCATGCCCGTGATTATGCAAATGAGTTAGATTATACCGGATATGATGGATTTTGTGCCATAGGCGGAGATGGGACAATGCATGAAGTTATTAATGGTATGTTAAAACGAAATGATGGAAAAAAATTGCCCATTGGTTTAGTCACGGGTGGAACTGGAAACTCATTTATGCATGACTTAGATTGTCTCGATCCGGAAAATGCTGTTAAGCGAATTTTGACCGGTCGGCTTCGTCCTATTGATATTGCAAAAGTAGATGCCAATGGAGAAATTATATATGGATTTAATATTGTAGGGTGGGGTATGCCAACCGATATTAATATTTTAGCCGAGAAAATGCGATGGTTGGGTGAACAAAGATATAATGTTGCTTCGATCATTGAAGTGATGAGGGGGAAGCAGCGTTTGGCAAAACTAATCGTAGATAACAATATTGTTGTCGGTGACTTTGGTTTCATTCTTGGGTGTAATACCATCCATACCGGAAAAGGGATGAAGATGGCTCCCATGGCACAATTGAATGATGGTTTAATTGATTTAATTATTGCAAAGAAAGCGAGCCGATTAAAGCTATTATTGCTTTTCCCAAAATTATTCAGTGGTGCGCATGTAGGAGACCCTTTAGTGGAGTATAGACAAGTGAGCCAATTTTCAATAATCCCTCAAGAAGACAACCTTCTTAATATCGACGGAGAAATGATTGGGAGTACACCTATCCACGTAACTGTTGAACAAGGATTGATCGATGTTCTTGTTTAAAATAAGGAAATTCAATCATTATGTTTAAAGGAAGAAATCTTGTCAATGCTATTGGGATACCCGGATGGTTATTATTAATATGGGTTGGCGGTGCCTATTACAGTGCATTTATCCTGATTACCATGTTAATTGCAATGGGTGAGTTTTATGCAATGGCAGAAAAGAAAGGAGCCAAACCTATTTTGGGGGTAGGATTAATAAGCTCTGTATTAATTAGTTATTATTTTCATACACAACCTATTATATCACCTAATCAAATAATTGGTTTTATTATCTTTTTGATTTTAATAACTCTCATATGCGAACTTTTTTCTAATAATAAAAATTCAGGAATGAACATAGCTTACACATTGTCTGGGATTTTATTTGTTTCTTTACTTCTTGGTACGGCTATAGAAATTAGGCAGTTTGATTCAAGAGTCGGAACCCAGTTAACGCTCACCTTAGTTTTATCTGTTTGGGCATGCGACTCAGCTGCTTTTATTTTTGGCACAAAATTTGGTAAAAAGAAAATATTTCCTAGAGTTAGTCCTAATAAGTCTTGGATTGGATCTATTTCTGGCCTGATTGCATCAATGATAATTTTTATTTTATTTCAAAACCAAGGATGGCTAGGAAATTATTTTAGTATTTCAGATGGGATCATCTTGGGTATCATTGCAGGCGGTTTTGGGCAAATAGGTGACTTTACTGAGTCTCTTTTAAAACGGGATGCTGGCGTAAAAGATAGTGGAACTCTTTTACAAGGCCATGGTGGAGTTCTAGATCGGTTTGATTCCTTGATATTCGCTACGCCACTTACTTATCTTTACGTCCATTTTTTAATGCAATTTTAATATTTATATAACGCCTAATGGAACTTAGATCAATCTTAGCAACGGATTGTGGTTCAACCACAACCAAAGCAATCCTTATACAAAAAATTGACGGCGAATACCGTTTAACTCACAGAGGTGAAGCGCCTACTACTGTTGAAGCACCTTTCGAAGATGTAACCCGTGGTGTGCTGAATGCCGTCATGGAAATTGAAGAACTTGCCGGTCGAAAGATTTTGGAAGGTGATGATATTATGTCGCCTCAAAATGGAGATGAAGGTGTTGATATTTATATTTCAACCAGTTCTGCCGGTGGCGGTCTCCAAATGATGGTGGCCGGTGTGGTAAAATCCATGTCCGGCGAAAGTGCAGAACGTGCAGCCTTGGGAGCCGGCTCCATCGTGATGGATGTGATGGCTTCCAATGATGGACGTTTGCCTCATGAAAAAATTAAACGGATTCGTGATCTTCGTCCTGATATGATTCTTTTATCGGGCGGTATTGATGGTGGAACCGTTTCTCATGTGGTGGAATTAGCGGAAATTCTTCATGCGGCAAACCCGCAACCGCGATTGGGACAAAATTATAAATTGCCTGTGATCTACGCAGGAAACAAAAACGCGCAAGATCAAATCCGTGACACTTTGGGTGATATGGTCGATTTGGACATCACAGAAAATATTCGTCCTGTCCTTGAAAGAGAAAACCTGGAACCATCAAGGGATAAGATTCACGACCTTTTTATGGAACACGTGATGCAACAAGCCCCAGGTTATAAAAAATTAATGTCTTGGACAGATGCGCCAATCATGCCAACGCCGGGTGCAGTTGGGTCTTTAATTGAAATGATAGCCAAAAAAGAGAATATTACTGTTGTAGGCGTAGATATTGGTGGCGCAACTACAGATATATTTTCCGTATTTCAGGGAAAATTCAATCGAACCGTGAGTGCGAATCTGGGAATGAGTTATTCCATTTGTAACGTATTGGCAGAATCGGGCTTAGATAATGTACTCCGCTGGGTTCCCTTTGATATTGACCGGAAAGAATTAACGAATCGTATTGGAAATAAAATGATTCGCCCCACAACCGTTCCTCAATCTTTGGAAGAATTATTTATTGAACAAGCAATTGCCCGAGAAGCTTTAAGGCTTTCTTTTATACAGCATAAGGAATTTGCCACGAGTCTAAAGGGAGTTCAAAAAGTGCGAACCATCTCTGATGCATTTGATCAATCAAGCTCAGGTGAATCACTAGTGAATATGATGGATTTGGATTTACTCGTTGGATCTGGTGGCGTATTGAGTCATGCACCAAGGCGCGAACAATCTGCCCGAATGTTGATAGACTCTTTCATGCCGGAAGGGATTACCCAACTGGCTGTTGATTCCATTTTTATGATGCCACAACTTGGCGTTTTAGCAAATATAGAAAAAGAAGATTTAGCCGAAGAAGCCCGAAAAGCAGCTTTGGAAGTATTCCATAAGGATTGCTTGATTCGACTTGGAACGTGCATAACACCGGTGGGAAAAGCGAAAGAGGGTGCTATAATTCTTACAGCTGAATTTTCTATGCCTGATGGTTCAACGGTGAAACATGAATTGAAAAAAGATGAACTCTTTCGAATTGAAGCATCGTATGAGCCGATTCAGGCCAAATTAACTCCAGACAAAAAAATGGATATTGGCGCCGGTAAAGGTGAATCCATCGAAACAACTGTTTATGGCGGAGTGGTTGGATTAATATTAGATGGACGTGATCGACCAATTACAATACCCACAGATTCTGAAAGTCGGTTATCTTCTCTAAAAGCTTGGTCGGAAGCTGTGAATGAATATCCTACTCGGAATTAAGAAATGATAAATGAAAATGGGATTGAAATGTGGGGACTATCAACTGTGTTCATGTTGAATTAACAAGGGAGATTCAAATATGAATAAGCCCATCCAAACTCTTAATGTCAATCCCAAATCCTAATCCAATAATATTAAAAATAATTTTAAATCTAAACTCCTAATCTAAATAATGGCACACGCATATACACCTGGACTTAAAGTATTACATCATGCTAAAGTTACTAAGATTCGTCGATTACCTATTAAAGGTCAAGTTACAAAACAGGTAGGGGATCAATTGGAACCAAATGACATCGTTGCTACAACTGATTTACCAGGAAATGTCCAAATGGTAAAAGTGGCTAATCTTCTCAATATTGGGCCTAATGACGTTCTGGATGTAATGTTAGTTAGTGAAGGAGACACAGTTACAAAAGGACAAATGATTGCTCAGACTGAAGGTTTTTTTGGATATTTCAAGTTAGATGTAAAATCACCCATAGATGGCACCGTCGAATCTATTTCGGGTGTAACAGGTAAAATTACAATGAGAGATGCACCCGTACCTGTGGAAGTTGATGCATATATGACTGGAACGGTTAAGGAGATTATTCCTGAAGAAGGTGTGATAATTGAAGCTAATGCGGCATTTATTCAAGGTATTTTTGGAATTGGTGGCGAAAGCCGTGGTGATATGGAAATCCTTGTAACAGATCGTGAACAGGAATTGACCGGTGATTTACTCAATGAGTCTCATAGGGGAAAAATTGTTGTTGGCGGATCCTTCATTAGCCTTGAAACCTATAAAAAAGCCTTATCCTTGGGCGTGGCAGGTGTTGTTGTGGGTGGATTTAATTATTATGACCTCGAAGAAATATTAGGGTATACCTTGGGGGTCGCAATTACAGGTTCGGAAGATCTCGTTACATCTCTCGTTTTAACTGAAGGATATGGAAATATCCGCATGGGGTCGAGGACATTTGATTTATTGAAAGAACATGACGGTAAATTCGTTTCTATTAATGGTGCAACCCAGATTCGTGCCGGTGTAATTAGACCCGAAATAGTTATCCCACTTAAAGAGAGTGAAATCCCGAAAACACCTGTTTATCAATCTGAAGAAAAAGGAATTGGGAAAGGGAGCCTTGTGCGTATAATCCGTGCGCCTTATTTTGGTAGAATGGGTGAGGTGATAAGTTTGCCACCGAAACTTCAGCAAATGGAATCAGAAACAATGGTACGTGTAGCAGAAGTAAAAATTGATGAAGAGATTTTGGTTATTCCACGGGCTAATCTTGAAATGGTTGAGACGGATTAGCCTAGATTAAGTATGAGGAATTAGGAAATGCTAAATGATGAATTGTTTACTTAATGGATAAATGGGAATTATGGAATGAAAAAGATGATTGAAGAAACTCGAATGGTTGGGGAATGGAAATCCTAGTTCCTAATCCTTATCCAAATTCCTAATCTATTTTTATTGGAAATCCAAATTAAATACTGAACAATGTTTCAAACTCCTAATTCCGACACTTTATCTCTCGAAAAGCAAGATCTAGCATTCCTTGAGAAAATCGCAAAAAGAATCCACGATTCCGGTTTTGTAACGCCTGCTATCTTATTTCTCGAAATGACAAAACCTTTGGCGTTATTAGGGAGTCATGCTCTTATATTTTTGGGTCCAATTTTGAATGTATTTATACAATCCGAAAATTATTACCGCACAATCCAGGTTTTTGAAGAACCTGAAAACATAGAAATATTACTACAAATGATCGAAGCATTAGAAACCAAAGCGAAGGTCAAAAATGGAGATAATCATGAATGATCGTGATTTTTTTATAGGGGCAGGGGGGATTACTTTCTCCTTTCTTATCTATTGGTTTATGGGACACCCGTTCTTTATCACAGAAAGGCTTGTCATGTTTCTAACCATCTTGACCTTCTCTGGCACTCTTTTGTTTTTTATTCGGAAAGCACAACGTGGAGAAGAAATCTTTTTAAGAGATATTCCTGGATTGAAAGCCGTGGAAGAAGCTGTAGGTCGTTCCACCGAAATGGGAAAACCCGTATTATACGTTCCAGGTATAATGGACATGGATCAAGTTGAAACTGTTGCAGGTATTATTGTTTTAGGTCATGTTTCTAAAATGACTGCAAGATATGAGACGACCCTTAATGTTCCAGTCTCCCGCGCTATTGTGATGAAAGCTGCTCAAGAAGTCTGTAAAGAATCTTATTTAGTGGAAGGACGACCTGATATGTTTCATGAAGATATGGTTCATTATTTGACCGATGAGCAATTTGCTTATGCTGCTGGTGTTAACGGAATTATGGTCCGAGAAAAACCAGCAGCTTGTATGTATATGGGCAAATTCTATGCTGAATCACTTATCCTGGCAGAAACGGGGAATTCCATTGGTGCAATCCAGATTGCCGGAACAGCATCCCAAGCGCAAATCCCCTTTTTCGTTACAGCTTGTGATTATACATTAATTGGTGAAGAATTTTTTGCTGCCAGTGCCTATCTTTCCCAACGACCGGAATTAATTGGGGGAATAAAAGGGCAAGATATGATCAAGGTGATTGTGATTGGTTTTATACTAGGTGGTGTTATTTTTCGTGCATTGCATGATGGTGGAATAATTGATTTTAATATTTTAGAATTCCTAACGGCTAAATAGGGGAGAGTATTATGCTTTGGAAAAGACATATACCAATTTTTATTGTAACATTAATTGGTTCATTAACTTTATTTGGCTGGTTTATTGATGAGCCTAATATTCAAAGTTTTGTGAATGACGATGCAACGCAATGGTTCGATATTCTTGCAAGTTTTGCCATTTTTTTGGGTGGGTTTAATTTACTTAAAATGCAATTACAAAAAGTGATCCGAAAGAAGCAAGGGTGGCAATATAGCCTGTTTGCTATTGGTGGATTTATTTTGGCAATTATTGCCGGTTTTTTTTACAAAGGGAACCCTGATGTTGCCTGGGGAACTCACGTAACAGCCGATGGAACTCTTTTTAAATGGATCTTTACGTATATGTTCGCACCGCTCGGGGCAACCATGTTTGCATTGCTTGCGTTTTTTGTCGCATCTGCATCTTATCGTGCCTTTCGCATCCGGAATTTTGAAGCAACGTTACTTCTCGTTGCCGGCATCATTATTATGATTGGTCGCGTACCATTGGGCAGCAGCATTTCCAGTTGGTTTATTATGTATCTTTTGGTCCTGATTGGGGGTGTGGTCATTAATTCAGTTTTTAAAAATAAACAATACACCGCTATTTTTGTTTCTGTGGGAATCATCATAGTCACTTCCGCTGGTTCATCCATGGGTTGGCCTTTGGATCAACCTGGGATTTTCTATTTACCTCATCTGCAAGAATGGATTTATATGAATCCAAATGTTGCTGGTACGAGATCCATCATGATGGGTATTGGTTTGGGTATTTTTGCAACATCAATCCGATATATTCTCGGAATTGAAAAATCCTATATCGGAGAATAATGATGAAATATATCACTGATTTGATTCTAAAAATGAGTTCAGTGGATCGACGTTGGATCTTCCTGGTTATCGCTTTGGCCGTGATTTTACCATTATTTTTCCCAATGGGATTACCCATTAGGGCCACGCCAACAACTCAACAGGTTTATGATACAATTGACGCCTTACCTCATGGTTCCAAAGTATTGGTCTCTTGTGAATACGGTCCCAGCACAAAACCTGAAATTCATCCCATGGTTTTGTCTATTTTGCGCCATTTATTTAAGAATGAGCATAAAGTATATGTTACCTGTCTGTGGCCGGATGGACAATTTTTAGCGTCTGAAGCCTTGGATTTGGTGGCCCGGGATGAATATGGATTAACCTATGGCGAAGATTATGTCTTACTGGGATTTCGTCCGGGGAATGAAGCAGTCGTTAAAGGTATAGTGAGTAATATCAGAAAATTATACACCATCGATGCTAAAGGAACAAAGGTTACGGAAATTCCCATGATGGAAGGGGTGAATCGATTTGAAGATTTCGATTTTCTCTTTTCAGCCTCTGCCGGATATCCGGGAACGATTGAATGGGTCCAGTATGCGGTAGACCCAACGAATGTACCCATGAGTACAGGGACTACATCCATTCAAGTGAATGAAGTGATGCCTTATGTTGCATCGGGTCAGGTTCAGGGAATCTTGGCAGGAATGCCTGGTGCTGCGGAATATGAAAAACTTATTGGTGTTCCGGGGATTGGAACCAGTGGTATGGATGCTCAATCAATTGCTCATTTAGTGATTGTCTTATTTATTGTGCTTGGGAATATTGGTTATTTAATTGAACGTAATCGTTCAAAAAAGTATTAAGGAGATAGTATGTTTGGAGAAATTTTTGGTGCATGGATAGCAGTCTTCTTAACGTTTGCTATTTTTTCATTTCTGTATAAGGATAATCCATTTTATAAAATTGCTGAGCACATCTTTGTTGGAGTCTCTGCGGGATATTGGACTTCCATGTTCTTTTGGACGCAGATCCAACCCAATTTGTTTGGGCGGCTCTGGCCATCAACACAATATTCAGATGGATTTTGGTACGGGATATACAATATTTTTGGAATGTTTTCCTCATCAATATTTCCGGATGGAGGGATTGATAAAGGTCATGATATGCATTTGATCTATTTGATCCCCTTTGCGTTGGGGATCATGATGTTGCTGAGCCTTTTTAAAAAATTGAGTTGGTTTGCACGGTGGGGGATTGCCTATACAGTGGGTATGGCGGCAGGTCTTCGTGCATATGGTTATCTTAATTCTAATGTACTTGGACAGATCAAAGGAACAATTATACCACTGGCGAATTCTGATCTTCCCATATTTAGTCTGTTGGGTGCATCCCATTTCAATAACCTGGTTATTTTAGTCGGGACCGTAACTGGATTGCTGTATTTCTTTTTCTCGAAAGAACACACTGGCAATTTTGGAAAAGTAACCCGGGTTGGGATCTATTTCCTTATGATCTCATTTGGTGCATCATTTGGATTTGCTGTCATGGGACGGATTTCATTATTGATCGGTCGATTTGTTGAATTGATCACTTATTCTGGTGCAGAATATCATCATGCCACGCTTTGGGTTTTGGTCATTATGGTCGCCCTTTTAGGATATTCAGCCTATAAGGATAAAGGCAATCCTGAACCTGAAATGTAAAAAATTAATATGTCATTGCGAATGAATCCGCAATCTTGCGGAGGAATGCGGCAATCTCGAGTGGTTTTAAAAATAATATTTCTCTTCCAATACTTGAGTCAATTATTCCACACCTAAAATTATAGGATGCCACTCCACCCAAGGAGAATTCTTGACTTAAGAATTGGTGGCTACGAGAAAAACCCAACCTGCATCCCGTATTTTTATAATCCTAAACCCCTTTAAATAAGTGGGATTAATTGTATGCAATTTGACTTTTCCTCATTTATAATTCAAATATCCTTCAATACTTTTTCCTAAATTCAAACTGAAGGAAGAGAAGAATACTATGTCCACAGAAGAAAGAAAATTAGCCGCCATCGTATTCACCGATATTGTGGGTTTTACAGAACTCATGGGTCGGGACGAGGCCAAAGCCATGAATTTGCTCAAACAAAATCGAGCATTACTCCGTCCCATTGTCGAAAATTTTAAGGGCGAATGGCTGAAAGAGATCGGCGATGGCGTTTTAATATCATTCCCCAGTGCCGTTATGGCTGTTACTTGTGCATTGGAGATTCAACGAATCCTTGCTCATAATCCAGATTTAACGCTACGAATCGGAATCCATGTGGGTGATGTGATTCAAAAGGATGGTGACGTATTTGGCGACGGTGTGAATATTGCATCACGATTGGAGCCCTTAGCTGAACCGGGTGGAATTTGCGTTTCCGAGCGGGTTCACGAAGACATCAGGAATAAACCAGAGATCAGTACTGCCTTCCAGGAAGAGCAGCTTTTAAAAGGCGTGGACAAGCCCATCAAGGTTTATTCTATTTTCACCCAAATGGGTGTGGCGCCAACTCCGGAATCACTTGAAGCAAACAGTGCTAAAAAATCATCCGGAATGAATATGGGACTTATAGCCGGCGTAGGTGCTTTGGTTTTGGCTGGGGTTTTATTCTTTATACGTGATACCACTCCCGATAAACCAAAAGACGAACGTAAATCCATCGCTGTCTTGCCGTTTGATAACATGAGTGAAGAAGGTAATTCCGATTACTTCAGTGACGGCATTACGGAAGATATCATCACATATTTGTCCAAGATTGAAGGTCTAAAGGTCATTTCTCGCACATCCATCATGCAGTATAAAGATACCAAAATGAATTTGAAGGATATTGCCAAGGAATTGGGTGTAACCAATATTTTGGAAGGAAGCGTGCGGCGGTCCGGAGATAAAGTTCGTATTACTGGACAGTTGATTGATGCGGAAACAGATGAACATCTCTGGGCAGAAATGTATGACCGTACCCTGGATGATATTTTCACGGTCCAGACCGAAGTGGCAAAGAGCATAGCCGCAGCATTGGAAACGGAAATGACGGACAAGGACATAGAACGTTTAAACAAAACAATGACCACCAATCCCGATGCTTATGAGTTACTCCACAAAACGAAAACTCTGAAATGGTTTATTCCCGATGATAATTTTAAAAAATTGGAATTATATGAAAAAGCAGCCATGCTGGACCCTGAATCTGCCTATATCCACGCCAGACTTGGCCATATCCATAGTTGGCTTTATTTCTTTGGTAGCGACCGAACGGAAAAGCGATTAGAAAAAGCCAAAGCTGCTTTAGATAAAGCAATGGAACTTGATCCACTTTTGGCAGAAGTGCACCAGGATTTAGGCCACTACCATTATGTATTAGCTGATTACGAAAAAGCATTGCAAGAATATGCCCTGGCTGATCGTCTTGAGCCGAATAATGTTGAAACTCTTTGGAGACAATCATTGGTTTATCGACGACAAGGAAAATTTGAAGAATCATATTCAGCTATGGAAAAATGTCATGTTCTGGATCCAAAAAATTACTTATACCCAAGTCAATTAGTTGGAATGGCCACTATGGTGGGGAATGCAGAGAAATTTGATCATTATTTTGCAATTGCCACCGAGTTGGGAATGGATATATCATTTAGTTTAAATTCAAAGGAGCTAGAAAAATTTGGAAGAAACGGTGACCTCCATGAATATAAAAAAATAGTGGATGAAGCAAATAAGGTTGATCATGAAACTTGGTTCCATGGAGATATAGCTTATTATTATGTGATTACGGGGAATTATGATAGGGCATTAAAGCATCTTGAGCGATTAAAACCGGAAGATGCGGTACAGCAAACAAATTACGCCAGTTATTTTTACTGGAGAGCAATTGTGTACAAGACAAAGGGTGATGAAGAAACAGCAACGCAATATTTTGAAGAGGCTTTGGAGGATGTGAATGACCAATTGGAAGATTTGCCAGATGATGCTCGCGTGCTATTATCAAAAGGGAAGATCCTGGCCTATTTAGGTCAAAAAGATGAAGCCGTGATAATTGGAGAAAAGGCCATTTCTCGGAAATCCATTGAAACAGATAAACTGCAGGGTGGGGATTATAATTATCATTTAGCAAAAATTTACGTGCTCGTTGAAGAATATGACCTTGCCATTCAGGAATTGAGAAAAGTGTATGAGGTGCATCCCAAAAACGCCCGGATTGGATATTTATTGCATGATGCAGAAATGGCGAATATCCAGGATTATCCGCCATTTAAAGATTTGATTACAGAAATAAGGAAAGTTCAAAATTTGGATTGATGGAAAAAACCATGTCATTGCGAGGAGCCTATTTTTACAGGCGAAGAAGCAATCTCGAATGACTTGAAAAGAATGGGCTTGACTGCCTGTCGGCAGACAAGC
>Ga0208879_1003969_pt1 | contig 11802 bp, 11 predicted proteins | sample Knorr_S15_td_Bot_FD_185605 | JGI IMG/M metagenome (GOLD analysis project Ga0208879, IMG submission 185605) | Marine microbial communities from Southern Atlantic Ocean transect - Knorr_S15_td_Bottom_ad_5009_LV_A (SPAdes) (version 2) | ecosystem: Environmental > Aquatic > Marine > Oceanic | place...
AGTAGATATTTTGCAATGTTATGATTTCTCGATCGATAATAATAGAAATTATTTTGTTACTTTGAGCGATAGTAAAATGCTTTAGTAGAGGGGTAAACAGGCGCAAAAAAAGCCGTTAAAGAACGGCTTGATTAGTGTGAGTGGTGGAGATGGCGGGAATTGAAGTAAGTATGTAACCTATTGATTTATAGCTAAATAATAATTATTAACTACATTTTTTACCCGCTTCTTTACCCGCTTTTTGATTCTAATCATGTAATTAAAGGCTGTAATCCAAAGATTCCAAGCTCTTGATTTGAACACTACAAATAAACTTCATGTAGTTCGTTGATTTAACAGGATAAATAACCATAGTAAATGCAGGTGGGTTCACCACCCCTCTCATATTTATTTACGCTTTTAGACCGAAGGCAACACCTACTATTCCTTGGTAACAACCTCACCCGCAATGCAACTTAACAACGGTCTAAGAGCGTGTTTTGAGCCTGTTTCCACCCTTTAGCAAGCCCTTGTTTTGGGTGGCTTTGGAGGTACATGGGGGACCCATTCAGCCGTGTTTGAGATTATTGTTATACTCTCCCTCACACTTGAGATGGGGTTTCGGTATATTGCTATACATAACATAACAAACCATTTATCCCGTATGAGATTAAAGACAGCGACTCTTCTTTTCGTCACACTGTTATCAACCAACCTTTTAATGAATGTCTCTTTAGCAGGTGAAAGTGTTTTTTCAACAATTGACCTTGATGTTTCAAAATGGAGCAAGCAATCATGGGCTAATGGTCACTACGCAGAGACTCAAGGGCGAATAGGCGACAGGGATCATATACATATCAATTCAAATTCTGGTTGTGACAAACAAGGGGGATTTTGGTTTGGTAATTGGGTTGATAAAAAATACCTCGATGGTATTTGTGTTGTTAACAAACGTAATGCTCAGATTAGATTCAATAATGAGGTTATTCGCACTATTGAGATGGATGAGCCGCTAGATATAGGCGACCCAGACAAGGCTCTTATAGCAATGTTGAATTTTGTTGAGCAAAACCAAAGCAAGCTTATAGAGTTGTTTGTTGGCGTGAAAGGAAAGGTTGTTACAAAGGCAAAAGCAGAAAGAGTGATAGAAGTAGAGGTTGTTGTAAAAACTGATACAGCAGAAGCAAACACAACTAGCGAGAACATAAAAAATCTACCTCGAAATGGCTGGTCGTCTCTTAGTAAAGAAATACAAGATTCATTTGGCGGACCTAATACATTTATCATTAACTTGTCTTTTGATGACTATGAAAATGAATGGATTAGTACTTCAGACACACATGTCACATACTTAGCGGACAGATCTCGCAAATCCATAGGCCAAGTAAATCTTAATGGGGAGTTTCATGGAATTGTTAAAGAGTGGAAGTGGAAAGCTTTGACTGATTCTTTCTTGATTGGTCTGTATTTGGATGGAAAAAAACATGGGTGGCATTTTGAAAATGGAACAAGAGTTCGGCCTAAAATGGTTGAATATAGTGGTGGAAATCAACCTACAAGATTTAGTGTTTACGAGGGAGTGATTGCTTCACTTGGCACTTTTGAGCTTTCTATGGATACCATGTTAAGTGGTAACGAACCTCCTTTTAGCGGGATTGTAATATATGGGGGCCAAGCACTGCTATACAAAAATCAAGTATGGCCCGGGATAGAAGGATTGGTAAAGGTAAAGAACATAGGCGACTGGCGGGCAAAAGGAAAAACTATTGAAGAAATAACAAAGTTTCAGATTGAGGTTCTGCAAAATTGGGACTCTTATCAAGACGCCGACTATTTCAATTTCAAGGAGTAAGTGATGAGTAATGAATTTAAGGCGGGCTACGATACAGCTAGTGTGATTGCCATATTAATTTCAGCTATTGGCTGGTTAACGCTCGTTGGAGGGGGTTACCTTGTCTTCTTTTCTAATTCTGCAGGCTCCATGCCACCTGAGTTAAAAATATATGGCACAGCCTTTGCGCTTTTTATGGGGTTCTCATTCATTGTTACTGGTCAAATGATGAGAGCAATCATTGACAACACTAATGCCAACAAGGAGATTCTACATATCTTAAAGTCTAAACAGTATTGTGGCACTTTTGCTACAGATAGTCAGCTAGACTAGGACACGGTGTAAGTTCCCTTTTGCTTGTCGGAGACTCGCAAGCACTTCTATTGCTATTGTTCTACTCTCCCTCACACAAGAAACGAAGTTTGAGCATAAGTCCAAGTTGACATATAATCGATGTATGCAAAAACAAGAATCTTAATATGTCTTCTTTTGAAACATTTCTTAATAGTTTCGACCCTATTAAGAAAGGAATTCAGTTTGAGCATTTTGTTAAATGGTTCTTAAAGAACGACCCTGAGTGGATTACGCAGGTTGATGAAGTATGGATGTGGGATGAGTATCCCGACAGATGGGGTCCAGACTGTGGTGTTGACCTAGTCTTCAAACATAAAAATGGTGAGACTTGGGCAGTTCAAGCCAAGTGTTACGATGCTAAGTACTCAATCACTAAGAAGGATGTAGATACCTTCCTCAGTGAATCCAACAGAAATGGTATAGATAAGAGGCTACTCATCGCTTCAACTGACCGAGTTGCTAGAAATGCTAAACAGGTTTGCCAGGCACAAGAGAAGCCGGTTATCTTATATCTATATGCTGATTTTGATAAAGCGGCTATTGATTATCCAAGCGACATATCTCAACTTAACTCTGCAAAAAGAAAGGAGCTACCCAAGCCTAGACCTCATCAAACAAAAGCAATAAAGGATGTCACACAAGGGTTTAAAAGCGATGACCGCGGTCAAATGATTATGGCTTGTGGTACAGGCAAGACCTATACAACACTTTGGGTTAAAGAAGCGTTAGACGCTAAGACAACGCTCGTATTGCTACCCTCATTAAGTTTGCTATCACAAACATTAAGAGAGTGGACTTCTGCTGCTAGTCAGCAATTTGAGGCACTTTGTGTCTGTTCGGATGAAACAGTTGGCAGGCAATCAAATACAGATGAATTGGTTAGCTCTGTGCAAGATGTTGCCTTTCCAACAACATCAGAACCACAAATAATTAAAGAGTTCTTAGATAGAGACATAAGAAAAGTTGTTTTTTCAACTTATCATTCCTCCCCATTAATTGCCGAAGCTCAGAACAACAATAACTACCAAACATTTGATTTAATTATTGCTGATGAGGCTCATAGATGCACAGGTGAAGCTGGCAAGGCGTTCACGACTGTACTTAATGATGGTTTAATTAAAGCCGAGAAAAGGCTATTCACTACTGCCACACCAAGAACATACTCAACCAACCTCAAGAAGAAGGCGAGTGAGATGGGTGTTGATATAGCTGACATGAGTGATGAAACTTCCTTTGGCAAGGTGTTCCATAACTTAACGTTTGGACAAGCAGTTGATGATGAATTACTAACGGATTATAGGGTGGTAATTATTGGTGTTGATGAACCGATGATTTCCAGCTGGATTGAAAATCGTGAGTTGGTTAGAGTGGATGATGGAGAGACAACCGATGCTAAAACTCTAGCATCACAGATAGGCTTGATTAAGGCAATTAAAGACTATGATTTGAAAAGAATGATTACCTTCCACAGTAGAGTCAAGGGTGCCGAACGGTTCGCTAAAGACCTACACAATGTAATAGATTTTGTCAGTGATGAGCATCGTCCAGAAGGTGAGATTTACACTGGCGTTGTTTCTGGAAAGATGTCTAGTTATGACAGAGGATTAAAGCTGTCACAATTGAAAGAGTTGTCTAGCGCTGATAGAGGCTTGCTAACTAATGCCAGGTGTTTGTCAGAAGGCGTAGACGTTCCCTCCTTAGATGGTGTTGCTTTTATTGACCCAAGAAGTAGTCGGATAGATATTGTTCAGGCAGTGGGTAGAGCTATTCGCAAGAGTGACAACAAGACGAAAGGAACTATCGTATTGCCAGTGTTTATTGAGGATACAGATAATGCAGAAGAGTCACTACAATCAAGTAATTTTAAGCCGATATGGGATGTGCTTAACGCACTTAAATCACACGATGAAACTCTATCTTTAGAGCTAAATCAGCTTCGTACAAATCTAGGACGTCAGGGAGGAGGTTCAGTTGAGAACTTGCCAGAGAAGATAGTTTTTGATTTACCCAAAACAGTTGATAACAGTTTTTCAGACTCATTAAAAACCCTGCTTATTGAGCAGACCACCCCATCTTGGAATTTTTGGTATGGAATCCTTGAAGCTTATGCTAAGCAGGAAGGGAATGCAAGACCCAAGCAAAAATACAAATCCCCAGATGGATTTAAGCTGGGTTCATGGGTGGGGGAGCAACGAAGTAATCAAAACATATTAAACCCTGGCCGGATAAAAAAATTAGAATCCCTATCAGGGTGGGTTTGGAACTCAGTTGAATATTTGTGGGAAGAAGGCTACAATCACCTTCAAGACTTTGTTAAGGACAAAGGGCATGCATTGCCTCTCCAGAGTCATATATCGCCAGATGGATTCAAATTGGGGGTGTGGACCTCTACTAGAAGAGCTAATAAAAAACAATTAACACCAGAGCGAATTAAAGCCCTCGAGTCATTAGCTGGGTGGGCTTGGAACGTAAAGGAATACAAGTGGAGTGTAGGATTTTTACACCTTCAAGAGTTTGTTGATGCCAATGGTCATGCGAAAATTCCAGAAAGTCATATATCGACAGATGGATTTAAGTTGGGAAACTGGCTAAGGTCGCAAAAACAAATGAAAAGCACTTTAACTTCAAGTCAAATACGCAAGCTTGAATCATTGAATGGTTGGTTCTGGAATCGAATAGATTTTGAGTGGGAGGTAGCTTTTTCACATATTCAAGATTATGCTTCAGAAGAGGGTCATGCAAGACCTGTAAGGCATTACAAAACAGTAGACGGATATAAACTGGGAGAGTGGATTGTTCATCAAAGGTCCTTGCACAAAAAAGACAAATTAACACCCGAACGACAAACAAAATTAGAGTCACTAGCTGGCTGGACTTGGGACACTCGTGATTACAAATGGAAACAAGGATTCTCACATCTTCAAGAATTCACTAAAAAAGAGGGACACGCAAAAATTCCAAATAACCATATATCTACAGACGGTTACAAAATAGGCTATTGGGTCTACAAACAACGAAGCAATAAAAACAAATTAACCTCTGACCAGATAAAAGTATTAGAGTCATTAGATGGATGGTTGTGGAACGCAGTTGAAGATGGGTGGGGAGAAGGCTACGCCCACCTTCAAGAGTTTGTTGATGCCAATGGTCATGTCTTAGTTCCCCAAAAGCATATATCGCCAGATGGATATAAGCTGGGAAGCTGGGTCACTTCTAAAAGAGCCAAAAAGGAACAATTAACACCAGAGCGAATTGAAGCCCTTGAGTCATTGGCCGGGTGGGTTTGGAATGCAAGGGAAAATAAGTGGAATGTAGGGTTTTTACACCTTCAAGAGTTTGTTGATGCCAATGGTCATGCGAAAATTCCCGAAAATCATATATCGACAGATGAATTTAAGCTGGGAAACTGGGTTAGGGTGCAAAAAAACGTACAAAAGAAAGACAAATTAACACCCGAACGACAAACAAAACTAGAGTCATTACAAGGCTGGGCTTGGAGGGCGTAATCACCCCATATTGGGCTCGGCTAAGTTTTAACCCGCCCACACCCTCACACAAGAGATGAAGTTTCAAACCCAACTAACAACACATCTTGTTACAGATGTGTATAGTCTCACACCATGGCTCAATATAATCTATTATCTTTCTCGTGGAGTTGTTATGAGGCTTAAAGCGATATTATTTTCTTTGGTAATCGGCGCCACTGTATGTGGCAATTCTTTCGCTGATTACTGGTCTGGTTATAAGGCTTATTCAAACGAAGATTACAAAACAGCCAAAAAAGAATGGGTTGCTTCAGCCAATGCGGGGGAGGCCGAATCTCAAAATGGTTTGGGTATGTTGTATCTATATGGCCTTGGTACACTTAAGAGCCATAAAAAAGCCATGGAGTGGTTTAAAAAATCTTCACAACAAGGAAATGGCTGGGCCGCACAAAGCATTGGGGTTATGTATGCAACGGGAAAAGGCGTTACAAAGAGTATGAGACAGGCGTCTTATTGGATGGAGCTTGCCGCAGAAAGAGACATTGATTTAGCTAAATATCGGATTGGACTTATGTATGCAAAAGGTGAAGGTGTAAAGGAAAGCGAGACTAAAGCCGAGTATTGGCTCGGATTAGCATATGACAGTGAAGATGAGGACATAAGCCTGAGAGCTGCAAGTGTATGGAATAACTATTTAAGTGGTTTTTACAAAGACGAGTTAACTATTAAACTTGGCTTTCATGAAATACACATCCGACTTGACACTGGAGCATGGAATTGAAAATATTCCAAACAATATTGGCAACAACACTTCTTTTGGTGTCGTTTTCAGCTCAAGCAATTGAAAATGAAGACCACTACAACAGACTCTTCTGTGAAGAAATGCAAGGCGAAGCTGAATACATTCTTGAAGACCTATCTAGGGTTGATTGTTTAACTGACACCCACGCCTTTGAAGCTGACTGGGCAGATGGTTTAAAGGTCTACGAAGCCATCGGTCAGGCTCTTTATTACGCCTCTGAAACAGGAAGATTGCCGGGTATTCTTTTGCTGATTCGTAAAGACACCTATGAAAAGCATGTTCGCAAAGTCGAAAGAGTTATTGAGATGTACCCCGACTTAAAAATAAAACTCATGGTGCGAGATGTGCGAGGGGAGGATGTGCTGTTAACAAGTTTTAACAATCCGCAGTTAGAGGGGCATTATTTCCACTCTATAACGGGTAAAGGGATTGCTTGTCAAATGCAGGGCTGTAGTAATACACCATCCACTAGCTCAATTACTGGAACAAGCCAGATTGAAGTTTGCAAAATTTGGTACAACAATGAGCTGCGTGATATGGGCTGTGGTAACAATGAGCCTTACATTACAGGGCTGATTTGCGACTGTAATTAATAGTGGAAATCAACAAACTAAAGCTTGGCAATACCTATTTAAACAGTGAGATCTGTTCGACTTTTTCATGCTCTTTATTCGCCGGAATGAATAAGTCTAACAAGACGAACTCATTGGTCCTAATATCAAATCACGTTAAATCGATATATGCTGACAGGTGGGATGGGGATGCCCTCCTGTATACAGGCACGGGTCGGTCAGGCGATCAAACACTTAAGGGTAACCAAAATATCAACCTCTATGAATCCGACACAAATGGTTTGACTGTCTATCTATTTGAAGTGTTTATTGAAAAGCAATATGTTTATCAAGGAATTGTTGCACTGGCAGCTGAGCCTTTTCAAGAGGAGCAATACGATAAAAATGATAAGCTTAGAAAGGCTTGGGTTTTCCCACTTAGGCTTGAGAGCTCAAACAAACCTATTGATCGCTTATTAATTGAGGGTGCATTTGAAAATAAAGTAAGGAGGATCTCAAAAAAACTAAGCACAAAAGATCTTGAAAAAAGAGCTAGAAATATCAACACCAAAGTTGGTGTTCGAAAGACTTTTGGAAAATCCTTTCAGAGAAACCCGTATGTTACAGCGTACACATTAAGAAGAGCTGGCAGGTGTTGTGAGCTTTGTAACAATCCAGCCCCTTTTGTGAAACCGAATGGTGAGCCATATCTTGAGGTTCATCACATTAAGCACCTGGCTGAAGGTGGTTATGACACTATTGATAACACCGTGGCACTATGCCCCAACTGTCATCGAAAGATACACTCCTTGCGTTTGGAGACCGACATTGATATTTTGTTACAGATTAAAAAGAAGGTATAGATCATGAACCAAGCAAAAATAATAATCGCATGGTTTATCTTTTTTAGTGCGCCGGTTTTTTCAGAAAACAACAACCCAGATTACGAAGTGAATTTTTTTGGGATAGAGGTGCAAGATCCAAATGAAGATCGACAGTTCCTAGTTGCAGATTATCTACCCCCTAGAACTGATATGGCTCTTGAAGGGCAAAATGTTGCAGCCTTTTACAATATTGGTGTTGATCGCGATCACACTATTTTTTCAATAGTAAATCTGTCAAATATTCCAATAATTTACGATTACGATTCAGATAGATTTGTTCTTTTTACTAAGTCTGGAATGCAATTCTACTTACCGAAGCGTGGAGTTACTTCTCTAGATTCAGATACTGGTTTTATTAATCCCGGACATGTGACTAGATTTGTATTGTCAATGCCATACCCCATTGAGAGTGAAGATGTTGCTAAAATTGTCGTGGTATTAAACGGTACATTAAGGATCGTCCTAAAACCCTATCAATCACTTTTATCTACAGTTGAAGAGAAGTCAGAGTTAAAGCCAAAAAAAGCTGAAGCTTTAAGGCTTCAGCCAGGGTCGGGGCACTCCCGATACAAGCAAAGTATTGCTGAGTTGGTTGCACTTAATTGGTCTTTTGCTGAAGCTGAGGTAGGCTGGACTTGTGATGTCTATTTCATTCAAGACGAAGATGGCTATGTAGAGGCTGTAAATGTGCAAGACTGCAATACTGGGCAGGGAATAGAGACATCGGACTTTAAGAGGTCCTTAGAAATGGCTGTTTACAAGTCATCTCCTTTTCCGTTACCTAAGGACTTAAGAGAATTTAGCTATGAAGTGATCTTCCGTCTCGAGGCATACTAACAAACTGCCACTAAAAATAGACGCCAGGTTTCTTGAATAACTCGTTTACTTTTTTCAAACTGTTAAAATAGTCAGCAAGATGAAGGAACAACCTGTGCAACAGCTTGAAGCGCTTCAAGTAAATTTCCAGGCTCCAACATGTGATAACCCTCCTGCCTTGCAGGGTGGCCGCACCAACAAAAAAAATGCTGGATAATCTGCATAACTAGCAACGGCGCTAGTAACCAGACCCAAGTATGCAACAACCTTCCTGTTCTCAGGGTGGCGGCACTCAAATCCAGGGCCCTCGTTTGGATAACCCTAACTCAATAAACAATCCCAGGCTTTTGTTAAGCATGGTGAAACATAACATTATTAGTATCTTATTATTAGGAGACAGTATGTCAAAAGAAAACACAATTGAGTCGACCAATCTAATCAAATTAAACAGAGTCAAAGAGCTAACCACGCTTAGCGCCGCATCGATTTATCGCCTTGCCAAATCAGATGATAATTTTCCAAAACCATTCAAGATAGCCGAGCGCTCATCTGTTTGGTCAGAAAAAGAAGTGCTCAACTATATTGCCATGTGCAAGGACGGCAAAGCATGAAGCATCAGTTAGATGAGAGATTCACTTTGTCAAGTGATAGTTATAACTGGATATTGGTGGACAAGCAGAAGGGCAAAAAAACTAGGTGGCACTTCTTCCCATCCATTAAGCAGCTCAGTTTTTTCTTAGGGGAACTGAAGGCCAAAGAGAGTCTAGGTGGAGCAAAGGTTGTCTTGCGCAATTTCTCCTCTGCAACCCCCTCGTATTCCTCTGTAATTGAGGGTGTAGTGAATAAACTTGAACACTATATCAACTCTATCATCAAAAGAGGTGGTGGCAAATAGCGAGCAGAAAATTAAAACGGTTTTCACACGCGATTTGTCACCAGTAATAACCAATCAAAGCCGCGCTGTTAATATGTGTGCGGCTTTGATTCACTCTAAAACAGTCGCGGTATTTTCTAATATCTAATACCTTCAAGCATCAGAAAAAAACAGAACAGAAAGAAACAACATTTTGGCGATCACATCAGCATTAACGGTGAGGTATTAAAAGTTAACTCATCAGAAGGCAATGGGGTTTTTGTCGAGATTATGGAGCGGCTAGTTGGGCAGCTAGATATTGCGCTATCGATCCACAAGAGGTTGCTAGTCTGCAGAATCGACTTGCATACCAACAAGTACACAAGTGACAATAAAATCATTTCAAAATATCTAAACCGTGTTAAGCAATGGATTGACAGAAACTACGGCATCAAAAAAATTGGCTACGTTTGGGCTAGAGAGCAAGAGCGATCAAAACAACAACACTATCACCTGGCAATATTTCTTGATGGTGACAAAATAAGGTACCCAAACAAACTGTTCAATACTCTTAAAGAGATGTGGCTTCCTATTGGGCACATTCCAACAATCAAGCATCCTTATTACTTTATTGATAAGCACAATCATGAGCATATGAGAGGCGAAGCAATTTACAGGATATCATATTTAGCAAAAATTAGAGGCAAGGGCTACAGAGCCCCCCAGGCAAAAGATTACCAAACAAGTAGGCTAAGGTTGATTTAAAGCATCGGCTTTAAGCATGCCCAGGTAATCTGACCACTGTTGCATCATTTCTTTTCGCTCTTCCAAATACTCAGCGTGGTTATAAACCGCACGTATTTTATTTTTATCTGTGTGAGATAGTTGTCTTTCAATCACATCATCTTTAAAGCCCAGCTCGTTTAATCGTGTACTTGCCATGTGTCTGAACCCATGCGTTGTGAATGTCTCCTTGTCAATACCCAGCGACCTAATTGCCCCTAAGAGCGAGTTGGTGGTAATGCCGGCTCTTCTATTTCTGGGGCTTGGAAACACGTAATCACTGCCGGATTCAATGTAACTTAACTCTTGAAGTACACGATATACTTGTTCGCTCATCGGAACTAGATGGGGCTTCTTCATCTTCATTGTCTCTTCCGACACTCGTATCAATCTTGCATCAAAGTCCACCTCTTTCCACGTAAGTTTGGTTAGCTCCCCTGGTCGTAACATGAGGTATGGTGCAAGCAGTAAGGCAGTTCTGACTTGGTAGCTCCCTTTATGTTCATCAAGAAGTCTAAGCAGCCACCCAATCTCCTTTGGATCTGTGATTGTTGCGTAGTTTTTTTGAGGCTTTGCCTTAAATATATCGCTTGGCAAATCTCTAACCGGGTTAACCCCTATAGTGCCCATGCCTACTGAAAATGAAAAAACTCTGCTTGCAATACTTTTGACTTTTTGCAGTGTATCCAACACACCTCTTTCTTGTATCTTTAGCAGCAGTTCTCGCATTTCTGGAGGTGTAATGCTGTCAATGGGCTTGTTGCCAATAAAAGGTAGTAGATAACATTTGGCCCTTTGTGTAACGTCCTCAGCATAGTCCACACTCCATTCATCCTTTTTGGAGTTATGCCATTTCAAAAACATTTCTTTGAAGGTTTGACTCTTGGTTGCCGAGGCTGTTGATTGTTCTTTAGGGTTGACCCCTTGTTTGACTAGCTGCTTTAGGCGATCTCTTGCTTGCCTGGCGTCCAATAAAGACATTTCCGGGTAATGACCGTGAGTGGCCAGCTTCTCTTTCTTTTCCCAATAGTACCTCTGGTTCCAAGTCTTTGCACCACTCACTGCTACCGTAATGTACAAGCCGTGTGAGTCCTTCTCACGATAGGGCCTGTCTTTTGGCTTTAAATTTCGTATCTTGGTGTCGGTCAGCATAAAGCGGGTAAAGAGAATTAATATCTGGATTAATCTAGTATTTACCCGTTATTTTACCCGGTTTACTATGAGATGTAAATGGACGTCCTGATTGTCAGCAAGGTGACTAATGTGTTGATAATCCCATTAGGTATATACTTTTGACATACCTAATGAGTTGTTGTGGGATGTGGTTAGAACAGTGTGTGGTGGAGATGGCGGGAATTGAACCCGCGTCCGAAAACCTTCATTCAAGAAGTCTACATGCTTAGTAATGGTCTATTATTTTAACTACGTGCCACCCGACCAACAGGGATGCATCAAGCGATTTCA
>Ga0208879_1003970_pt1 | contig 11800 bp, 9 predicted proteins | sample Knorr_S15_td_Bot_FD_185605 | JGI IMG/M metagenome (GOLD analysis project Ga0208879, IMG submission 185605) | Marine microbial communities from Southern Atlantic Ocean transect - Knorr_S15_td_Bottom_ad_5009_LV_A (SPAdes) (version 2) | ecosystem: Environmental > Aquatic > Marine > Oceanic | place...
GAATTTAGCACGCTTGAGTCCTATTAAAGACAGTATGAAAGGTAAGCTAAAGCAGGCGGCGTGGTCTGATGAAGTCAGAGAAAAACTCTTGTTTGCTTAAATTTCATTCAAGTATGATTTTGCCCTGTATCGCCCCCAATGGCGGAGATACTAGCCCTTTTACTGATGCCGAATTTAGTTTAGGCAGTGAACTAGGCATTGAACGAACGCTTCAAGCTTATGATTTAACCGTAAACTACGATTTCAACCAAATGCTTAGCCTACACGCCGACGCATACTATAAAGATGTAGAAGTAAGCGAGGGATTTGACGCCGACGGTTCAGCCTTGCGTATTCAAGATGCTTATTTCGATAACGACGCCACGCTTCAGGGCGCATCAATGCGCTTAGTATATGATTCTGGTGATAAATTGGCCGCGTTTGTAGGTGCGTCTATTACTCAAGACGACTCTATTTTGCCCTATTATGTAATGGTCGACCCATTTGTACGTGGTACCTTCGATGCGGTAAAAGCACAGCTCGAGGCCACCTCAAACATTCCACTAAACCAGAATATCGCTACCGGCGCATCGCTAGAAGAAATAGAAGCACTGCGTGCGATTTTAGTGTCGCAACTGTTTAATGAAGATGGCTCTCCAATTTCTAACCCTGCACTGCCGCCTATTATGATACAAGGGCCGTTTATATTTGAAGCTGAACTTGATATAGCGTCTTATGTTGCTGAAGTGTCGTATTTTGTTACCGACGACATCAACATTACTGCTGGCGTGCGCTATATAGACGAAACACGTTATACCCGTAATACTTATACTACTGCAGACGGTGCATTTACGTTCGATGCCGAGCGCGACTTTGACGATACCCTGCCGCGCTTTGCCGTAAGCTATGACGTTAACAACAACTGGAACGTATACGCGAACTACGCTAGGGGACGACGTTCACCAGTTGTGGATGCTAACGTAGGTGGTGTTAATGTGACTAAACCTGAAATAGTAGACAGTTACGATTTAGGTATTAAATACCAAAGCGCGAACTTCCTGTTCTCAGGTGCCATTTTCACCTACGAATACAGCGATTATCAGCAAAGCTTTACCGACGCAGAAACCTTACAGTCTATTACTGTAACGGTAGGCGACTCGACCATGTCGGGTATTGAAGGCATGGCTACCTATAACTACAGCGAGACGCTGACGCTAACAGCAAGTCTTGGTTTCCTTGACGCTGAATTTGCAGACAATACTGCTGATGGATCTGAGTTCCAATACGGTGGCAATAAGTTCCGCTTAGCGCCAGAAGTTAGCGGCGCGATAAACATCAACAAAGTATTCAAAATGGACAGTTTTGAGATTGATGTTAACTGGCTTACCAGCTTCCAGTCAGAAGTGTTTTTTGAAAGCAGCAATTACCCTGGGTTTTCTCAAGATACTTACTCACTGACTGATGTATCGGTGAAGCTGCTTCAAGACAACAGCAAGTTTGCCTATGAGTTTTACGTGAACAACCTGTTTGATAAAGAATTCTTGATTGATGCTGGTAATACGGGCGGTGGATTAGGTATTCCTACCTTCGTACGCGGGATGCCACGCATTGCTGGTGTGCGTGTTTATTATGAGTTTTAGAAGTAAAGAATAAGAGAGTACCTATTCCCGTCAATATGCCCCTATCTTGATGGGAATAGGACGTAACTTAAATTGTATGGGTCACAAGAAGGAGTATCAGAGACTCTGATTTTATTCGGTGCGATTTAACTATAACGTCTTGCACTCTGTCTTTGGTGATGAAAAGCAAAAGAAGACATTTAATGCTAGTGCAGTTACGATAAAGATTCTCAAAGAACCTCGGAGAATCTACATGCCTTTAAAAGCTACCTCAGTAAGATTAGATGACGAAACACTTGCACGTGTAGGCGAGATGGCTAAGGCGATGGACAGGCCTAGGGCTTGGCTGATGGCCGAAGCTATCAAGCAGTTTGTTGCTCGCGAAGAGTGGTTTATCCAAGAGGTGGAAAAAGGAGTGAAGTCCGCTGATGAGGGACGTTTGACCGACCATGCTGATGTCAAAGCTAAATGGGAGGCTAAGCGTGCAGCTCAAATGGACTGATCTTGCAGGTACCGATTTAGAGAAAATTGAAGCTAATATTGCGCAAGAAAATGGCCCCTCTGTAGCTATCGACGTTATAATGAACATTATTGATAGTTCGCACCTAGTCTTATCAGAACATCCTAGAGCAGGCCGTCATGGCCGATTGAAGAATACGCGGGAACTTGTGATTAATGGCCTGCCGTTTATCGTAATATATCGAGAAAACATCATTACAAATTGCATCGAAATACTACGTGTTATTCATGATGCTCAGCAATGGCCCAACGCAGATTAAAAACACACTATTTGTGGAAAGCACTAAGCTCATTGTGCGAGGTGTAAAACAGCGTTTATAGTTTCTTCTTGTCAAATAACGTGTATAGACTCAAGCCTATACACGCTTATAAAATTTTAGAAAGCTATGCCTTAATCTCAAAGCTATGCGTGTTAACTACTTTTCCAGCTTTGGTTAAAATTGCATCCACATAGTGCCACGTGGCTTTTGCGCTGTCTTCGCTGACGGTCAATGTCATAAAGCCGCGCTGGTGAAGATTACAGTACTGCAAGTCTTCTATAAGAAGCGGTAGGTCGTCTGCAAGGGTTTTAGCTTTTTCATCCCCCATGCTTAGGTAATGTTCCATACCGGGTGACGTCACGCCTGGTGTGGCAAGTTCAACTCCCACCTCCGTGCCGTCTTTAAGGGTTAATTTATTATGCCAAGCGTTATGTGTATCACCTGCAAGGGCAATAACTGGCTTGCCGATGGACTTAAGCTGCATCAGCACCTGTTCCCGCTCAACAGGATAGCCATCCCATGCGTCTAAGTTGTAAGGCATTACGGTATTGATAAGCGCAAGCTCTTGCTCACTAAGTGCACCACCTTGCTTTTGTTTGCGTTTGATATTCGCGAGCCTATGTACATGATCAGGTATTGCTTTGCGTTCAACGCCGTTAAAAATAGATACAGGGAAAAGCATGCGGCCTATTAATAGCTGTTGCCCTAACACCTGCCATTTAGCCTGGCTTTGCCGCATAGACGAATGTAGCCAGTTGCGTTGGGTTTCACCGAGTAAACCGCGGTTCGGGTTGCCGATGTCTTTCATAAAGCGTGCTTGGTCAAACGCATTAGTTTCAGCATCGCGATAGTTGGCGTATTCAAGCTGTTTGTCGCGGGCAAGAACGCGGGTGTCGAGCATGTATAAGTCAAGAAGCTTACCAAAGGTAAACTGACGATAAATTTCTAAGCGCTCGGTGCCAAACGGCGGGCGTATAGGTAGCCATTCATAATAGGCTTGAACGGCAGCCGCACGGCGTTCATAAAAATCACCTTCATCCTCTTGGTGATTTTCGGCACCATCTTTATAGGTGTCATTAGTAATTTCATGGTCATCCCACACAACAATAAACGGCTTATTTTGATGTAACGACAGCAAGCCTTCATCCGTACGATACAGCGCATAGCGGTTGCGATAGTCAGTGAGAGTGTAAAGCTCGGTGTCGTTATCAGGCGCATAGGTCCTGCCAATTTCCTTGGCGTGCTCAGTTGCGTAACCTTCGCCATCGTACTCATAAATGTAGTCACCAAGGTGTAATACATAGTCGATGTTGCCGTCTTTCGCTGCTTCCATGTAAGGCGTGAAAAAGCCAGCGGGGTAGTTGGAACAAGAAAATATGCCGAACGTGACGTTAGACACATCGACTTCAGGTAGCGTACGGGTTTCTCCCACAGGACTTGTATTATTAGCGCTTTTGAAGCGGTAAAAATAACGACGAGCTGGACTTAGACCTGCTACGTCCACTTTTACGGTAAAATCATGAATTGCTTTGGCTTCAACAATACCGCTACTTATCACATTGGCAAAATCAGCATCGCTTGCCATTTCCCATAAAATATCGGCCTTGGCTAAACCTGACTTTGAGCCCGTACTTGAGCCCAAATTTGCAGTGGGCACGGCGCGCGTCCAAATAATCACGGCGTCTTTTAATGGGTCTCCACTCGCCACACCATGGGTAAAGGTAGCGTTAGTTTGTGGTTGGCTGTTTGCTGAAGTGCTAACGGTACAGCCTGCTAGCCCTGTAGACACTGCTACGCTCGCGCCTGCGAGTGACGACAGCTTTATAAACGATCTTCTATCCATATGCCTGCTCTTTATAAGGTTTGTAAGGTATCCGATGATGTATTGTTTTGTTGAACGCACATGCAACAAAAACGAAAAACCATTTTTATACTGAGTGTTTGTGACATACAGATGTCAGGCTGAGATTCCGCAATAACAGTCAATGTTTTACCGCAAATACTGTTATACTGTGCAGCAAATAACCACATGAACCAAATATGGTTTGTGTGTCTAAACAATCATATTTATGTTTTCTACAGGGCTTTGAAGAACTAAGCCACAAACGAAAACACGTTGAACAAAATACAAAAGGTAAATTTAAAATACATGAGTGATGATCCGCATTATCAGCGCGAGAAAGAGAAGTACGAAAATCCGGTAGCCAGCCGCGAATATTTGATGAGCTTATTAAAAGAACACGACAAGCCGTTGTCGTTTCTTGATATCTGCAACTTGGTGAACGCCTTCGACGAAGAAGCGCGAATTGGAATTCAGCGCCGACTGCGTGCTATGGAGCGCGAAGGGCAGGTGCAATTCACCAAACAGAAAAAATACATACTTCAAAACCGTGAAGAGCTCATTAAAGGCCGAATTATTGGTCACCGTGACGGTTACGGCTTCTTGCGTCCTGAAGACAAAAGCGGTGACTTATTTATCAGTGCAGGGCAAATGAACCTGTTCCTTCACGACGATGTGGTAGAAGCGCGTATCAGTGGTACCGATCGCCGAGGAAGAAAAGAAGCATTTGTAACGCAAGTCATTGAGCCTCGCAGCGAGCCTATTGTTGGACGCTACTTTGTTGAGCAAGGTTTTGGCATGGTCGTGCCAGATGACAGCCGTTTGCAGCACGAAATTGTCATTCCACCAGAAAGCACGCACGCTGCCCGAATGGGGCAGGTGGTCGTGGTAGAGCTTACCCAGCGTCCGCGCCGTAAAATGAGCCCGGTGGGTAAAATTGTTGAAGTACTTGGCGAGCACATGGCACCAGGTATGGAAATAGAAATGGCGCTTCGTACGTTTGATATTCCACATCAGTGGCCTAAAGGCGTGACCAAGCAAGTGGAAAAGCTAACTGACCAAGTGCCCGAAGAAGCCAAAGAAGGACGCATAGACTTGCGCCAGCTTCCGCTTGTTACCATTGACGGTGAAGACGCCCGCGACTTCGACGACGCGGTATATTGCGAACCGCTCGACGATGGTGGCTGGCAGCTATGGGTAGCTATTGCCGATGTAAGTCACTATGTAAGAACAGGCTCAGCTCTTGATGATGAAGCGCAGCAGCGCGGTAACTCGGTCTATTTCCCTGACCAAGTAATTCCTATGTTGCCAGAAGTACTGTCAAACGGCTTGTGTTCACTAAACCCTGAAGTCGACCGCCTATGTATGGTGTGTGAAATGACCATCAGTGCGAATGGTAAACTAGAAGAATTCCAGTTTTACGAAGCGGTCATGAACTCGCACGCCCGTTTAACCTACACCAAAGTGTGGAATATTCTGCAGGGCGACAAAGAACTTCATCAGCGTTACGAGCCTCATGTACCTCATCTACGCAATCTTCACGACTTGTACCGTGCGCTTAAAAAAGCCCGTGCCAAGCGCGGAGCCATTGAGTTTGAAACCCAAGAAGTGAAGTTCGTATTCAACGCCCAGCGCAAGATTGAAAATATTGTGCCGCTGGTGCGTAACGATGCGCATAAGCTTATTGAAGAGTGCATGATCATGGCAAACGTGAGTGCGGCGTTGATGTTAGAAAAGCATGAAGCGCCAGCGCTATACCGTGTGCACGACAAACCAGACGCCGACAGGCTTACTGCATTTACCAGCTACTTAAGTGAAATTGGTATTCCTCATCGCATTGTTGAAGACGCGGAGCCTGCCGCATTTACCGATGTGGTGCTTAAAACCCGCGGTCGAGTAGACGAAGAACTTATTCAAACCATGTTGCTGCGCTCCATGAAACAGGCTGTGTACGATGGTGACAATGTAGGTCACTTTGGTTTGGCGCTAGAAGCCTATGCGCACTTCACGTCACCGATACGTCGTTACCCAGACTTAGTTGTTCACCGTGCACTGAAAGGCATTATTGCTAAGCAGCAAGGCAAAAAAGCAGTCAGTGGCGCGAAAAATTACACCGCTGAAGAAATTGAACAGTTAGGCGAACAGTGTTCTATGACAGAACGTCGCGCGGACGATGCCACCCGTGACGTGGCAGACTGGCTTAAGTGCGAGTTTATGCTCGACCACGTTGGCGACACTTTTGAAGGTGTAATCAGCTCGGTGACAAACTTTGGCTTATTTATACGTCTTACCGAATACCACATCGACGGTTTAGTGCATATAACATCCCTAGATGATGACTATTATCACTATGACGACGTTAAACAAGCGTTGGTCGGTGAATCGGGCCATCGCCAGTTTAGGCTGGGCGATACAGTAGAAGTGACTGTAGCGGCAGTAAATCTGGATGAAAGAAAGATTGATTTATTACTCGATAAGTCTATGCTGCGCGGCACTAAGGGTAAGAAGGTAAAAGTGAGGTCTGCGAAAAAGGCTTCAGATAAACCTACTCGTTTTGATAACAAATCACGCTCTGATAAAGGCTCGCGTTCTGATAAAAAAGGGAACAAAGGCAAAGGCGGCTCAAGCTCGTCTAGTCGTAGCGGTGGAAAATCGTCAAGTCGCGGCAGCGCCAAAGGCGGTAGTAGCGGCAAAACACTGTCATTGAATAAAAGAGGTAAGCGTTAAATGGCGCAGCAAGAATGGTTATACGGTTTACATGCCATGCAGTCGGTACTTGAAAAAGAGCCCGAGCGTGTAATGGAAGTGTTAGTGTTAAAAGGTCGCAATGACGAGCGTTTAACCAACATTGTTAACCAAGCCCGTCGTTTCGGTATTTCAGTTCAGTTTTGTCAGCGCAAAGCGCTAGATGACAAAGTAAGCGGAGAGCAACACCAAGGCGTGGTAGCAAGAGCAAAACCAGCCCGCGTGCTAGATGAAGCTGATTTAGACAAAATTTTAGAAAGCGAAGCGCAGCCTTTAATTTTGGTACTAGACGGTGTTACCGACCCGCATAATCTAGGTGCGTGCCTGCGTACTGCAGATGGAGCAGGGGTGCACGCGGTAGTAGTACCGAAAGATAAATCAGCAAGCTTAAACGGCACAGTAAGAAAAGTGGCCTGTGGTGCAGCTGAAGTGGTTCCACTTATTCAAATCACGAACCTGGCCAGAACCTTGAAGCACCTTCAAGATAAAGGCCTTTGGATCGTCGGCACAGCCGGTGAAACCGATAAAACCCTTTATGATGTAGACCTGAAAGGCCCAACTGCATTAGTAATGGGGGCTGAAGGTAAGGGCATGCGTAGGCTCACCAAAGAAACGTGCGATGAGTTAGTGAAGCTTCCTATGGCTGGCAGCGTGACAAGTTTAAACGTGTCGGTAGCTACAGGTGTATGCCTGTACGAAATAGTGAGACAGCGTGGTTTGTAATGCTCCCTAAGCGTTTGAACGCGACGCGAGAGCTTCCAAAACAAGAAATGTTAAAGGCACGCAGAAAGATTGTTGCGCGCCTTTTTTCTTTTTTAGAGTATTTACTTAATCTATGCAAACTGTGCTTGGTTGTCTGAAATAGCACTTTTGGTTGCGTCAACCGTTGCATATGGTTGCCAAGCAATAAGTTAGTAGCAATCCGTTGCTATCACGAGTATTTATATTAAAAAATAGGGTTGTTTAGTAGTTCTGTCGCTTTTTCTTGAGCTCTAAGCCAAGCGACGGTTTTCTTGCATCGCCATGACACGGCTTCTTCAATTAACGGCAGTAGCTGGGTTAATGTAGGCTGATTAAAAATAGGCTCATGGTGAGCAATTCTATTGCGTTGCTTCCTGATTATGTCGCAACCGTTTTTCAGTGTGTTTCGAATGGTAGATACTGTATTTTCCGTTGAGTTGGGAAAGACTTGTTTGATAAAAGGCTTCCAAATACGCCCCTCATGTCTTTTTGCCAGCATGTTTTCATACCAACTCAGTTTCAGCTCTGGCAAAAGTTTACCTACACCTTGATAATCTTGAGTTAGTCGTATTAAGTCTTGCTTGTCTTTGTAGGGCAATGAATTTTGGAATACGACGTTTGTTGGCCAGTCATCGCCGTAGCGCATTGATATAGCCTCAGAAACCGCATTCCTTAAAACGACTTCATATATGTGAAGCGGGAAGAACATCACGGAAGAAAGTTGTGCGTTCCATTCGTAGAGCTTAAGAGTTGTCGCAGTGCAGTCATTTCCTATTTTTTTTACTACCGCATTTCTAAACGTTGTTAATCGGCTCAGAGACAACGTATTTTCAATAGACTGGTACGGCACAAATCATTCCCTTTAATTAACCATTTGACAATTGGTGTTCGATTACTTACGATCTCGAGCGAGAGCTTTGGATATCCCTGCTTAAGCAGCCCACCAAAGACATAAGACTCGAACGAGCCTACGCTTATAGCGTGGGCTTTTTCATTTATAAATTAGCATATTATCTTTTAAGTAGTGATCTTTTTTACACCGCCATTGCATTGCCGCTGGGTGATAAGTATCTAAACCTCATGCCCGAGCGCACAGCAACTTCCTCTCGTCAACGCCAAACTAAATAAAATATCTACTAACCAGTCTTGAAATATTGCATGGCTTAATGGCTCAGCCAATTAAATAAAACCAGACCAAGAAATCTACAAATCACTGCTGAATTCGTTTAATAAAAAAGCTAAACAGGTGATTAATATTTTGTTACATCTCAAATTGTAATTTAAATGTTAATTATAAAATTTTATTCCTACCATGAATCTGCTCGTAATACACATATGGCGCGCTCTTCATAAGTTGTGTTGCTTTTTTGTGCATTTTTAAAGGTATTAAAAATGCTCACCAGGGTTAGGGCAATATACTCAACTGCCTGATTCGCCGCCTAATATGAGCTTTGTAGATAATTTGGTAATACCATTTGTCTATATACCTGACAAACGGGTAGGTCGTTGCAACGCAGTTGCGTCGGTTGTCATGGATGAGCTTTTCGTATGAGGTAATGGTTATACCTGTATGTCACTTAATAACAAATAGCTTCAAAAGCACGGAATAAAACAGTGTTGAAGTTAATAAGACAGATAAAACAGGAAATAAATTTTGAACTCAAAATTAAATAAGAAACACACATGTCTAACAGCAGCTGCTCTAGCTGTATCACTTGGCTTAATGGGTAATTCTGCAATGGCAGCAGGCGAAGGTCTGGTAAAAGTTAAAGAAAAGCCTCAAACCCTTAAACAAGCACTAGGTAAGCGATTGACTGTCGATCGTCTTGTCACCACTGACCAAGAGCGTTACATCATCAAGTTCAAAGATGAGATGGCCAGTGAAACGGTTGAAGTGAGTGCATTAAAAGGTAAAGGTCAAATCTCAAGTGCCAAAGTAAAAGGTAAAAAGCCTTTCGATATCGCGTCTGCTAAATCAGAAGTAAGAAAAGCAGGTGGTGCAATTAAGAAAGAGCTTAAGAAGCATAAAATGGTAGCGGCTACAATGAGTAAGTCAGCGCTGAACAAGCTTCGTAAAAATCCAAACGTAGAAAGTATTGAAGTGGATGTTCGTCGTAAGCCTATGGCGCAGACCACGCCTTACGGCTACACCATGGTTCAGGCTAATCAATTTGCACAGTCAGATACTACAGCTCGCAAAGTATGTATCATCGATACAGGTTACAACTTGGGTCACCCAGATTTGCCTGGAACAAATGATGGCGTTACAGGTCAGGCAAACAATAGTGCTGTAGGGAACTGGTATAACGATGGTAACGGTCACGGTACCCACGTAGCGGGCACCATTGCAGCATACGATAACAACGAAGGTGTAGTTGGTGTGTATCCTGGCGTGGATATGCATATCGTTAAAATCTTTAACGACAATGGCCAATGGACTTACGCATCTGACCTTATCGATGCTATCACTCAGTGTCAGGATGCCGGCTCAAACGTTGTTAACATGAGCTTAGGTGGCGGCAGTTCGTCAACGACCGAGCGAAATGCAATGCAGAGCTTTACAGATGCAGGCATGTTGTTAGTTGCGGCGGCAGGTAACGATGGTAACAGTGCGAAGTCTTACCCTGCTTCATATGATGCAGTAATGTCAGTTGCGGCAGTAGACTCAAACGAAAGTCGTGCAAGCTACAGCCAATATAACGATCAGGTTGAAATTGCCGCGCCAGGTAGTGCAGTACAGTCTACCTATCCAACAAATACCTACGCTTCACTCAGCGGTACATCTATGGCGACGCCACACGTAGCTGGTGGTGCAGCACTCGTGTGGAGTTACTTCCCGCAGTGTTCAAACAACCAAATTCGTAGTGCACTTAATGCAACGGCAGAAGATAAAGGCAGTACGGGTCGTGATAACTTCTACGGTTATGGCTTAATGCAGCTTGCTGATGCCTACAACTACCTTAACACCAACGGTTGTGCCGGTGGCGGTACTGGTGGCGGTGGCGGCTCTGAGCCTGGCGTAGAACCAGTATCAGGTCAGCTAACCGACCTTTCTGGTACGCGCAGAAACTGGGACCGCTACACTTGGACGATTCCTGAAGGTGTAACGCAGATGACTATTCGTACCTCTGGTGGTTCAGGCGATGCTGATCTATACGTGAAGTTTGGCTCACAGCCAGAAACGAATAGCTATGATTGTCGTCCTTATCAAAATGGCAACAGCGAAGTCTGTACATTCGATGCGCCTGCGTCAGGCACATGGCACATTGGTATTCGCGCTTACTCTTCATACAGCGGTGTAACGCTATCATACTCGTATGAGTAAATAACCCGTCGTTCTAAAGTACAGTAAAAGCCTGCTTATGCAGGCTTTTTTTTATTTCAGTTTTGTACGCGGTTTGCTTTCGTTTATTCGAACACCTATGCCTTTTACCAGCATTTTTAGAAGCTTGAATGTCAAGTTTCCATAAAGAATGGTCAGCTTTGCAAAGTTGACGTAAAGCTGCGAACTAAGCCCTATTCACATAGCCATATCGCTGTATTGTGCGTGCCAAGATCAGCACTCTCTACATGTGCCTATTTGCTTTTACTTAGTAAGAAATGACGAAACCATTGATACTGCTGAGTACGATATACAGAATCTTGAATTTGCTGAAAGTACCAGTGAAGTGCTGCCGTCAGACTACTATGAAGTGATTGCCGTATACGAAGATGACAACGAGGAGCAGGTGCTGCTTGATAGAACCGCGCTGTTTGGCTTTACAGAGGAAGAAAACTACATAGTTACTGTTGAGCCAGCGGATACGCCAACGGGATATGAAATTAACGTGCTTTATTAGTCGGTTAGTACATTTATTATACTAATTGATAAGGGTGAAAACTTTCATCTGCGTATATTTCTCGTAAGTGTTAAAGGTCAACGCTAAAAACGTTGGCCTTTTTTTATTGCGCAGGGCAAGATCATACTCTAACTTGCGTTAACTAGCGCATCTGTGATCAAATCTAGCTTTTTAGGCTAGCACAGATGTCATTTATTACCCATTTTGAGTCACTTGAAGATAAACGCTCTCATATCAATAAGAAGCATGACCTACTTG
>Ga0208879_1003971_pt1 | contig 11797 bp, 13 predicted proteins | sample Knorr_S15_td_Bot_FD_185605 | JGI IMG/M metagenome (GOLD analysis project Ga0208879, IMG submission 185605) | Marine microbial communities from Southern Atlantic Ocean transect - Knorr_S15_td_Bottom_ad_5009_LV_A (SPAdes) (version 2) | ecosystem: Environmental > Aquatic > Marine > Oceanic | place...
TCAGATAATTTTGGGCAATTTGTCTGAAAATAAAATAAAATGGTATGCTTTGGAAAAGCACTTTACTAAAGACATTCATGATGGCCATGTTAATGGTTCTCTTATTCCTGTTTGGAGGGATTGGATAAAACTATCACAATTATTTTAGATAACACAATTTTATGAATTTGAATACTGCTTAAAAATTAGCGAAATTTCTTAAATTTAAATTTTAATATTTAAATAACGTATACAGTAAGGTTTTGTATGAAAACAAATTTTCGTAAAAATGTTGATGAAGTAGTACATGTTGAAACAACAGAAAAAAAAGATTTGACAAAAGAAGAATTCGAAGAATACATCAATAAATCAGGTGCAAAAGGATCTTTTATGATATATAGATCTGATAAAAAAGACGAAGAGTTAGGATTAGACGAATTATAAAATAAAACTACCAATAATTAAAATGCTAAATAATTCTACAACTTCAAAAAAATTACAACAAACTATTGAAGAAATAATGAAAAAAAATCAATATGAGAATTTTGATGAATGGGTAAAAAATTTTGCGTTAAATTTAACGAATATTTGGAATGAATCATCTGCTAGAAGTTTAGATCCTTCAAATACCCAAAATTATGATAAAAATAAACATTCAGCAATTGTTATTGGAAAAGGACCCTCAATTAAAAAACACGATCATTTAAAATTACTTGCTGAAAGTGGATATCAAGGATCTATTGTTTGTTGTGATGGGGCATTAATAGATGTATTAAAGGCGGGAATTACCCCAGATAAATTTTTAAAATTTTTTGTTACCACTATTGATCCATATGCAGTAATTGAAAAATATTATGATAATGAAATTGTAGATACTTATGGTTCTAAAATTAGAGGGATTTTCACTGTTATAACTAATCCTAATGTTGTAGAACGAGCAAGACAAGCAGGAATAAAAATTCATTGGTTACATTCTCTTTTTGATTTCAATGAAGGTCAGAAATCATTTAATCAAATTTCAGCAGCAATGGTAAGAGTAAAAAATCATACAAATGGTTTACCTGCAATTCAAACAGGTGGTAATGCAGGTACGTCATCATGGTTTATTTCTTGGCAGATTCTAAAATGTGCCACAGTAGCATTAATCGGAATTAATCACGGTTGGGAGGAAAATGATTCGTGGGATACAATATTATCGCATGGTAAAAATCATGAGGTTTCAAAAGATATTGACAAGAATAGTCAATTATTTAAAAAATTATTTCCAAAAATTTACAATCCTGACTTTGACTGTAATTGTATTTTAGACCCTATCTTTCAATTTTATAGTGTTGCATTAAAAGAATTTATCTCACGTTCGCCTGATTGGGTAAATACAATTAATGCAACCGAAGGAGGTACTATTTTTGGAGAGAAAATCAAGTCTGAAAAATTCAAAGAATTCCTTTCAAATTGCACAAAATAAGATTAGATTAACACAATTTGGAGTACCCTGTTTAAATAGACTTAAGATATATTTTTAGTAAATGAGAGTATTATTTGTAGTTCCAGAAATTAGATTAGATACTGCACCAAATCATTTTCCTTTTTGGGCAGGAATTTTGGCTGCAATTGTAGAACAAAAAGGAGGACAAGTTGCAATTTTAGATCTTAATGCCCTTCGTGAACATTATGGTGGCAAATTAGTACCTACTAAAAAAATTATGGATGAAATATCATCTGAAAAATGGGATATTATTGGAATTGGGGGTTTAACAACAACATATGCTAGAATTAAACAACTGGCTACAGTAATTAGGAAATGTGCACCTAATTCTTTATTTATAGGAGGAGGAGGTTGGAGTACCTATAATCCAACAGAAATTTTACAATTAGTTCCTGAATTAAATTTGATAGTTATTGGGGAAGGGGAAGAAACATTTTCAGAATTATATGATGAAGTAAATAAAAATTCAAGTGAATATGAAAAAATCAATGGGTTATGCTATAAAGATAAAAACAATGAATCCAAATTCACTGGTCCTCGTGCATTAATACCTGATCTTAATACTGTACCTTTTCCAGCTTATGATTTAATGGAAACTGAAATTTATTTCAAGTATTCGTCAATTCCGTTTTCTACAGCTTCATATAATTCAAAAAAACGGGCATCTACTGTTTGGGAACGTGGTTGTCCTAGAGGTTGTACTTTTTGTTCTCATAATGGTATGTCTAGAATTGATTTACAGAATATCTATGGGGAAGGAGATAGAAAGGAAGGAGAGAAGTTAGTACGAATATCTGATAAAGATAGTGATACTTTTCAGCTACCTGCCAGATGGCCTACTCCGGAATACGCAGTAAATAATGTAAAATTATTAATTGAAAAATTTGATGTTGATTTCATTTCAATTCTTGATGAAAATATGACTAGTAATCTAAAATGGACTAAAGAATTCTGTAACTTGTATGTTTCTGAAGGATTAGATAAAATTGCTAAATGGGGAACATTGGGTGATGCACCAAGTGTTGCAGTAAAACCTGAAATTATTCAAATCATGAAAGATGCTGGATGTGATTATATTTCGTTTGGATTTGAATCTGCTTCTGATAAGGTTCTAAATGAAGATATCCAAAAAGGACAATTAAGAAAACATCTTCAAAGTACACTGGACACAATTAAAAAAGCAAAAATGACTCCACTTACTACTTTTATGATTGGAAATGCTCATGAAAATATTAATGATTTGATGGAAACCGTTGATTTTTGGATACAAAATAATGCGCAAATTGATCCTTTCATATGTACCCCATATGTGGGCAGTCCAATTTTTTATAACAATCAAGATTATGTGTTACAACAATATGATTCAAAACTAAAGATGGTTGCAGATGGAGAATTCAATGTTAGTTTTGATATTCTCAAGAAATGGAAATTAGAAGCATTAGATAGATTTATGACTGAATGTGGAGATGCTCTAAAATACACTGCAACTGTGAGTCAATATTTTACTATCCCAGAATTACTTGTTTTAAAAGAATTCATGCATATGCATGATACTAGACGTATGCTTCAAATGGCTCACCAAAAATTTGATGAAACTGGGTTACCTCAATGGAAACATAGTGAAAAATGGTCTCATTATTGTGAAGTATGTGAATCTAGAAAGCTATTAGAAAAAACTGTTAATTTTATTATAAACAATTAAGTGATAATTTATTTTCTAATCTTTGAATAGATCTTTTATTGATCTAGAATAACAATTGTTAGCATATATTCTAATTTTAGAGTGTCAATTTTATCATCAGAAATAGATTCATCACAAATTGGACATGTTGGCAATATTGAAATAAAAAATCCTGTTTATGTAGGAATAAATTGTCATGTGGGAAAAAATGTCACATTAGGACCATTTGTGTCTCTTGGTAATGATGATGTTTGTATTGGTGATAATGTTAAATTAGAATCTTCTTTAGTCTTAGATAATTCCAATATTAGATCAAATGAAATCATTTCTAGATCAGTAATTGACTCGAAAAATAATGTTTTATCTTAATTTTTAATTTGATTAACTATTGTGTTTCATTCGATTTTCATATCCGAAGATTTCTCAAAATATCTTTTTTAATACTTTAAATACTCTTTCAGATAATTTTGGGCAATTTGTCTGAAAATAAAATAAAATGGTATGCTTTGGAAAAGCACTTTACTAAAGACATTCATGATGGCCATGTTAATGGTTCTCTTATTCCTGTTTGGAGGGATTGGGATAAAACTATAACAGTTCAGCCTGAAATGGTATATGTTACATCAATTAACCCTGGAGAAATAAAAGGTCCTCATCTCCATGTAATCAGACACAGTTACTATGTATGCATTAAGGGAAGAGTTGTTTTTATTATAAAAGAAGAATCGGGTAAATATCTTGAAATTGAATCTAGTGAAGAAAAACCAATCCTTGTTGAAATTCCAAAGAATCGTTCTTCAGCACACATTAATCTTTCAAATGAGCCAAGTATAATTTTATCCGTAGTTAATCCTTCATGGAAACCGGATAATCGTGATGAACATAATGTGACTTATGATGATTATAACTGGGATAAATGGAAAAAAAATCAATAACATATGTCAAAAAAACTTTTGATTATTGGTGGTGCAAGTCTAGTTGGAAGTACAATTATTGATTATGCTACAAATAATTATGAAATTTTTGCAACTGAAAACACTACTCCAATTAATAATCAGAAAATATCTTCCCTTAAACTTGATTTACTTATTGATACAAAACAAATTTTAGATTATATCAAAAAAATTAAACCTTCTGCAGTAATTCATACTGTTGCATTTCCAAATGTTGATTTCTGTGAATCAAATCATAAATTGACTGATTTATTACATGTAAAAGTCACTGAAGATATTTCTGAAATGTGTAGTAAAGTTAATTCAAAATTAATTTATTTTTCAACGGATGCTGTTTTTGATGGAAAAAAATCTGGAAAATATCTTGAATCTGATACTCCTAATCCATTAAGCTATTATGGAAAAACAAAACTTGAAGCAGAAAAAATAATTTTAAAAAATACTGATAATTTGATTTTACGAACTACCGTTATATATGGATGGCATAATAGTTCACGTTTTACTAATTGGGTTTTAAGCAGTTTGAAAAATAAAAAAACTGTAAGTGCTTTCATTGATCAATACAACACCCCAACTTTGGTAGATGATTTGGCAAAATCTGTATTCACAATTATTGAAAAAGATCTATCTGGTCTCTTTCATGCTTCAGGAAAATCATGCCTGAATAGATTTGAATTTGCTAAAAAACTGGCATTGACATTTGATTTAGATCAAAATCTAATTAGACCTACAAAATCTTCAGATATTTCCCAAGTTGCACCTAGACCAAAAAATGGATGTTTGGATTCTAGTGCCTTTGAGAAGAAAACTGGCATGAAATTTAATAAAATTGATTCAGGAATATCTCATATTTTTTCACTTTCAAATAAATCTACAACAACTTCTAGCAAAGTTTGATTTTTCTTTAATAAAATTCCTTCACATCCTGCACTTTTTGCTGCTTCTATGTCTTTTTTAGAATCTCCTATCATAAAACTTTGTGATATGTCAATACTGAAATCATTTACTGCTTGTAAAATTAATCCTGGTTTGGGTTTTCGGCATTCACAATTCTCATATGGTGTATGTGGACAAAAATATATTCCATCAAATGATGTGTTATATTTTTTTAAATACATTTGTAATTTTTCATGAATTTTATTTAGAGTTTTTACTGAAAGTAATTTTCTATTAATAGCTGATTGATTTGTAATGATTATTACCAAGAAACCATGACTTTTGATTATGTTTATTGCATCTGATGTATTTTCTAGAATATTAAATTCATCTAATTTTTTAACATAATCTTTTCTTTCTTGATTAATTACTCCATCACGATCTAAAAAAATTGCTTTAGTCATTTGGTTAATAGGTAAATTTTGGTGTACCTTCAGATCTAATTATTGTTGTAATCAAATGACAAACTAAAAGATGTATTGTTTCTATTGTTAGCATATCGTCACTTTTCACAATTAAATTAATTTTAGCTAATTCTGATAATTTTCCTCCACCTTTTCCACTTAATCCTATTGTAATAGCTTGTTTTTTGTTAGCAAGTTGAATTGCATTTAATACATTTTCTGAATTACCACTTCCACTTATACCAATTACAATATCATTTTTTTGAAGGAAATTTTCTAATTGATTGGAAAAAATGTTCTCATATGATTCATCATTTGACCATGCTAATAAAACGGGAATATTGTCAGTAAGTGATATGGCTTTGAATCTATTATTCTCATTTGTTATACTAGTTTTTAATAAATCTGCTACAAAATGTGATGCTGTTGAAGCGCTCCCTCCATTGCCCATTACAAATACTTGTTTACCTTCATCTCTTGCATTTTTTAAAACATCATAAATTTCTTTAAAGATCGTTGTAGATTCTTTTAAAGCAACAATTGATTGAATTTGTTGCTCTAAATATTCTTGCATTTTTTCTTCACTCATGAAGAATTAATGTTTTATAGATTATTTAAATTAAAAACAGTAGTTCCTGTATCTTCATATTGAAAATTTACTTTTTGAACTCCTATCTTATTTAATTCTTTGATTATTTTAGAATGATTTTTTACTTCTGCAAATACATACAAGTGTCCTCCACCTCCTGCACCTGTGACTTTTAAGGCAGTTGCCCCACACGAAAATGATTTTTTACTAATGACTTCTATCCTTGGGTTGGTAATTCCTTTGGTATATTTTTTTTTTACTTCCCATCCTTCTTTTAGAATTTGAGAAAATTTTGTAAGATCATTCATCTTTAAAGCATCTTTCATATCCAAAGCTAATTCCTTAGCTTTGTGTAAAGCTTCAATTGTTTTTTCGTTTGATTTTTTTATATCTCTAATTTGTGATTTTAAAATACCTTCAGAATGTTTTCTATTACCAATATGAAACAATAAAGATTTTTCTTGTAATTCTTTTTGTGTGGATTTTTTAATTGATATTGGATAAACATAGACTTTCTTTTTTGTAAATTTCAATAAATTGAAACCCCCAAATACTGCTGCGAACTCATCTTGCTTCCCAATTCCCCATTTCAAAATATCATGACCTATATGATATGCATTCATTGCAATTTTGTATTTGCTCAACTTTTTTCTCTGAATGTGGGAGATAACATTTACAAAATTTGCTGTTAATGATGAGGATGCCCCTAATCCTGAATTAGGCTCTACATCGGTAGCCAAGTACATATCTATCCCTTTTTTAAAATTCATTTCTTTAAGCCCTTCAAGAACAATCTCATGACCCTGAACTAATTTTTTATGATGTTTTTTTGGAGGTAAATGTGAGGCAAAATCTGGTGAAAATCCTTGTAATTTGTCATCATTTCTTAGTTTGGCAATTACATAGGTGTATTTGTTTATTGTAGAAGATATGGCATATCCATCGTATTTATTGTGGTATTCTTCAAGATCCGTTCCACCCCCAGCAAAACTTATCCTTAGAGGAGATCTTCCTACAAACACAAACGAACTATTATTGAAGAATATATAATGATTTAACAACTTTGTATTCTATTTTCCAAACAAGATTGATATCTAAGAATTAAAAAAATGATTTAAGATGACCCCTGAAGAATCACTAGAAAGTAATGATTTGGTAAGTGTTATTATTATTAATTTCAATGGGGGTGATTATATTTTAGACTGTGTGGATTCTGTTTTTAAAACCTGTAATTGTGATTTTGAAGTTATTTTAATAGATAATAATTCAACAGATAATAGTTCTAATTTATGTAAAGAAAAATTTGATCAAATTCGACTTTTTCAAAGCGATAAAAATCTAGGAATGGCTGCTAGAAATATTGGACTTGACAATGTAACAGGAAATTTTACTGTCTTTTTAGATGCAGATACTGTTGTAGAATCTGATTGGTTATCTATTTTGTTAAATAGCTGCAAGCAACATGGTCCAGGATTATATCAAGGAAAATTGTTAAAGAGAGATAATCCAAAAATTATTGAAAGTTGTGGTGATATGGCTAATGTTTTTGGAACTGGTTTTGCTAGAGGTCGTGGGGAAGAAGATATAGAAAAATTTGAAACTTTTCAAAAAATTACATTTCCAGTAGGGGCATGTACTTTTGGTCCAACTAAAATCTTCAAAGAAATTGGGTATGTTGATGAATCTGAACTTTTCTTTTTAATGCTTGATGATCTTGATTATGGTTGGAGAGCGTGGCGACTAGGAATTCCTTCGTACTATGAGCCAAAATGTGTTATTTATCATGTTGGTAGCCCTATTCTAAAGTGGAGCTCTAAAAAATTTTTTTACATGGAAAGAAACAGATGGATATGTTTACTAACATTGTATTCTACAAAAACTTTGATCAGGATTTTTCCCTTTCTCATTTTATATGATTTTGGTACATTTTTATTTTTATTGTCAAAAGGTATGGCCTCTGCCAAAATCCAAGCCTTTTTTTCATTAGTGAGGATGACTAGAAGAATCAAATTGCGAAAAAAGAAAATGATGAAAACTAGAGTACTCCCTGACAAGGAAATAATAAAAAATTTTGTTGATACGATAGATATCCCAGAGGCGCTTGAAAGTGAATCTCGTAAGAAATTGTTTAATTCAATTTTAGGTGCTTTAAGTAGAGGAGCTAGAAAAATGATAAATCTATAAAATCAAACATTGTTGACATGAAAATTCTTATTTCTAGCATATAACATTGGCATATCACTATTTTTAAGTGGGCGCAGTATACTAATTTGAAATTCTTTTTTTGTTAAAAAACATTCAAGATCACTTAATTTATAATTTAAAATATTTGGATGAACTTCAATTGCAATTTTATTAATTTTTCTAAGTATATCATCATTCAGATTTAAAATTATTTCAAATTCAGCACCTTCACAATCTAGTTTTAAAAAATCAATTTTTTTTAAATTATGTTTTGATACCATATCTTCCAAAGAAATAACTTTAACACTTTCTTTGTGAGAACGATAATTTTTTTTAAACATTGTATTTCCTATTGTATTATTTTTATTCACATACATTTCTGAAATGCCACTATCTTTCATTACTCCTAAATTTTCTAAAATGACATTTTTAATTTTATTCAGTTCAATATTCTTTTTAAGAAAATTAAATGATTCAGGTGAAGGTTCATATGAATAAACTTTTCCCTGAGTAGCAATCTTTGCCGAATAAATTGTGAAATATCCTATATGGGCCCCAATATCAATTATCACATCATTTTTTTTGACATGAAAATCTTTAACAAGATTATTTATTTTAAGTAAAAAAATTTCTAAAAACGCTATTGCGTCACTTTTATCGCGTAGAATACAACATGTTCCATTTCTAAATTTAATAATATCAACATTTTTACGTAACCCAAAATAGTGTAATGTGAGAACATGCCAATTACTTAACTGTAGAATTAAGTTAATGAAAATTTTTAATTTTAAAAAAAAATTGCTCAAGATTTTATTCCTATGTTATTTTACATTCATCCTCATATGTAATTATAGTCAATTTGGATTTAAATTTAAATTACTCATAATTTCTTTTAAATATAATGTATGCCGTATCTGCAACTAGACTAAGCAATAATTCTAAATCTTTCATACTAATTTTTCTAATTTGTTTTTCTGTATTTGTTTTTACTAATGATGGACATAGATATACATTTGATGAGGCTATAGCACAGGATCAATCAATAAGAATTGCTACTTTAAAACCACATCCAGATTATGTTCAGGGCGAATCCAGAATATTCTTTGAGTATACTTGGCTTTTTCCACCAACTGCAAATACACGATCTATCTGTCTAAATGATATTCTGTGCTCTCAAGCTAGTGTAGTTCATAGTATTACTCAAGTTCCTTTTCTCATTCTTAATCATAATTTCCACATTGTTACTAATGACATAAAAGAGATTTCTCCACATGCATATAATGACCTAAGCTATGCCTTATGGAGAAATTCTCTAGATCCTGATTTTACATTTATGGAACTCTTTTATGGTCCTATTTTTGCTGCATTGTCAGTTTCAGTACTATTTCTTGTAAGCAGAACTTTCAACTTTTCTATTAAAACTTCACTTTTACTATCTTTTCTTTACGGCTTTAGTACTATAATGTGGGCGTATTCACAAACTTCTCTTAATAGTCTGCCTTCAACTTTTTTTATTCTATTAGGATTTTTATTTTTCAGAAAATTTCAAAATACCTCTTCACATTATAAATTAGTTTTAAGTAGCATTATTTTGGGACTTGCATTTTTAACACGGGAAGATTCTATTTTATTTATAATACCATTATTTTTTTTCATGTTATATGAATTAAGAAATAAAAATAAAAAAGTAAAAAATTTTCTTTCTTTTGTTATCCCACTAAGTTCTGCGTATGGCGTATTTCTTTTAATTGACTATGTTCGAGTTGGCTTGATAAGTGCAAATGCTCCCTTAGCTTATGCAAGTTATGTAGGTGGTCAAGGAACAATTCCAGTACATTTGAACATGTTTGGATTACTTTTTAGTCCTGGTGTGGGACTTTTAATTTTTGCTCCAATACTGATTACTATCTTTTTATCATTTCCACATTTTTATAAAAACCATAAATCTGAATGTGTGTTATTTCTTTCCATCATTGGATTCTTTTTACTTTTTTATGGTTCTTCTGGTACGTGGCATGGATTAAATGCTTGGGGTGCAAGATACATGATACCCATAATCCCATTTCTCATTTTACCCTTAGGAGCAAGTATTGAAAAAATAAAACATGTGTCATTCAAAATTTCTCTAGCTTTCTTAGCAATTTTAGGGGCATTCTTCAATCTCCTTTATTTGGTGCAGGACGTCTCTTGGTTTATTTGGGGAATAATGGGTGCCCGCCAAGGGGGATTGTATGATATAGGAGACGCAGCTGATTTATGGGTTTCACCATTAGTTCTTTGGACATTTGAATTCAGTCAATTAACTCATTCAATTATCTGGGTATTTACAAGATTACAACCTGATATCTTACTTTTACATGTATTAGGAATAGGTCTTTATGCACTAATATTTGGCATCATTTTAACATCTTTAATATTCTTCTTAGCTAGATTTTTAAAAAATAATTCTCAAATTTCAAAAAATATACAAAATAATGATTAATTTGCTAGGCTATTTTTTTTCATAATATTTTTTAAGCTATGAAAAATTAGTCATTCATTGTGTATGTGATTGCATGTTTTCCTGCCTATAATGAAGAAGGGATTATTGGAAATCTAATAAAAAAAACTCTTCCTTTAGTGGATTCAGTTGTTGTATGTGATGATGGTTCAACAGATCTTACCTCAAAAGAAGCTAAAGATGCAGGTGCATTTGTTATTCGGCATTCATCCAATAAAGGAAAAGGTGCTGCATTAAAATCACTATTTGATTTTGCTAGACATTCCAATGCTGATATTATAGTAACTATAGATGGAGATGGTCAATTTCTTCCCGAAGAAATTCCTAAACTGACCAAGGACATTGAAGATGGAAAATCTGACATTGTAATTGGTTATAGATTTGAAACCGAAAAAGACATGCCATCATATAGAAAATTTGGCAATAAAGTATTAGATGAATTAAGTAAACAGGCTGCAAATCTTAACTTACGAGATACTCAAAGTGGTTTTAGAGCGTATTCTAAACATGCGATTAAAAAAATTTATTTTAAAAATGATGGGTTTGCCGCAGATTCTGAAATATTAATTGATGCTTCAGAAAAAAATCTATCAATTTCTGAACACAATGTTACTGTTTTATATAATACAGGAAATAGAACGTCGACTAAAAATCCTATTAGACATGGAAGCGGTGTCTTCATTTCTTTACTTGAACTAGTTTTAATGAAGCGACCTGTAACTTTCTTAGGAATTCCAGGATTTATAATACTAATTATTGGAATAATTTCCTCATCTGTCACTTTGACACTTTTTAATGAAACTAGATACTTTTCAGTTCCTACTACTCTTATATCTGTAGGATTTCTTACTGTAGGAATTATGCTACTCTTAGTTTCTGGGATTTTATTCAGCATTAACAGAGCAATTCAGAAAAAATCATAGGAGATAATTGTAGAAAATCTATAGGACCTAAAATTTGAATGAAAATACTATAAAAGAAATTGTACGAAAGTGTTATTTACAATATCTTAACCGTGAACCCGATGATGCGGGATTGAAACATTATGTTAATTTAATGAAAACTAATCAAATTGATGAAAAAGC
>Ga0208879_1003972_pt1 | contig 11794 bp, 10 predicted proteins | sample Knorr_S15_td_Bot_FD_185605 | JGI IMG/M metagenome (GOLD analysis project Ga0208879, IMG submission 185605) | Marine microbial communities from Southern Atlantic Ocean transect - Knorr_S15_td_Bottom_ad_5009_LV_A (SPAdes) (version 2) | ecosystem: Environmental > Aquatic > Marine > Oceanic | place...
CAAACTAATGAGTGTATTTATCAAAATACTTAAGTTAGTTTAATTTGATAGGCCCAGTATATAGGCTATTTTAGAGCTGATAAGGGCATTTATCAAAAGCTAAGTTCGTTTCGTAAAATAGTGTATTTTGCGTTCATGTGATTTCTTGTAAATTCGGCTAAAATAGAGAGATATAGTTCAATTATAACCTCAACATAATGCCCGATAATACTAAACACAAAGGCGGCCCAATAACCAATGAAGGCAAGGCCATCTCTAGTCGCAATTCAACCACTCACGGCCTTACTGCAAGAAGATGGCTAGATGCTAATGAGCAGTCGTTATTTGATGAGACTGTTGAGGAGTTTATAGTTGACTTTGACCCACAAACTCACATTGAAAAAGTGCTTATCTCAAAGCTAGCCGAATGCACCGTGAGGCTGATGCGAATCCAGCAGACTGAAAACGCCATGTTTGATCTAGCCAGTAGTGAGGCAGGACACCCAGAGGAATCAATTAAAAGTCTTGGTAATAGTAGTGAAAGACTAACTCAGGTGGTATACGACACTATCACAGGCGACGGCCAATACAACCCCGTAGCACTGATAAACAAGATAGGCCTAATAAACGAGATTGACCACCAAAACCTTAGTGATGTTTCTGGATGGACATACATTGAAGACAACATGCACCTGACCGCTGACTACATTTTTGAAAAGTGTGTTAAAGAGAATCTTGGTATGTATGAATTTATATCTCGAGAAACCAATCAATCAAATACTAACAAGGTTAATATCATAATTGTAAACGGATCATCTAAAGAGGAACTATTACCAATAGAGAATATTTTAAAAGATACTAAAAAAATAAAATCATCCGCCTTACAAGAGTATCTTGAAATTGTCGTTCGTAGGCTGGCTAAAGATATTCAAGTTCAATACATCCTTAAAGATTTAGACAAACGCACTCAACAAATCAAAGATGCAGCAATACCTGATACTCAAAAGCTAAGCCTGGTTCAGCGCTATCGAACTGCGGACGAAAGGCAGTTTTCTAAAACACTTGGCGAGTTGCTTGAGCTACAGAAAAGACGGAAAGGCGTCTAACTAGTCTTTTTGATTTAATGACACACCTGGGCTTTTAACAGGATCTCCAGAAAACACTATACCTGCATCTTCAAAGCAATCTTTGATAGCTTTAATCACAAACGTGTTTGCGTTAGGCACTCCATCTTGAGTCTCATATCTTCTTAATGTTGTAATTCCAACACCACTCTTATCGGCCAAGTCCTGACCTTTCCAGCCAAGCAGTGCACGTGCAGCTTTTATTTGTCTAGATGAAATCATAAAATAGTATATAATGGTTCTTAAAATACCACTTGGAATTAAAATGCATAAAATAAATTTCCTGTTCGATTCTTTAGAAGGTGCTTATGCGCCTAATACTATTAGATCTTATAGGTCAGATTATATGCATTATTCCAACTGGTGTCAGAAATATCAATACGAACCTCTAAATATTCATGAAGAACAATTTGCAGAATATATTTTAGAGATGGGCAACAATCTAACTGTTGCAACAATTCAAAGGCGAGTAGCCAGCCTTAACAGTATTTTCAATCTCACTAAAAGCACTAACCCCACAAAAGAACCTGTAGTAATCCTAACCATCAAAAAACTTAGAAGAAAATATGGAAAACCTCAAAAACAAGCAACACCTCTAACTTACGACATTCTAACAAAACTTAAAAATGTGTGTTCTGGCGATATAGTTGGCCTTAGAAATAAGCTGCTTTTACAACTCGGCTATGAAAGCATGCGTCGACGCTCTGAAATTTGTCAATTTAAATTTGAAGACCTGCAACATCTTGGCAATCACAAACATGCACTCCTACTGAGACACTCTAAAACTGATCAGTACAATCAAGGAAAAATAATTCCAATATCTGGCGAGCTGTCTGAGATGATTTCAAAATGGTCATTGGCAATTGATCGAAATAGTGGCTACATCCTTAGAAGCTTCAAACGAAATCTATCTACCAAGTCATCTCTTACGCCTGCGTCAATTAATCATATTTTAAAGAGCCTTCAAAAACAAGCTGGCTTGAATAAAATTGGAGAGCTATCAGGTCACTCATTTAGAGTGGGCGCCGCACTTGACCTGTTAAACAAAAATATCCCGCTAGAGAAAATTATGCCCAGAGGTGGCTGGAAATCAGAAACTAATGCAATGAGATATCTTCAAAGCTGGAATGACAGTAACTGGTTGATTATTAATTGACTGCAAGAAGCCAACAACCCAATTTAACATTATCACCATTTATACTAGTGGCTCACACCATCACGTTTAACAACCTTTAATAAAGTCATCCATAATATTTTCATATCAAACCAAAATGACTTTCGGCTCAAATACTCTGCATCTAATGCTACTTTATCGGGAATTGATAACTCGTCTCTGCCATTAACTTGCGCCCAGCCGGTAATACCGGGTAATAATTTGTCCACACCTTTTTTAGTGCGTAAAGCAATCAGATCATTTTGATTAAATAGGGCGGGTCTCGGACCTACGAAACTCATATCGCCTTTTAAAACTGAAAATAATTGTGGGAATTCATCTAAACTAGAGCGGCGTAAAAATCCACCTATAGGAGATAAATAAGCATCTGGACTTCCTAATAAATGTGATGCTACAGCAGGAGTATCAGTCAACATTGACCTAAACTTAGGCATCATGAATATTTTGTTATTTTTGCCCACTCTATCAGACCAATATAAAGCTGGACCTTTAGATGTTAAACGAATAGCAGTAGCAATTAATAGCATAGGAGCTACTAGCAAGACAATGGCCACAACACCAAGCAAAAAATCAAAAAATCGTTTCATTCAAGGCCTAGAATTCTCAACATCTCTTTATTGACCTTATGCACATCAAACTTATTCTCAACAATTCTACGACTCTCCTCACCCATGCTTTGAATCTTATCTTTATTCTCAATATACCAAATCATTTTCTGAGCCAATTGTATTGCAGATCCAACTGGAACCATAAAACCATTAATGCCCTCCTCTACAGTTTCTTTACACCCGATGGCACTGGTTGTCAGAACAGGCCGGCCCATCGACATAGCCTCCAACGTACTACGCGGCAAGCCCTCATGGTGTGACGGCAATACATAAACATGACATTTTTCAATATATGGACGCACATCATTGGTTGGGCCATTGTAGTTTACATAATCCGACCATTTACTAACCTCCTCTAATGAAATTGCATCTGGCGATGAATCTTCCGGCCCCACCAAGTCAAACTTAACATCAGGAAATTTATCTTTTACAATTTTTGCAGCAGCCGCATATTCTCTCAACCCTTTCTCTCCAAGTAAACGAGAAACACACAAGAAACTAACATGCGCCCCAGGGAATTCCGTAACACTGTATTCTTTAATATCCACGCCAGATCCATTTACAATATACGTTTTAGATCTTGACACAATACCCTTCTCAATAAAGATATTGCGATTGTCCTTATTTTGAAAAATAACAGCTTTTGAATTTTTCAATGCCGCCCTATATAAAAAAGTAACTAATTTTTCAAGCAACTTTCTTCTAAAAGATTCGCCTTGAAATGCAAATCCAAGCCCTGTGATTAATGCAAAAAATGGAACACGGACAATCCTTGATGATAAGCCTCCCCATATCACCAATTTAACCCCATAAGCCAATACAAAATTTAATCTTTCTCGTTTAAATAAGATTAATAAATCAATAAGAGTTTTAATATCATAAGCTAAATTAAGGCCATTTCTTTTTAATGTAACTACGTGGTAATGCACATTTAAGGCGGTTAATGAATTAAGAGATTCAAGGTCTGGCCTGGATGATGCTACTGTTACACTTATACCTTTACCCACCAAATGCTCTAAAAGTTTTCCTCTAAAATTGATTAAAGATCTTGAATTTGTACCTAGAATTAAACATCTTTTAAAATTTCTCATATTGATGTTGGATTAATGTAAAAAATTAAAATTTTTTCTTACCCAATGACGAATAAAAGATTTTTCCTTAAGTGTTAAGAAAAAATATACCCCGCACAATAAAAGCACTCCTAGGATGTAAGAGAATCCATAATTATTAAAATAATCTATAGCCACAATAACTAGAGTGGCCAGAAATATATAAATCATCAAAAAAATATTATCTTTTGAAATAGAGAACCTCATTTTATAATTGCAATATACAAAATACACAATGAAAAATATAAATGGCGGTATGATGAACTTGAGCATATATGCATACAAACCAAGTTCGTCAAACAAGATGTATACAATTAAATAATTCATTGTATACATTAACAACAATAAAATCCCATGTTGTTTAATCTTTCCCATGGGTGTTAAACACTGAGAAAGAACGTACCACCAAACATAAAAAATTAAACCTAAAAAATGATATGGAACAAATTCACTAGCACCGGAAAATTTATGCGAGTAGAACAAAGCAATAAACAAGTCCTTGAAAGGAAGCCCTAGAAATATAAAAAACGCCAATGCAAAAGAGCCAATGCGTAGGCCTGAATTTATTAATGGTGTTGGATTTCCATTTTTACCTATTTCACAGAATCTAGGAAATAAATATGTCGAGAATGATGGCAGCATTACCCCTGTCAAAATACTCGCCCACATAATAACTGGACTATATAAACCAATCCCTTCAAGTCCAATATTAACTACTATTACAGAACGAATTAACATTTCACTAATAATCAGAAACAAACCAACAGTAACGCCAAAACCAGAGAATATAAACAGCTCTTTAATATGGGATGATAGAATTTCAGCAGTAAATACTTTCGTAGAAGTTATGTCATAATGCTTCAAATAAACAGTATTGGCAAAATAAAAATTAATGGAAATTGTAGTTACATATGATATAAATACATAAATAACAGCTCCGTCTATACCCATAATAATAATAAATGGAACTAATATCAGAATATTTATTGCAGCTATGATCATGCGAGCCTTAGCAATATAAGCTACTCCTTTAAATGCCTTTAAAATAGAAAAAGGAATACTATTCAAAACTAACAGTGGAATACAGGCGATAGCAACTAGATAAATAGTTAAAATATCGCCCTCTCCGAAAACCAATGGAGCAATAATATCCTTAAAGAGTATTAAGATGAATAGAGATATTGACATAAATACAATAATCATCAACAAGAAACTCTTTAAAGCCGAGCATAGAATATTGGAAATATCCTCTTTATGGGATGATTCAGAGATTTGCTTAACCAAAGCCTCGCCCATGCTTAATAGCGTAAAGTTGGCAGTCATTTGCGACATAAATGTAAGTTGATCAATAAGGCCAACTCCTCGTACACCAAGGTACAAAGCACTCAATTTGATTCTAACAAGGCCAATTAAAAACTCAAATAACCTTGTCAAAGCTAAAATAGATACAGATTTAAAGAAATCAGAGAAAATTTTTAATTACTCCATCTAATAAAATAATATTCTACAAAGCTCACAACTGGTCAGGACTTATGATGTGACTTTTTCTAATTTTCGCTGGAACACCCGCAACCAGAGAATTACTGTTTACGTTATCGATAACCAAAGAGCCTGCAGCAATGAAAGCGCTGTTACCTATTTTACAACCCATTAATACCAAAACACTTGAACCGATATAAACATGATCTTCTACAATTATTGGCAAACTAGTTGCAGGATAAACATTACTGAGACGGCTTTTTGTCATATCTACATGTGTGATAAATGTGGAACGCATTGATATAACAACGTTGTCACCAATTACCACCTTACTTCTCAAGTCGAAAAAACACTCTCTACCTATATGACAATTATCTCCAATAATTAAGTTTCTAAAATTAGAGCAATTATGGAACACAATCCCATCACGAATATCGGTGTTTTTACCTACAGACCCTCCTCGAATTCTGATTATGGCAATAACAGCTTCGGAACTAACTTTCTTAAGATAATTGCAAGCATTTTCAAATCCAAATATAAATTCACGAATAAAAAACTGAATTACTGAAAACAATAGGAATGGAAAATAAATAAATTTTCTTACTAATCTCAGCACCTTTTTCACCATTATTTTCACCTGCTTTATTATTCCTGTGCCCAATTTATATAACTTCTACTACACTAGAAGATAATTTTTTCTATATTTGTCTAACATAAAATTGTATATAGTCGGATATACAAAATATATTGCAAATCCAATAGAGGGGCTTAAATTATTTACTAAAAAGAAGATTCCGGAAAGCATCAACATGAGAAATGGCAGGCTTATTTTTTTTCTCATCGAGCTTCTGTTAAGTAATTTTATTAAAGGCTGAAATAAAACATATAAGCCAATAACTCCTATTATTACGCCAAAAATAGAGAACATATCTAACAAGAAAGAGTGCTGTCCGAAGCCACTATAATCTCCTGTGCCACTTCTCATGATGGTAAAAACACTTCCAGTCAAGGGGTTATTGAAAATTCCATAAACACTCTCTTGGAATGCTTCCAACCTAGCGCCAGATGATAGTCCGATAACCCCATGAGATATAAATTCACGCAATTCTATTAATCGCTGTATATTCATGGGCTGATCACTTACAGAAATAATAAAATTAATAATAGTTGGTAGAAAAAACACAACTATCATAAGGGTAAAGAAGTTAAAAATTACAAGCTTTATTGCTAAGTAGGGGAGAAATATTCGAATCAGTAACATGATTATAATTAACAGAAATGCGAGCATAAAATTTGATAAAACGATAGTAACTAAAGAGAGTATTAATAAGGCGCCAATACCCCCTTTAGTTGCTGCCTTTAAATTCGTTTTTTTATCCAAAATTAAATAAAGTATAGATGCAGATACAAATACGAGAAAATAAATAAACTCATATCCTCCAACTCCTTGACTCATTAATTCAATACCTGTCATTGTATCTTTCTTTGCCAATCGAGAGGCGTACAGGCTGGAGGAAAGTTTTAAGATGGTATTAACACAAATCACAATAACTATAGGCACTAAGAAAAGTGTTATTCTCTCATTGTATTTCTGCCTACCTCTCTTCATATTTATGTCATAAGCCCAATAAAAAATCAATATTTGAAATAATTCTAAAAAACGATTACCGATAAATCCGTTCCCACTAACATGAGGAATAATGATTACATATGCAAAAAATATATAACCAACAAGCTGATGACGACTAGGTTTTAGAAAATATGCCGGAGAAGATAAAAATGAAGTAAGTAGCCATACAGTCATTAATAATGGCCAAATATAATTAAAAAAAGACAACGCTCTGATTGGCGGAAATATGGACATTATTGCTAAACAATAAATAATCAATAGAGAGGCCAAATAAAATAGCCCTAGCTTTTCATTATTTATTACCTGGTCATTACAAATATTATTCATGAAGACAATAGCTGGGAATATAGCAATTCTAATTTTTTTTCCACATTTATCTTGGAAAACTTATTGTTTACTTTTAGTAAGGCATTATTTCCATATTTCTTTATCAGCAAAGGATTGTCTACCAGCTTTTTTATTGCATTAATAAGGGCCTTAGAATCGCCAGGCGGCACAAGTAAACCGTTATGATTAGTTTCGACTATTTCTGGCACACCTCCTGTATCGGAAGCAACCAAAGCCAATCCTGCTGTTGATGCCTCTAATAAGGCATTAGACAATGTTTCATGCAATGTAGGTAAAACAAAAATATCCGCAGCAAAGTTAATGCTTTTCACATCATCTTGATGACCTAAAAAAATAACTTGCCCACTTTCAACTTGACTTATTAAATTTTTCCTCATTTCACCTAAATACTCCCCATCACCAACAATAACAAATTTAATTGATTTGTTATTCGAAAAATATTTTATGGTTTTTTCAAAGATATGGTATCCCTTTTCTTTGTTTATTCTTCCTATTGAACTAATCACAATATCACTACTATCCAATAAAAGCTTTCTTCGGTATTCATCTTTACTTAGTATTTGCTCATATTCTGGCGGAAAATTATAAATAGTGCCAAAAATTTTATAGCGAAACATTTTCCCTATTTTCGTGAATGTGACAAAATCACTTACACCAACAATCTTCTTTGAAATTAAGAGTGTGAATGGCTCCAAAACATTAGCAAGAATGATTTTTTTAATCGGGTGAAAGTCTATTGCATCAATCGACGTTCCGCGAATTGTAACTACAGTTCTAGTAATTCCAGATAATAAACACGCTACAGCAAGATGAAATCCTGACAATGACAATCCTGTAAAATGCACTATGTCCGGGCTTAGCTGCATGATTTGACGACGTAAATCTAAAATTCTCCTTACGCTAATCCCTCGCCCCATTGATGGATCATAATTAATTTTAACGAAATTATATTTTTTAGATAGAGATGAAGACATTATTCTGATTGTGCTCATATACGGCCCGCCACCTTGTCCTTGTGTGGATAAGTCCATTGCAATAATTGGTTTTTGGTTTTCTGTCTTCATATTAAATGTGTTCCTTTACAAGGCGCATTGAGCTGTATCCCATTTAATGGACATAGATTTAAGCCGCTTTTTGTTCAAACTTAAGTGGTGATATATTACCTAAGTGTGAATGTCTTCGCTTCCGATTATAAAACCCTTCAATGTATTGAAACAAGCTTAAACGTGCTTCTTGAATGTTTTTATATTTCTCATGGTTTACATGTTCTCTTTTTAACGTCCCGAAAAACTTTCTGCTACAACGTTGGTTCAGCAATTCCCCTTACGACTCATGATTGGTTCGCAGTAACAAAGTGTATGAACTACATTGTAGCCATGCCTATCTGTATCTAGCAGATTAAAAAACCGTCGGACCACTTTAATCCGAGGTCGAAAGAATTTTGAGTCGCACATCTGAATAATCAAAAGCATTCCTAACATGGAACATCAGGTTTTGAGAAGATGCTGACCTTTCGGCTAAAACAGGAAACCCAACAGTATGCAGTGCATCGGTGGAAACCACCCCAGGTAGCCATGTGTCACCATCATTTTCAGAATGATAAACAACAACCTGACTCACCTCGTTAACATTCCTCAGGCCAACTGCAACCACCCCACCCTCTGAATTCATCATACCTGGAAGTACATTCCAAGGAAAGCCACCCTCACTACTTCCGTCATCCACTACTACTGGAATCCAGTCTGTTATTCCGGGGTAATATTTCCACGACACAAGTTCAGTAAGCTCGTATGGCTCGTCGTTCATCCTTCTGTAACCCATAACGACGGGATACCCGTCATCTAGGACAGTTAAAGCACCTTGTATATTAATAAAATGATCCTTTGGATCCAATTCTACCACCTCCATAGTAGACTCAGTTGCCGGCAGAGTTATAGGTGTGATTTTGTCAGCCTTCCTGCCTGAAATTCCACCTTCCCCATCCGGCAATAGGTTGATATACCACAGCCCTTTTTGCAGAACAGGACCATTCTCTAGGTACGGCATTGTTTGCCTGTCAAAATACGAAAATGTCATATGGATTGATTCCTGACTCTCGTCGTTATCAAGGACGAACCCACCGTGGTAGGAGACGACACCAGGTTCTGAAAAACTAATAACAGAAATCGGATTGGGCTAACCGGCAGTATCTATATGTACTGATTTTCCGGCGGTGAATGGGGTATAGCCAGTTGTGTCCACACCTTTAAGTTCGTCTAACGAATATTCGTCATCATTTATACGGGTAATCGTAAACTCACGTCCAATGAGCTCATTCGCACCAACTGTCTGTACAAAATATACAGCGTCACCAGTTGATATCCCGTGCCCTGTCGAGAATACTGAGGTTGTCTCTGCTCCATAAGTAATCGTGTCAACTGTAAAAATATCAGGTCGATACTCCCTTACATACCACTGGGTCAACTCCCCATACCCAGAAGCGGTCATGACATATAAGGTTTCATTGCGATCAACCAACATTTCCTTATACCCTCGGCCTGTGGTGAATTGCTTTTGTTCTGGCGGGGATATGTCAACCCATTGCGACTGTTCTAGTTTTGACTCAAACGCAGGATTGTCTATGGTTACTGGTGACCTAAATATCTTTATGTGATTTTTTACTGTAGCCGCTGCTCTACCACCTTCAGCCAGATAAACATAACCAGCTGGAGAAATGGTGATTATCGATTGATTGTGTCCATCAAAATATCGCTTACTCCACGCAACAGGGGTAGAAAACACACCATCATTTTCGTAAACTACATAACTTTTCATGTCTTTGCCAATGAACTGATGCAGAGATATTTTGCCACGGGTAGCACTATGACGACCTCTGTATGTTGCCTCAAAGTGTGCCCCAAAAGTAGACAATAATGTTGTATTCATCACAGGCGTTCCAATTGGTGGGATATCAATGTCGTGAGCCTTTAAAAGCCCGATGGCAAAGTCTATGTAAGCAATGACGAACTTTTGGGAATCAAAAAATGGAGCTTGAATGTGTCCGGCATTTATTCCATCCCAAAAATTCCCAGAAAGGACTTCTGTTGGGGAAGACATGACACCATCATCCCACGTTTTATAGTCAATTCCTGTGGGAGTGATAGTTGCAATTGCGACCATATTTTCTCTCCCGGTTATGGCAGAAGTTGTAAACCCTCCTGCAACTAAGCCAGGCGGAAGGCCTCTGGTGAGGGCTCCAACAGTTCCCCATGTACTGCCATTATATACACGGTAAACAACCGTCTGCTCTGTATCGTGCCACGCAACAAAGATATTCCCTGCTCTAGTTGCTACGGCTCTGAAATTAAGCCCAGCGGCAGGGGAGGAATCATACCCCGTGTTTATCTGTACTGCTGTACTGAATTGTTGTGTTTCTCTGTCCAACTCCCTGTAATACAATGTCCCTGCTGCAACACCGTATACAAAACCAACATTCCGATTTTCCAAAGGAATGATTTGTACAGCACCCACCGATGCACTAGTGTCGAGTATCGTTGTCGTCAGAGTTCCGTCGAGTTGAAAAAATTCATTAACGTGGTTGACTTCTATTTGATTAGTTGCGTTGTTTCTCCCTCCGAACCAAGTGGTTCCAGACTCATCAATGGCAATAGCAGGGAAGGAATACGAAATAGGATACACTGCATTGGAGAGGGGATGACCAGCAGAATACTCCTGATACTCATCAAGTGTATCGTGATGAAATGCAGCCCTCAATGCAGTATCTGGCGTTGCTGAATTTGATGTTATAAACACAGGCATTGTCCATGTGCCGTTAAACTTCGGCCAGCTTGAAAACTCATACGCACGATGAATCGGGTTGTTTGTTCCCCGTAAATCAGGTAACTCTTGCTGCACAAAGACATAATCTGATATGTCTGCGTGTGCAAGCATTGGGCTTAAATATTCACTACCATCACCGGAGTAATAGTTTACAGTTATGTTTTCTCCATCGAACCAAACCCCAGATTGAAACGGTGGCTGTATTGCATGATTGTATGAGGTTGCCACAATAACCTTCGGATCTGTGGCGTTTATTCTTAGAGTAGCAGTGAGAGCAGGTATGATCTCTTTTCCTGAGATGCCAGCACTTTGACGGGAGTAAAGTGTTTTTACCGCAGGTGCGCAGTAATTATCTCCGCCGATTCCAGCCCCACCGCAACCGACAAATGCGATTGTAAGAGCGATTGTAAGAGCGATTGTAAGAGCGATTGCCAGTGCCACCCATGCTGATCGAATCTTTCCACTCTGTATGGCATATCCTCCAATCCGATTTTTCATCGGTTTACATGTTCTCTTTTTAACGT
>Ga0208879_1003975_pt1 | contig 11785 bp, 15 predicted proteins | sample Knorr_S15_td_Bot_FD_185605 | JGI IMG/M metagenome (GOLD analysis project Ga0208879, IMG submission 185605) | Marine microbial communities from Southern Atlantic Ocean transect - Knorr_S15_td_Bottom_ad_5009_LV_A (SPAdes) (version 2) | ecosystem: Environmental > Aquatic > Marine > Oceanic | place...
CGTAATATTTTCCGAACAACTTATACCCATTAGACATTCGAGCTTGAAATTTTTTCCTACCTTCCCAATCATATTCACGATTATGTTTTGGGCCATATTTCATTTTATACATTGGTTCGCCTTCTTCGTCTTTCTTGTCAGGGTCTTCAACAAATTCTACATCATTTTCTCCAGATGCGAATTGTTCTTCCCATTCTTCCAACTTTTGCTGGAATGCCCATATCATTTCGTTTATCACATAATCCCATCGCTTAAACCAGTTGTCATCAGTTTCACCATTTTTTGAATATACAAGTTTCTCTTCATCCGACATCCGGAGTTCGTCGGGCACATCTTCATTGTAAACATGAGGGGCACCATGCAAATCCTTTCGGAACTCCGTTAAAAGAGGTGTAATGATATGTGCCATGGTTACATCTACATTCCATGTGTCGTAATCATGTATGACAATGGTTTCTGCTCTGTTCTTGCGATCTGGTTTTCCAAGTTTTACATACATATTTTCTTTAATGTAAGAGTGCTATCTTTATTAACAATGATCTCAATTAGATCATTCTTTTTCCAACCTAGTTTTTTTAATTCTTTAGGTTCAAATTTTAATAACAAATCACCGTTGTCTAGTTCCTCTGTTTTCATTCGTAAAAACCTTTCATGCCTTTAAGCAAATTAAAAAATTCACGTTTTTGTGTTTCTTCTTTACGCAAAGATCCTCGCACAATAGATGTAGTCATATCACTTTCATGTTCTTTTACACCTCTGTGCGTCAAACATAAATGTTCTGCTTTTATTACAACTGCAATACCTTCTGCTTGTGTTTCTTCTTCAATTAGATCTGCAATTTGTACTGTCATTTCTTCTTGTATTTGTGGCCTGCTTGCAATCCAATTTACAAGTCTATTAAATTTACTTAGCCCAATAACATTTTTACCAGGAAATACACCAATCCATGCATTGCCAACGATAGGCTGGAAATGGTGGGCACAAGTACTACGTATTTTAATTGGTCCTGTAACATATAATTCGTCATATTGATTTGCATTTGGAAAAGAAGTTACTCGGGGTTTTGGTTCGTATCTACCTGCAAAGATTTCACGTACCAACATCTTTGCTACACGTTTAGCAGTTTCTTTGGTGTTGTGATCGTTTGCTGTATCAATTAACAATGCATCTAATACTTTTTGAAAACGTTTTTCAACATTTCGTTCTATTTTAATTACATCTTTTTCTGTAACTATATCACTAATATTATCATTACATCGTTTTCCGTTAAAATCTATCATGTGTTAAGTTTTTGTAATAATGGTGTGCAACTAAAGTATTCTTCAGATAATTTATCTGCTTCTTCAACTACAGATGGATAAAAACTAGTGTAATTATCCATTCTATGTTTTATTAAATTTATAAGTTTTTCTTTGTGTTTAAGATAATTATCAAAGTTTAAAGTCCACGTAGAGTTATATTTAAAATCTGCACTATACATCTCACTATATGAAAGTCTATCAGGAACCATTGGTATTGCACCGACTAATGCTCCTTCATAAGGACTAATGCCTAATGTTTCTTGCAGATTAGCACTAAAGATTATTTTAGCTCTTCTTATTATAGCATGATATTCTGCTTTTGTCAATTGTTTTTCCTGGCACATAACAAATTCATATTCAGGCATACTTTGTGCTAAATCTTTAAATATCTTAGGTTGTTTTTCTGGTGCTATTCTGTGAGGGAAAACTATTAAATTTTCTTTAAGATTAGACTTATGTGTTTCTATTAATTTACTAGGACCAGAATAATATAAACTATTATTTGAATATTGCAGATCTGTAGTACCTAATAATGTAGTTTTTTTCGAATCTTTCAAATATTCCATAGGCCAGCCTGTTCGAACAATTTTATTATCATCATATTTTTGATGCGGGGTTATTATTATGGTTCTTTGTAATATATTTTTTACGAACAGTTTAATATGAAAATTAGTAGCAAAATAATTATAATCCGAAGCATAAAAAAGACTTCTTTCAAAATTATAAGTCCAAGTTTTGTCTTTTATTAATCTTCCGAGAAAATCAAATTTATCGTATGATCCTGCATGCCAAAGTGAATGAATTATTACAGGTAGGTTTAACAATTCACTCATATACTTTAATGATATAATACCTGGATGCCAGGCATCAGTAAACAAAAAGTGATCTCCTGCTTTAACTGTACCATCACAAAACATCCTACCCATTGTTTCTATTTGTTTTGCTTTATAAATGTTAGTACCCCCAAAGTTTAAAAATGCTCCAGGAGTAGTTGCTTTAGGTATGTCTTCGGCACCTTCGATAGGCACCGAACCTTCAATAAGTTCAGGTAAGTGCCATTTCCATTCACACGTATACCGAGATTCGACTGATTCTAAATCAACTATGTAAACTGTCATATATTTCCTCTACTCTTTTAACTGGATCGCTTGCTTGAGTAATAGATCTTCCAATAACTACATAATCAGCACCGAGTTCCATTGCTTCTTTTGGTGTTGCTGTTCTCGACTGTCCTTTAAGTTCTGTTTCATATTTTATTCCTGGGCAAACTCTAACTAAATCATAATCAGGATCTATTATATCTATTGCGGGTAAATCCGAAACAGGACAAACAATTCCAGCAAAATTATGTTTTATTTTACCAATATGATCACTCCATATATCATATGATCCTTGTTTATGTATTTCATATTCTTCTTGTGGTGTCCAAGAGGTAAGTGATGTTACACCGAATAATTCAATGTCGTTGTTAAATTCATTAAGGGTGTTAAATACTTCAGGATTGTTTAAGGTGCTTACAGTAGTCATTGTAGCACCCATCTCTATAAATTTACTTACTATTGTTTTAACAGTATTTGGGGTGTCCCAAATTTTGCAATCTATAAAGAATTCTTTATCGAATTTTTTAAAATACATTGCATACTCTAACAATGTATGATTAATTTTAAACCCATTTACATGATCCCGTAACTTTGCGGCCATTTCTAACGCATCTGACGGATCTGTATAATCTAATGCTACTATTACTGATACACTCATTTTTTAGTTTGTTTGGACTGTTTGCTCATCAACTAAATCTCCAAATATAATACTACAAACCTCATTAACACTATCTGCTGTTAATATAATGAAGTCACCTAAGGCGTCTATTATAACATATCCTCCACTGTCATGATATCGGCGAATTTCATAATCACCTATAACATTTACATGAGTAGAACAGTTTAAAATTTCTTTGAACTTATCAATGTTCATAAACCAGTTTTAGCGATAGCATCGACGTGTTGGTATTGTTGTGTATCCTGAAAAACTTCTCCGGTAGGTTGAGCTCGTGTATATTCTGTTACACAACCATTTTCCCCATCTTCCGAAACTTCTATCTTAAAATCTCTTCCTGGATATTGAAGTTTAATATATTCAGCCAATTCGTCTGCCATCATTTCACAAGATTTATGTGAACTTTTTAATGTTTCGTTATTATATAATCCTGCTAATTCTCGTTTAAATAGAATAAATTCTACTTCGCGATCATCATGCCATACTTCTAACTCAACTCTAAAATGAAACATATGTCTATGCTCATTTGCAAGAAATTCTACACCAGGATGTTGTGTAGCATCAGGCCATTTGTGTAGCCCTTCTTTTTGAAATGTAACCCAGATACGTTGTTTACTAGTCATCGTCGTCAGGTGTGATCCCTAGATATTTTTCAATCCGTTTTGAAGTTTGATACATCTCCCAAAGTTTCCAGTCCATTGCTTCGAGGGTTTTTTGCATCTTTTTTTCAGCTGGAGATACATTTTCTTCTGTTGTTTCATCAACTAGTTTAACTTTTTTTGCTATTGTGGCCATATTTCCTTTATTTGTTATAATGTTTTGAGTATTTTGTCTTTGGAATAACTATCCCATTTAGTTAAGTACATGTCTTGTACTAATTGTTTAAAAGGTATACACCAAACACCGTCGTTTGTTGCATTAAAGGTTTCGTCATCTATTTTTATATTTAGGTTTGTACTTTCGTTTTTTACATCGAGAAATTGTAAACTTATTTGTGGAATAAAATTTTTATGAAAATATAAATCTTTTAGTTCATGCTTAATAGCACTATGTTCATTATATTTATAGTTTAAAGATACTGTATATTCTGCTTCAAGTAAATCACTAACAACATCATGTAAAATATACCATCCTCTACTTCTGTTATATGAATGATTAGCACCTAAATAAATGTGCGATACGTTTTCTTGTGAAGCATATTCAAGTATTCTGGCGGAGGATTTTGGGCCAACAACAAATAAGGTAAGTTGGTTTTTAGAAAAAGTATTTTCTACTTCTGTTCCTACAAAAAAACTAACGTCTGTGGACTCTCCACTTTCGTACGATCTTTTCATTTTCAATTTTTGTTAATATGTTCAAGAGACCAAGTATGCCACCACTATTGCGTGATTCGGCTATTCCTTCTAAGCCACTAGTTTTAGAAATTCCTTCTTCAACTTCTGGCAAAGGGTTAATTTTCTTTTTTCTTCTACCAATTTTGCCCTGTAGGTTCTTATGCATGAAACAATTTCCTCGTCTTTAAGATTATTACCCAAATATACATTTTTTCCATAATCTTTAAGGTTTACTTCTTTGCTAGTACTATTGTATCCTACGATTTCGTGCCTATGGTCAACAGATAGAGATTTAAATATAACGATCCCAATTGGTTTCTCCTTAGTTTATTATAGCATATTTGCGTATTTATATCAAGTTATTTCATTGACTCTTTGGGCGAATTTTTTAACTGCTTTGTTGAAACGATTTGTGTCGTAATCTAAGATATGGCCAAAAAATTCACTATGTAAAACGTAATCTTTAATTTGTTGTGGCAATGGTTTTGTACGATCATAATCTGAATATCTAAAATGAGATGCCTCAGTATCTATCATAGGATCAAACTCTACTTGACTTAAATTGTGTTCACTGCTATCTGAATCTTCTTGATCATAACCTGGTAATTTATTTGTTTGGCCAGTAAATGCAAATTCATCCTCATCCCATTCGCCTGTTTTTTGATTAAATCTTCTTGATGTTGTTTTATCTAATACATGTTCTTGTGTTAAATGCATAAGCTCATGTCTTAATATAGATTTTGCTCGTTCTATTATATAAAAAATTTCTCTAAATTGCTCCTTAGGTTGATTTTGTATTAATAAATCTTCAGTAACATTTCCAATAACAACTTTTATAATATGGAGCCATTTATTTTTACGCACACCTCGTTGATGGGTACCTCCGGCATCTTTATTAGCAGACGGATTATATACTATCTGTAACCTTGCTATGCCGCTTTCTTTTTCTGTCTTTGGAGTATATCTACTAGGGAATTCTTCTGCTCCAAATTCGGTTTCAATAATATTATTTTTTGATTTAGTCCATTTTTGATCTATTACAACGCCTTTTCTTTTTGCAATTTTAGCAACAATATCTTTAATGCGATCATGTTCTGGCTCATAGTCCCATTTAGATATTTTATAATGATACAAATAGTTAAGTATTTCTTGCTCAAGATGATTAGAAAAAACTTCGAATATTTTTTCCGGAATCCTAATTAATTTTTCTTGTATTATTTGATCTATTTGCATGTAAATATTTATTATAAATCATGCTCGAGCTCAGTTAATGCCTCTTCATCAGATTGATCAAACATATCTGCATCGTTATCATTGCCCATATCTTCTGTTTCGAATAATGAGTTAAATACTGCCGAAGATGATCGACGAGTTCGTTTGTCACTAATATCTGCAAATAATCCTTCTGCTTGTTCAATTAATGTCATCGGATTTTCTGCTTTAAATATGTCTTTGCATACTTCGTTAAAATAAATTAAGTTGCGTGGTACCCATGGACTAAATTCGTCTTCGTTGCTTGTTGCTTTTACTTTGCGCCATTCTGTTATTTTTGGTTTGTACATGTTACTTGCAGTATCTGCAAGTATGTTGGCACGTTGTACAGACTCAATATGTTGATATAAATTGTGTGCCATCATTAAAAAGTAACTAAAACTATCCCAACTTGTCTTTGGTTCGTTACCCAATTTATTTAAATCGCCTGGTTTGTAATAACAAATATCGCCCATTGTCATACGTTCTGCAATTGGACTTGTCCACGGACATGGAATAGTGCTACCTGATAATATTTTATTATCTACTGCTTTATCCATAATATAACTAAAACGATTGTTTCTGTGTACATGTTGTGTGTACATTTGGCCATGTGCAGTTGCTATAAACGGACTAGCACAATCAAATGTAACCAGCATATCTTCATTTACATATTCACGTAAACATCGTTGTATTGTGGTAAGCATACACGCCCAGTCTAAACGTGAAGTGCCTAATAAATGTACTACATCATATTTGCCTTTTTCAAGTAATTTATCATCACGTAACACAATTAATCTACGCATGGTAAGATAAATGTTACGCATATTATTGGAGCCTAATGCCCATCCTTCAAATGGAAAATACTTTACTTCTTCATACCATTCGGAAGAAGAAGCCCAATCCATGCCATGTAACGCATTTAAAAATTTTACATTTCCTTGTCTGTTTGCGACAAACCAAGCATTATTATACAATGTGGCTTTGAGTGTTTCGGCATAACTAGACATTTTTGTCCGTTTACTATTAACGGGATCGGCGGCCCATGACGGTACGTCTAATACGAGGGCATAGTCAGCAGTATGCTCGAGCCAATTGAGAATTTTTCCACGAACGGCATCAGCATTACCAACATAATTACGATCACCGGGTACTTCATAAAAATTCTCCCAATCAAACTTAATAATACCTTTACCTATTTGGAATCCGCCACTATCAGCAAGACACCAAGTTTTTGATTTATCACGTTTCTGCACCATACTTTCTTCAACATCGCTTTTTGCAATATCAAGTTGTGCATGTCCTGCAGAATACAAAGACCATTTATAATCAAAATATGCTTGGTCTTTATTTAAAAAATTACAGCCTTCTATGCCATTTTCAAACTCTGTAGGAATACGATCTTTAGGCACATATTCTTCATGTTGTTGCTTTGATATAAATGTATTATAAAAGCCACTTATACTAGGAAGAAAGACTGCATAATCCTTATTGCTTTCAGTTAAATTTTTTCGGGTTTTCATTTATTCATAGCTGGTAAAATATAATCATATGTTATAAGTCCGCTGTCAATAGCAATTTGCAATGCACCTTGATCTGAAATATTCATAATACAAGCACCACTCATACCAAGTTTAAGAATAGCCAATACTTGATGCAATGGCCAACTCCAATGCTGTTTTAATTCACCTGTTACGTTTCTTGCAAAAATACGTTTACCAACATGTCCGCTTCCATCATCTGTTCCAACTCCAATAATGACATTTCCATTTTCAGTACGTACAGAAAAAGTTGGTTCAATATTTACATAAATGTTTGCAATTTGTGCAAGTTCTTGAACACTTTGCTTTGTTGGCTCAAATGAAACATTCCAGTTAACTCCTCTAAATTTAACAGTTTTGAGTTGTTGATCTACAACTTCTTTACTCATAAATCTATATTGATCAGTATTACCATATTGATCTTCGAATGTCAATGACTCTAATACTTGCTCGCCATTTCGTTCACGATTGTTTACATTAATTGTTGCTTCGTCTACTTTGTAACTGTCTAAGTTTACAATACCGTTTAAAAAGCCTAAGTTGCCCATGCCAAATTCACCAATGAATTCCGGCACAGGTTTATGTGATTTTGCATTTAAAATAACAGTTCTATCAAGATCCATTGCTTCAAATACAGTTTCTTCTGTTGTTCCTGTTACTTTTACATTTTCAATGAACCCAAGACCAGCAGTATGGTCAACTAGGTCCAGAAGAATATCCTTCATAAGTCTCCTTTCGATAAATTAGTTAATATATTATAACATGCCGAGCGGCTAATGTCAAGTTAAAATTTCGATATAAATCGTGATATATGTTGTACAAATGGAAGTAAAGCAATCGCCATAACTGTATTAATCCCTGTATGTACAAGAGCTACCTGTCGTGTAATGCCCGTAGGCATTCCGTCGCTTACTAACATTCCAGCAATCCATATAGTGCCAGTTGTGCCAATATTTGCACCTAGTATGGCGGCAATTGCAGACGGTAATGGCAATGCACCAGATGCAACAAGTCCTATAACAGCGGTTGTAGTAAGAGATGATGATTGCCAAAGAATAGTAAAACCAATTGATCCAATAAACATCCAATAAGGATTACCTAAAAACCATTCAAGTTGTTCTATATGGCCCATAGATTTCATGCCCCCTGAAAACATCTTGAGACCAATGTAAAAAATTACCAAACCTAATAAGGTTTGAATTACTGGGTTATTAAATTCCATGAAGCTTCCTTTTTTATATTTCCATGAATCATAAAGTTCTCTATCTTCTTTTTTCAAGGTCTTTGTCCAAATTTATATAGCAAATATTTATTAGGATACTTCGAATAATGAATTAAATGTATTTGTATTTTCAGTATCTTTAAGATTCCAATCTAGCACACCAATAAGATTATTTATTTTTTTGTTGATAATTGTTTTTTCCATTTCGTTATGATCAAATGGAAGATCTTTATACCAATTAGGTAAATGTAATTCGTCAATTGGGTATGCTATAGATGTCATTCCCATAGGATTACTTTTTAGTTTACATACTATGGTTTTCATACCATCTGTTATTCCTAATGAATAATTATCAGAATATGCTTTTCGTAACCTATTCCAATTAATAGCCGCCATAACATGTCCTACTCCGCACTTACCTGTTCTGTCGTATAACTTTGTGTATTTGGTTAGATTATTAACACGCTTGGGAGTACCTTTTTCCCAGCCCGGTCGTTCTTTGAATTCTTCTCTGAAGTCTTTTATCTTTGAAAAGATTTCAGTTCGTTCTTTGCGATTTAACACATCAAATAAGATTTCTTCTAAGAATCTCTGCATAAATTCGGGGGTATCGCTACGTTTTAGATCTAAGCCCATGGCTTTAAGTTTGCCAGGTTCTCCGTTAACGTCTTTGCGATTACCTTCTTCGTCGTATACTAAGATACCATATCTTTTCTTTTTTATGAATAGTCCTCTTGTAGCAACAATTTCTCTAGTGGCTTTTATAATTTGTCCTGCTTCTATCGAAATACCAAATGCTTTATTCATATACTTTGGGAAAGTTGAATTTACTTCCTCACCAACAACATCATATAACTTAATTGCCTTCTCTTTATCCCAATCTACAGTTCCGTTTTCTATATCTTCCTTGAGAGAATATATAGCAGTATAATACACACTATCAGTATCACCATAAATGATAGAGGATCCAACATGGTCGTATTCTCCTGTAAGTATTTTGTTAACTTCTGCGGCCATATGCCTTGCAATTGACCTACCAGTTAATGTTACACTTTGACCCATTCGTAAGTCAAAGAATCTCGATCCTTGATTTAAAATAGCACCGTATAAGCTATTTAAGTTAATTTTTTTAACAAGTTGTCTTTTGTCCCAAAATTCTATTTTTTCTTTGTCGTTGATGTCTATTGCATTCTGCAAATTCTTTTGCATTTCTGTGCGTTCTGCATACCAACGTTCTAACAAGTTTGAAACAATACCTTTGGTATCATATCTAAATATAGTTCCATTTGCTGATATTGCCCATGGCTTATTTTGTAAAAATACTGCGTCATAAATTTCTGCACCTGTGTACTGATCTGTATCACCATTTTCCCAGTCTACAGTAATCTTTTCTGCTACATCTCGCTCTTGCACTAAGTCATATTCTAGTGTATTAAATACACCTTCCCATGCTTCTGCGAATGTTGCTTTATTATCCATTTTTTTGCGAATCATATCGTGTGTTCGATCTAATCGCAGTTGTCCAATAATTGTTTCTGGACCCATATTCAATGCACGAATTACACTAGGATACAACGAATTTAAATCCATCGAGCATACCCAATCATGCATTCCTACCTTTGGTTGTGCTACATACGCACCTGCGGCGGTATCAAATTCTGCATCGAAATTTTTCTTTTTATCTGGTACCTGAAGTCCTTGACTATGTGCTTCATTTATAATTGCTTGGTCACTTACTGCTACAGCCCCCATTGTTGTTTGTAGTAATACAGTATTAGCATGAGCAAGCACATTAGCAAGATCTATAAATTGTAATTTATCGTCCATCTTTTTAAGCATCATTGTATCTTGCCTGTTGTATGCAATAAACTTTTCATAGTCATTGTTATACAACTGGTCCAATGTACCTTCGTATGGAACTTTGTTTTCGCCTATTTCAAATTGACCTACAGCATCTAATCTATATGAATGTATTTCATGATATGTATATCTACGATATAATTCCATATAATCTAAATGCACTCGTCCTAGTAAATCAAATGTTTCTTGTTCTTTACCAAATTTTTCATATTCTCTTTTGCGTGGATATTGATCCCACAAACAAAAATCACGCATACGTTGTTTGCCTAACACTCTAGCAACTCTGTTTACGGTATAAGGTATATCATACCCTTCGCTGTTCCATCCACTAAGTATATCGGCGTCTTGTATAATTGCTAAAAAATTGTTTAATAACTCTTCTTCTGTATTAAACAGCATGGTGTTGCTAAACTTATCACATATTGCTTCTGCATCTTGGCGTGAAACTGTTTTTGGGCGAATAGTTAAAGTAATAAGACTATCAACCCAATTACACCACAATGTAACAGAATTTATCATTGAAAACGGATCAGACGGATCTGCATATCCTTTACTAGAATTAAAATCTACTTCGATGTCAAAGAAGCATTTGTTAAGGTTCGGTGCTTCTTTGCCTAAATAATATTCTTCTAAACATCGAAAAATGGGATTTACATCAGACTCATATAACTGCTTATGGCTATAGAATTTTCTTTCTTTTTGAAATGCTTTTCCGCTAGTGGTGCTGACACGGCTTAAAGGTTTGCCGTAAATAGAACGATACTTTCCTTTTACATCGGGATAAAAGAAAGCATACTTTGTAGGATATGTTCTAAAGATTCGTTTTTTGTTTACTCGTTCAACAACATGTATAGCATCTTTATCACGTTCAAAGAATGCGTCTACATAACTCATGCAGTTCGTCCGACTGCTGTTAAAACTTCTGCAACTTCTTCAAAGTCTTTTTGACTTTGTGAAAGATTTGCCTTGGCGGCGATTTTGATTGCTTTGTTTAGTGTAGCCGGTTTCATGTCAAGTTCTTCGGCTACTGCTGATACTGTATCTTTGAGTCCTTCTCTAAGATCAGTCATTTCTTGAGTTACTTGAATTCCTTCATTAACTATTTGTTTTAATTTTGCTATATCGGTTGATGTTAGTACTTTCGTCATTTGGTTCCTTTTAAAAGATTAAATTTATTCATAATATATTATAACATATATAAACAATTAAATCAATCATTATTTTGTCACGAAACCATTTAAGTAAGAAGTTTTTCCGTTTTTAATTAAAGCAGTCATAGTTTTTTTTCTGTTTGTTCCATCTTTTTTGTACGAACAATGAACCCAACCGCTATTAGGACCTTCTAAGGGATTAAAGAATTCTAAGATAAGTTGATCAAATTGTAAATGATCTCTAATCCATGTTGCTAATTCTAAATTAGGCAACCCCATAATTTCAAAATCGGCCGCTTCACCATTACAATGTTGACTTTTACTTGATCCACCTACGGCTTTATTAAGA
>Ga0208879_1003976_pt1 | contig 11782 bp, 9 predicted proteins | sample Knorr_S15_td_Bot_FD_185605 | JGI IMG/M metagenome (GOLD analysis project Ga0208879, IMG submission 185605) | Marine microbial communities from Southern Atlantic Ocean transect - Knorr_S15_td_Bottom_ad_5009_LV_A (SPAdes) (version 2) | ecosystem: Environmental > Aquatic > Marine > Oceanic | place...
CGAAGAGATTCCTGAATTATACCGCATGATTAAGGAAGATGGACTTCATTTAGTTTCTGGCTATAAGCAGAAACGATACGACCCACTTACGAAGACCCTTCCTACGAAATTGTTTAATTGGGCTACGCGCAAAATGTCGGGTATCACTTTAAAAGATTTCAATTGTGGGCTTAAATCTTACGATCATCGTGTGGTGAAAAATATTGAGGTTTATGGCGAGATGCATCGCTATATCCCCGTATTGGCAAAGTGGGCTGGCTTTAATCGCATAGGCGAAAAAGTGGTCTCCCACCAAGAGCGTAAATATGGGGTGACCAAATTTGGGATGGAGCGATTTGTAAATGGATTCTTGGATCTGTTAACCGTGATGTTCATCTCTAAGTTTGGTAAAAAACCTATGCACCTTTTCGGATTGATGGGTGTTGCCTGTTTTACAGTCGGTTTTGGGATTGCAGCTTATTTGGCTTATGCTAAATTGATGTGGCAAGCTTATAATATGACCGATAGACCTTTATTCTATTTTGGGATTTTGGCTATGATTATCGGTGTGCAATTATTCATGACTGGCTTCTTGGCAGAATTGATTGCTCGTTCAAACTCTGAGCGCAACCACTATATCATCGAAGAAAAAATTAATTAGACTTCTTGAAAAAGAAAAACATCATACTTATCGGCCCTGCCTACCCACTTAGGGGAGGTATTGCCGATAGTGATCATTCTTTGGCTTTGGCTTTTCAAGCCCAAGGTCATCAGGTGAAAATGCTTTCCTTTTCTTTACAATATCCATCCTTATTATTCCCTGGTAAAAGTCAGTACGACACCAGTTCTGTGGCTCCCAATTTGGAGGTGCATAGCTTGATAAATTCTATCAATCCTATATCTTGGTTTCGTGCGGCTCGTTGGTTGAAAAATCAAAAGCCCGATTTGATCATTACTCGATTTTGGCTTCCCTTTATGGGCCCTAGTTTGGGTTCTGTTTTGCGCTGGTCGGGGCTTATAAAAAAGATTCCTTGTATTGCTTTATGCGATAATGTAATTCCCCACGAAAAACGCTTGGGTGATAAATTCTTGACTTCTTACTTTTTGAAATCGATGAATCGCTTTTTGGTGATGTCTCGTTCCGTAGGAGAAGATATTAAGAGCTTTGTGTCGAATGCAAAGACCTTACATCACCCTCATCCTGTTTACGATCAGTTTGGTGATTCAATCTTAAAAGAAGAGGCAGTTTCTTTATTGGGATTGGACTCATCTAAAAAATACATTCTATTCTTTGGCTTTGTACGCAAATACAAAGGGCTCGACCTGTTGATAGAGGCTATGAAAGATCTTTCTGATGATATAAACTTACTGGTAGCGGGGGAGTTTTATGAAGATGAATCGGGCTATAGAAAAATGGTTGAAGATTTTGGACTTGCTTCAAGAGTTCATTTCTTTTCAGATTTCATTCCTCAAGATGAAGTCCGCAATTATTTCTCTGCTGCCGATATGATTGTTCAACCCTACCGTAAGGCAACGCAAAGTGGGGTGGCTCAAATTGCCTATCATTTTAATAAACCGATTCTGGTTACCGCTGTTGGTGGTTTGCCCGAAATCGTCCCTCATCTCAAGGCGGGTTATGTGGTTGAGCCTAATCCAAGTGAAATAGCCGAGGCTATAACCGACTTTTATGAGCATCAAAGAGAAGCGGAAATGTCTGCATTTGTAGCTCAAGAAAAGTTGAAATATTCTTGGAGTCATATGGCGCAGGAAATTTTGGCTTTTGTTGATTAGCTGTCACCTTCAGTTATCAGCCATCAGTAGGTAGTTTGCAGTTCAGCTTGATTAATTCACTCATCACTCAGGAGTTAATGTAGGAGTAGGTTGATGCGGGAGTTTGGTTTTTTATTCGTGAATTCGTGGCAATTTTAAGCTACCAGCCTCTTTTAGGATTTTCGATTTTATTATCAACTGATAGTATTTGGCACTGTTTAATAGGTGCAAGAACCATCGTCCTCACTCACAAGAGAATTATAATTAATTGCTTGTTCATCTATACAACCTGAGTAAATGGGTAAATGAACCCCTTCGCAAAAACTAACTGGGCCGAAATCTATTTCCGCTTTGGCTTGAAAACCTTCACCCATTCCGTTTAAAGTCTGAAGATCTCCAAAAGTCCAGTCAACAAAAAAAACAAATCCATTATCATCTTTTAATATCTTAAAGTTGGTAAACCATGGGTCGTAGTAATTGTAATAATATTCCCAAACGGATACCGGATTAGCACAGCCCGTCTCAAATATATTCCATCCTTCTTCAAAGTAATGCTCAATGGGTGGATTCAATAATACAATCATTTGATATATGTCTGGTAGGCTTAATGTGTTTAGGTCAAGGAATTCAATAGGAGGGATAACAACACCTTCACAAAAAGAAATAGGACCTAATGGAGCTGTAAGTTTAATCCAATAGGCTTTCCCTACTTCAAGCTGACCTATATTATCAAAACCCCAACTGGGTAAATAAATATTTCCTTTATAGTCTTTAATGGAGTGTACTTGTTCGTAGTCGTCAAAAAATGAAATGTCTTGCGGATTATGACAACCTCCTATTCCAAACATATTCCAACCTTCGTCTAAATAAATTTCTGAGGTGGGATTAAGTTCAGTAATCTCTTGAAAAATACCTTCGAGCGCTAAGCTGTCTGTAATTTGCGCAGACAATTGCTCTCCACAGGATATCAATATGACAAATGCTAATATTCTTTTCATGATACTTTTATTTAAAGATAATAATTTTTTTAGAGTACTGACTATTACGATCTTGGAATTGGTTTTGATTCGTAATTAGTTAATCTATCATCCAACGACCAATTTGTAGTTTACAGTTATCAATTACTAGTAAATTCTAGCCACGAATGCACGAATGAGTCCTACGCTAGTCTTAGTCTTGGTCAAAGCTTTAGTTTTATCGTCCACCGACCAAATTCTACCATTTCGATTCTTTTTCGTACTTTCATTGGATAAAATAATGATCTAATGAAAGTATATAATCTAAGAGGTGATTTATCATCCTACCATTCCAGCTATTCCCGATTTTGTTTCTCAAGTATTCTGATAATACTGCTAATTCCATTGCTTTTACTCTTAGTGGTTTTGATTGCTTTAGTCTTGAAAATTCAGACTTATGGACCTCTGTTTTACAGTCAGAAAAGGATTGGCTTGTACAATAGAGAGTTTGTCATTTACAAGTTTAGAACCATGTATGTAAATGCGGAGTCGAATGGATTATCATGGACTCAGCAAGATGATTCTAGAATTACACCTTTTGGGAATTTACTTCGAAAATCTCATTTGGATGAACTTCCTCAGTTGATTAATATACTAAAGGGTGAGATGCAGTTAATAGGTCCTCGCCCAGAGCGAAAGGAGTTTTGTGAATTGATAGCTGAAGAAATACCAGATTATGATATTCGTCATTCTGTACTTCCTGGAATTACGGGTTGGGCACAAGTCCATCAAGTATATAGCGCCTCAGTTGATGAAGCAAAATTGAAGCATCAATACGATTTGGATTACCTGAGTAGGGCAAGTTTAGGCATAGACCTAAAGATTATTTGCCTTACATTTCGTGATATCATTCTCGCTAAAGGCCGTTAATAATAGCTTTGTATTTGATAGACAGTAGTTTATTGCGAACTGTATTTCTTCTAAAAACAAATCACATTTCAATGAGAAAATGAATTATCGGTGTATCTTTGCATCGGGCAAGTCTTAAACAAGTCGCTCCCTTTGAATTCCCCCAGGGCGGGAACGCAGCAAGGGTAGAGGGTTGAGCACTGTGATTTAAGTAGCTTGCCTTTTTTTGTGCCCTAAAGTTTCCTCTTTTCCTGTGCAATTTCAAATCTGGAAAACCGCTCAAATCTTACTTCATTCTTCAGGTTTTAGGCTTCTTCTATTGGCTTAATTATCGTATATTTGCCCGCAATTATCATCAAAAATTGCATCTACTATGAACACTAGCGAAAAATTTATTGGCGAAGGATTAACCTACGACGATGTACTCTTAGTACCCGCGTATTCAGATATACTTCCTAGAGACGTTAATATTCAGTCAAAATTTACTCGTAACATTACCCTTAATGCACCGATTATTTCGGCGGCAATGGATACAGTATCCGAATCGGAAATGGCTATTGCTATTGCTCGCGAGGGTGGTATTGCTGTGCTCCATAAGAATATGAGTATTGTAGCTCAGGCAAAAGAAGTGCGTTCTGTAAAGCGTTCTGAAAGCGGGATGATTTTAGATCCTGTAACCCTTAAGGTTGATGCTACAGTGTTCGATGCCAAGCGCATGATGAAAGAATACAAGATTGGTGGAATTCCAGTTGTGGATGATGCCATGCGTTTGAAAGGTATTGTTACCAATCGTGATTTGCGTTTTGTAAAAGACAACGATCTTGCGATTACAGAAGTGATGACTAGTGAGAAGTTAATCACTACAAAAGAGAATACTTCTTTACTTCAAGCAGAAGATATTCTACAAGAATTTAAGATTGAGAAACTTCCTGTGGTGGATGCCGATAATAAATTAATCGGATTAATCACTTATAGAGATATTACGAAAATCCGCGTGCAACCAAATTCTAATAAAGATGAGTTTGGGAGATTGCGTGTAGCGGCAGGTGTTGGTGTTACCGGTGATGTGATGGATCGTATTGAAGCTTTAGTGAATGCTGGAGTGGATGCGGTTGTGGTTGATACAGCTCACGGTCATACACAAGGTGTTGTTAAAACACTAAAAGCCATTAAGGCGAAGTACCCTAATTTAGATGTTGTGGTAGGGAATATTGCTACCGCAGAAGCTGCCAAGTTTTTAGTAGAGGCTGGCGCCGATGCATTAAAAGTAGGTATAGGACCAGGGTCAATTTGTACTACACGTGTAGTGGCTGGTGTTGGTGTGCCTCAGTTAACGGCAGTGATGATGGTTGCCGAGGCTATTAAAGGCTCAGGAGTTCCTGTTATTGCCGATGGTGGTATTCGTTATACAGGTGATATTGTAAAAGCAATGGTTGCTGGAGCCGATACTGTGATGCTAGGTTCTTTATTAGCAGGTACAGAGGAGTCGCCAGGAGAAACTATTATATACGAAGGTCGTAAGTATAAAACCTATAGAGGTATGGGTTCTATCGATGCGATGAAAGCGGGTTCTAAAGATCGTTACTTCCAAGATGTGGAGGATGATGTGGAAAAATTAGTTCCTGAAGGAATTGTTGGTCGTGTTGCTTATAAAGGAACATTGGCCGAAGTAATGTATCAGTTTATTGGTGGATTGCGTGCAGGTATGGGTTACTCTGGATCTGCAAATATTGAGCAATTAAAAGAGGCTAAGTTTGTGAGAATTACTGGTGCTGGGATTGTCGAAAGTCACCCACACGATGTAACCATCACTCGCGAAGCACCAAATTATAGTAGAAAATAACCCTCAGATTAAAGAGATGATTAAAAGAACAATTCTAGCCTTTGCGACAGTGCTTTTCGCTTTTTCGGCAATGGCTCAACAATCGAACAGAACTTTATTGACGGTTGCAGATGAAGAGGTAAGCGTAGATGATTTTTTAAGTATCTACAATAAAAACCGCTCTATTGGCGATCAAATCGACCCTAAGTCTTTGGATGAGTATTTAGATTTATTCATCAACTTCAAACTAAAAGTGAAGGATGCTGAAGCTTTAGGTATGGACACTATCCCTTCTTTTATTAAGGAGTTGGCTGGTTACCGTACGCAATTGGCAAAACCTTACTTGGTGGATAAAGAAGCTGGTGAAGATTTAATTAAAGAGGCTTACGATCGTCTTCAATACGAAGTTCGTGCAAGTCATATTTTAATTCAGGCTGCTGAAAATGCTTCTCCTGCTGATACTTTGAAAGCTTATAGAAAGATTTCTAATTTGAGAAAAGAGATTTTGGCGGGAGCTGATTTCGCTACTCTTGCTAAGAAAAATTCTGAAGATCCTTCAGCTGCTGACAATGCAGGTGATTTAGGTTATTTCTCTGCTTTATACATGGTGTATCCTTTCGAGAATGCAGCTTACAGCACTGCTGTTGGTGAAGTGTCAGAAATTATTCGCACTCGTTTTGGTTACCACATTATGAATGTTGTGGATAAGAGAGTTTCTAGAGGTGAGGTTCAGTCGGCACATATCATGGTGATGTTCCCGAATAAATCTGGCGAAAATTCTACCGAAGAGATTGCTAAAGCTAAATTGAAGATCGACGAGATTTACCAGAAGGTTGTTGCTGAAGGAGCTGATTTTGCTGAGATGGCTAAACAATATTCCGACGATAAAAATAATGCTAATAAAGGTGGTGAGCTACCTTGGTTCGGAACGAACCGTATGGTAGAAAGCTTCGAGGATGCTGCTTTTTCACTTGAGAATTCAGGTGATATTTCTGCTCCTGTTGAAACTCCTTTTGGATGGCATATCATTAAACTACTCGACAAAAAAGGCTTGACTTCTTACGATGAGATGAAAGCTGATTTAACAAAGAGAGTTGAGAAGGATTCACGTTCGCAACGCAAACGCAACTCTTTGATCAATAAATTGAAAGAGAGCTATAACTTTAAAGAGTATGCTGCTGCTAAAAAACAAATGGAGTCGGTATTGACTGATGAGTTTTTTGCAATGGAATGGAATGTTGAGGAGGATGCTAATCACTTAACAAAAACTCTTTTCGTTTTAAATGGTGAGAAGTACAGTCAAAAGGATTTTGCTAGATACTTAGCTCGTTCAGCGAAACGTTTGAAGAAAGAAGAACACCCTAGTGTTGTAATCAATAGCGTTTATTCTAAATGGGTAGACGATCAAGTAATCGCTTACGAAGATTCTCGTTTAGAAGAAAAATACAACGACTTCCGTTTGTTGATGCAAGAGTACCACGATGGTATTTTATTGTATGAATTAACTGACGATAAGGTGTGGAACAAAGCCGTAAAAGACACTACTGGTTTGAAAGAGTTCTACGAACTTAACAAGAACAACTATATGTGGGATGCACGTGTAGATGCTCATGTGTTTAACTGTGCAACTGAAAAGATTGCTAAGAAAGTTCGCAAGAAAGTATTGAAAGGTTGTCGTGATTTTGAAAAGATTCAAGCAAAAATGAATAAAAAATCACCGCTTAACCTTGATATTAAAGAGGGTAGATTCTTGAGTGGAGATAATGCTACTGTTGATCAAGTATCGTGGACTGAACCAGTTTCAGAATTGATTTTCGATAAGGACAATGTGAAGTTTGTTTTCATCGCAAAGCAAATTGAGCCACAAGTGAAATTGTTGAGTGAGGCTAAAGGGAAGATTACTTCTGACTATCAAGATTATTTGGAGAAAGAATGGATTGAAAACTTAAGAGCTAAGATTACAGTTGAGGTTAATGACTATGTTTTGGGATTGGCTAAAACAGGTAACTTAGCAGAATTAGATATTGTTGAAGTACCGGAAGTACCAGTTTTAAAAGGTCACTTCGAAAAAGCATATGCTCAGGCAGTAGAAATATTAGGTTCTTCAAAAGATCTTGTATTCGATTGGTATGGGAACTTATTTACTACTGAGTTCAAATTGATCATCGCTCAATAAAATGAACTAATGCGTTATACGCTACATATATTCGTACTATTATTAGTGTCGTCATGCTCCCTTTTACAGGGAGATGACGACATTTTACTTGCTAGGCTAGGCGATTCCTATCTCTATAAATCAGAGATTGAATCTATTGTTTCAGCTGATTTATCCCCAGCCGATAGCATGGCCATTGTCAACCAGTTTATAAACGATTGGGCGAAAAAAGAACTCCTACTTCAAAAGGCTGTTTTGAATATCGACGAAAGTTCTCTACAGATTGATAAGCTGGTAAACGATTACCGAAAGTCATTATTAATTCATGCTTACGAGCAAGAGCTTATTCGCCAATCGATAGATACACTACTCGATGATGCGAGTATTTTAGACTATTACGATTTACACAAAGAGGACTACCGTTTAAAGGAAAACGTAGGTCAGTTTGTGTATTTACGCTTAAGTAAAATGGCTCCCAATATTGATGAATTAGAGACTTGGATTTTTGATGCCGATACTGTGGATATTGACCTCCTTGAAGAATACTCTCATCAGTATGCAAAGCGGTTTTATTACAATCCCGAAGAATGGTTGGCTGTGGAGGACATTCTTTCAGAATTACCACAGGAAAATAGGCTTTCATCAGATAAACTTTTGAAGGAAAATACGATTCGAATAAGTGATTCGTTAGACCTTTATCTTTTGAGAATTATGGACTATCGTATGCAAGACGATTATGCTCCGCTGTCTTATGTGAAAGACGAAATAAAAAGTATCTTGCTGAACAAGAAAAAATTGAAAACTATTGAGCGCATCCAAGACAAACTGTTGGAGGATGCCGTTCAATCTCATCAGTTTGAAATATATTGATATGAAGAAAATTTTGATCGCTGTTTTACTGCTTTGTAGCCCTCTTTTGAAGGCACAAGTAGAGTTGGATGGGATTGTTGCCGTGGTAGGTAGTAATATCATACTGAAATCAGATATTGAACAACAAATATTGCAATACCAATCACAGGGCTTAGAGGCTGATTCTGCCATGCGTTCTCAGGTGTTGGAAGATCAATTATTTCAGAAATTATTATTGCACCAAGCAGAGCTCGACAGTGTTTTTGTTTCCGAAAATGAAGTGAATAATGAGATAGAGTCTCGTTTAAAAAAATTCATTCTTCAATTTGGTAGCGAAGAACAATTGGAAGAGTATTTCGATAAGAAGGTTTACGAGATAAGAGAGGAGATGTATGATCCTATCGAGAATTTCCTTTTGAGTCAGCGTATGCGTTTTGGCATTACTGCCGATGTATCGATTACCCCTGCGGAAGTACGTTCTTTTTTTGCGGGCTTGCCACAAGATAGCTTACCTATGATTAACGAAGAGGTGGAGGTTTCTCAGATTATGAAATTACCTCCTGCGAGTGCTTTATCTATCAAGGAAACCAAAAATAAATTAAAGACCCTCAGTCAACGTGTTCTCGATGGGGAGTCTTTTGCAACATTAGCAATTTTATATTCCGAAGATCCAGGTTCCTCAAGAAATGGAGGTCTCTATAAAGGAATTAAAAGAGGGATGTTTGTAAGGGAATTCGAAGCCATTATGTTCAGTTTGGAGCAAGATGAAGTTTCCGATGTTTTTGAAACAGAATACGGTTATCATATCGCACAATTGGACGCCCGAAACGGTGAAGAAGTGGATGTACGTCATATCTTAATGTCGCCAAAAATTTCTCCTATCGACTTGAATGAGGCGAAGAGAGTGTTAGACAGCGTGAAGGTGTCTATAGAAAATTACGATATCACTTTTGAGAGAGCTTCTTTGGATTATTCCGACGATAAAGCGACAAAGTACAATGCTGGGAAGATGATCAACCCAAATACGGGGAACACACATTTTGAAGTTCCTCATTTGGATAAGGCCATTGCCATGTCAATTGAAGGGATGGAAGTAGGAGAGCTTTCCACTCCTATTTATTTGAAGATGCCTGATGGTAAAGAGGCGTATAGATTGTTATTATTGAGAAGTCGTAAGGAAGCGCATATAGCCAACTTAAAAGACGATTATAAGCGTATTTATGATGCTGCGTTAGCAGATAAACAAGAAATAGCACTTCATGAGTGGGTGTCGGAGAAATTAGTAAAGACCTATGTAAAAATAGACCCGAGCTATATATCTCCTTATTTTCAGTACAACTGGATAATTGAATAAGATGGCTGGTATAGAGAAAGATGTTCAGGCGATAGATGCCTTAAGAGGACAGTTTGATGCGCTAAAAAATGAGATTGCCAAAGTTATTGTTGGGCAAGATGAAGTGGTTGAAGACCTTATCCTTTCGATATTTTGTAGAGGACATGTTCTCTTAGTAGGGGTTCCTGGTTTGGCAAAAACACTTTTGGTGAAAACCATTAGCGATGCTTTAGGGCTTGATTTTTCTCGTATTCAGTTTACACCCGATTTAATGCCTTCTGACATTATCGGTGCAGAAATTCTCGATGAGAATAGAAATTTCAAATTTGTGAAAGGACCTATTTTCTCAAATGTTATTCTTGCCGATGAGATTAACCGTACACCACCAAAAACGCAAGCGGCCTTATTGGAAGCTATGCAAGAGTGTTCGGTAACTGCTGCGGGGCATCACCACGATTTAGACAAGCCTTTCTTTGTGTTGGCTACGCAAAACCCAATAGAGCAAGAAGGGACTTATCCTTTGCCTGAAGCTCAGCTCGACAGATTTATGTTTAACCTCAAGGTTGACTATCCGAGTTTTGCTGAGGAAGTGGACATTGTGAAAAACACCACTTCTGACAAACAAGCAAAAGTGGAAAAGGTTCTTTCGGCTGCTGATATATTAGCGATTCAAAATTTAGTACGAAAAGTTCCTGTTGCTGATAATGTAGTGGAGTATGCCGTTACTATAGCGAGTAAAACGCGCCCAGAAAGTGATTTGGCGACTGAGGATATCAAAAAGTATTTATCTTGGGGTGCGGGGCCTAGAGCTTCTCAGTTCTTGGTGTTAGCTGCAAAAGCTCATGCCGCGATTAACGGTAAGTACTCTCCAGACATCGAAGATGTTAAAGCGATTGCTTTACCAATATTGCGTCATCGTATAGTTCGCAATTATAAGGCAGAAGCCGAAGGGATGAGTATCGAAAAGCTGGTTGCGGGATTACTCTAGTATTGGTCGATAGACGGTAGACGATAGTCTGTGGAAAGGAGTTGTGGGTTTTGACTTATAAGTTTTATGTTAAAAGCATAGCCCAATCATTATAGCTGATCGCTGACTGCTGACAGCTTACGGCTCATTGCTGAAAGCCTTTTATTCACTATTCACTATTCACTATTCACTATTCACTATTCACCAGTTTCAAAATGAATCTTATTAAGCATCAGTCCTGATGCCGAGGCAATATAGTCGAGGTGTTTATCACTTGGAGTGATGAGCGATTCTCGAATTTCATCCAAGCTTACTTCTCCTTTTCCCAGGCGGATTAACTGTCCCATCATTAAGCGTACTTGATTACGCATAAAACCCTTTGAGTGGATGTGGTAGGCGTAGGTCTTTTTAGGAAAGAAACTAGCCGTATAGAGTTTGTTCTCTTCAATTCTACTTACCAATATTTCTCTTTCTAAAACTGTATTTTCAGAAGGCTTAGTGCAGTAGGTTTTAAAATTGTGTATTCCCTCAAATAAGAGCGCTCCCTCTTTCATCAGTTCAATGTCCAAATCTTCTTCCAACAGGTTTACCAGAGAAGCTGCAAAAGGATGTGCCTTTTCACCAAAAGAAAACAAATAGAGATACTCCTTTATTTTTGGTGTGTTGATGATGTTAAACTCCTTGTCTACCTCCTCAATTTTTATAGCTCTAATATCTGCTGATAAGTTCTGGTTGAGTAGCGGGAGGAATTCCTCCATATCGATAGGCTCCTTTAAAAAGAGCTCAAAGGCAAAGTGGTTGGCGGAGACTTTGGAGTCGGTACGGCCACTTCCCAAGCTTTTATATTCTTCGTGACCCAAGGCAAATTTCAAGGATTTATCTACCATTTGGTGTAGGGTCTTCACTTTGGGTTGTTTTGCCCATCCGTGAAAACGAAATCCCAGATATTGAATGTGTACTAAGTAGAAATATTTTTGCATCAGATGACTTATTCGACTTCGTAAATTTGAAACGCCAAATTATTAAAGCTCTCTAGTAGGTA
>Ga0208879_1003979_pt1 | contig 11773 bp, 8 predicted proteins | sample Knorr_S15_td_Bot_FD_185605 | JGI IMG/M metagenome (GOLD analysis project Ga0208879, IMG submission 185605) | Marine microbial communities from Southern Atlantic Ocean transect - Knorr_S15_td_Bottom_ad_5009_LV_A (SPAdes) (version 2) | ecosystem: Environmental > Aquatic > Marine > Oceanic | place...
TCAACATTTGTATCAACGATAAAAATCATATCAGGTATTTTTTTCATATCAGCTATACCGCCCAACGATCGTTCTAATTTATCTCTTTGTATACCCATTTTTAAATTTTCCTTTTTTGTAAATCCTGTATTTTCTTTTTCTAATTCTATAGAAAGTTTCTTTAAGCGTTTTATAGAATTAGATATAGTTTGCCAATTTGTTAGCATACCACCAAGCCACCTGTGATTAACGTAAAATTGCGAAGTATCTTTTGCCAGGGTAGCTATTGTCTCTGCAGCCTGCTTCTTTGTTGATACAAATAATAACTTCCCTCCAGATGAAACACATTTATGTATTTCATTTAACGCAGCATTTGCCATCTCTAGCGTTTGAACTAAATCAATAATGTGAATTGAATTTTTTGAACCAAATATGAACGAACTCATTTTTGGATTCCATCTAAAAGTTTTATGTCCTAAATGAACTCCTGCTTCAAGTAACTGTTTTACTGTAACACTTGGTAGTTTCATATTTTTTAACCGGTTATTCCACCACAATTCCTTTCCAACTAAGGACCGGAGGTTTTTCGACCAAAAATTGTGTGCGTAATTAAGTTTGATGTTCTACAGTCTAAATAAGTAAAGTTCAATATGAATTAAACACTTATTTTCTTTATATAAGGCTCCTGATTTAAGTATTTCAAAGTTTCGTAATCAAATTTCCTCTTATCCTTCAATTCAAATAAATAATTTTTGTCTTGCTCAACTATGGATATTTTTATTTTTGAATTTCCCTTTTTTTTTACACTTTCATATAATTTTTTCAAACTATCAGATGTATTGATTTCTATATGAACGTTGTTAAAATTTACCTTAGCGATTTCTTCTAAACTTACAATCTTTCTAACATTTATTCTTCTAAATCTATTTTCTTGATTTTCTTTATCTTTAATAAGGGTTAGCAAAAATGATTTACCTTCTACCAATTTTTTTCTATTTATTTCTAAAATTTCAGAAAAAAGGAAAAGCTCAAACACTTTACTTTGATCGCTAAATTTTATGATAGCGAAGGGAGTACCTTTCGCTGTTTTTTTTTCTTTTATAGACATAACGGTCCCTGCCACAAAAGCCTCTCTATCGTTGATATTTTCAAAATCTTTAAATGATTTTGCGTTGTGTTGTTCGAGAGCATCTCTGAAATTTTCTAAAGGATGATTTGATAAGTAAAAACCAACTGACTCAAATTCTTTTGACAATATTTCGTTGCTGGTCCAATTAGGTAAATTTTGATCTTGCATCAAATAAGAAATTTTCTGAATATCATCCAAAAATAAACTAGATTGATTTTGAATTTTATTTTCGTATATGGTTTTAGAATTCTGAATAATATTAGGTATATTGTCATAAAGAACTTTTCTATTCATAAAAATAGAGTCAAATGCTCCAGCTTTTACTAAACCCTCTAACTGAAGTTTATTTATATCTTTTGGATTAACTCGGTTAACAAAATCACCAATAGATTTAAATTTTCCATTTTTTTCTCTTTCTTTTACTACCTGTGTAATAGCATGAAATCCTACATTTTTAATTGCACCTAATGCATAAAATAAAGTATTTTCCTGTGGTATAAATTCAGGGTAACATTCATTGATACAAGGTCGTTGAACTTTTATTTTTAATCTTTTTAATTCTTCAAAAAATTCACTTAACTTGTCAGTGTTAGATAATTCATTAGACATTGAAGCTGCAATAAATTCATTAGGATGATATGTTTTTAAATATGCTGTTTGATAAGCAATCATAGCATAGGCTGCGGCATGGCTTTTGTTAAACCCATATTCGGCAAATGGTTCAATTTTTTTAAATATAAAAATTGCTGTTTCTCTTGTTATCCCATTTTTAACTGCTCCATTAACAAATCTTTCTTTTTGTTTTTCTAGTTCCAATCTTTTCTTTTTTCCCATAGCTCGCCTTAAAATATCTGCTTCACCTGCGGTAAATCCAGATAGTTCTTGAGCAATTTGCATAACTTGCTCTTGATAAATAATTACACCATAAGTTGGTTCTAAAATTTTTTTAAGTTTTGGATGTAAATAATCTGGTTTTTTTTCGCCATGTTTGCACTGATTATAAATGGGGATATTGCCCATAGGGCCTGGTCTATACAAAGCAACTAACGCAATAATATCTTCAAACTTGTTAGGCTTCATATTAACCAAAGCATCTCTCATTCCGGCACTTTCCAATTGAAACAAGCCTACCGTATACCCAGAACTTAATAATTCGAAAATTTTCGTGTCATCAAGTTTAATTTTGCTTATATCCAAATTCATTTCTTTTTCTTTAAGCAGAGATATTGTTTTATTTATTACTGTTAAAGTTTTTAAACCAAGCAAATCAAACTTTACTAGACCGGCATTTTCGCAAGCATACATATCAAATTGGGTTGAAGGCAAAAGTGAGTTAGATGCAGAATCTTTATACAAAGGAACAAATTCAGCTAATTTTTCTGCAGGAATAACAACTCCCGCTGCATGAGTTGCCATATTTCTATTTAAGCCTTCTAACTTTTTTGAAATTTCTACAAGTTTTTTTATTCTAACATCTTTTTCTTCTTCTTTTCTTATTCTAGGTTCTTGTGCTATAGCCTTTTCTAAAGAAAGAGGGCGAGAAGGATCGAACGGAATCATTTTGCATAACATATCTACATATCCGTAAGGTATGCCCAAAACTCTGCCAATATCCCTAAAAGCCATTCTTGCTTTTAATTTTCCAAATGTAATAATATGGGCCACACCTTTTCCGTACTTTTGTTTCAAATATACAAAAACCCTATCTCTTTTCTCTTCACAAAAATCTATATCAAAATCTGGCATTGAAATTCTATCAGGATTCAAAAATCTTTCAAAAATTAAATCAAACTTAATTGGATCAATATCAGTTATGGAAAGTGCCCACGCAACTAAAGAACCTGCTCCGGATCCTCTGCCCGGACCTACGGGTATATCATTTTTTTTAGCCCATTTAATATAATCAGCAACAATTAAAAAATAACTTGCATATTTCATTTTAGAAATAATACTAATTTCATGATTAAGTCTTTCCTTATATATTTTTATTAAGTTGTCTTTATCTTTTTGATTAGAATTGGGAATAACGTACACATTTAATTTTTCTTTTAAACCATCCTCAGAATCTCTAGTTAATAATTCATCTACATTTTTAACTTTACTCGTTTGTATATTGGGAAGAACTGGTGGTGAGTTTTTTGGTCTGTAAGAAACTCTAAGTGGAAAATTCGCATTATTTTCTAAAGCTTCAGGAAGATCATTGAAAAGTTGATACATTTCTTCAGAAGTTTTTAGGTAATGTGAATCAGTATATTTTCTTCTATCTTTTATATTTACATAAGTTTTTTCACCCACACATAAGTAAGCATCATGCGCTTCATACATATCCTGACCTAGGTAAAATACTTCGTGAGTAGCTATTATTGGTAATGCCAGTTTTTCTGAAGCATCGAGTAGAAAACTCTCAAATAATTTTTCACCATCATCATTATGTCTTTGGATTTCAAGATAGAAACTGTCCTTAAAAGTGTTATTAAATTTTTTAAATAATAAAAATATTTCATCTGTAAGGTTTTTAAAAAATAATTGTCCTATCAAGCCATCAAAAGTTCCTGATAATAAAATCAAACCTTTGCAATTTGCTTCTAGATCCTCAATCTTACAATGGGGTTCCTCATCTTCTTTAATTTCTAAAAAAGATTTTGAAGATAATTTAATTAAATTTTTATATCCTTCTAAATTTTTCGCAAATAAAGGTATTTTACCTCTATTCCCCTTATATTGAATACTGATTTGAGTTCCAATTATTGGTTGCGTCTTAGATTTTGCTATAAATTCAGAAAATTCCAAAGCTCCACACAAATTGTTTGAATCACACAAACCTACAGCTTTTACATGATTTGTTTTGCAATATTTTGCTAGATCTGAAGTTCTTAATGCTCCTTCACATATCGAGTATTGTGTGTGTATCTTTAGGTGTATAAATTCTTTTTTGGTAGCTTTATCCATTTTTTCTTACAATATTACCATCCAAAATATTTAACTTATAGTCTGCTCTGTTTGATAATTCTCTATTATGAGTTGCATACAGTATTGCTCTATTCTTTGATTTCAGTTTTGAAAACAGTGAAAATATTTCGTTCGCAGTTTTTCTATCTAAACTACCTGTTGGTTCATCAGCCAAAATCAAATCAGGTTCTGTAATTAATGCTCGGGCAACAGCAACTCTTTGTTGTTCTCCACCCGACAACTCACTTGGAAAATGGTTAAGTCTTTTAGATAACTTAACTAAAGATAAAATTTTAGAAGCTTTCTTTGTTGCGTCATTCCATTGATATCCATTATTTACCAATGGAATTGTAACATTTTCTAGAGCAGTAAAATCACTAAGTAAATTATTTTGTTGATATATTATTGAAATTCCTTTTCTTCTTACCAAATCTTTTTCACTATCGCTTGATCTAGAAAAACTTTTTTTCTTAAAAAAAACTTCACCAGATGTAGGTTGATCTAATAAAGCAATAATATGTAATAAAGTAGATTTACCAGAACCCGAGGAGCCTGTTAGCGCAACTAGTTCCCCTCTATTAATTTTTAAATTTACATTTTTCAGAACAGTAATATTTTTGCTGCCACCAACAAATTTTTTTGATATCTTTGATAATTTTATTATCTCTTTATTCATATTTTAAAGCCTTAACTGGATCTAATTTTGCTGCTGATAAAGATGGAAAAATTGTAGCTAAAAAAGTAATTAATAATGAAAAAAGAGAAATAATAATTATATAACCAAAATTTAACTCTGATGGCATTTGACTTAAGAAATATATCTCCTCAGGAAACAGTCGTATATTAAATATTGAAGTAATTAAGACTCTTATCTCTTCTATATAATATGAAAACAATATACCAATTGTTACACCTGTGATTGTTGCTAGGAAACCGATTGTAAATCCGGTAAGAAAAAAGATTTTTGTAATGGAAATTTTACTAATACCTAAAGTTCTGAGTATGGCAATCTCTTTTGTTTTGTTTTTAACTAAAATCGTTAATCCTGAGATTATATTAAAAGCTGCAACAATTATGATTAGGGTTAAAATAATAAACATAACATTTCTTTCAACCTTTAGTGCTCCAAAAAAAGATTTATTTAAATCTGCCCATGAATAAACGTAATGATCGCTAAATATTTTTTGCAACCTATCTTGTATTAATCGAACTTTGTCAGGTTTATTTAAAAATATTTCTAAATCTATATCTAGATCAGATAATTCAAATAAAGAATTTGCATTTTCGAATGGCATAAAAATAACGTTTTGATCAAATTCCGCAAGTCCAGTACTAAAAACAGAGGAAATTGTAAATTTTTCTTGCAAAGGTAGATTTCCAAATGGAGTTTGAAGATTTGCTGTAGACATTATAGTAATTTGATCTCCCACTATTAAATCTAAAGATATCGCGAGTCCTTTTCCTATAGAAATTGTATTTTTGCTAAATGATTGTAGAGAGCCGTCGATAATACCTTTTTTTATTAAATCAATTTTATGGATATCATTCTCTAGATAAGAACGTACCAATATACCTATCGTATTTTCTTTATTAATTAAAATTCCCTGACCACTAAAAGTAAACGCTGTTCTTAAAATATTGTCTTTAAATAAATCAAGGTTCTTCAGTTCATCTTTGTTGATTTTTTTTTCGTAAGGTTTAACAATAATATGCGGATTAAAACCCAAAATTTTATTGATTAATTCCGTTCTGAAACCATTCATGACAGACATAACTATGATTAAAATCGCAACACCGAGAGCTATGCCTGTAAAAGAGAAAATGGAAATTACCTTTAAAAAACCCTCTTTTTTTTTAGGCTTTAAATATCTAAAGGCTATTGTTCGTTCAATTTTTGAAATCAATTTAAACTTTTTTTGTTAAGTAATTTATTCTTAATTCCTTCCAAAGGTAAGGTCTCAGTTTTACCATTGACTTCCTTAAACTCAAATTTATCATCGGTAGACTTGGAACCTAAAATTATTTGATAAGGAATGCCGATTAAATCAAATTTTTTAAATTTTGCAGATAAATGTTCATCTGTATCATCAAATAAAACATCAATATTATTTTTTATTAATAAATTATATATTTTTTCAGCCTTTAAATAATTTGATTTATCATTTTTTTGTAAACTCGGAATTATTGCAATTTCAAAAGGTGAAACCGACTCGGGCCATTTCATTATGCTATTATTAAACTTGGCTTCAATAATTGCTCCGACTAATCTTGAAATGCCAACACCATAAGAACCCATTTTAACATTCACTTTTTTTCCATCTTGTAAATCAACCGAACAATTTAAGGGTTTTGAATATTTATCACCAAAATAAAAAATATGACCAACTTCTATTCCTTTGGTAACTAATTTATTTTCTTTTGTTACTTTTTTTTCAAAATCTTCTTTTTTAAATTTATCATCAGTAACAGCATAAAATTCATCATATTTTTTTCTTAATCCATTAATTGAATCATCTTCACCATTATGTTTGCTAATATCTATATCGAAAATTCTTTTATCTGAATAAATTTTGCTTTCTCCTGTCTCAGCTAAAATTACAAATTCATGAGAAAGATCTCCTCCAATTGGACCTGTATCAGCTTCCATTGGTATTGCTGTAAGTCCTAATCTTTTAAAAGTATTAAGATAGGCAAAAAACATTTTGTTATATGATTTTTTTGCTTCATTATCATTTAAATCAAAGGAATAAGCATCTTTCATAAAAAATTCTTTACATCTCATAACACCAAACCTTGGTCTTAATTCGTCACGAAATTTCCACTGAATATGATACAAAAGTTGGGGTAACGATTTATATGATTTTACACTAGCTCTGAAAATTTCAGTGATTAACTCTTCATTTGTGGGGCCATATAGCATTTCTTTTCCTTGGCGATCTTTTATCCTTAACATTTCTTCACCATAATCATCATATCTTCCACTTTCTTTCCATATTTCAGCTGATTGTATGGTTGGCATTAATAGTTCTTGAGCTCCAATTTTATTTTGTTCTTCTCTAACAATTTGTTCTATTTTTTTCATAATCTTAAATCCTAGAGGCAGCCATGAATAAATTCCTGAGGATGATTGTTTGATCATTCCTGTTTTAAGCATAAGTTGATGAGATTTAATTTTTGCGTCGGAAGGAGTTTCTCTTAATAGAGGAATAAATAGTTTAGATAAATACATAGCTCTTATTTTTTATATTCTTACTAAATTTACGTTCGTATAAGGTCTCTTTCCAGTCTTTTCTTTAACAGTCTTTCTGCAATTAATCTTGAGTGCCTCAATTAAATTATACTCTTGCTTGGAATTATTTAAAGAATAAGATTTACATATACTCTGAATTTTATCTTCTAAAGCAAAAATAAAATTATTACTTTCCCCATTATTAGGAATCCCTTTGAATGTAATTATAGGTTTTTTTACTATCGAACCAACGTTATTGATAATAATTGTTATTTCTAAAAAACCATTATATGAAATATTTATTCTGTCTTTTATTGCTTGAGATTCCTCTCCTACACTTATATTTCCATCAACAAATATTCTGCCGGTTGGAGCTTTATCGTTCACTTTTGGTTTGTCTCCAGGAAACAATTGAACTATATCTCCATTTTCAACTTGAACTGGATACGGAACCTGCATTTCTTTTGCAAAATTAATATGTTCAGCCATATGCCTATGTTCTCCGTGAACAGGAATAACAGATTTCGGTTTTACCCAATTATACATATCTTTTAAATCTTCTCTATTTGGATGGCCTGATACGTGTACGAATTCATTTTCTTCAGAAATAACCTCAATGTCATTTTTAACTAATTGATTGTGTAGTTTATAAAGCTTCCTTTCATTTCCTGGTATTATTTTTGATGAAAAAATTACTGTGTCTCCAGACTCAATCATAACATCTGGATGAATGTAGTTAGAAATGCGCATCATAGCACCATATGGTTCACCTTGGCTACCGGTGCATAAATACACAATTTTTTCTCTGGTAATTTTTTTTGCTTTTCTTGAATCAATTGGTTCAATTAAGTCATTCAAATACCCACACTGCTTCGCTGCTTTATAAATTCTATGCATAGATCTACCAACCAAGGATATTTTTCTTCCAATTTTTTCAGCGCAATAAAAAATACTTTCCATTCTCGCCACATTTGAAGCAAAAGAAGTTACAATTATTCTTTTTTGTTTATTTTCCATTATTTTTAATAAACTTTTTCTTACATCTAATTCAGATCCAGATCTTCCTGGATTAAATACATTTGTTGAATCACAGATCATTGCTAAAACTCCTTGATCTCCTATTTGTTTTAATTTTTTTTCATTGATTGTTTCACCAATTAAAGGATTAGGATCACATTTCCAATCCCCTGTATGTAAAACTGTACCAGCTGGTGTTTCGATGCTGAGACCATTAGGCTCAAGTATAGAATGTGTTAATGTAACAAATTCAATTTTGAAAGGGCCTAGTTGAACATTACCATTAAGCTCAATAATTATTAATTTATTTCCTATATCAATTTTTTTTTCTTTAAACTTTTCTTGGATTAAAACACTTGTGAATGGAGTTGCATAAATATTGCAAAGTAGTTTCGGCCATATATGAGCTATAGCACCGATATGATCTTCATGAGCATGGGTTAAGACTAAGCCGAGTAAATCATCTTTTTTATCAACTATAAAACCGGGGTCAGGATAAATTAGGTCTATACCTGGTATTGTATCATCAGCAAAAGTAACCCCGATATCAACTATAATCCACTTTCTATTTTCTGGATTACCATAGGCAAATAAATTCATATTCATCCCTATTTCACCTGATCCACCCAAAGGGCAAAAAATAAATTCTTCTTTTTTCATTTAATTTAAATATTTTTTGTTCACTTTAAAAATTTCAATTATACCTTTAATTGTTATGTTCTTATCTATCGTAAAAGATCTTATTATAGAAGTTTTAAATAAGTCAGCATAACCACCTGTAAAAATAATTTTATATTTTTTTTTAGTTTCTTTTTCAATTTTTAAAATAATATTGTTAATTAAGCCGGAATAACCCCAATAAAAACCAGAACGTAAAGCTTCAATGGTATTTTTTCCAATGATCTTTTTTTGCTTTTTTATTGAAAACATGGGTATTTGATCAGCCGAATTTGACAAGCTTTGTATGGAAAGATTTACTCCTGGTGCTATCACGCCACCATTGTAAATACCATTTTTAGTCACAACATCAAATGTGGTAGCGGTTCCAAAATCCAAGACAATACAATTAGTTTTATAATTTCTATAAACTCCTACCGCATTAGCAATTCTATCAGACCCAACCTGATTTTTATTTTTAATATTTATTTTAACTATTTTGTTAATGTTTTTTTCCTTAATTTCTCTGAACTGAATGTTGTAATTTTTTTTCAGAAACTTTTCTAATATAGATTGATATTTTGGTACAACACTTGAAAATAAGGAAACTTTATTAACAGATTTTTTTTTAAGAATTTTGTTAAAGTTTTTTTTTAAAAAATTTTTTGAAGAAATATTATTGCTGTTAAAGTTAATTATTTTTTTTACTTTGAAAGTTTTTATTTCAATTAAACAAATTTTTGTTGTAGTATTTCCTATATCACCAATTAATGCATTCATCGTTTTATCATTTAATTTAAAGCCATCAAATTAGCCCGCTTTTTAAAATGCCCATAATTATATGAATTTAAATCAATAAAGAATTTTTCATATGAAGAAATTATTAGATCTATTATTTCTGTAATTGTTGGTTTTTTTTTAGTTTCCAGCAAAATATTTGTAGCTTGATATTTGTTGTTAATTTTTGGATTTGAGACAATATTTATACCTATCCCTATAATTAAAAATTTTTTACTGTTTATGGTGATAAGTTCTTGCAATATACCGCAAATTTTTCTTCTATTTACAAATATATCATTTGGAAATTTCAATTTGATATTTTTCTTTTCACAAAAACGTTTGATTACACCTGAAATTATTATGGGATTGATTATCGAAAATTCATTGAAGGGAGGATAATTATTTTTTAAAGGAAAAAATATTGATACAAAGAAATTCCCTTTATTAGAAATCCATTTTCTACCATAAGTACCTCTCCCTTTTGTTTGGATTCCTGCATAAACACATCCAAACTCTTTTTGTTCTTTCTTTATCAAATTAATAGCCACATCATTAGTACTTGTAACACTTTCAAACTTAAAGATTTTAAATTTCATTAATAAATTAAGATTGAAGATATTGTGTCAACCAATATTGATGGGTAAATAAAATAAGTTAAAATTAATATGCTTGATAAAATTAATGAAATTTTAAGCCCCCAATCATAACTTTCTTCAAATGGTTTTTTGGGTTTATCAAAATAAATTACTTTTATAATTCTTAAGTAATAAAATGCTGAAATAACTGTAGTTACAAGTCCGATAATCGCGAGTGCATACATTTTAACTTCAATAACCGCCATAAAAACGTGAAATTTGGCAAAAAAACCGGCCAGCGGAGGTATACCAGCCAATGAAAAAAGTATAATTAAAAAACTTAAAGCCAACATAGGTTGATTTTTTGATAATCCTGACAAATCGTTTATATTTTCATAAAAAATATTTTCTCTTTTCATCATAAAAATACAGCCAAATGCACCAAGATTCATAACTAAATAAATAGTTAAATAAATTATTGTGCTTTGAATTCCAGCGTTCGTTCCCGCAGCTATGCCTGCCAACGCATAACCCATATGACCAATGGAACTATAAGCCATCAATCTCTTAATATTGGATTGTCCTATAGCCGCAACTGCACCTAATATCATTGATGCTATTGATAAAAAAACAATTATTGTCTGCCATTGACTAATGACATTAACAAATGGAACATACATAAATCTAATAAAAACTGATATTGCTGCAATTTTTGGAACAAGAGCAAAAAAACTGGTTACAGATGTTGGTGATCCTTCGTAAACATCTGGCGTCCACATATGAAAAGGTACTGCAGAAACTTTAAAAGCTAAACCAACAATGATAAAAACAATCCCAAATACTGCTCCTGTATTTGCTTCATCTAAATTTGCTGAAATTATTTCAAAGTTCGTAGAGCCAGTAAATCCGTAAATAAGAGAACAACCATAAAGCAATAAACCTGATGCAAGTGCACTTAATACAAAATACTTCAAACCAGCTTCAGTAGATCGCTCATCGTCTCTCTTAAAGGCAGCTAATATGTATAAACATAAAGATTGTAGCTCCAAACCAAGATAAAAAATAATTAAATCATAAGAACTAATCATCAATATCATACCGAGCGTAGATGCTAGAATAATTATTGGATATTCTATTTTATCAATATTATTGCTTTTGATATAATCTTTGGACGAAAGTAAAACAAAAAAACAAAATAACAAAGTAAGTACTTTCATAAAAATTGATAACCGATCAATTATATAGCTTTCGTTAAAAATTTTTACAATTTCGTTTGGTTGATTTAGGACTAATACAATTGCAAATATCAAACTTAAAATTGTTAGCAAGTTTACCAGTTTAAAACTTTTTTTAATAAAAACACCAAGCATCAAGAGAAACATTATTGCTAATGATAAAAATATTTCGGGTAATATATAAACAATCGTCTGCATCTAATTATTTGTTTGTACTAAATAA